>ENA-UONS01000439-UONS01000439.1-human-gut-metagenome-genome-assembly--contig:-CS19-NODE-439-length-47622-cov-11.451006_pt1 | contig 47622 bp, 40 predicted proteins | sample MGYA00242458_ERZ724005 | MGnify/ENA metagenome assembly ERZ724005
CCGCGACAGGATTCAAACCTGTAACCGGCTGATCCGTAGTCAGCTACTCTATTCAATTGAGCTACGCGACCCTTCGTTTTTGACGCTGCAAAGGTAGCTATTTATTTCCAATCCACAAGCTTTTTCCTCCTTTTTTTATTAGAAAAAATTGTGTGCTTTTGGAAGATATTGATTATAAGTTGGTTATTTATTCTATAAACCGATAATTAAATAATTGCCATCCAATTGTTAGTCCGACATTCCATTCTTTCTTGGGAGAACTATAGTGATTAACGTACGCAGATATTGCTCCGAAGGATACTTGGCAAACCAGAGAAATTTCACCTATATACTCTACTTGTGAAAATGGGTCTCCATAATATGCCTTGTTTTGAGAGTTTCTCTTAATAGGATATATAGGTAAGAAGCCATAAAGTCCGGTTCGTAATTGAAATATATCATTAATCCTATAAATTGGCCTGATGCCGCCTGCTACAAACTGATTGGCCCTGAATGCTTCGTTATACATTAGTTTACTATGTGGTGTAGGAGCAAACTCCCCTGCTTGCATCATGGTGGCAGTATAATTGTGTGAGAAGTTTTTGGATGAATACAATGCTTCAACCAACCATCCTAAGGTAAATTTAGGACTCATTGTGTGATATGATTCCTTCATATATGAAATTTGTAACCACGAGATATCCTCTTTTTCTTCTTTTGCCTCTGATTGGTTTCCTGGGATAAAGGTTTCTCGTCCTGTATACACTTGTGCTAAGAGTTTCTCATAATATCCTTTAGTTGCATATTGCCTGGCGTTAAGTGTACTTCCATAAAAGCCAATAGAACCTCCCAGCAGTGTATATTTGCTTTGGTCCGAATGGTCCGTATCAAAATTTATCATATTTGACTGATAATAATTGTCTTGCAAAGAACCATATCCAAAATCAAACTCGGCTCTTTTATTGGACATGAAAGGTAATGAGACTTTTATTTTGGCAAATTTCTCGGTTTTGGAATTAAAAGTCGGTTTATCATTCTTGGAGAATATCTTGTCTTTTTTATAATAATCAAATGTTGAAATGGAAGCTATGAATCTATATGAAGTTGGTATATGTGTTGGCAGGTCAATGCGCGCCATGAGCTGGGCGTTATTGTAGATTTTGCCAATCTGTCCGTCCATAACTATTTCTTTTGAGTAATAATTCAGGTTCTGATAGCCTAGTCCTAAATATATTTGATTGGAACTTGTCGTAGATACGCTACCTCCTACCTTTACAAAGAAATTATCTTCAACTTTAACTTTTAATTTCAAGGTATAAGCCTTCTGGTTTGGGTCATATATGGCATGTGGTATGATTTCAGAAATCATATTATCGGCCAAAAGACGAAAATACCCCCTTTTCAAATCTTCATAAGTGAAATATCCTTCATCGTCTTTCTTAAATTCCTTTTTTATATAGTTTTGCTGATATGCATTGGCTCCTTCAATCTGTATGTCGTGAAAGCGGAGCTCTGGCAGGCTGTTTTTATACAGTCGACGCCGTCGGTTGACGCTGTCTATGTCTACCCGTCTGTGAATCCTTTTTTTTATGGAATCCATTAGGCTGATAGTCCGGTTATATCCTATATCATGTAATTCTTTGAATCTGTCAAAATCAAGTAGATTAACGTCCTTGTATTTGAAGGTCATTACAATACCTTCATCTTCCGGTATTGTGTAATCTGTTTTTTGCATAATCATATTTTCCATTTGACTCATCAGATTGTTTTCCTGAGGCTGCCCGGGATTGGCAGACACAGTACTTCCTATTATGATGTCAGGGTGAAAATCTTTACGCATTATGTCGGTTGGAAAGTTATTGTAAATACCACCGTCATAGGCTAATATGCTGTCTATTTCAATTGGCTTGAATACAAACGGAAAACTCATAGAAGCCCGTACGGCATCTCCTAAGTCGCCTTTTCTCATGATTAAAGCCTTTTTGTTATATACATCAGAGGCAACACAACGGAAAGGTATGAATAATTTATTAAAATCGCCATTGCAACCGGCCGTCGCCTGCGCAAAGAGTTCAACAAAAGCAAGGTTCATCTGAATAGGGTCGACCATGCTTGTCGGAAGGAACTGAGTCTTAGCCTTCAAAGAGTCATTAAAGGAAAGACGAATATTCAAGAATTCAGGAGTGGGACGCCCTTGTCGAAAGAAATATTCATATTTAGGTTCTATTTGGCCAGAGTACCAACGTTTAAATTCAGGAGAACAAAGAAGCGCCTCCATATCGTCGGGTGAGTATCCCATTGCATAAAGCGAACCTACAATGGCTCCCATCGAAGTACCGGCAATATAATCGATAGGAATGCCATTCTCTTCCAAAGCGCGAATGATGCCAATATGGGTCATGCCTTTTGCACCACCCCCACTTAATACGAGTCCCACCTTTTGGGCGTACAACAAATTGGGAATCAGTAATATATATATAATTAATAATATTATTTTCTTCATATAACAGCCTTTGATAAAGCGACATATTAAAAACACTACCAAAGTTATACAAATGTTTTTAAAAACAAAGCCTTTTAGTCCAAAACTTAAAAAAGTCTATTATGAAATGCTTCGGTTTAAGGACTAGCCTGCATAAAAGCAGCATCACATTATTTTTTTATGAACAATAAGTATCGTAGCTATATAGCTGTATTATAAATATTTGTCTCCTATTCTATTCCCATCTTTTCGAACAGAATGAAACGGTTAGATAAAATATCTGCGGAAATAATTTGCATCCTAAGAATAATTGCTCTATCTTTGCACCGCAAAACTAAAGGATGGTTCCGTAGCTCAGCTGGATAGAGCAACGCCCTTCTAAGGCGTGGGTCTTGCGTTCGAATCGCAACGGAATCACATAGAATAGGCTACCTTTTACAGGGTGGCCTATTTTATTATTGGTTGATACTATGAATTTTCATGAAATATTTGTTTTTTTTGATAGAGATATCCTGGTAAGTTTGTTTTTTTAATAAAGAATTCCAGGAGATTAATTTTCCTTCTTCGCAAGAATTCAAACGTTCCTTTCATAATTAAGCATAGTTTTGGGGTAGATGATTTGAAGCTGATTGTAAGGAAGAACATGCACTGTTCTTTGATTTAAGAATTTAGTTTCAGATTGGTTTCAAGGCATGAAACCATTAGTTTCAGCGTATGAAACCGTTAGTTTCAACGGATGAAACCATCAGTTTCAAGGCATGAAACTAAATTGCCCTGACGGTGTTGTCAAGTGAAACTATGCCTGTCTGTTTGCTTTTCAGGCTTGAAGGCAAAGAGGTGGCTGCGGTGCTTTGAATGAAAGAATCCGGATGAAAATTTCGAAAAAATATTTCTATATAAATAAAATAAGGGATAATTTCCCTATTTTTGTGCAAAGATGGCAATATGTGGATATAAAAAGCTGAATCTTTTAAGGTAGCATCAAACAAAAAAGAGTGAATAGATGGAAAAGGAACTCCCTAAAATAGATTTGCCTACTGATTGGTTAATTGGCAATGATATCAATAAGGATTTGCTGAATATGTATGCCAATTATCCGGTAAGGCTTAAATGTGAGATTTTTGTCTTGTGCATGGAAGGAAAGATTGAGGCATCGGTCAATTTGAATAAGATATATGTCAATCCCAATGATGTTATTACACTTACACCTGGTAGTATTTTCCAAGTCAATAGCGTTGAAGGGAATTTGAAAATATATTTTCTTGTTTTTTCTTCTCATTACATTGAGCAAAAAAATCATTCACGTGCTATGCTTGATGTCATTTATTGGACATTGGGTAAGCCGGTACTTTCACTAAAACCTCAAGGTGCCCAGCTGATGGAGGAATATCTTAAAATGCTTCTTCGCATGTTTGAAAGTTTTAATGAGCACATTAGAGAGCAAATCACGTCTAATCTGTTTGAAGACATACATACAGGTATTTCTATTTTATACCAGAACAAGAATGTAGAAAAATCAGTGGTTTCCAAAAGCGAACAGCTTTGCCGTGATTTTATGCAACTTGTCATGCAACATTATAACCATACCCGGAATGTGTCATGGTATGCAGAGAAGTTGGGGATTACTCATGCGCATCTGTGTACTACAGTAAAGCAAGTTACCGGCAAGACATGTATTAATATCATCTCGTCAATGGTGATTATGGATGCAAAGTCGCAACTAAAATCTACACAATTATCTATTCAGAATATTTCAGATTCACTTAACTTTGCCAATATGTCATTTTTTGGCAAGTATTTCAAACGATATGTGGGAATGAGTCCGTTAGAATATCGCAATAATGGGTAATCATAGTTTTAGATAATAATAACAACAGAAAAAATATTATGGGATTAGGAAAATGGATTGGAGGAGTGATGGGTTTCATGGCCATGGGCCCATTGGGAGCTTTGGCTGGTTTTGCCATAGGTTCTTTGTTTGACAGTGCCAATAATCAGGAAAAATCATACGATGGTGAAGACGATTTGAATGATAACCAGTCTTATCAGACTGGACAGAGAAACAGCTTCCTTTTCTCTATGCTGGTAATGGCATCGTATATAATTAAAGCTGACGGGCGCATTATGCATAGTGAAATGGAGTTTGTGCGTCAGTTCCTGCGCATAAACTTTGGCGAACTAGCCGTAAACCAAGGTGAGCAAATTCTTTTGAATTTGTTTGAACAGCGTAAACGTATGGACCAAGGCAATCCCTGGGCTTTCAGAAATAAGATACATGAGTGTGGGGCTCAGATAGCAAGTAATCTGACTTACGAAGAGCGTATACAGCTGTTAAGCTTTCTGGTGAAAATTGCTCAAAGTGATGGTAATGTCTGTGCCAGTGAGATTGAAGCATTGAAAGAAGTGGCTGTCGCTATGGGACTATCTATCAAGGAAGTTGATTCAATGTTGAATTTGGAGAGCGATTCTTTGGAAGATGCCTATAAGGTGCTGGAAATTGAACCGACTGCAACCAATGATGAAGTCAGAGCTGCTTATCGCCGTTTGGCACTGAAGCACCATCCTGATAAAGTGGCAACTTTAGGTGAAGATATCCGTAAGGCTGCCGAAGAAAAGTTCCAACGTATTAACAGTGCTAAGGAACGAATCTATAAAGCAAGAGGATTGAAATAATTAGAGAAAAGAAGTAAAACCATTGAAATGCACTACTTACTGTGGTAGTGATTACTAAATTATAAATTAGAATATGCCTTTAAACTTACCCGATAAACTTCCAGCCATAGAGCTGTTGAAGAAAGAGAATATTTTTGTTATTGATACTTCGCGAGCAACACGGCAAGACATCCGACCTCTACGCATAGTTATATTAAACTTAATGCCTTTGAAGATAACAACTGAAACGGATTTAATCAGATTGTTGTCCAATACTCCCTTGCAGGTGGAAATCTCGTTTATGAAGATTAAAAGCCATACATCAAAGAATACTCCTATAGAGCACATGAAGGCTTTTTATACTGATTTTGAGAAAATGCGTGGTGAAAAATACGACGGTATGATAATTACCGGAGCGCCAGTGGAGCAAATGGAGTTTGAAGAAGTGAATTATTGGGATGAGATAACAGACATCTTCAATTGGGCACGTACGCATGTAACTTCTACTTTGTATATTTGTTGGGCAGCTCAGGCTGGATTGTATTATCATTATGGCATACCCAAATACGCATTGGATAAGAAGAAATTCGGAATATTCAAACATCGTGTTTTACAGCCCCTTCATCCCATTTTCCGGGGATTTGACGATAGTTTCTATGTCCCTCATAGCCGCCATACAGAGGTTAAGAAGGAGGATATCTTGAAGAATCCGGATTTGACATTGCTATCAGAGTCGGACGAAGCCGGGGTATACATGGTTATGGCACGAGGTGGCCGTGAGTTTTTTGTGACTGGACATTCTGAATATTCCCCTCTGACGCTCGATGCCGAGTATAAGCGAGACCTTGATAAGGGATTGCCTATTGATATGCCGTGCAATTATTATGTAGACAACGATCCTTCTAAAGGAGTGTGTGTGACATGGCGTGCACATGCTAATCTCTTGTTCAGCAATTGGCTCAATTACTTTGTATATCAGGAGACTCCATACAATATTGAAGAGATAAGATAAAAAGGAAATGTAACTTTTGGGTGAGTAAACGATTAGATGAATATACAAAAGCGTAAAATAGAGCTCTTGGCTCCAGCCCGCAATCTGGAGTGTGGCATAGAAGCCATTAATCATGGAGCTGATGCCGTATACATAGGTGCGCCAAAGTTTGGAGCGCGTTCTGCCGCAGGCAACTCGCTGGCAGATATAGCAACGTTAGTGGAATATGCCCATTTGTTCAATGTGCGTATTTATGTAACTGTGAATACGATTCTGAAAGATTCTGAATTGTCAGAAACAGAGGAAATGATTTGGCAGTTATATAATGCCGGTGTTGATGCTTTGATTGTACAGGATATGGGAATCACTCAGTTGAACCTTCCTCCTATCCCACTCCATGCTAGTACACAGATGGATAACCGTACAGTAGAAAAAGTGCGTTTTTTGAGTAATGCTGGTTTTAGACAAGTTGTGTTGGCTCGCGAACTGTCATTAGATGAGATAAGAAAGATTCATGAAGCATGTCCTGATGTTGCTTTGGAAGTTTTCGTTCATGGTGCATTATGTGTAAGCTATAGCGGACAATGTTATGTGAGTGAAGCTTGTTTTGGACGGAGTGCTAACCGGGGTGAATGTGCCCAGTTTTGTCGTTTGCCTTTTTCTATGGTTGATGAAGATGGCAAAGTTATTGTGCGTAACAAGCATCTACTTTCATTGAAAGACTTGAATCAAAGCAGTATTTTGGAGAGTCTGTTGGATGCGGGAGCAACTTCACTCAAGATAGAAGGTCGATTGAAAGACGTAACTTATGTCAAGAATGTGACGGCTGCTTATCGTCAGAAATTGGACGAGATATTTTGTCGACGGAAAGAATATGTGCGCTCCTCTTCTGGTGATACAGTCTTAGATTTTACACCTCAGTTGGAGAAGAGCTTTAACCGAGGCTTTACTCATTATTTTCTTCATGGCAGAACACCTGATATAGCTTCTTTCAATACTCCAAAATCATTGGGAGAAGAAATGGGAACCATGAAAGAACAATATAAGAAATATGTCACTGTGTCGGGCGTTAAGCCATTTCACAACGGCGACGGTGCTTGTTTTATTGATGAACAAGGTTGTTTGCAAGGTTTTCGCATTAATAAAGTGGAAGGCAACAAATTGTTTCCGGCAGGTGCCATACCACGAATAAAACCAAAAACTCCTATTTATAGGAATTATGATCAAGACTTTGAAAAACTATTAACCAGAAAATCTGCAGAAAGGAAAATAGGTGTAGATTGGGTATTATCAGAGACCGCATTTGGTTTTGCCTTGACAGTCTCTGATGAAGATAAAAATAGTGTCACATTGTCTTTTCCTGTAGAAGCGAAAGAGAAAGCCCGTACTTCTCAGCATGATAATCTTTGTAGTCAATTGAAGAAAATGGGCAATACCCCATTTCGGACAAGAAGTGTCGTTATTCAATGCTCAGAGGAATGGTTTATTCCTTCGTCATTGATTAGCGACTGGCGTAGACTTGCTACAGACCGGTTAGTTGCTCTTCGGCGAATCAATTTTAGGCGGGAATTACAGGTTTGGAAATCTACAAATCATTCTTATCCAACATCATCATTGACCTATCTGGGCAATGTGATGAATGGCAAGGCAGAAAAATTCTACCAAGAGCATGGTGTGTGCAATATAGCTCCTGCTTATGAGAAACAGGCTCCAGATAATGCTACGCTTATGTTCTGTCGCCATTGTTTACGCTATAGCATGGGCTGGTGTCCTACTTATCAGCGTGTGCGTTCTCCATATCGTGAACCTTATTATTTGGTAAGTAATGATGGTAAACGTTTCAGATTGGAGTTTGATTGTAAGCGTTGTCAGATGAAAGTTAGTGCGGAAAATCAAGAAAGCAGGAGATAAGACATTGCATATTAAAGATAATACACTGGCGAGATATGAAACTGTACGGGGCGGAAATCTTTCTTCAATCAAGTAAATCTTGGATATATGTTGGGCATTCTCCTTCTAAAAAGAGGATGGGCTGGATGCTTCATGGGAAAATTCTGTCGCTTTTGGTTGCTGTTTTAGTCGTTTTTACCTCTTGCTATTATCCAATGCCCCGGCAATTACAGGATGGTAGTGAATTGAATCCTGTTACCAAAGACTCATTGACTAATTTGTGGCAAAGGCACTATACGTTCAATACTAATTTGGAGGTGGCAGTCGATTCTGTTAACTTATCATGCTTCCCTGTAAAAGATTGTTATAACATGCTTTATAGGGGTGATCGCGTGGTTGTTGCTGAGTTTGCCGTGCACCCGGAAGATGCTATAGATAGTGTTTGGGTAAAACTTGCTCATTCTCAAGAAATACAAGGTTGGATTCATGAAAGAGAGCTACTGCGTTCATTTGTACCTACAGATAGTATTTCACAGTTTATTTATTTCTTCAGTGATACTCATGCCTCATATTTTATCGTTATATTGGCTTTTTTTGTGGTGATGTGGCTTCTAAGGGCCTTTTATAGGAAACAGCTTCGTTTAGTCTATTTCAATGATATAGACAGTATATATCCGTTATTGCTATGTTTGCTTATGGCTTTTAGTGCAACAATCTATGAGACTATGCAGGTTTTTGTACCGGAAACGTGGCAACAATATTATTTTAATCCCACTCTGTCGCCTTTTAAGGTACCGTTCATATTATCTCTCTTTTTGTCCACTATATGGCTGTTTCTCATAATATTTTTGGCTGTGTTGGATGATATATTCAAACAATTGTCACTGACTAATGCACTATTTTATTTATTGGGACTTGTCTCCTGTTGCATATTCTGTTATTCCTTTTTTATTTTTACTACCCATATCTATATCGGGTATTTTTTCTTGTTGCTTTTTGTATGGATATTTTTCAGGCGATTAAAAAGTACTTTAGCAATGGAGAAATATTATTGTGGCAATTGTGGGTTGAAAATTGGAAAGAAAGGTCGCTGTCCGCATTGCGGAGCAATTAATGAGTAATATATATTAGGATAGTGCTAAAATGAGTGATACATTTTTGTAGTCCATAGCACTACCACACGACAAGTAGTATTTACACTTACGGCTGCATCAGCTTACGGATACAGCTGTGTTGGCTGACAGATACGGCTGCGTAAGCCAACGCAGCCGTATCTGTTTCCGTATAGTCTCTGTTTAGTGCCACAAATCCTCTATGCATTTAGAGTACACGATATATCCACTTATTTGTTATTCCGATAAAGATTTGAGATTATTTCTTCTGCATACAAATAAAGCTGTCTGCAATATAATATTGTGACAGCCTTATTTACGGATTATTTCTTAAAATAACAATCTTAATCTTTTATATGATTTCAATAGCGGATGTAGGCACCCAACCAACTTTGCCATCCTCTAATTTGATTTCTTTCCATTCACGCATGGAGTTGTCACCAATAGTCACTTTATGTCCTTCATGCAATATGAACAGACTGGTACCACTCTCACTAGGCGTGCTACGGACAGTTACACTAGGCGACAAAACAATGGCTTCGCTGCGGTTGAGGAGTTTGTTCTTTTGCTGAGAAGCGAATACATTGCAAATAATTGTTATAAACAGAAAAGCTAACCCGCAAAAGAATCCAACTTTCTTCCAAAGAACTTGTTTAGAGAAGCAAAAAAAGAAGACTCCTATTAGCATCGCAATAAAAGCTGCTATGCCATATCGAGCCCAAGCATCAACTCCTAAGCAGTTAATTAATGATTTGGTCCAAGCTACAAAGAAAATCTCAGGCTTCTGAGCTACCTTGTCTATTGTTTTAGCACGTGCAATTTCCAAGTTCGCACGTATATCAGAGTTTCCAGGTTTTAGCAGAAGAGCTCTTTCGTAATTAAGAATAGCACGTGCAATCTCGTTAACTTTATAATAACAATTTCCCAAATTGTAGTATATCTCAGCTGCTTCACCTTGCTGGAGTAAGGTTTCATAGATTTGAATAGCAGTCCTAAAATCATTTTTAATATATGCACTGTCTCCTTCCGCTTTTGCCACATTTGTTATAGTTTGTGAAGCTGTGAAACCGGGTCGCATTTCTTGAATGGTGTCATTAACAGCTTGTGGCTGCAACGTATCTGCATCTACTTGCCCCCAAGAGAATAATGTAACCAGCAAACAATATGTAAAAAATATACTTCTTCTCATAGTCTGTTTTCCTCTTTTTTAATGTTTAATAGAGTTCTCCATTTTACTAATAATATCAGAAGCTGCAGAATAAACCTTATCCATAGCTTGACTTGCATCACCAGGAGCAAAGCGGGCAAATTCACAGCCATCCAATGTTTTTATGAATTCTTCTCTCAGTGATTCTTCTACACCATGTTCATGCAACTTCTCTTCAATATTGTCTTTGGAAAGTTGTGAAACAGGAATATTCAGTTTATCACTGATATATCCCCAAAGGGCCTTCAATACTTCATCATAGAACTCATCCTTTTTGTTTTCTGCCATAAGTTTTCCTGCTAACTTCAATCGTTTCACAGCTACTTTATTGGCTTTCTTATTTCTCATGCGGACAACGTTGGCATTGGCTGCAATCTGTTTTCTGCAGATAATGAAGAAAATGATAAAGGCCAAGCCTGGAATTACATAGAACAGCCAATATGACAACGAACCAAAGAAGAATTTGCCTTTGGGAGAGAGGGAAACTTCATTTTGTTTAATGAAACGGATATCCTCGTTCAACACTTTCAAGTCTTCCTTATTGGTAAAGTTTGCTATGGTCTGTGTTGCATTTCCAGCACCTTTGGCAACATGGAGTTCATAGCTTTCGGTAGTCAGTGTCTTATATGAATGTGACTTTATGTCGAAATAGCTAAACTTAATTTCTGGAATTTTAAATGTACCGGCGTTGCGAGGTATAGCGAGGTATTCTATAACCAAGCTACCTGACAAACCTGCATTTGTTAACCTGAAGTTATTTTCTGTTTTAGGGTCATATACCTCAAAATCCTCAGGGAATTTAACTTCGGGGGTGGAAATCAATTTTAGGTTTCCAGTACCTGATATGACAAGTTTTATTGTGACAGCATCATTGGTTTTCAAATCAGTGGTATTGATGGAAGAAGATATATTAAAATCTCCTACTCCTCCCGAAAAGCTTTCAGGCTTTCCATCAGGCAAATTCTTGACGTTTATGGATAGCTGAGGGGTTTGCAATACTTTCTTTATTTCCATGTAATTACTTCCACCATTGAAGAACGCTTCAAATGGGTCGACAACAGCAACAGGCTTTGTAACGACTGCATCAAAATGTGCTGGTTCAATGGTTAAATTACCTGATTGTTGCGGAAATAAAACAAATTGCCGATAAATAGTAGTTTGGTAGTTTCTGCCTTTGTAATGTTCCAATCCCCATTTCCTGTTTGCAGGTAATTCAACCTCTTGTGAATGGAATCCCTTAAAATCGGGCATTTTTACATTATCGAAATGATGCAAATCTACCACCGTATAGATTTTATATGTCAGCAAAATGGCTTCTTGCTCATATGCAGATGTTTTGTTTGCTGTAACAGTAATGAATAAATCATCTTTTGAAATACTGGTAGATGAAGTTTGTCTGTTTCTTTGTTGACCTTTATTTTGTCCTCCATTGCCAGACGTGTTGTCTGCCGGTAAGACTTTTATTCGTACAGAGTTAGATATCATCTGATTTCCATCTGCAGTAATTGTTGCTCCAGGTATGGTGAAATCTCCTTCCGCAGTTGCCATCAAAATATAGGTAAAGGTTATACTGCTGGTTGAAGTCGTTTTTCCATTTATTATTTGAACGCTGTTCTGTTGTGAACGGCTTGGTCCCATAAGGACATCAAATCCTTTGATTGAAGGAACCCGAAAGTCCCTTACATTCTGTGTTGTTACTGTATAAGATAGTCTAAATTGATCTCCTACAGCTACGGCTTCTGGGGCAGATGCGTTAAAAGATACCTTATCGTTAGCCCAAGCAGCTAAGCTGGTAGTTATCAGAGCTATCCAAAAGATTAATATTTTTTTCATATATAATGTTAGTTAGTTATTATTACCAGTCTTTCTCTAAACGCCCACCTTGAATTACTTGTTGCTTCTTCACTTTGTCTTGTACATCTTTTTCATCACGCATAACTGATTGTAACAATTGCTCAGCATTTTCTTTAGACATTTGGTTGTCTTTCTTTTCTTGTTGAGGTGGTTGCTGTTGTTCTTGGTTTTGGTTCTGATTTTGATTTTGTTGTTCTTGCTTGTCTTGTTTTTCTTGTTGTTGCTGTTCTTGATTTTGATCCTGGTTTTGCTCATTTTGATTTTGTTGCTGATCTTTGAGCATCTTTTGAGCTAATGCCAGATTGTAACGAGTTTCATCGTCTTTCGGATTATTACGAAGTGATTCTTTATAAGCTTCTACAGCCTTGGCATAATCTTTCTGAGAATGAAAAATAACTCCCATATTGTGAAATATCTGGGCTAAATTATTTTTATCTTTTTCTATCCTGGAGGCTGCAACATATTGCTCCATTGCTTCCTGCAGTTTATTCTGTAGCATGAGGGTATTAGCCAGATTATACATGGCTACAGTTGATTTTGGATTTGTTTCAAGCGCTTTTCGATAATTTATTTCAGCATCTACATATACGCTATCTTTGAACAAGCGATTTCCTTTACGAATATAATCGCGTTCAGCTTTTTGAGCTGATGCAGAAATTGCAGCAAATATTAGTAGAGTGAATATTCCAATATATTTCTTACTTGACATCATATTCTTTTAAGCATCATTTTTTGTTTGAAAATAAATGGATATTGCGGAATAACGGGTTCTTCCGTTCTAATATTAGCATTTCAATTAATAGCAGAAGCAGGATAATCCATGCTACAGCCTGGAATTGTTCATCAAATTCCGTGTATACCTGTGTCTCAACGTCTGCTTTTGCCATTTTACCTATTTCTGAACTTATTGTCTTTTGGGCACTATTCGTATTGTCTACACGTACATAGATTCCATTTCCAGCCTTAGCTATTTCCTGACACATAGGTTCGTTTAGCTTAGTTACAATTACATTTCCTTCCCTGTCTCTACGATAATCGTTGGAACCTTCTACTGGAATTGGGGCTCCGTCGGGCATACCTACTCCTAAAACGTTTACCTGAATGTTTTTTTCAGTAGCTGCTTTGGCTGCTTCTACTGCTCCCCCTTCATGATTTTCACCGTCGGTAATGACGATAACGGCCTTACCTACTCCTTCCTGAGGAGTAAAGCTTCTGGTTGCCAGATTTATAGCAGCTCCAATTGCTGTACCTTGTTTGGAAATCAATGAAGGATCGATTGTTTCCAAGAACATTTTGGCTGAGATATAATCGCTTGTTATTGGTAACTGTGTAAATGCATCTCCTGCAAAGACAATCAATCCTACCTTGTCATTTTCCATTTTATCAACCAACTGTGCTACCAGTCTTTTTGCTTTTTGCAGGCGGCTGGGTTGAACATCTTGTGCCAGCATAGAGTTTGATATATCCAATGCTATCATAACTTCTACGCCTTTGCGTTTAACAGTTTCCAATTTTGAACCAAATTGGGGACGAGCTAATAGCACACAAAACAGTCCTATTGCAGTTAATACAATTCCAAAACGTACGTCAGGTCGATATTTGGATACGTCAGGCATTAATTGCGCCATCAAGACAGGATCTCCAAATTTGCGGATAGCTTTTCGCCGTCTATAGTTGGAATACATATAAAATGCTACCAATATTGGAAGCAAAAATAATAAATACAGATATGCAGGTTCTTCAAATCGAAACATTTTATCTTAAACTTAGCTTGTTGTTACATAAATATAAGTTGTTGAATGATAGAAGAAAAAGACGATTAAGGTATCTTTTTCAGAATAGTATTGCGTAGCAGCACTTCAAGCAGTACACATAAAAATGCTGCCAGTGCAAACCAACGATATTCTTCTTGGCGTTTACTATACTCTTTTACATTCAGTTTCGTTTTTTCTAATTTGTCTATTTCGGCATATACTTCCTTCAGCTTAGAGTTACTTGTTGCGCGGAAATAGTTGCCTTCTGTCGTTCCCGCAATTTGCGTAAGCGTCTTTTCGTCTATCTCAACAGGCATATTTACATATTGTACGGTACCACCTACCGGATATGGATAAGGCGCCATGCCATTTGTTCCTACACCAATGGTATAAACTCTGATTCCGAAACTCTTGGCAATTTCTGCAGCTGTTAAGGGTGAAATGTCTCCACGATTATTGGTACCATCTGTCAACAAGATGATAACCTTAGATTTGGCTTTGCTGTCTTTTAAACGGGTTACAGCATTGGCAATACCCATACCTACGGCAGTTCCATCTTCGATTAAACCACACTTCACATCTTTGATAAGATTTAGTAATACAGCATGATCTACTGTCAATGGGCATTGAGTAAAACTTTCACCGGCAAACAGGGTTATACCAATGTTGTCGTTAGGACGTCCGTTGATAAATTCTGCTGCTACATCTTTGGCTGCTTCCAATCTGTTTGGTTTGAGATCCTCTGCTAACATACTGGTTGACACGTCTATTGCCAGCATGATATCAATACCTTCAATTTCACTATTTTGCCAGCTATTAGTAGTTTGTGGTCGTGCCAAAACTATGATAACAAGTATTAAAGCAATAATTCTCAATATAAATGGTACATGCAACAAATAGTTCTTATAACTCTTGGGCGTATGAGCATAGACATGTGCGTCAGAAATTTGAAGTGTTGCTTCATTTTTTCTGCGCTTCATGATATACCATACAATGTAAGGTATAAGCAGCAAGAGTAGAAATAAATATTCAATATTGGCGAAAACCATGATAGTCTTATTTTATCAAACTTAATTTTTTATGAATCATAAGGTTGTTTCAAGCAAAATAATTGTATAGTTCAGAGCAGACATAAATGAGAGCCCAAATTAAAGCAATGCTTATGGCAGCAATGCCAACACCTAACAGTATTTTGGCACGAAGAGAACGCTTTTCTATAACAGTTATTTCTGTTGGTTGAGGTTTGGCATTGGGGTCTTCTTCCTCTTTTGTTTCATTAATAAAGTCAATGGCACTAATCAGGTTAGCGTCATTCTCATTCATTAATGGATTGTGCTTGGCAAATTTAACCAAGTCGGCTGTTTGAAAGAGGGAGCGTAGTTCAGAGATTGCTTCTTTATCTTTTACCTCCAACAATTTATCAATGATTTCAGAAGATGTCATTTCGAGAGCATTGAAGCCGAAACGTTCTTTTATATATATACGAATGGTGTCTGTCAGCTCTGTATAATATTCTTTCGACATACCCTTTTGCCATATCTTCTCTGTCTTTATCCTTTCCATTTCCTTCATGGCTTGCTGGTGAGGAGGCAATTTGGGTTCTACTTTTACCTTACGGATGATAGGCTTGTTGTCCATTATACGCTTTATCAGGTAAATAAGCACCAGCAATAGTGGAATAAACAAAATGATACACGCGATGGAAACATACCAGTCTTCCCAAGCAAAAGGAGCTTGCATGATAGTTTTGGGGCCAAAGAATTGGTCAGGATGCAAAGTGTCTACCGGCATTGAATACACTTTGAGTGCCAACGCTTTTGAATAATAGGGCTTATTGTCTACCAATACTTCCATAGGAGGAAGATAATAAAGGGCAGAGTCAAATGATGTAATGGTATATTCCTGGGTGATTAATGCCCGCTGTCCATTATTCAATAGCTGTGTATCAGGTTTGGCTATCTCTATTAATTCCACTCCCGGGATGATAGTATCTTTATAGGCAGGAAAAATCGCACGTTTATTAGCGTCAAGCGATACTTCCAGCTTGATTTTTGCCTGTTCTCCAATAAGTATTTGTAAGGAGTCGATAGATGCATCTACAGTAACAGATTGAGCTACTACCCGATTGAATAGCAGCCCAAGTAGAAGCATCAAAACCAAATATCTTCTCATATATTTATTAATTTCGTTTTGCAAACAAGTTCATTAATGCTTTCACGTAATCTTGGTCGGTACGAACAGAAACATTGTCTACATTGCTTTTGGTAAATGTTTCGTTTAATTCGGCCTGTTTATTGAGCCACCATTCGTGATGAGCACGACGTACAGCACGTGATGAAGTGTCAATCCATTGTTCATGACCTGTTTCTGCATCTTTGATTTTCATGAGGCCAATGGCAGGTAATTCTTCTACCCGCCGGTCATAAACCTGAATGGCAACCACGTCATGTTTACGATTGGCTATGGTCATGGCATTTTTAAAATTGGCTTCGTCAATGAAATCAGACAATACAAACGCAGTACAGCGCCTTTTCATCACATTCGTCAGATATTCAAGTCCTAATTTTATGTTTGTTCGGCGCGATTGTGCATGGAAGTCTATCAACTCACGAATGATATAAAGAATGTGTTTCCGACCTTTTTTAGGTGGAATAAATTTTTCTATCTGGTCAGAGAAAAATATAACACCAATCTTATCATTATTTTGTATGGCTGAAAAAGCGAGTGTTGCGGCTATTTCAGTCACCATATCTTTCTTCATTTGTTTGACAGTACCAAACTCCAAACTGCCAGAAACATCAACCAGCAACATTACAGTCAGCTCACGTTCTTCTTCAAAAACTTTCACATAGGGTTTATTGAAACGAGCTGTAACATTCCAGTCAATATCACGTATATCGTCACCATATTGATATTCGCGTACCTCGGAAAAGGCCATACCTCTTCCTTTAAATGCCGAATGATATTGCCCTGCAAAAATATTGTTGGACAATCCACGCGTTTTTATCTCAATCTGGCGAACTCTTTTAAGAAGCTCGGTTGTTTCCATGTGCTCTATTTAAAAACTAGTATAATTCAAAATACCAAATAGAACAAAGGTTCTGAAGATTTATATGAGTCTTGAAAATAATGACTCAATAATGATTCAAAACCTTTAGTTCTTGACTATTGTATGTCTCGCTGAGAGAGAAATACTTGATAGATATGTTGTAGTTGCCCCAATATCTCAGTCTGCGTATTTCTCAAACCAAATAGGTACCGAATTATTAGGGTACTTCTACCTTGTTCAGTATCTTGCTGACAATTTCATCGGAAGTGAGGTTGCTGGCTTCGGCTTCATAAGTAAGTCCTATACGATGACGTAGAACATCATGTGCCACAGCACGCACATCTTCAGGGATAACATAGCCGCGACGTTTAATAAATGCGTAACTACGTGCAGCCAAGGCTAAGTTGATAGATGCACGGGGCGAACCTCCAAATCCTATCATATCCTTTAATTCCTTTAAATCATATTTCTCAGGATAACGGGTTGCAAAGACAATATCAACAATGTAGCGTTCTATCTTTTCGTCTAAGTAAACCTGCCGAACAACTTTTCTTGCTTCTATAATTTCTTCGGCCTTCAGTATTGGTTTAACATTGGTTCTTTCTCCATTGATGTTTTGACGGATAATCAGCTTCTCCTCTTCTTGCTTCGGATAGTCGATAATAACCTTCAGCATAAAACGGTCAACCTGTGCTTCAGGCAACGGATAAGTTCCTTCTTGCTCAATGGGATTCTGAGTTGCCAGAACCAAGAAAGGCTCAGGCAGTTTGAATGTCTCTTTTCCAATAGTTACTTGGCGCTCTTGCATAGCCTCGAGTAATGCACTTTGTACCTTGGCCGGAGCACGGTTTATTTCATCTGCCAAGACAAAGTTGGCAAATACAGGACCTTTCTTTACTAAGAATGATTCATCTTTTTGACTATATACCATGGTTCCTATCACATCGGCAGGAAGTAAATCCGGCGTGAATTGGATACGGCTATATTTAGCATCTATCAATGATGCCAGTGTTTTTATTGCTAACGTTTTGGCCAATCCAGGAACACCTTCAAGCAATACATGTCCATCTGACAATAACCCTATTAATAATGATTCTATCAGATGTTTCTGTCCTACAATGACTTGGTCCATTCCTGTAGTAAGATTAGTAATGAAAGCACTTTGTCTTTCAATCCGTTCGTTTAGTTCACGGATGTCAATTGTTTCAGCCATAAAGTTTATATTTTAATGTTTACTCTTTGTTTATTTTTTATAGGTCATTTTATTTTGCTTCCAAAAGTACTGTAATATATTAACCATACCAACTAATTTTTATTAAAAAACAATGTGAAACCTTTTAATTAAACTACTTTTTATAGAGTTTATAGCCTATTTGTACTAGATATATGGATTTTTTCTTGTTGAATTAACGAACAAAGTTGATATGCAAAGTAAAATATACCTCGTAAAATTGCGGAATACAGAAATCCTTTAAATGAAACGGTTGTGTGGAAAAATAGGTATAGGTGCATCTCGTTGTAGTGAGAAACTACAGCTAAAATATACCCTGCTTTTATATAAACCTATTGTGTTCTTTTGATTTTGAATAAATATTTATAACAAAAATAGCATTATTTCTTCTTGAGTTTTGGAATTTTTATTGTGGTTCCATACGGTACATTGTCTGGATTCTTAATAATGTCTGCATTGTGTTTTACAATGTATGGCCATAAACTTTTAGTACCCCAAAAATGAAGAGCTATTTTAGTTAATGTGTCTCCATCTTTGATTGTATAGTTCGTTTCAGTGCCAACAATTTCATATCCAACAGAGTCGGGGGTAAATGCAGGCTCTTGTTTGGAGGACTTTTGTGTCGCCTTTTTTTCTGATGTATTGCTGGCCTGAGGAAGCGTTATGGCATTTGTTTTTGTGTCTCTTCCTTTTTGCAGTTGAATTTTAGTACTGTCTGACATTTGAAGAGTGTCAGACGCAAGTTTTTCCTCTTCTGTTTCAGAATTCTCTATAGAATCAGACGAATTATTTATAGTTTGTTCGTTTGTGGTCGGATTGCTTTTATACTCATCTATTTCTGTGTTGGGCCAATATATATATATAATACTACCTATACACAAAATGATTATAATCGCGATAAGCGTGATAAAAACTTTATAGGAGCTTGATGATTTTGGCTTTGCTGATAAATTGCATGTGCCTGTTTGCTCAATTTCTGTTTTTATTTTTTCTGTCTCTTGATGCTCAATTCGGTTTTGTTCTTCAGATTTTTCTTTCTTCTCATTTATATCTTTGGGATATAAAACTGGATTTTCAAGAGGGAGGAATGTTTTCTCTGCTTGAGCTATTTTTCTTTCTTGTGTAGCTTGTTGATTTTCTGATAAAATATCCTGTTTTTCAATAACTTCTGAACCTTTCAACCCTTCATGAGTATCTTGCAATTCTTCTTCTTTTTCATTGGTGGAAACTTCTTGTGTTGCTGTTTCCTCGTACTCAGATGGTAAAGAAATATCTTCTATGGCAGTTATATTTTCTTCTTCATTATCGGTGGCGTTCTCTATTGAAGTATTATCAAGAACTACATTATCATTGAGTACAACGGTCTCAAAATGTGCAAAAGGTCTATTTATTATGTCGCGCAATGCGTTATCTGGCGTAAACGATATTTTAGTATGGCTTTTGATTTCAATACGTTCACCAGTATTAACGTCAATGCTTTCTCGGCTATCTACGTCAATGAGTTTAAAAGTTCCCAGGCCTTTGATTTTTACATACTTTTCATGCTCTAAGGCTTCTACAATTAGTTGGAAAAACTCTTGAGTAAAGATTTCGATATCTTTGTCGCTCTTATCGCTTTTTTCAGTTAAGGCAGCCAGAAGATTCTGTATGCCAATTTTTTCATTCATATATTTGATGCGTAGAAATGGTCTATACTAAGGATTATTTAAACTTCTCTTTTAATGCTATATTGGGTTTATAAGTCAAAACCAGTTTGGGCGGAACCAACATGCGTTGCTTCGTTGTTGGATTTACGGAGATTCGTTCCGTCTTTTTTTTGACTTCAAATGAGCCAAACCCTTGTATTTGAATGATGTTGCCATCTTCTAGTTGTTTGGTCATTTCCTGTATTAAGAGCGATATTAGTTCGGTAGTGTCCTTAGTTGTATATCCTAACCTTCGTGATAGTTCAGATGTAAATTCTTTATTATTCAAAATGCTTGCTTTTAAAATAAAATAATAAGAAAACGCTGCTATATTAGCAATTATTTTTTGAATATACAAGAAGTGTTACGTATTAAAGTTGGTAATATACATGGCCTTGTCATTTAAAAGCAAGGTTTCAGATTAGTTTCAAGGCATGAAACCATTGGTTTCAGCGTATGAAACCGTTAGTTTCAACGGATGAAACAATTAGTTTCAATGGGATGAAACTAAAATGTCCTACTATAGTTGACTGTTTAAGCAAATCTATCTGTTTGCTTTTTTAGGCTAATGGCCGAACTCCATATTTTTTAATGAAAAATCCCTAAGTAAATATCCAGTTTAAAAGGTTCCTACTTTTTTCATCTTAGGAGAAGTAATTTTGAGATAAACATTGTACCTTTGTATATATGAATACTCAATAGGAGATTGTAGAGAAAGTGTTTAATAATTGAAAATAAATAAGTTAGTGAAATGAAAAAGTTTGTAAAAGGAGGAAGATATACTCCTAAAAACTATTCAGACGAGGTTGAGTCGAAAATTCAATACTATAAAAGAGAAGGTTATAAATTGCCTGGTAAGCATTTGCTTCGAACAGAAGAACAATTGAAAGGCATTCGGGAAAGTGCGAAGATTAATACGGCATTGCTCGATTATATTGCTGAGAATATTCATGAGGGAATGTCTACTGCCGAAATAGACCATTTGGTTTATGCATTCACTACCGACCATGATGCCATTCCTGCTCCATTTTTGTATGAGGGCTTTCCAAAAAGTGTCTGCACAAGCATTAATGATGTGGTTTGTCATGGCATTCCTAGCGTGAAGGAAATCTTAAAAAGTGGCGATATTATTAATGTAGATGTCTCTACTATCTATAAAGGATATTTTTCCGATGCTTCTCGCATGTTTATGATTGGTGAAGTAAGTCCTGAAATGAGGCGTTTGGTAGAAGTAACGAAGGAATGTCGTGATATAGGTGTAAAAATGGCTCAACCTTGGACAAGATTGGGTGATATAGGTGCTGCTATTCAGGAACATGCAGAGAAAAATGGCTATAGCGTGGTGCGCGATTTATGTGGCCATGGCGTTGGCATTAAGTTTCATGAGGAACCCGATGTTGAGCATTTCGGAAAGAGAGGAACCGGTATGATGATTGTGCCGGGAATGACATTTACCATTGAGCCAATGATAAATATGGGTACGTATGATGTCTTTATTGATGAGGATGATGGTTGGACTGTTTGTACGGATGATGGACTTCCTTCTGCTCAATGGGAAAGCATGATATTGATAACAGAAGATGGTAATGAAGTACTGACTGAATGATTATTTTCTGTCTTCTTGCATTATTTTTATGGACATACTTTTATTGATTATAGGACTTGCTGTTGGCTGTCTGATTGGCTATTTTGTGGCAGATCGTAAGACAGCCACCGTAAGGGCTGAACTTGCCAGTTGCCAAAAGGAAATAGAGTTGCTGAAAAGTAATAAGGCGGAGATGGATGAAATGCGTCAGCGTATGAATTCCGAATTCGAGAATCTTTCCAATCGTATTTTTCAGCGTAAGACTGAGGATTTCAAGAGATTGAACGCTGAACAACTCAATGGGTTGTTGCAACCCTTGGGAGAACGATTGAAGGATTTTCGTGAAAAAGTTGAGCAAGTCTATAGTTATGAGGCTAAAGAACGTTATTCTTTGAGCGAACGTATCAAGGACTTGGTAGAGCTGAACAATCGTTTAAGCGAAGAGGCCAATAATCTTACACGCGCTTTGAAAGGTGATTCAAAGATGCAAGGTAACTGGGGAGAAGTAATATTGGAGCGTTTGCTTCAGGCTTCAGGACTGATTGAGGGCGAGCATTATCGTACGCAGGAGTTCCTGAAGGATGAGCATGGTGAACTTCTAACAAACGAGGAAAGTGGCAGGAAAATGCAACCGGATGTCATCATTCGTTATCCGGGTGAGAAAGAAATGATTATAGATTCTAAAGTATCTCTCACGGCTTATACTGCCTATACTGCTGCTCAAACAAAAGAAGAACAAGAACGTTGCCTGAAAGCGCATTTGCAATCAGTGCGTGCTCATATTGATGAACTTAGTCAGAAAGATTATTCACGTTATGACATGAAGTCACCCGATTTTGTCATGATGTTTATTCCTACAGAAGGAGCTTACCTGTTGGCTGTGCAGAATGATGCCAATTTATGGCAATATGCATATGATAAGAAAGTGGTTTTGATGAGTCCCACAAATTTGATTAGCGCTTTACGGCTTGCACTTGATTTATGGAAACGAGAGGACCAGGTAAAGAATGTGCAGGCTATCATTAAACGTGGTACAGCATTGTATGAGAAAATTGTAGGATTTACTGATACATTCGTTAATATTGGAGAGAAAGTTTCTGCTCTGCAGCGTGATTATGACCGTGCAACCAAACAATTGTCTGAGGGTAATGGTTGCGTGGTAAGGCAAGCTGAAATGTTAAGAGATATGGGATTGACTCCCAAAAAACGAATATCACCAAAGTTGCGTTCGCAAGAGGAATCGGAAGAAGAATAAATCTTATAGTGTAAACAGCTATCTTTGACTTAACTTGAATAAAAGGAAGCGGCAGAGAAATTTGCTTATATACCAAGCAAATACTCTGCCGCTTTCTTATTGGTTGATTGCAACTTGTTATTGGTGTTGCTCTCTTAACAGGTCATTAACAGTCTTTACCGGATTGAAAGTACTAAGTGGCACTTCAACAAATACAGTATTCCAGTCGCTCATTGCTCCATTCCAAAGTCCTGGTAATTCAAGAGCTTTCAAGTCTTTACCATTTTTTGATTTATAAGAAATGAAGCCAGTATTCTTATCCACATATTTCACTAAGTTGAACTTGTGACCTTTGTAGTCGCGAACCGCGCAGACTAAATCAACAGGATTGAAATGAGTACCTTTTTCAAACATCTCTTTTTTCTCAGGGTCTTTCATATCAATCTGAGAACTTTCCAATATTTGCAAAGAGATAGTTCCATCGCTATTATAAGCTAAGAACGGACCGCCGCCAGGCTCACCCACATTCTTAACCATACCGCAAACGCGTATAGGTCTGTTCAGTTTGTTTTTCAGATAGATGGCTAATTCTGAATCTTCCAAATCTTTGACTTCCGGATTCTTGCAGAATAGTTTCTTCTGTAAGAATTGCAAAATGTCCATGATTTGTTCATGTGTATATTTTCCACTTTCCAACAACTGAAGATAGCTGAAAATCTTTTGTTGCAGCGTAATAAGAACTCCTGCAATCAACTTCTTATAGAGTACTGTATCACCTTTAAACTTGTCAGGAACTACATTGTCAATGTTCTTAATGAAAATTACATCTGCATCAAGGTCGTTTAAGTTCTCTATCAATGCACCATGGCCTCCTGGACGGAATAATAATTTGCCATTATCGCGGAAGGGTTTGTTATCCATATCAGCAGCTATGGTATCAGTGCTTGGCTTTTGCTCAGAGAATGAAATATTGTATTCAACTCCATATCGTTTTGCATATATGGCAGCCTTTTCATCAACCAGCGCTTTGAACAATGGACGGTGTTCGGGCGAAACTGTAAAATGAACATTTACTTTGCCATTCTTGTTGCCGGCATATAAGGCACCTTCCACCAAATGCTCTTCTAAAGGCGTACGGCTCCCGTCTTCATATTTATGGAACTTCAGCAGGCCTTTGGGCAATGCACCATAATTCAAACCAGCAGATTCAAGTAAAGCAGAAACGACTGCTTTATAATTGCCTTCGCTGATTAATTGTGGAATATCTTTCCCTGTATTGTTTTGACAAGCCTGATTCAGGTCATTGTAAAATGCAAAATTTTCTATTTTCTCAAAGAATGTTTTTTCAAATCCTGTTTGTGGAGTATCGTAGTCTGCTCCTAAAAATTCGAACAAGTTTTTAAACATTCGGCTGGCAGCTCCTGAAGCCGGCACAAATTTTACAATGACTTTGTCTGTTTGTGTATAAGCATCCCATGCGTCCAGGTATTTTTTCTGCATATCTGTAGCCGGAGTCAAGATACCATTGTCTACAGAGGCTGCAGCAGCCAATTTTAAATAAGGAAAACCTTTTTCGAAGCAGGCCAACTGTTCGGCAATCTGCTCTTCTGAAATACCCTTTTGGGCTAAAAATTCTTTGTCTTGGAGTGTTATCATAATATCTAAATTAATAAATTCATGCCCAAAAATACAAAAAAATTACAACCAGCATCAAGAAAAAGAAGAAAAAAACTACCTTTACGGCATAAAATAAGAAAGATTATGGTAACAGATGATTTTTTCACTACAGAAGAGAAGAAATTGCTTTTCGTTCTCTATCGGAAGTTGTTACAACTGTCAGGAGACACACTTTTGAAAGGTGATTGCAAGAAACTGAAAACGCATCTTATTAACTCTATACAGAACGACCACATTCAGCGCGATGTTTTCGGTTTGAACCCCATTATAAAGGATATGCAGACGGCTGTCATCGTAGCTGAAGAAATCGGTATGCGACGTGCTTCTATTTTGGGACTGATGTTGCACGATTCGGTTCGCTGTGGCACCTATTCGACCGAAAATATTGAGCGTGACTATGGCGAAGATGTAGCCGGCATCATACGCGGATTGATAAGGGTGCATGACTTATATACCAAAAGCCCGACTATTGAATCTGAGAATTTCCGAAATCTGTTGCTATCATTTGCCGAGGACATGAGGGTTATTCTCATCATGATTGCCGAGCGGGTGAATATTATGCGTCAGATAAAGGATTGCGAGAATGATGAAGCGCGCAGACAAGTATCCTATGAGGCGGCCTATCTTTATGCTCCATTGGCTCATAAACTGGGACTTTATAAACTGAAGTCGGAATTGGAAGACTTGTCGTTAAAATACACAGAGCACGATGTCTATTATCATATCAAGGACAAATTGAATGAAACCAAGGCATCGCGTGACCGCTATATTGCTACATTCATAGCACCTATCCAAAAGAAATTGGAAGAAGCTGGTTTGAAATTTCATATCAAGGGACGTACAAAATCCATTCACTCCATCTATCAAAAGATGAAGAAACAAAAGTGCCCCTTCGAAGGTGTGTACGACTTGTTTGCCATCAGAATAATATTGGATTCGGCATTGGAAAAAGAAAAACAGGAATGCTGGCAGGTTTATTCTATTGTGACTGATATGTATCAGCCCAATCCTAAACGCCTGCGTGACTGGCTTTCTGTGCCTAAAAGCAATGGATACGAATCTCTACATATTACCGTTATGGGTCCTGAGGGCAAATGGGTAGAGATACAAATTCGTACGGAGCGAATGGACGAAATAGCAGAGCGAGGATTGGCGGCACACTGGCGCTACAAAGGCATCAAAGGTGAGACAGGATTGGATGAATGGCTGACTTCTGTGCGCGAGGCTCTGGAAAACTCCGACAGTGGCTTGGAAGCTATGGACCGCTTTAAGCTCGACCTTTATGAGGATGAGGTGTTTGTCTTCACGCCTAAAGGCGATTTGTTCAGGCTGGGTAAAGGTGCAACCGTACTTGACTTTGCTTTTCACATCCATACAAAGATTGGCTGTAAGTGTATAGGTGGTAAGGTGAATGGTAAAAACGCCCAGTTGCGTCAGGTTTTGCACAGTGGTGACCAGGTAGAAATTCTGACTTCGAACACTCAGACTCCCAAGCAAGATTGGCTAAACATTGTAACTACTTCGAAAGCTCGAACAAAGATACGACAGGCCCTGAAGGAGATGGATGCGCGCCAAAATGACTTTGCCAAAGAAACGTTGGAGCGTAAATTCAAAAATCGCAAGATAGAATATGACGAGGCTGTCATGATGAGACTCATCAAGCGGCTTGGATTTAAAGTGGTTACAGATTTTTATCATGCCATTGCCGATGGAGTCTTGGATGTGAATGAAATCTTGGACAAGTATGTAGAGCAGCAGAAGCGTGAGAATGACATACACGAAGATATCGTCTACCGGAGCGCCGAAGGTTACAACCTGCCGCAGACTATGCCCGAGGAAAGCACAGGAAAGGAAGATGTCTTAGTCATTGACCAAAATCTGAAAGGCATAGATTTTAAGTTGGCGCGTTGTTGCAATCCGATTTATGGTGATGATGTTTTCGGTTTTGTCACTGTGACTGGAGGCATTAAGATTCATCGTTGCGACTGTCCTAACGCCAGCGACTTGAGAGAACGCTTCGGATATAGGATTGTCAAGGCACGATGGGCTGGTAAATCGCAAGGCACGCAGTATCCTATAACATTGCGCGTAGTAGGCCATGATGATATCGGTATTGTTACTAACATCACTTCCATAATATCCAAGGAGGTAGGTATTACGTTGAGGAGCATTGGCATTGACTCGAACGATGGATTGTTTTCGGGTACGCTGACCATTATGGTGGGAGATACTGGGCATCTGGAGGCCTTGATAAAGAAACTACGTACGGTGAAGGGAGTTAAACAGGTTTCGAGAAACTGATGGTGACAAAAGATTCAAAGCAATATGAAATACGATTATAAGAAACAATTGCGCAGTTTCCGCTATGCTTGGCAAGGCATCTGGTGTTGTGTAGGAAAGGAACAAAATCTTAGTTTTCATCTCATCGCAACGGTGCTTGTCGTTGTGGCTGGCTTCATGCTCCATCTTTCGCGCATGGAGTGGATGGTTGTGACCCTTTGCATAGGTATGGTGATTGCAGCCGAACTCTTTAATTCGGCCATAGAGAAGCTGGTAGATATTGTTTCGCCAGAATGGAATCCGTTGGCTGGAAAAGTCAAGGATATTGCGGCTGGCGCAGTATTGGTATGTGCCATTGTAGCAGGAATAACGGGCCTTATTGTTTTCCTGCCGCATATTTTCTGAATATAGAGCTATCAGATACAATTTATAGAAGAAGGAAGAAGCGGTGTGGATTATCTCACCCGCATCTTCCGATAATAAGGCCGTGTGAAAAGGAGATAGAAGGCAAGCGAAAATAGCGCCATTCCACCGGCAAATTCAGAAATTGCCGTCGCATCAAGAGACATACATGCAGCTACACCTATGCCTGTCCATAAACCTGTCTCTACAGCCAGGTGGCAAGTTGTATTGGCTGTGCCGCGTTGGCAGTGATGGGACAATTTGACAAACATCTTGGTAAATGGCACAATAAGAACAGCCAATAAAGCCAAACCTATCAATGACCAATAACAGCGCGCCCAGAGCATCGGTATTAACAATCCAACTCCAAAAGCAAGGCTCAACAGATTGAGCGCAGGCACCCAAGCGCGAGGCAACAGGAAACGGTCGAGATTGAAACGAGACACCCCAATCGGAGCCCTGAAAGCCACATGTACTCGCAACCCCAATAACAATCCTAATATACCACATACTATAGAGGCATATACAAGATAGTGCAGCGTGTATGCGTGGCAGATATAAAGTCCAGCGCCTACACCAGCCAGCATGCCCAGCCGTGAGACTAAAGCGTACACCATGTTGCCATGGCTGCGACGCGCCGAGGGGGTAATGTCAATGGTAACCGTAATACCGGCTGTCATGTACAAACCAAAGCAGGCGCCATAAATACACAGCAAGGCAAGCCATTCGGTAGTAGTTCGCGCCAAAGTAAAACAAGCCGAAGAAAGTAGCATGCCCAATACTGCATAGAGCCACACGCTTTTTCTCTTAAAGGCATCGCCCAGATAAGCATGAAGAGGGCCTACAAGAAACATACATATCAGCAACGCAGCTGTTGCACTGGCTGCCACTGATACGGAAGCTCCTGTCTGGTTATCTATAAGTAAGGGCAAGAAAGGCACTAGCATGTACACCGACATCATTGTCAGGAAACTGCCAGTGCACATACGCAAGAAGCCCGGCGTACAAAGGGAAACTTTGTTTTTGCCGGGCTCAATCAGTGAATTATTAAAATCAGTATTGTTCTTTCTCATTCGGGAAATCTAAGTTCTTCACATCGGACACATAGCGGCTGATGGCATCTGTCATCACCGTATGCAGGTCGGCATAGCGACGAAGGAAACGAGGGCGGAAACCATTGTTCATGCCCAGCATGTCTTGAGCAACCAACACCTGTCCGTCTACATTGCCACCGGCGCCAATTCCAATCACAGGAATGGTCAGTTCTTTGGCTACGCGGGCTGCCAGTGTAGCAGGAATTTTTTCAAGCACCAATGCAAAGCAACCAGCCTCTTCCAGCAGATGAGCATCGCGCACCAGCTTCTCAGCCTCGGCTTCGTCCTTGGCTCTGACTGTGTATGTGCCATATTTATTGATGGATTGGGGCATCAGTCCCAAATGACCCATCAAAGGGATACCTGCACTGAGGATGCGTTTTACGGTGCCGATAATTTCCTCGCCACCTTCCAACTTTAAGGCGTCGGCGTGGCTTTCCTTCATGATGCGGATAGCAGATGCCAATCCTTCCAGTTCGTTGCCCTGATAAGAGCCGAAGGGCATGTCGACTACCACCATGGCACGCTTCACACCGCGCACAACAGATTTTCCGTGGTAAATCATTTGGTCGAGTGTGATGGGCAGTGTGGTCACATTTCCAGCCATCACATTGGAGGCCGAGTCACCAACCAAGATTACGTCAACACCAGCACCATCAACGATTTGTGCCATCGTATAGTCATAAGATGTCAGCATTGATATTTTTTCGCCTCTCTGCTTCATTTCTACAAGGCGATGGGTTGTCACTTTACGTGTATCGTCTGAAATATATCCAGCCATGATTTTATAGTTTTTGATTTATAACTCTACTCTTATAAATAATCAGTTTTGCAATTATTCAAGGCATCCAAGAATGCCTCCACCACACTCTCTGCGGAGTTGATTCTTTGCAGTTTGCCTTGTACGTTTTCGCCTGTTCGGTTTGTTTTTCTCCCGTTGGAGAAAAATATTTTTGTCGCTGTAGAAAAAAAATCTACGCCTGTCTTCTTGAAAAAGCGTGGCAAAGTTAGCACTTTTTCCAATTACTTGTTCACTTGAAGCAGCTTATCGTAGCCGAATCCTGAAAAATCGGGCAATACGCAGTGGCACAACGGAGCAATACTTTCGCGGCTATTGGTAGTGGCCAGCCCTATGACATGGGCGCCCGAAGCCATGCCGGCTTTCAGTCCGTTGAAGGAGTCTTCGAATACGTAAGTAGTGTCAGGTGTACTTTCAAATATCTGCATACCAAGCAAGTAGCAATCAGGGGCAGGTTTTGAATGAGCAAAGAGTTCAGCCGTAAGAATACGGTCGAAGAGTGTCTTCAGCTCGGGGCGTGCCCGATAGGCAGCCGACATCTTCTGCTCGTTGGAGCTAGTGACTACGGCCATGTGAGCTCCGTGAGAGCGCAGGTCTTCGATAAAGTCGCGCACACCAGGGATGTAGTCGTAAGACATCTCGAGTTCGAAACGATTGAGTGCTTGCGTGATTTCTTCCTGCTCGCGCAGCATGCCCGGGAAAAAGGTGTTGCAAATGTAGGTCATTGTCTGGCCCTTGATGCGTCCCTCCAAATCGTCCATGCCTAGGTATTGCTGCCCTACCGCATGCCAGAAGTGGCTGTATTGGGTTTCAGTATCGAGGATAACTCCATCCAAGTCGAAGAGTGCTGTAATTTTTTCCGTTGTCTGCATAAATTTAAAATCTTGCTTGAGTTTTCTAAAGAAATAAGAAACGATGAGGAGACACTTAAAAAGTCATGTGCTCAAGAAACAAAGGTGCGCTATAGATAAGCTCTTTTCGAACTTCTATAGCGCATCGGATGTATTTCCTCGCCGGTTGTAAATCAGTGGATTTGCTGGCTTCTGTCAGCACTTTATGTTCAGCTCATTCAAAATCTTGCGCATGGCCTCAAACGTAGTGATTCGTGTGGGCACCAAAGGCAAGCGGAGCTTGTTTTCTATCATACCCATAGCGTTGAGCATGGCCTTTACACCTGCCGGATTGCCGTCGACAAACAAAAGCTTGAACAGCTCGGCAAACTTGTGGTGTATGGTCAGCGCGTTGGCATAGTCGCCTTGCAGAGCCAGTCTGACCATGCGGCTGAACTCGCGTGGGAAAGCGTTGCCAATTACAGAGATAATACCTACTGCTCCCAATGTAATAAGGGGGAAGGTGATGCCATCGTCACCCGAAATCACGTTGAAGTTGGCCGGCTTGTTTTTGATAATGTCGTCCATCTGCGTGATGTCGCCCGAAGCTTCTTTCACGGCAATGACGTTCTTGAAGTCTCTGGCTATGCGCAGTGTAGTTTCAGCCTTCATATTTACGCCTGTACGCCCGGGTACATTGTAAAGAACAATGGGCAAATCCGTAGACTCGGATATGGCCTTATAATGTTGATAAATACCTTCTTGCGACGGCTTATTGTAATACGGTACTACAGAAAGGATGGCATCGACTCCGGTGAAATCGTCTTTTTTTAGCGTTTCCACCACGGCGCGGGTGTTGTTGCCTCCCACACCAAGCAAGATGGGGATGCGTCCGTTGACACGTTCAATGACCAGATTTTTTATCTTTTTCTTTTCGTCTTCTGTCAGTGTCGGTGTTTCTGCGGTAGTGCCCAGCACGCAAAGAAAATCAGTGTTGTTCTGAAGCTGGTAGTCTACAAGTCGTGCCAATGCTTCATAGTCTACACTTTCGTCTGCTTTGAATGGAGTAATCAGCGCTACTCCCATTCCTTTCAATTTAGTCTGTATCATGGTTTACTATGAAATCTCTGATTATTGGTTCGCAAAAGTACAATTATTTTCGATTTCGCCTACAAAAATATTCAATAAAAAAGTTTTTGATGGAAAAATGTTATGAGATAAGTGCCAGAAATTCGTCTTCAGACAGAATCTTGATGCCCAGTTTCTTCGCTTTTTCCAGCTTGGCAGGCCCCATGTTTTCACCGGCCAATATGAAGCTTGTCTTTGACGAGATACTCCCCACGTTCTTACCTCCGTTTTTCTCAATGATTTCCTTGTATTCGTCGCGCGAATGGTGGGTAAACACGCCGCTGATGACGATGGATTGTCCGGCCAGCTTGTCGGTGAATTCGCCTTTTTGCTCTTCCGACCGCGCAAATTGCAAGCCATAGGCGCGAAGTCGGTCGACCAAATTCTTGTTGGCGGGATTGGCAAAATAGGATACGATGCTTTGGGCTATCCGCTCGCCTATCTCGTCAATGCTCATCAGTTTGGCCATGTCAGCCTTCTCCAAATCTTCAATGTTATCGAAGGAGCGCGCTATTTTCTTGGCCACGGTTTCGCCAACGAAGCGTATGCCCAGGGCGAACAGGACGCGTTCAAATGGCACATTCTTGCTTGCTTCGATGCCTTTGACAATATTTTCGGCAGATTTTACGCCCATTCTGTCCAGATTTTTAATGTCGTCGACTGTCAGCTCGTACAGGTCGGCCGTGTCTTTTATCAACCCGAGCCGATAAAACATGTCGACCGTCTCCGGGCCCAATCCGTCTATGTTCATGGCCCGTCGGCTGATGAAATGCTCAATTTTGCCTTTTATCTGCGGGGGGCAAGCAGTTTCGTTGGGGCAATAGTGTGCAGCCTCGCCTTCATATCTGACGAGTTGGCTGCCGCATTCGGGGCATCGGGTAATGAAAGTTACCTTTTCGCCCAGCATGAAGCTGCGCGAGTCTTTGTCCACGCCGGTGATTTTGGGTATGATTTCTCCGCCTTTCTCTACATAAACCATGTCGCCGATGTGCAGGTCGAGCCCTTCGATGATGTCAGCATTGTGCAGAGAAGCCCGTTTGACGATGGTGCCCGACAGCAACACGGGGTCAAGGTTGGCTACGGGGGTGATGGCTCCGGTGCGTCCTACCTGGTAGGTTACTTTGTTCAGGCGCGTCAGTGCCCGCTCGGCCTGAAATTTGTAGGCAATGGCCCATCGGGGCGATTTTGCCGTGTAGCCCAAGTTCTTTTGCTGGCGCAAGCTGTTCACTTTTAGCACGATTCCATCGGTGGCAACGGGCAATTTCTTGCGTTCGGTATCCCAGTAGTTGATATAATCGAAGATGCCTTGCAGGTCGTGCACTTTGCGCATGCAGTCCGATATCTTGAATCCCCAGTCGGCAGCTATTTGCAGATTCTCATAGTGGCCGTCGGCCGGCAGATCTTCGCCCAGCAGGTAGTAGAGATAGGCATCCAGCTTTCGCGAAGCTACTATCGATGAATTCTGCAATTTCAGAGTGCCTGATGCTGCATTGCGCGGATTGGCAAACAAAGGCTCCTCGCGAGCTTCCTTCTCTTGATTCAGTGCTTCGAACACCGTCCAAGGCATCAGGATTTCGCCTCTGATTTCGAATGACTTGGGGTAGTTTCCGTGGAGCACCAGGGGAATGGTGCGTATAGTCTTCACGTTGTCGGTCACGTCATCGCCCTTTTCACCGTCGCCGCGGGTCACAGCCCTTACCAGCTTGCCGTCCTCATAGGTCAGCGAAATGGAGGTGCCGTCGTACTTCAGCTCGCAGCAGATTTCAAAATCCTCGTTTAGCGCTTTCTTCACACGCTCGTAGAAGTCGGTCACTTCGGCTTCGGAGTAAGTGTTTCCCAGCGAAAGCATCGGATATTTGTGATATACCTGGGTGAAGTTTTTATTGATGTCGCTACCCACACGCTGAGTTGGCGAGTTGGGGTCATCGTATTCGGGATGTTCTTTTTCTAGGTCCTGCAATTCGCGCATCAGGTCGTCGAACTCCTTGTCCGATATCTCTGGTGCGTTCAGTATGTAGTAGTTGTAATTATGACGGTGCAGCTCCGCACGGAGCTGGTCGATTCGTTCTTTAGCTGTCATGATGATTTCTGATGATTGTTTGAACGCAAAAATAGAGTTTTCTCCCCGAATATTGCTACTTTTGCAAAAAAATAAATGTGTTATGCGGATTGATATCATTACTGTTTTGCCTGAAATGATAGAGGGCTTTTTCAATTGCTCCATCATGAAGAGGGCTCAAGATAAAGGACTTGCCGAGATTCATATTCATAACCTGCGAGATTACACCAAGGACAAGTATCGCCGGGTAGACGACTATCCGTTTGGCGGATTTGCCGGCATGGTGATGAAGATTGAGCCCATTGAGCGCTGCATTGAGTCGCTCAAGGCCGAGCGCGACTACGACGAGGTGATTTTCACTACCCCCGACGGCGAACAATTCAACCAACCCATGGCCAACACCCTTTCGCTGGCGCAAAACCTGATTATCCTCTGCGGCCACTTCAAGGGCATCGACTATCGCATTCGCGAGCATTTCATTACCAAGGAAATCAGTATTGGCGACTACGTACTCACGGGCGGCGAACTGGCTGCTGCCGTCATGGCCGATGCCATTGTGCGCATCATCCCCGGCGTCATCTCCGACGAGCAATCGGCTCTTTCCGACTCTTTTCAGGACAATCTGCTGGCTGCCCCTGTCTATACTCGCCCTGCCGACTATAAAGGCTGGAAGGTGCCCGAAATCTTGCTGTCTGGTCACGAAGCCAAAATCAAGGAGTGGGAGCTTCAGCAATCGCTTGAACGTACCCGCCGCTTGCGCCCTGACTTGCTGGGAGAATAGTTGGGGAGTGGTGAGTTGAAAGTTGAGAGTGGAGAATTGAGAGTTGAAAGTTGGGGATTAAGGATTGAAAGCGCAAAATTGAGGATTGAGAGTGAAGAGTGGGTTCGCTGCTTGGCGGTAGTTGCCATAGGTATTGGGCCATTCTTTCCCTCAGCTGACTAGCAGGCTGACAGGACTTTATACCAATTATCATGCAGGCACTGTACGAAGCTGAAAATGCCAAAAAATGGCCATTTCATCGATGCTTCTTCAGTGCCTGCATGCTTTTTTTATGCCTGGCCGTCGCTTAAATTTCAAGCGCGCCTACAATTTCTTTCACTGACTTGTAGCCGTGTCTGTCCAGGTAATCATTGATGCCTTCGGCTACCTTTATCGTCACCGTCGGGTCGATGAAATTGGCCGTGCCTATCTGAATGGCTGTTGCGCCAGCCAGCAGGAATTCTACGGCGTCTTTCCAGTTCATGATGCCTCCCAAGCCAATCACGGGTATATTGACCGCCTTGGCCACCTGCCAAACCATACGCAGCGCGATGGGCTTAACGGCTGCTCCCGACATACCTCCCGTCACTGTGGAAAGTATCGGACGGCGACGCTCTGCGTCGATGGCCATGCCCAGCAGGGTATTGATGAGCGATACGCTGTCAGCACCACCGGCTTCCACCGCACGGGCTATCTCGGTGATGTCTGTCACGTTGGGCGACAGTTTTACTATCAGCGTCTTCTTGTAAGCCTTGCGCACAGCCTTTACTACTTCCTCAGCACCCTTGGCCGTCACGCCGAAGGCCATGCCTCCTTGCTTCACGTTGGGGCAGGAAATGTTCAGCTCGATGGCAGGGATGTGCTCCAGCTCGTTGATGATAGAAGCCGTCTCGGCATAGTCGTCGATGGTCGAGCCCGACACGTTGACAATCATATTCGTCTGTATGTCCTTGATGCGCGGGTAGATGTGCTCCACGAAGTAGTGGACGCCCTTGTTTTGCAAGCCCACGGCATTCAGCATGCCCGAGGGAGTTTCGGCCATACGCGGATAGGGATTTCCCTCTCGCTTGTGCAGGGTAGTTCCCTTCACAATGATGCCGCCAATCTGAGAAATGTCGATGAAATCGGCAAATTCTTCACCATATCCAAAAGTTCCCGAGGCCGTCATGACCGGATTTTTCATCCGCAGCGCGCCTATATTTGTACTTAAATCTGCCATAATAATTTGTTTATGTTAAAGACTGGACCATCCTTGCAAACGCACAAGTGGCCTTCTGTCGTATTCTCCACGCAGCACAGGCAGGCACCCACGCCGCAAGCCATCATGTTCTCCAGCGAAGCCTCGCAATCTATACCCTCGGCTTTGGCATAGCGCGCCACGGCCACCATCATGGGCTTAGGTCCGCAGGTGTAGATGTGTTCAAACTTCGTCTCCTTCAAGACTGAGTGTTGTGTTACGTAGCCGCGTTCGCCATAGCTGCCGTCCTCGGTGGTGGTGTACACCTTGCCATAGGCCGAAAACAAATCCAGTTGCAGCAGGTCGTTCTTGCTGCGTGCGCCCAGCAGGAAGGTTGGCTGGCAGCCTTGCTTAGCCAATGCTTCGCCCAGGTAGAGCAAAGGAGCCGTGCCCACGCCGCCACCTACCAGCAGCAGCTTGTCTGAGGGCGCTGACGGCATTGAAAAGCCATTGCCCAGGGGTAATACCACATTGAGCTTGTCGCCCGGTTTCAGGGCTCCCAAATGCTTCGTGCCGTCGCCCACCAGCTGGATGAGAAACCACACTTCATTCTTCTGCCTGTCCACGTAGTTGATGGAGATGGGGCGGCGCAGAAAAGTAGTGGGCGAATTGTCTACACGCAACTCGGCAAACTGGCCAGGCAGCATCTCGGGCAACGCTTCCGGCGAAGTAAGTTTCAGCAACACGTAATTTGAATGAGGCTTCAAATTCTCGGTTACGGTCAAATCTAAAACGTATTTCTTCATATCCGTTGAAATAATATGTATTTTCTTTACAAATAAGCGGAGCAAACCAGTTTCTTCAATTATGACATTGCCTGCACCCTTATTCTTCTCCGATTGCAAACTTACGCAAAATCCTCGACATACTGAAACGCTTTTCCCTTTATCCTGCTGTCGGCCTTCAGAAGTCCGTATTTGGCCGGCCTAGATGCGCAGGATTTGTCGGGCTGATTCATTTCTTTTCAGGGCAGAAAGTTTCGTAGGTATTGTCGTCGAAGAAGATTCTTATCTCCGTGATTTTGCGCTGCGGGCGGTCGCGATAGACGATTTCCGTGCGCACAGATTCATAGCCCGCAGCATCATAGCCCGGCTGACTTGCGGCAGCACCGCACGCAGTTTCGTTGCCAGTTTGCAGCCCGGCGGCAGGAGCGTCGGCCGCAAACAGGGGATATTCCTGCTGCTGGCTTGAGGCTGCCGCATCGGTTGCCGGGGCAGAGCCTTCATCTTTGCCGTCGGCGGTCATGCTGCCTTCGCCCGTCAGCAGCCATTCCAGGTTGATGTCGCTGTATTGCTGGTGAAGTCTGAGGATAACTTCCGTGCTCGGATATTTATTGCGTGCGCTCAGGATGTGCGAAATAGTGGCCTGAGCAACGCCGATTTTTTCGGCAAATGCGCCCGCCGTCAGATTTTCGCGCTCCATTATCATTTTAAAACGGTCTTTTATGCTCATGTCGGTTACTTTTTGGGGCAAATAAATGAATATAGATTGCAATTACAAAAGTAAATAAATAAAATGGCATAACAAAACAAATGTAATCTTTACTTTTGTACTAATTTATTTTTGTAAGGTACAAAAGTAATTGTAAAATATTACATTTATACAATTTACACTTGTAATATACCCCTATATTAGCTTTAGTAAAATTGTATAATCGGCTGTTTTATAATGATATATACCGATATTTCATGCCTTACAACGGAGATTTTAAGCTATTTTTATCCGATTCTTACAATCGTATTGAATTAAAATCCTACTTATTTTATGTAAAAAACTGGGTTATAGAGTACTAAAATCTATTTCTTTTATGCAAAATGCACTAATTTACATTTGTACATTCAGTCAATATTTTGATACACCCCTCTCCTACTCCTCCCTATTTTTCTTATGTATATTTACAATAATACTAATAAATCACCGATTTACATTTGTAATATGCGCATAAACACCCCTAAAAAGCGTAAAATATTCACGTTTGTAATATGCTGAATCTATTTTCTTTCCCTTTCTTCTTTCCATTCGTTAATTGTCCGATTTCCACTGCCTGGCTGTTTTTATCTTCAGCCTTTGCCGAGCTTCCGCTTCGTGCGCATCGCCCGTGCTTTGTACATTTATCAACTACGCATATTACATTATATATATAATATGTATGCGCGAGCCGTTGTCGCATCTATGTGCAAATACATTCATGCACATACGTTCGTGCCGCTTGCCCTTCTTGCTCTTGCTTGTCCAGGTGTCTGCATCTTCGTTTCCTGCTTCTTTGTCCTTGCCGGCCTAAGCGCACTTCCGTTTGCCGACTTCCATTTTTTACTTGATTGGGCAATGGCGACCGACAGCTCCAGTGCAACCTGTTTTCGTTTTCCGATGAATCCGTTTCCCGGTGAATCTTCCGCCTACATCTTCTTCTTCCGACTTCTCTTTTTTCTCCATCCGCCTCTCTGCATTCAACTCCTTCCATCCACCTCTTTCTTCTTTCAAATCATCCGTTGCCTGAAGTCTTCCCAGCTTCCTTCATCGAGATTCTTCAAGTTTGCCCCGCGCCATCCGTCGCCATTCCTATACATTGCCCCTCATCCGCGGTTCAGCTCTCCCAGCAGGATCCGCCTTCTTCCTCTGCCATTGCGAGGAAGCACCATCTTCGTGGACTCCTTGTCTCTCGATTCCCTGCCAACGGCCTTCGCCTACGGATTTGGGCGCCTTCCTGCACTTTTGCCTAACTACGTGGGGCTGAACACGGGTTCTAACCGCTTTTCCTTGCGATTTTTTCGCCCTCCGGGTCGTGAAGCTCCAAATTTTGGCAGGAAAAGCGGCTAAAATTCATGTAAAGTCCTCATTCACTGAACGGAAACGCCAATTTGAAGCCCTTGCGAATGTCTTCAACTGGCACGTCAATCATCCTAATGCCATTCTCCACGCAGGTCATGGCTGCCAATATGCGCCCCATTTTCAGCCGCCCCAGCTCCGACGATGGCGGCATCAGCCTTTCCTCGCCACCTACGCGGCCACGCAGCAGGGTCAGCACCGTGCGTATGTACTGTTCGGTGTCGTTGCCGTCTTCGGGCGGCGCCCACCGGTAGATGATGTTGTTCAGCGTGTACGCCTTGCCCTGTTGCGCCAGCCGCAGGCGATACGTGTCCATTAGTTTCCATGCCGCCCGGTAGCCCATGGCCATGGAGCAGAAGGTCACGAACTTTGTGTCCGACTGCTTCTTTGCGCATCCCACCCAGCGGCTGACACCGTGGCGGATGTTCAGCGGATTATTGTTTCTAAGTCCTCTTGGTAACATAAAATTTCCTGATAAATTAATAGGTTTATACTGATTGAAAAATTTTGAATATTCGGCAAGTTCCTCCGCCAACTTTCCTGCACCCTTGTTTGCCGCAGAGCTGAGCTTGCCAGCACCTGCATACGCAATAAAAACAACTGACTATCTGACCAACTGACCAAGCCTTCGAAAGGGCTGCTTTTTGGGGTTGGATTCCTGCATCGGCAGCCTGCAAAAGTCCAAACTTGGCGCTTTGAAACCGAACTTGAAGCCTTCAAAAACAGCCTGAATCCAGCCTCTCCCGTGCCTGAAATTGCGGTGCCACGCCCCCAAAATCCGGTCCGTTTGCAGCACTTTCCACCCATGAATACCCCACCCTCTAAACTCAAAAATTCTGTTAATTTCACCGTTCTCTGAGCACAAGCATTCTGCGCAGAAAAGCCCCTATATTTGCCCGGGGAAACTCAAAAGATTTGTTAATTCAAGTACCTTCCAGATATGGAAATTCGGCATCATCCACCCCAAAATCCGACCCTGTTTTCATGCCTTCGTCCCACCGAATCCGGTGCCTTGAACCTCCAAATTCTCACTCCTTCGCCCGGCGTCCGACGCCCGAAAACGCACCCCGAATCACAGGTCGCCAAGCCTTTCGTCAGCCATGTTTTTCCAGATAGCTCTGTGTCTTTTCGTAATACTCCGGCCTGTCCTCACACTGGCGAATGTAGCCCCGCTTCTTCCAGTTGCTCAGCATTTGCACAGGCGAGCCCTGGCAGATTTTCTGCTTTCGGCGCACCGCCTCCGCCTCGTCGCGGCTGAAGACGTTGGGCAGCAAGTCCAGCAGATTTTTCGGCCCCGGCATCTTGGGGCGACTGGTTTCGTTTTCCATTTCCTCAATCTCCGCCCCGAAGAAGTGGATTTTGCACCACAGGTCGTAGCGTTCGCTCCAGCGGATAAACTCCTCCAGCGTCCGGCTCCATTTCTGCCCCTGCGCCACGTAGAGCACCATCGCCTTCAGGTAGGCTATCACGTTGGCCCTGAAGCTCAGGTTCTCGTACGTGCGGTTTTGCGACAGGCGGGCAAAGTCGGCATTTTCCTCCATCAGCCTGCGCGCCAGCCGCTCGGCCTGCGGACAGACTATCAGCCCCCGTGCCGCGTTCAGCCGGTCGATGTAGGGGCGCAGCTGGTCATCGAAGTCGGCGTCGTAGGTGCCATACACCGGCATTTCCGACCCTATGGGGCGCTCGGGGATGGTGCAGAAGTTGATGCGCGACACGGGGCCGTCGGTCAGCACCCGCCTGAAGTACTCCTTGCCCTTCTGGATGGTGGTCGACGCATTCCAGTTGAAGCGGATGCACACCCTGGCGCTCACCGACGACGTGCCCACGCGCGTCTGCCCGTAGGTGTTGCCCGGGTCGAAGGCCAGGCACATGATTTGAAACTGCGCCTTGCTGCGCGCCGACGTCTTCAGTGCGTCAAACTGGTCAATCTCGTTCAGCCGCGCATAGAGGAATCTGTCTTCCGCCTCCGACAGGCGCATCACGAAGGCCGCATTCGTCATGTCCGGGTCAATCTCCTGAATCACAAGCCCCTCCGGCCGCTTGCGCTTGTCCTTGTTGGCGCCCCGCGTCTGCATTTCCTCCTTCCATGCCTGCTCGCGTTGCCGGTTCTCCTCGTCGCGCCGTCTGATGTCGGCCATGATGCGGTTGATGGGTTCGCCTATGCAGTTCTTGCCGGCGCCCGTGCCCGCCATCAGCACGTTCATCAGCGTGGCCTCGTGCTCCACATTATCTATATAGCGGAAGGTGGTGTGCCACAGGTGCGCGGCCAGTGCCGGAAACACCGCGTGTGCCACGGCCGGCCGATAAATCTCCGGCGTGCGGCTCACCAGCAGCTTGATGAGCGGCGGCAGCTTGTCGGGCATCCGGGGCGGTTCGGGTGGCAGCATGTTCTCCCCGGCCTTGCCCGTGCCTGCACTCTCCTCCTGCTGTCGCTGCTCCTCCAGCTCGATGGCCTTCTTCATGAGGCGCGGCATGTAGCCGAAGCGTGCCGAGCAGGCCGAGCGAATCAGCCCCCGCATCTCCTCCTCGGCCAGCCCGTAGCGGGGCATCAGCCTGAAGAGCAGCTCCTCGTTGTTGTCGCAGATGTAGCGCAGGTGTGCCGCCAGCCGATGCAGCTTGTCGTTGCGTTCGCCCGCCACCGGCTCGCCGCCCGCCAGCTTGAACCACTGGGCAATGATGCCCTCGTAGGCAAACCCCTTGAACGAGGTCGGTAGGTTGGCGTCGGCTGCCACTGCCTGTTGCCCCTTGGCTTCCTCTTCCGACGTTGGCACGGGGCTGTCAGTAAACATTTCAGAATTTCCGGTTGTAAACATTCTTTTTTCATTCACATACAGCGTATGCCCCTCGGGCACCATGTAGATGCATCGGCAGACATCCTTCACAGCCCCGTCGGCCTGAAAGCCTACCGCCGCCGAGAAGCGCTCCTGCGCCTCCTGTGCCGACATGCCCCGCGGCAAGCCGATGAGCACGTGCGTACCCCGGCGCACCGACTCCTCCACCAGCAGCACCTGCCACTGGCCGGCCCTGTCCAGCTCCAGCGCCCTGGCCAATATTTCGGCCGAATGCCCCTTCTGGTCAAAGTCCAGCATCAGCCTGGGCAGGGGTCGCAGGGCGTCGGCATTGGCCCGATGATTGTTCTTGAACTCCGCGCAATGGGGCGTCCAGATGGGCAGCTGATGCTTCAGCTTCTCCTCGCCCGCCTCAATGCGGCTGCACATTTGCGCCAGCCACGGCTCGCGCCGCAGGGCTTCCCACTCCTGCCGTGTGGCAGGTATGGCCGGGGCACCATGTCCCCGCCCGATACATGTAAATGTCTGATTGTCACTCATGTTGTTTGTTGGATTTTATATTAAGATTTTGTTTAGGAAGAATGTGATAGTAGAAGTTAGAGAAGTTGGAGAAGTTAGAGAAGTTAAGGAAGTTAGGGAAGTTAGAGAAGTTAAGGGAAGTTAGAGAAGTTAAAGTCGATAGAAGGGCGTGCGATTGACAATGACTGATTACTAATTACTTAATGCTAATCAATAACCGTTAATTACTTACCACTTACCGCTTACCACTAACCGCTTACCACTAACCACTTATCACTAACCACTTATCACTCACCACTGATTACCACTTCGTCTCCATCCTCCTGCTGGCATAATATCCGTCAATCCGCCTGCCCTCCAGGCTGCGCAAGGCGCAGATGTCGCTGGCCGTCAGCGTAGGTCGGAAGCTCCATCGCTCAATGATTCTCCCCCGCTGGGTCATCAGCACCCGGCAGTGCTCCGTGGCAAACAGTTCGACGTAGCGCGGACCCTGCGAGCCGATGTTGTAGGGCCGCACCCGCGTGCATCCCCGTTCGTCCACCGTGATGCGCGCCTTGTACGACGCCAGCCCCTCCAGCGTGATGGGTGCCTTTTCCTCCTCCCAGGCACAGGGATAAATGTTGATGCTACCATTGGCCATAAAAGCCGTTTGTGTGTCCATCTGGACGTCTTCGATAAAAATTTGCTTACACATGATTTCTGAATTTTGCGAGGGGAAGAAGCGAGAAACGTGGCCACATTGCTCTCCGGGAGATTTCTTCACCCCACTCCACTCTGGTTATTTTTTGCAAGAAGTTAGAGAAGTTAGTTGAAGTTGGGAGAAGTTAAAGAAGTTAGTAGAAGTTAGAGAAGTTAAAGTCAATAGAAGGCAAGCGATAAGCTCCTCATTTACTGAACTATCGGCTCTAACTTCTAACGAAGCGCAGCGAAGTGATAACTTCGATAACTTCTCTAACTTCTCTACTAAACTATCACTTCCCCAACTTCACAATATCCACCACCACAATGTCCTGAAACACCTGCCCGTTGTATTCGCGCGTCTGGAAGCGCAGCACGGCATACACCAGCTCGCCGGCATAAAACTGGCAGAGGGCATCGTTGCCCAGCAGTGCGGCCGCATACTGGTTTTCATACTTCGAGCCCAGCTCCTGCAACACGATGTGGCGTTTGTTCAGCATACCCGATTCCGATTTCTCGCTTTTCACCGTGAAGGCGTCTCCGCACTTCACCACCTTGAAAATCTGCTTCATACGATTCTCCTTTCTGTTCGATGACTTTTTTTGTTTAACATAACTTTTACTTTCAGACCTCCGCTTTCGGGCCATACCTGTTTATATATAGGCGCATGTTGCGGCCCCTATGCGAAAAGCCCCCGCAGCCACACCTTTTTCGTGTGATTGCAGGGGCAAAGTTAGGGAGGCGGCCGAAGGTTTTCCTGCTACGTAGCAGGTACGCGTAGCAGCTACGATGGGCAAATTTCACCTTCGGGGCAGCGGGAAAAAGGCCTGTCGGGCGGCAGGGACAGGCAGAGAAAGTGCGGGCCGATGAGGATGCCTTCAAGGCACCCCCACCGGCGGCAGACAGGTTTTAGGAGGATATGTGTAATAGGTTGATTTATAAAGGAATGTTATTCCGGGCGCAGCGAAACATCTCGTATGCATCTGCTCATGTTTTGAGGACCTTGGCAAGTGTTTTTAAGATCCTTCGCGATGCTCAGGATGACAGAACGCGACATTCAGGATGACGAACGCAACGCTCAAGATGGCGAACGCTACGCCCAGGGTGACAAGTGCAATGCTTGGGCTGACGAACGCCATGCCCGGGGACGAAAAACGGTGATGGTCAAAACTTTACTTTAAGACAGGCTCATTTCCAGCCAGTTGTCTATGATTCGCGCGCCACACGCACTGATGTACGACTCCGGGTGAAACTGTAGCCCGTAGATGGGCAGGCTGGTGTGCCTGATGGCCATGATGTTGCCCTCCTCGTCCGTTGCCGATACCCGCAGGCAGGGCGGCAGCGTGGCAGGGTCAGCACTCCACGAGTGGTAGCGGCCAATGGCTGCCCCCTCACCCACACCGCGCAGCAGCGGGTCAGTGCTGTCAGTAATTTTCAGATGCGAGCAATGCCCGTGCAGGGGCGCGTGCAGGTTGATTATGGTGCCTCCAAAGTGCTCCACAATGGCCTGATGGCCCAGGCAGATGCCCAGCAGCGGATGCGTCGCGGCGCACTGCTCCAGCAGCTTCAGCAGGCTGCCTGCCTCGGCAGGAATGCCAGGTCCGGGCGACAGGACAATGCCCTGAAAGCTGTCCAGCCGATGAAAGGGTATGTCAGTATTCTTCACCACCTCTATCTGGGGACACAAGGCCGACTCGCGCAGCAGCTGCACGATGTTGAACACAAAAGAGTCGTAATTATCAATTATCAGTATTCTTTTCATGCGGCAAAGCTACTATTATTTTTCTTTTATATACCTTTGCGGCTGCATATTTATACGCGTTTTATGATGATGAAGGCAACAGATGTACTGACAATGATGGACGAAGCCGGCGCCCGCGACACGGACTACCTGTTTGGGCTGGATTTTGAGCTGGACGAGGGCTTCTTTGTGGAGCGCCCGCTGGAGCAGTCGGAGCTGCTCTTCGGCATTGGGCCGCTGACCAACTGCACGGAGGAGGCCGACCGCTCCAGGCGTCCCGAACTGCGCATACTGTCCACCGACCGCGAGGGCTACGACCGCGGATTTGCCACCGTCAGGCACGGCCTGGAGCGGGGCGACACCTTCCTGCTGAACCTCACGGCGCGCACCGAGATAGCCACCAACCTGACGCTGAAGGAAATCTTCCTGCGCAGCTCTGCCCCCTACCGCCTTTGCTGGCCCGGCCGTTTTGTATGTTTTTCTCCCGAAAGGTTTGTACGGATTTCTAACAACAGGATATACACCTACCCCATGAAGGGGACCATGGATGCCACCCTGCCCGACGCCGAACGCCTGCTGCTGGACGACTACAAGGAGACCTGCGAGCACTACACCATTGTAGACCTGATGCGCAACGACCTCAACGCGGTGGCGCGAGGGGTGCGCGTGACCAACTTCCGCTACGTGGACCGCATACGCACGCTGAAGGGCGAAATCCTGCAGACAAGCTCCGAAATCTGCGGCGACCTGCCGGCCGAAAGCTGCCGGCGCATGGGCTCCCTCTTTCGCTCGCTGCTGCCTGCCGGCTCCATATCGGGCGCTCCCAAGCCCTCCACGCTGCGCCTTATCAGGGCTGCCGAGGGGCGCAAGCGGGGCTTCTACACGGGCGTTTTCGGCTACTGCGACGGCAAAAATCTGGACAGTGCAGTCATGATACGCTACATAGAGCAGCAGGGGCAGCGCTTCTTCTTCCACAGCGGCGGAGGCGTGACCATCAACAGCCGGTGCGACGACGAATATCGCGAAGTGCTGGAAAAAGTATATCTTTCTGTCGTATAACAACCTGTCAACAAAAAATGAATCAGAACAGACAACTGCTGGAGACCATCAAGGTGAAGGACGGACGCTTCCTGAACCTGCCTGCCCACCTGGAGAGGATGCGCCAAAGCGCGCAGGAGCTGCATGGAGACTGGGCGGGGCTTGAGCTGGCGCCGGAGGACATCCCTGCCGACCGGCGCACAGGCGTGGTGAAGTGTCGCATCGTCTACGACACGTGTGTCCGCGAAATTTCCTATCATCCCTACCAGCCGCGCAGTGTGCGCTCCCTGCGGCTGGTGCAGGCCACTCCCGAGCTGGACTACCACCTGAAGTATGCCGACCGAAGCCCGCTCATGCGCCTGCTGGAGCAGCGGCAGGCGTGCGACGACATCCTGATAGTGCGTGAAGGATTCATTACAGACACCAGCTACAGCAACATTGCCTTCGACGACGGCACCGCGCTCTACCTGCCCCGCACCTGCCTGCTCAACGGCTGCAAGCGCCGCCTGCTGATAGCCAGCGGACGGGCGCGCGAAATCTCCATCACCCCTGCCGACCTCAGAAACTTTCAGACCGCCCATCTGGTCAATGCCATGCTCGACCCCGGCGAGGTGACGGTGGATGTTGGCTGTATTTTTTAGATTTCTTCTCCCGGTTCCCCCATCACCTTCTTCACCCTTTCCATGAACTGCCCCGTCCGGCGTTGGTCCATGCCCCGGTTGTAGGCCGTGCGCAGTGTTTCGGTCTTCATGCCCCACAGTGCCGAAAACGTCTGCCACTGGTTTTCTATCTTCAGGCGCCGCGCCAGCAGCCAGGCCAGTATGCCCTTCTCGGCGTTCGACAGGTCGGCGGGTTGCCAGTCTTCGTCCAGTATGCCGGCCTGCACCAGCCGCCGTAGCAGGTTGCGGGCAGGCTCGGTGTCCAGCTGGGGCGGGATGACAGCCACGGGCATCCCTGCTTCTGCCTCCGCATCGGCCGTCTGTGCCCCGGCCTCCGGCTCCTGCTTGCAGCCTCCATATACATATTTATTGGCCACAAACTCCACGTTCGTAAACGTGCCGCCCGCAATCACCGTGCCGCCCTCTGTATGAATTTCTATCTTGTTTCCACTACTTTCGCTCATAATCCAGTTGTCCTAATTTATTTGCATTAAACTCTACGCCGCCAAACGTGCCGCCCATGATGGCTGCCCCGCCGCCGGTGTTTATCACGTAGCTGGCCACCGCCGGTTGCCGCGCGCTGTCGTCCGCAGCCTCGGCCCGACGGCCGGCAGCCAGCACCTCGCCAATCTCTTCCGACAAGAATGCCTCGCTGCGCCAGTAGGCCTCCATGCGTGCCTTGAGCCGCTCCTCGCCCTTGCGCCACACCAGCGTGCTTATCCACTGGCGTGCCTCCTGCCGCCGCTGGTCGCCGGTGGTGCGGCCCTCCAGCTCCATCAGCAGCCCCAGGGTCAGCGTGCGGCAGTCCGGGGCGTCGACCAGGCAGAGGCACACCACGAGCAGCGTCAGCAGCATCAGCACGCAGTTGTCTACCTCGTCGGCAGAGCATTGCGGCGTCGTGCGCCTGATTTCGTAGGCCATTGTGTCCCACGCCGTCTGGCACAGGTAGGGTGCCTGTTCGGTGTCTTCCTTCAGGCGGTCGAGCGCCTCGGCCAGCTCCACCAGCCCCTCCTCGGGCGACAGACACAGCTGGTGGGCGTTGCAGTGGCACGTGGTGTCGGCCACCAGCTCGAAGAGCACGTCGCCGCTAAAGTGCTCTTCTATGTTTTCTCTTTCTTTTTCCTTCAGTCTGCGTTTCATGATTGTAAGTTTTTGTTTGTTCGCGTACGTTGTCCAGCCAGTCCAGCAGGGCAAAGCCCGGCTCCTGCTGCGGCGTGTCGGTCAGGGTCTGCTGGCCGCCGACGAAGCCCTCGAGCACCTCCTCGTCCAGCTCGTAGACGGCCCTCGACTGCTTGCCATAGCGATACACGCCCATGTGGTGGAAGTGCACGCTTATCTGATAGCCGTTGTTGCAGCACAGCGTCACCATCTGTGCCAGGTCTTCCCTGGTCCGGTCCAGCCTCAGGGTGCCTTCGCGGGTGGCATCTAGCTTGTACTGGCTGCGTGCCGCGCCCATGTCGGCCGACACGGCGTGCAGAAATCTCAGCGCCTCTATCGCCGAGGGCGGCGCGTCGATGGGCGTCGCCTGGTCGGGGTCGGCAAAGTCGAAGACCACGCGCCTCACGCGGTCGCCCTTCCTGTGCACCTGCTCCTCCACGGTTTCCCAGAAGTCGCGGGTGCGCATCTTGGCATGTATCTCGATGTTCAGTCCCACGTCGGCCAGCAGCGCGTGCAGCGATTCTTGCAGGATGGCGCTCACCTTGTCGGTCCGGTTGTCAAAAGCTTTCGTATGCTCAATGGCTATCTGCCCGATGCCCGGACGGTTGTCTATTATCACGTGGCAAAACGGGTTCGACTCCTCGCGGCGCTCCTTGTAGGCCTGCACCAGGGTGACGTGCTTCACGTTGCACACGCGCATCAGCACCACTCCCTGTCTGATTTTCAGAATGCTGTTGGGATAGACGGTCGGTTCGCCCGTCTTCTTCGACGTGGCAAACAGGTTGAGCTGCGGCGCCTCGAACAGGCTGCCCAGGTAGTCCTGCGCACGCTCTGTACCCACTTCTGTTTCCTGAAATATCTTCCGCTCATTCGTCTTTATGAGCTCGTATTTATAGATGGTGAATTTCATAGATAGGCATTCTTTTAAAGTTGATACATTGTTTATTAGATGTAAGGTTCTTTTATGTGTTAAGGTAAGCAAAGATAATACAATTATCCGAAAAGCAAAAGAATGTGGCAAGTTTGTTTGCACGGTCGCCCCGATTTTTCTGAAACAGCCTGCCTGTCTATATCCGATTGTAAATATATCTGCCTACCAAACAGCTATCTCCCACCCTCCTTCTCATGTCCGCTTTTTATACCTATGCCCTCTCGCCTGTCCTGCCTAAGTGTGGTCAGATAGTCAGATGGTCAGTTGTTTTAAGTCGACTTCTTTTCTTTGTCTAAGTAGTGTAAAATATAT
>ENA-UONS01000458-UONS01000458.1-human-gut-metagenome-genome-assembly--contig:-CS19-NODE-458-length-46924-cov-22.965094_pt1 | contig 46924 bp, 39 predicted proteins | sample MGYA00242458_ERZ724005 | MGnify/ENA metagenome assembly ERZ724005
TGTGTGAAGCAAAGGGAACGGTGAACCTCTGTACCAAGTGTACCAACGTCCGATGGAATTTCGGCTTGATCTTTTCTTTTACGCCGCACAGTTCGACCAGATGGATGGCGGTACTTATATGCACCTCGTTGTGTCCGGTTTTCAGCGCGTTGCTGAATAACTTTTCGGCTACCTGCGGATTATACTTTGATGAAAGGCTATGTTATGGAATTCACAGGAAGTACAGAAGCAGAAATCATTTAGACTCATCCCGATGTCCCACTACTATTCCCATTAGTATGCAGATACCTCTGCATGTCAGATAGAATACGTCTACTAAATTACTGGTTAACTCCATACTATCCAGATGAACAAGACAAAACGGAAATCGAAAAGAAATGAAAAAGGATAGCCATTACAAACTTTCTTTACCGGATGAGTGGCAAAAAGAAGATTTCACTGCGTATATAGCCTTAGAAAATGAAGAAAAGAGCTGCCACGGAACACCTTCCGGGCAGCTCTCCTTTCATAGAAGTAAAGTAACAGAAAGAGAGTATGATACAGTTTTAATTCTGTCCGCCTCCCAACGCTTGGAATAGGTTAATTAAGCTTTGTATTTCGGTAAAATGATTAGCAGTCTGCGACAATTGTGCGCTAAGCAATGTCTGCCGGGCTGTGAGTACTTCCAGATAAGTGGTATTGCCATGCTCCATCAGCAAGGAAGTACTTCTCAGGGCGGTTTGTAAAGAAGCAACCTGTTTATCCAACAGAAGTTTCTTGCCCTGACTGGTCTGATAAGCCGTTAATGCATCGTTCACCTCGCTGCCTGCATTGAGCAAGGTTTGCTGGAAGCCAAGTGCGGCTTCTTCCTGCTGTGCACGGGCAATGCGATACTGGGCAACTACCTGTCCGCGGTTGAAGAGCGGTTGCGTCAGCGATCCTACAGCAGATGCCAGAAACTTGCCCGGATTGAGTATCATCACTCCGGCAGAGTTCGTCCAGCCGGCACTTCCACTTAAAGTAATGGAGGGATAGAAAGCCGAACGGGCCTTATTGGTACCATAAAACGCTGCTTCGAGTGAACGCTCGGCACTGCGGACATCGGGACGACCGGAAAGCATCTGCACCGGAATACCTACCGAAAAGTCGGTGGGGAACTGCTGCTGTGCCAGACTACCACGTTCATAATGACGGGGTGTTTCAGCCAACAGAAGAGCAAGACTGTTCTCTGCCTGGTTGATTTGCTTCCTCAAGTCGAGCACGGAACCCTGTACCTGATAGTACGTTGCCTCCATCTGCGATACGGCCGATTCATTCGCCATTCCGGCATTCATCAAGGCACGAGTAGACGCCACGGTTTCTTTCCACGCTTCTTCCGTTTGCCGGGAAATGGCAAGTTGTTCGTCGAGCATCAGCAGCGTATAATAGGTATTGGCTATCCCGGCTATCAGTTGGGTACGGACAGCCTGACGATAATCCTCACTTTGAGCATAAAGAGCTTGCGACTGTTTCTTGGCATTGCGCATACGGCCGAAGACGTCCAACTCCCAACTGGCAGTGACAGGCAACGAATAAGTTTGCGTTGCCTTTTGCGTATCGAAGCTGCTCACGGTTCCCTGCGGAGCAAGAGCAAAGGCAGGCAGGAAAGCAAGTTTGGCAGACATCAGTGTTGCCTGTGCTTCCTCTACGCGAAGCTGGGCAGACTGATAATCAGTATTGGTCTGCAATCCCACTTCAATGAGGGATTGCAGATAAGGATCGGTGAAGAGTTCCCGCCAATCCATATTACCCAGACTGGCGGTGTCTTCGGTCACTACTTCCCCGCCATAAAGCTGGTCGGGGATGGAAGTAACGGGCTCGTATTTAGTATAGATGCCACAACTGCTCAGCAGCAGGCCAGTGACAGCTAATGTGATGATTTGCTTTTTCATTCTTCAGTATCTTTAATATGTTTCCTAGAATTGATTTTATCAATAATGCACCATAGAATAGCAGCAATGCAATACGCTATCAACTGCTCTACCCAAAATATGTCACTTTGATACATCATCTTTTCTTTCATTTATTTATTATTCCGTTCAGCTTCACTCTTCTCCTTCTCAAGCAACACTTGTACGTCTGCTTCTTCCTCCATCGGCGGACGGATTTTCTCCTGTAAGAATTCAAAGATAATGTAGAAGACGGGAACAACGAAGAGCAATGCCAGTGTACCGACAACCATGCCGCCCACAACGCCTGTACCCAGCGAACTGTTACCATTGGCACCTGCACCGGAAGAGAACATCAGCGGAAGCATACCGAAAATCATTGTCAACACCGTCATCAGGATAGGACGCAAGCGAACCTGTGCGGCAGAATAGGCAGATTCCACGATGCCCATTCCTTTACGACGACGCTCTATGGCGTATTCCGTAATCAGGATAGCCGTCTTGGCCAGCAAACCAATCAACATAATCACACCTGTTTGCAGGTAAATGTTATTCTCCAGCCCGAGCAACTTGGCAAACAGGAATGATCCCATCAATCCGAACGGTACGGAGAAGATAACGGCAAACGGTACAAAAAAACTTTCGTAAAGACATGCCAGAATCAGATAGATAAGGAATATGCAAATGGCATAGATGAAAATAGTCTGTGCACCACCACTACTTGCTTCTTCACGTGCCATACCACCATATTCATATCCGTAGCCCGTAGGCAAAGTCTGTTCTGCCACCTCTTCAATCACCTTCTGCACTTCACCGGAAGAGTAACCTTCGGCAGGATTTACATTGGCAGAGATAGAGCTATACAGATTGAAACGATTGGTTGTTTCCGGTCCCAACACTTTCTTCAATGTTACAAACTGACTTACCGGAGCCATTTCCGTACCATTCCGTACAAACATATTGTCCAGAGATTGCTCGTCCAGGCGGTATTCAGGCGAAGCCTGCATCATCACACGATACACTTTACCGAACTGGTTATAGTTAGATATGTACGCACCACCGCAATAGCTGCCCAATGCATCGAGTACTGCTCCCGGAGAAATACCGGCACGCTTACATTTAGCCGCATCTACTTCTACCGATACCTGCGGGAAATTGATGGCATATGCCGTGTAAGCCATAGCTACTTCCGGACGCTGATTCAGTGCGCCGAGGAACTGCATTATCGACTGGTAGAATGTTTCCATATCGCCACCCGTCTTGTCCTGAAGGTTCAGTTCGAGGGAGTTACCCATACCATACCCCGGAATCATAGCAGGCTGGAAACTGAATATCTGCGCTTCCTTAATACCATAAAACTGTCCATTGAGGCGGGCAACCACAGCATCCGAACTATGATCCTTTCCTTTTCGTTCGCTCCAGTCCTTCAAGCGCACAATGATTGTACCGTAAGAAGTTCCCTGACCGGATATAAGTCCATAGCCTGCTACGCGGGCATAATGTTCTATTTCGGGCGTATCCCGGAGGATATCTTCCAGTTTATCCATTACCTTCGTTGTTTCATCAAGCGTGCTTCCCGGTGAGATACTGACGTTCACCATGATGACACCCTGATCTTCCTGGGGAACAAGTCCCGTTTTGGTAGTACTCATCAGATAAACCAACAATGCGATAGCGGCTATCAACGAAGCCCACACCATCCAGCGATGACGGATGAAGAACATCACACCTTTCTTATATTTACCCAGCACAGCGTTGAACGAGGCATTGTAAGCTGCACGTACCCGTCCGTTAATACTCTTGGCACTCTTGGTCCCGTCCGACGGACGCATCATGATAGCACACAAAGCCGGGCATAGCGTCAAAGCCGAAATCATGGAAATACCTACGGCAGTTGCCATCGTGATACCGAACTGTGTATAGAATACACCGGAAGTTCCTCCCATAAATGTTACAGGAATAAACACTGCCATGAATACACAAGTACAGGAGATGATAGCCATCGTCACATCACCCATCGCATCTTTAGTGGCAAGATAAGGAGATTTGTATCCGGCATCAAATTTGGACTGCACCGCTTCCACCACCACAATGGCATCGTCCACCACCGTACCAATGGCAAGCACCAGTGCAAACAGTGTCAGGATATTCAGACTGAATCCCGCAGCCACCAGGCAGGCAAACGTACCTACCAGCGACACTATGATGGATATGGACGGAATGAGCGTACTCTTTAAGTCCTGCAAGAAGAAATACACCACCAGAATAACCAGAATAATAGCGATGATTAATGTTTCTACCACATTGTGGATAGAAGCGAAAAGGAAGTCGTTGGAACTCATCATCGTGACGAACTCTGTTCCCTCCGGCAGACTCTTTTCCATCTGCTTCATCTGGGCAGTAATTTCCTTATTCACAGCGGTTGCATTGGAGCCTGCCGTCTGGAATACCATGTAAAGAACAGCCGGTTTGCTATCCATCTCACTGCGGAAGCTATAAGTCATCGTACCCAATTGTACATCGGCCACATCCTTCAGGCGGAGCACAGAACCGTCGCTCTGCGAACGGATTACGGTATTCTGGAATTCCTCCACACTCTTCAATCGTCCGCGATACTTCATGGTAAACTGGAAGACATTCTTCGAACTCTCACCCAGCGAACCGGTAGGAGCTTCAATGTTCTGCTCACCCAGCACGGCAGTAATATCCGAAGGAACCAGGGCATATTGCGCCATCCGTTCCGGTTTCAGCCAGATACGCATACTGTATGTATCTCCCAATTCCATTACATCTCCTACTCCCTCTACGCGTTTGATTTGAGGTAGTACATTGATGTCCAGATAATTGGCAAGGAACGTCTGATCATAACGCCCGTCATTGCAGACCAAAGCACCAATTTGGAGGAAGCTGGTCTGACGCTTCTGCGTGCTTACACCGATTTTGGTTACCTCGGCCGGCAACAAACCCTGTGCCTTAGCTACACGGTTCTGCACATTCACTGCCGCCATATCAGGGTCCGTACCTTGCTTAAAGTAGACCTGTATAATAGCGAGGCCGGAGTTGGACGCCGTGGAAGTGATATACATCATATTCTCCACACCATTAATACTCTCTTCCAACGGCATGATGACGCTGTTCATTACTGCCTCGGCATCAGCGCCCGTATACTGAGCACTTACATATACTGTGGGAGGTGCAATGTCCGGATACTGCTCTACCGGCAGCGTAAGGAGGGAAATAAGCCCTATGACCAGAATCAGCACGGAGATGGAGATAGCCATCACCGGCCGCTTTATAAATACATTTCCTTTCATAATTTGTCTCCCTTCTTATTTTACTTGTGTGCCCTCACGCACTAATCCGGCACCTTCCGATATAATTTCATCACCGGATTGTAATCCGCTGAGCACCACATATTCGCGCCCATCGTTAATTCCGGCTACAGTGATCAGTGTAGAGACTGCTTTGCCGTCCACTACTTTATATACCACAACTTTGTCCTGCATCTGTACAGTGGCTCCCTGCGGAATGGCAATGCAATCCTTATAGATGCTGGGCACCACTACCGTACCGGATGCTCCGCTATGAAGCAGGCGTGATTCGTTAGGAAATACCACACGTGCCATTACAGTACCCGTCTGACGGTCGATAACTCCACTAATGGATTCTATGACACCTTTCTTATTGTATACCGAATTATCATTCAGTATCAGTTCCACTTCCGGCATGTTTTTCAGAGCTTCATCCATGCTACCATACTGGCGCGTAAGGGCAAGTAACTGATTCTCAGTCATGGAGAAATAGACATACATGTCCGAATTGTCACTGACCGTAGTCAACGGATACGGCAGGTTGGCACCTACCAATGCACCCACGCGATAGGGTAATGCACCCACTACTCCGTCACTGGGACTTTTCACCTCAGTATAGGAAAGATTGTTGCGTGCGTTCACTTCCTGGGCTTCGGCCTGCGTCAGCTGTGCTTTGGTAGTGAGATAGGTGTTCTCAGCTGTTTTCAGACTGAACTCTGAAACTACTTTCTGTGCATACAACTCTTTATTGCTGTTGTAGGTGAGTTCGGCAGTCGCCATTGCAGCACGTGCAGCTTCCACATTGGCAACGGCAGTCTTGAGCGCAGCTCTGTAGGGAATCTGATCGATAACGAAAAGCAACTGTCCACGGCGAACCGTCTGTCCTTCAGTCACACAAAGTTTTTCGATAGTACCCGATACTTGCGGATAGATATCAATATCCTGCCGCCCACGGATAGTGGCCGAATACGAAGTGGAAAGTTCTTTATCCGCCGCTTTTACTTCCATTATTGCAAAAGAAGGTTTCACTCCCGCATCCGTTGCCTGTTTGCAAGATGCCATCCACACTGTACAACCGACAATCCCTATCAGCCGTAACCATTTTTTGTTCACTGTAATCATACTTACTCTAATTGTCTTTTTATTAAAACTGGGACAAATGTAGGAGAAAGGAACAAAGCCATAGTGATCAATTTTCCCCCAAGAATGTCCCATTTTCGTTATTCGTCACTTTTAAAGCTAACTAATTATCAATAAGCATCATATAGAACAATATTAAAGGATAATAGGACATCCTGTTTTCCCCATAATTTACCAACTTTGCAAAAAGAAAAATGAAATAATATGGAAAAAGAGAACATTAAGACCGTAACCATAGAAGACTTTAAGAACAGTCAGCATATTCTTGACTATATAGATGATGACTTTGCGATAGTCAACAGTCTGGATGGAATACCTTATAGTAATGAGGTTGTCAGATTGGAGTGTTTCCTTATTGTCGTTTGTATAGAAGGGTGCATACAACTGGATATCAACAATCGGACCTACCAGCTACAGCCGGGCGACTTACTGCTCGGCCTTCCCAACACCATTATCGGACACACAATGATGAGTCCTAAATATAAAGTAAGGCTTGCAGGATTTTCCACCCGATTCCTGCAACGTATCCTCAAAGTAGAAAAAGATACGTGGGACGCTGCCATCCATATCCACAACAATCCGGTGAAATCTATTAACAGGGAAAATGACAACAGCATTTTTAAACACTATGGAGACTTAATCCTGGCGAAAATTAACGATGAACCCCATTGTTATCATAAAGCGGTGGTGCAGCATCTGTTTGCCGCTATCTTTTGCGAGATGATGGGTTACCTCAACAAAGAAATCGCCGATTCGGAGAAAGCCAAACTATCGAAAGAGGGCATCAAGCAGGCTGACCATATTCTACGGAAGTTCATGGAACTGTTGTCGAAAGACAATGGTATGCATCGTTCAGTGACTTACTTTGCCGATGCACTTTGCTATACGCCCAAACACTTTTCAAAGGTCATCAAACAAGCATGCGGAAGGGCTCCTCTGGATTTGATAAATGAGACTGCGATAGAGCACATCAAATACCGGCTAAAACATTCGGACAAGTCTATCAAAGAGATTGCGGAAGAATTCAACTTCCCGAATCAATCTTTCTTCGGGAAATATGTAAAAGGACACCTGGGGACATCCCCCATTCGCTATCGGAGCACAAAAGAGGAGTGACGGAATTGCTGCGGAGACATTCCTGTTTGTTTCCTGAAGAAAGTGCCGAAATAAGAGGCATTCGGGAAGTTGAAGTAGTTGGATATTTCCTGCACGGTCTGTTGCGTATTCTTGAGCAGCGAAATACTTTTGCGAATAATGGCCTTGAAAACCAATTCCTGCACCGTATACCCACAGATGGATTTGGACAACACGGACAGGTATTTGGGCGACAGGCAAAGTTTATCGGCATAGAACTCCACACCGCGCTGCTCTTTGTAATGCTGCTCTATCAACTGGATCAGGCGGATAAAGATATCATGCTTGCGCCCCACAGAAGCTCTTTCGGTGATGAGCTTGCGATTGTAGACCGAACAAAGCCGATACGTCAAAGCCAGTAAAAGTAGCTTCTGCTCATAATAATTAAAGGTATTCTCTTCTACATGCAGAGTACTGTCCAACAAGGACATGTACTTCAGCACTTCCTCTTCTTCACCAGTGTTCCATACATAACAGGGTTCCGTAGCAAGATGAGAATACAAATACATGGATACCACTGAATTGCCAATGATGTCCCGTATCGGCCCTATCTGATAGACCAAAATGAAGAGTTCCATATCTTCCGATTCCTGAAGCACCTGAAGCTGCGAATCTTCAGGGATGAAAAGTGTTTCGCCCGCCTTAGCGGAAAAGAGTTTCTGATTCAGGGAGAATAAGAAACTACCCTGACGACAGACTACCACGCCCACCCCATTTATACAGAATGGGGTTTTGAAAGAGGAAGGGAAACTGCGAAGCATCCCTTCGGAACTGCAAATATTCTCTCCACTCAACAGAGCATGGTCAAGATGGAGCAAACGTTCTTGCTGAGTATCCATACTATAGCAAATTACGGGGTATTTAAATAGACTGCGCTAAGTTAACAATTTTCGTTTAGGATATGGAATAATAAGTACAAATATCATGCAAAACAGACAACCGTATATAGTCCAGCCAGCCATCTCTTTTACAGCAGACAGCGTGGCTTGTACCTGAATACGCCCTTTTGTGGATAGGGCAGTCATGTTAAGTGCCTCTTGCTTGCTTTTTCCCTGATACTGCATTCCTTGCATGGTCTGGATAAACGAGGCGGAGGCTTCGGGATGCAGCATATCTACATTTTGCGCATAGCGGACAATGTAATGCTGTTGGCGCTCCTGTAACACGTTTGAGTAGATGGCTCCTCCTATGCTGGGACCCAGCACCATGCGCACGGTAAGCATCACGCAGATCCAAGTGGAGAGGTACTTGTAGGGCATCCGTTGTGTGGCATAGGCAGCGGTCAGAGCATAGAGAAACATCATACCGGTGGTGCGGATAATGACCGGATATTTCATCCGTTCGTATAGTCCGGCACTCTGCACCTCAAAGTACATGAAGACCGCTGACAGGCCCAGAAACAGGAAACCCGCCGCAAACAGATATTTGAAATGCACGCCTTTGGAACCCAAGAACATGGAAGAGAGGGCCCCAATTGCATAACCCGCCATGCACCAGTTGCCCAACGTAGCATTCTGGTAATTGTCGAGTTTCATGCCAATCCCCGTAAACACATTGACAAACATGGCGCTCGAATTGAATATCATCAGCAGAAGGTAAAGCAACACCCCCAAGCGAATGGTACGCAACCGGAGGACATCCAGTAACATATAGTGCGAATTCCGACCTTTCTCCAGATAGAAGAATACGCAACCGAAAATGATAGCCACGAAGCTGACAGTACAGATGGAGCGATCATTGTACCAATCGAGCACCTTACCATAAACTAGCACATAGGTGATACACACCAGGGTGACGCTAAATGCGACCACATTGCCGAACTGGCGGAAGTTGATGGGAAAGCGACGGGTAGTGAACTTATGATAGGGCATCGTGATGAAGATAATCAGGATGGAGAGCAACACCACCCCCATCATGAAATAGTACACATATTGCCATTCGTACTCAAAAGCCAGCCAAGCGGTAAGCGATGTACCCAATTGCCCCAAAATCATAAAGAACAGGTAGATACCTGGCTGACTGACGCACCGCTCTATGTCGAGTTTGTCCCAGCCTTTGTCATCCTCGGGTTCCAGCCCCGGAGTGATGTTACGGGTGGCCTCCATACCGGCCGCATACCTGATAAGGGTGAACAGGTTAACCATCATCAGCACCATCCGCAGAAAGCCCATCAGCAGACTGCAAAGCGCCAGCAAAAAAATGCTGTCCGTCTTGGCGCAAATATAACTGAAGACATACATGAGCGAAAATCCTACCAGGCACATCATCTTCTCCCGTCGAATGCACATCAGCCGGTAAAGAAAAGGAGCAAAAGCCGCCATCCCGATGGAAGTGACAAAGTTGGTGAATTGTATATGCTCGGATATGATGCCCAGTCCACTCATCATCTCGGTGCTGTTGACGGAATAAACGCCCCCTACTGTGAGGATTGGGATGAATAGCAACAACATGATGAGGATACCCAGCGGCTTGGGCACCCAGTTGTAGAAAGGATAGTTCTTAGGATACGAGGGCATAGGCTCAGAGTTTAGCTTTCACAACTGCCATCATGCCTGCCGCAAGTCTTTCGTTGTCTTCGGCTGACAGATGGGTGAAGTCGATGCGTACCGGTATGCGTTGCTGTATCTTCACGAAGTTTCCGGCCGAATTATCGGTAGGCACCAGCGAATATTTGGATCCGGTGGCTCCGGAAATGGCGGTAATCTTTCCCGTGAACTCCTTTTTACTGATAGCATCTACGGTGATTGTTACCTCTTGCCCTACGCACAGGTTTTCTATCTGCGTCTCTTTATAGTTGGCTACAATCCACTTCTGTGTGTCGGGCAAAATGTAAGTGATGGTCTGCCCGGCCGTAATGAACTGCCCTTCTTCCAGTGTCCGGCGTCCCAACTTTCCGTCACAGGGGGCTATGACTACGGTGTACGAAAGGTTCAGCCGCGCCATTTCAAGCGCCGCAGTCGTTCTTTGTATGGCTGCTTCGGTGCTTTCCCGACGATAGGACACCTCGTTCACTCCGGAGAGTGCCGCCTTTTGCTGGCGTTTCACGGCTTCCAGTTTCTTATAGGTGGCTTTATACTCGGTTTCTATTTGTTCCAACTGTATGGGTGTGGCGGCTTTCCGATTCACCAGGTTCTCGTAGCGTTGGCGGTCTTTCTCCAGTTTGGCCAGGCGGATTTCTATTTCAGCGATAGAAGCATCGTAAACGGATGCCGTAGTCTGCGTGGTTTGCAGTGTGGCACCCATCACCGTAGCACCTGCCTGGGCGTCTTTCAGGGCGGCTTCGGCTTCCAGTACCCGGATTTTGTACTCGCGGTCGTCCAGCACAAGCAGCGTGTCGCCTTTGTGCACCCGCTGATGTTCGGTGAAGTAAATCTTACTGATGTATCCCGATGCACGCAGGTTGACAGGAGAAATGTACTGTTCTATCTGTGCATCGTTGCTGACTTCAGTCCGTTTGTAGTTCAGGAAGAGGCAGACCACTTGTATCACTCCCCACCCCATGACTGCTATCGCCAGCAAACTGACGGTAATCTGCCAACGGCGTAACTTCTTCAGTTTCTTTGCTTTCTTCTGATGTGTGCTGGGTGCACACTTATTTTCAGTTGCTTCCATGCTCATATTGATTAACGGTTTATTTTACTAATAATTCTATTTGCCCTGTCATTTTCAACAACATAAGGTTTGTAATCCGGTAATTGTAGTGTGCACTGATGTAGTTATTCTGCGCTTCACTCATCCGCATTTCGTCTTGCAGCAATTCGGTCATCGAGGTGATGCCCTCACGGTAACGCTCCATGGTGACGGTATATACATCTTCGGCCAGCAGATAATTGTCCTTTTGTTTCTTGAAATTACGCTGGTTGTTCATCAGGTCGTTCGTGGCATTCAGGTATTGGGTTTGCAGGCTTTTCCGTGTATTCTCCTGTGCCAGGCGGATGTTTTCGATGTCGACAAGAGCCTTTCTCGTTTTGTATCGCTTGTCCAGACCATCGAAGATGGGGAGACGCAAGGACAGCCCCAGACCATAGGAACGATACCACCGCCCGGAGGCCCCGGAATGGAACCAATGATAAGCCTTGTCAGTGTAGGCGGAAAACATCCAACTCCCCGTCAGGCTGAGTGAAGGGAGGTAACCGTAATCTATCATTTTCTTCTGTTGTTCGGCCAGTAGCCTTTGCGATTGCAGCAATTGCAGTTCGTACAGGTTTTCCGAAAGCCCGGTCAGAGCCACAGGAATTTTTTTTTCGGTATCCACCGGCGTTAAGGCAATCGCCTCACCGGCAGGGTAGTCAATAATATACTTCAGCAGGTTCAGCTGCTGTTCCATCATGGCTTGCGCATTGTCATATTGCACTTTCAGGTTTTCCAGATTGATGTTAACTCGCTTCACATCGACTTCCATCACCATACCGTTGTCGAAGAATGCCAGCGTGATGTCCTTCAATTCTTCTAAACGAGCGATATTGGCTTTTACCAGCACAAGCTGCTCGGCAGTGGCCTGCGCCAGATAGTACATCTTGCAGATTTGCAGGATGAGATCCTCCCGGGCTTTCTCATACGTCAGACGGTTCATTTCATCCATCGTCCGGGCTATGGAAATGGTGGTATAAAGAGTCTGGTTGTAGAGAGGCATCTGCAGTTGAAGCCCGGCGTTGGCACTGTATTGCAAGGTGTGGGTAACATTGTAGGGCGTACCGTAGGAAGACCCGTCGGTGACGGATACAGGTGGATCGAAATTGTCATTGTAGTTGGCAAAGCCATTGATCTGTGGCAGCAGTTTCGCCCGGTTTTCTGAAATGCCGTACTTTCCTTTTTGTATCTCGTTACGCTTACTTTGCAAAGTCAGGTTATTCTCTATACCCAATTTGAGACAATCTTCTAACGTCAAGGTGTTTTGGGCGCCTACGTCAGTAACCGACAGGCAAAAGAAGGAAAAAATGAATAGTAACCTTTTCATATCAGTCATTTGAAATATAGGGGCAAAGTTAGTAGCTTATGGTATAGGAAGGCTATCCATATATCGACTGTTTATGTTCACATTTTCCTTTTTATCTTTATATGCTTCCTTTTCTCTCCTTAGTGAGAATTAACTCTTTACTAAGTGAGAAAAATCCTTTCTTATTTGTTATTTATCAAAAAAACAAGAAAAGCTTAAGTATGAACTATAAATCTTTGTCTTTATTAATTATAGTATTGTTTTCTGCCTGTACGCTCGGAGCACAGAACCGTAAGAAAGTGGGAATAGTATTGAGTGGCGGCGGCGCCAAAGGAGTAGCGCACATTGGAGCACTGAAAGTGATAGAAGAAGCCGGCATTCCGATAGACTACGTAGTAGGCACCAGTATGGGCGCCATCGTGGGCGGCCTATACTCCATTGGTTACACCCCGCAACAACTGGACAGCATTGTCAATGCACAGGACTGGAAATATCTGCTTTCCGATGCCCTTGATCCGGAAACCACACTGTTGAGCGAGAAGCTAAGAGAAGAACAATACCTGCTGTCTGTACCAATTGCAGGGAAATCGGCACATGTATCCGATGCCGGAATTATAAAAGGAAGAAATATCTCCCGGCTACTCTCCGAACTGACAGTGGGATATCACGACTCCATTTCTTTCAACCGGATGCCTATTCCATTCGCCTGTGTATCGGACAACATCGTGAATGGCAGTAAAGTCGTTTTCCACAACGGTATTCTGGCAACTGCCATGCGCGCCAGTATGTCCATTCCGGGAGTATTCGCCCCTGTTTATCTCAATGGCATGGTATTGGTGGACGGCGGACTGACGGATAATTATCCCGTAGACATTGCCCGGCAAATGGGAGCGGAAATTATTATCGGAGTCGATGTACAAAATCCGTTAATGAAAGCGGATGAGCTGACAAGCATGTCGAATGTACTCGGGCAAATTCTGAATCTGGTGGGAGAAGAGAGTTACAGGAAAAATGTGAAGGACAGCAACATCCATATTCAGGTAGATGTAAACGGTTATTCAGCGGCAAGTTTCAACCACGAGGCACTGGATACCCTGATGCGCAGAGGTAAAGAAGCCGCCATGAAAGACTGGGACAAGCTGATTGCACTGAAAAAAGAAATAGGTATCCGTACGAATTACCGGGCGGAATATCCCGGACCGTTCAAAATACCAACACGGGCTATGCTGGATACGATACCTTCCGTAGCACAAATCACTCCCCATGAAAAACCAGTCAATACTATAAATATTGGAGGACGGTTTGATAATGAAGAACTGGCAGTATTGTTATTGAATGCGAGGGGTTATTTCGGAGCACAGAAGAAATCGCAGTTAAGCCTCACTACCCGGTTAGGAAAGCGTACCTTTGGAAGGCTTGAATATACTTACTCACCACAAAAAAGCTGGGATATAAATACAGGATATCAGATAGGATACAATGATTTTAATCTTTACGAAGAAGGTAAGCGACTGATGAATCTGACCTACGTGCATCACATGGCTTGGGTCGGATTCACGAAGAGCTGGTATAAAATGCTTGTCAAGGCGGGAATCCACTTCGAGAAATTCAATTACCATGACTGGCCCTCGGGACCGGACGTTTCCATTACAAGATCCAGTGACAAAGCTTTGCTCAGTTATCAGGCGAGTATCATGTACAATAGTCTGAATAATCAGCGATTTTCTACTCAAGGAATGGAATGGGAAGCAGCGTACAGGCTCTATACAGATAACATGATAACGTATGGTTCGAACAGTCCCGTGTCCGTATTCCAAACTCATTGGAGCGGATATTTCTCACCGAACCGGGTATTCACCATCATGCCATCGGTGTATGGAAGGGTGGTTGGAAAGAATACGCAGTCATTGGCCATATCTAACTTCGTGGGCGGTAATGTGCCGGGACGGTATATGGAACAACAGATCCCTTTCACAGGTATCAATCACATCGAAATGAGTCCGGATGCCATCTTGACAGGAATGTTGGGAGTCAGGGCAAGAACTTACAAGAATCAGTATATCGTAGTTCGGGGCAGTTATGGACGGACAGCCAACAAGATAGAAAATCTGTTTGGCGGAACAAATACACACGGATTGGCGGGCGGCAGTATAGGGTACTGCTACAATAGTATCATAGGACCTATCGAGGCGGAACTCAACTATTCCAATCAGTCAAAGAAGTTAGGATACTATATCGGGGTGGGATTTACGTTTTAGCGTTATTCTTTCGCCTCTTCCTGTGGAATACGGATAGCCGTGTACAACTCCAGTACGGCAGCAACCGTCAGACATACAATCCATTCGTTTCCATGAGTAAAGAACATAAATGCACCCGTAAGTACCAGCAGCAACGCACCAAATATTTGTTGGCGACGAAGACGCTTCACATTGGCTCTATTGCTCTTGGAAGGTGAATTGATCTGTGCCAACGCTACCATAGTGGCACCAATCGTATAAACATAGGGAGCAGGCTCCCAACCGGTAATATAGACGGCAGCACCAAACAGCACCATCAAAGCGCCTACAGTAAACAAAGCAGGTATCAGGGATTTCATTTTTCGATGTCTTCTTCAAATACGTAAATATCCTCATTCGGTTTCTTCATCAGGTACTTCTCACGCGCTATGCGTTCGATGGCACCGGAGTCCACAGCTAGTTCGTTCAACCGCTCTGTGTTCTCTTCATATTCTGCCCGGTATTTCTCTATCTCATTATTCAAACGGCTGATTTCATTCGCATAGCCCATGCGGCGCACAATGCTGTTCTCGTCCAGAAAACCGACAATAACCACAAACACCACAAGCGTAATCAGGTATTTACGCCTGCAAACAAAGGCCCAAAGTGTCGCTAATTTATCCATTGATAAACAAATTAAAGAATGAAAAAATTAATAATTAAAGAAGCCCGGGAGAGATTCTTCGCCTACAAAGATAAGAGGAATAACTGAGAAATTCCTTTTTTTTGTGTACATTTGCACAAATTGTAACGGACAAGAATATCCCAAATCATGGAAAACTATATCGTATCGGCACGAAAATACCGCCCTACCACCTTTGAATCGGTAGTGGGACAACGTGCCCTGACCACTACGCTGAAGAATGCCATTGCCACCGGCAAACTGGCACATGCTTACCTGTTCTGCGGTCCGCGCGGCGTGGGAAAAACCACTTGCGCCCGTATTTTCGCCAAAACCATCAACTGTATGACTCCCACGGCTGATGGAGAAGCGTGTAACCAATGCGAATCATGTACGGCATTTAACGAACAGCGTTCATACAATATTCATGAACTGGATGCCGCGTCCAACAACTCCGTAGACGATATTCGCCAGCTGGTAGAGCAGGTACGCATTCCGCCCCAGATAGGTAAATATAAGGTATATATCATCGATGAAGTGCACATGTTGTCTGCCTCGGCTTTCAATGCTTTCCTGAAAACGCTGGAAGAACCGCCACGCCACGCCATCTTCATTCTGGCTACTACGGAGAAGCATAAGATTTTGCCAACCATCCTTTCCCGCTGCCAAATCTATGATTTTAACCGTATCGGTGTGGAGGACACCGTTGCCCATCTGGCATACGTAGCTTCAAAGGAAGGAATTACCGCCGAACCGGAAGCACTGAATGTGATTGCCCTGAAAGCTGACGGTGGTATGCGTGATGCCTTGTCTATCTTCGACCAAGTGGTCAGCTTTACCGGCGGACACATCAGCTATAAGAGCGTAATCGAGAACTTGAATGTACTGGACTACGAATATTATTTCCGACTGACAGATCATTTTCTGGCAAACCAGGTCAGCGACGCTTTGCTGCTCCTGAATGATGTGCTGAATAAAGGATTCGATGCCAGTCATTTTGTAACAGGACTGTCTTCTCACTTCCGCGACCTGTTGGTAAGCAAAGACCCCGCCACATTGGCATTACTCGAAGTAGGTGCCAGTATTCGCGAACGTTACCAGTCTCAGGCACAGAAGTGTCCGTTACCCTTCCTTTACCGGGCTATGAAGCTCTGCAACGATTGTGATCTGAATTACCGTGCCAGCAAAAATAAGCGCTTGCTGGTGGAACTGACTCTGATTCAGGTAGCCCAGCTTACCGCCGAAGGGGACGATGCAGGCGATGGGCGTGGCCCTAAACAATCTATCAAACCCATATTCTCGCAGCCTGCCGCCGCTCAGCAGCCAAAGGCCGCAAATGCTATGCCCCAACAGCAGGCTACAACTGCTGCTCCGGCACAGCCCCGCCCTGTACAACAAGCCCCCGCAGCCCAGGCTGCCTCTCTCTCGCCGGAAGTTCAGCAAGCTTTTAGCTCGCAGACGACCATGCGTCCCACTCCTACTGCCGTATTGATGGCACAAGGAAAAGAGGAAAAGAAAATACCAGTCATGAAAATGTCCGGTCTGGGTGTTTCCATTAAGCATCCGCGAGTAGACGAAGAGCAACAGAAACGTACTGTTTCCACCGTTCAGCAGAATGCACAACCTGAGGAAGATTTCATCTTCAACGAAAAGGACGTGAACTACTATTGGCAGGAATATGCCGGCCGCTTGCCACAGGAGCAGACTGCTCTTGCCAAACGTATGCAAGTAATCCGCCTGACCATGCTGGATGCGACCACTTTCGAAGTTGTTGTAGAAAATGACATTGCAGCCAAGGAGTTTACCGATCTGATTCCTACCTTGCAAGGTTACTTACGTAAACGCCTAAAAAACAGTAAAGCCACCATGACCGTCCGTGTCAGTGCCCCCACCGAAAAGGTACGTGCTTACAGTCGTGTAGAGAAATTTCAACTGATGGCCCAAAAGAACAATGCACTGCTACAACTGAAAGATGAGTTCGGTTTGGAACTATATTGATAATTATAAGTAAAAGATTGCATTATTTATTCAGCAAATAATTTTGTTTTTTTAGTTTTATCACTACATTTGCGAATAATCTAAATAAAATATCTTCTACTTTGAGAAAGATTGCTATTATATCGGCAGTGGCTACTATTTTGCTCTTTTCCTTTGCGACGAGAACATACGCTACTCGTACAGACAATGAACACTTGTCTGCATTGCAATCACTTATCAGCAGAGAAATTCCTTACGATGCCAACACACCGATAGACAGCATTATCTCCTGGACAAATCAACTGGCACCTACTCTGAAATTTCCCCGGACAGAAGAATCCTATTTCACCTTACTGTTATGGCAAGTTAGTGCATATATCATGCGAGGCGACCTCAGTCTGGCAGTAGACCGGGCACGGTATATGTACGAAAGTGCCAAAGATATGAACTCCAACTTCGGTATTGCTCTTGCCAATCAAGCCATCGGTCAGGCATATACTGCCTCTTACATACAGGATAAGGCGTTAAGTTCCTATCTGGATGCCTTGCACCACTTATCCCCGAATAATCCGCAAACTTATCGACTCCTGGTGAAAATCTCCACTCTTTTGCAACAGATGAACCGATTGGAAGAGGCCATGACGTATGTAAATCCCCTGAACCAACTTCTGGAACAGCAGCCCGAACATCCGCTCGCCATTCCCATACTCATAGAAAATGCTACTTACTATATTTCCTCGGGAGATCAGCAAACTGCGCTCCGGTATCTGCAAAAGGCAGATTCCATATACCAAAACCATACTCACGAACCGGCTCATGGGTTCTCCATCGACTATTATACAGCAGCCTGCTACCGTGCGTTGGCAGCAGATGATCATGACAAGCAAAAAGCAGACGAAGCACTTGCCCTTTACAATAAACTGCTCGAACTGGTTTCCGGCAACAAACGTTCCCTGGAGTATCGCTCGATTTCTGCCGAAAAGATATATTTGTATAAATTACTGGGGCGCTTTGATGAGGCTTGCCGGATATATCAGGAGTTATATACCGTTACTGACACCCTCGCTTCGAAAAGTTACATCCGCCAGATAAATGCATTGAAAGCAACCTATCAGATAGATGAACTGGAACTGGGGAATAAAGCACAGGAAAATAGAATTGTACTTGCATCCATCTTCATCGGACTTGGATTATTGGCTTTCATCTCCATGTTAGCCGTATGGCAAAGAAAACAGAAAAAGAAAGTGGCACTATCCAAGAAAAATCTGGAACAGTCCCGGTGGAACGCAGAGAGTGCAACGCGCGCAAAAAGTGTATTCTTGTCGAATATGAGCCATGAGATACGTACTCCCCTCAATGCTTTATCCGGTTTTTCTGCACTGCTGACCGAAGAAGGGTTGGATGACGCCACCCGACTACAATGTACTGAGATTATTCAACAGAACTCTGAACTTCTATTGAAGCTGATAAATGATGTGATTGACCTGTCGAGCCTGGAATTCGGTAAGATGCAGTTCTCCATTGGAGAACATGATGCAGTAGCTACCTGTAGAAATGTTACTGACACAGTGGGCAAAGTAAAACAAACACAGGCGGAACTGCTGTTTGTAACCTCACTGGAAGAATTGAAAATAGAAACAGATGATTCCCGGTTACAGCAAGTATTGATAAACCTGCTGATAAATGCAACTAAGTTCACTGCAGAAGGTGCCATCACACTGAAACTGGAAAAAGAATCGGATGACATGGCTCTATTCTCCGTTACAGACACCGGTTGTGGTATCCCGAAAGAAAAACAAGCTCATATATTTCAACGTTTCGAAAAGTTGGATGAGAACGCACAAGGAAGCGGACTCGGATTGTCTATCTGCCAGCTAATTATAGAGCATATAGGAGGCAGGATATGGATTGATCCGGACTATGACGAAGGTTCCCGTTTCTTATTTACACACCCCATACGCCAGACAAAAGGCACACAAAAAAAGGAGGGTCGCGCATGATAAAGCGTCTGATTATAGCACTGGCATTAGGCACTGGAATTTTATTCACCGCCAATACCCAAAATAGCGCCGTTAAAGACAGCCTATTGCGCATTTACGTCACTGCGCCGCACGGCTCTATGCGCCTGGATGTACTGCATGACATCGCCCGCCTGGACCAGCAGACACCGGTATTCCTCTATTATGAGAATAAATTGCTGAAAGAGGCTACGGAGCAAAACAACCTCCGTTATCAGAGTCTTGCTACCTATGAGCATATCATCTACTTTTTCAATAAACTGGATCTGAAACGCGTAACGCAGTGGATGAACAGAATGGAAGTTCTGGCAGAGAAGCATAATTATTACAATGATTACTTCAAAGCCAAGAAGTTACAGATTGAAATGTATACAATCAACCAACAGATAGAACTTGCCATCCATGAAGCGAACATCATGTATGATAAAGCTAAAAAACTGAATGACAGCAATGGTATGCGGGAAGCCTGTCTATGCCTCATGACCAGCTACATTGCCACACTACGTTACGAAGATGGAGCAAAGGCCTTGGAAGAAGCATTCCATCTAATGAGTCCGCAAGACAGACCTATGGATAAAATAAATCTGTTGTCGAAGGCTGTGCTGGCTTATTCATTCCTGCATAATAATGAAAAAATGTATGCTTCGCTGGAACAGATGAAAGTAGCGATACAAGACTTAATAACCGCCACACCGGCACTCAAGAATGCATACTCAGCCCTATATATGGGAATGGAAACTCAATACGCCCTTTACTACGTCCGCACGGGAAACCCCAAGAAAGCCTGGGAACACCTGCAAAAAGCAGATGAATATGATACCCCTAACACCTTCCTGCCGTACAGAGTATCCCGTCTGCAAGCTTATGCAGAATATTATCGTGCCCGAAAAGAATACGAAAAAGCCTTGGAGTCATTGGATAATGCCATTACCCTAACACTTCAGATGTCTTTCCCGGATGCCATACTATATATGGCTATGAAAGCAGATATTCTAGTGGATATGGGGCATCCGGAGGTTGCTATCAACATCTACAGGAAAGTAATGCGTGATAAGGACTCTCTATACCGAGGGTTGTCGAACGCGCAAATGGAGCAAATACAGAGTTTGTACAATATGGATAAACTGGTGCTGAAACGAGAACAGCAACAAGAAAAGATACATTATTTTGTATTGATCGTTATTGGGATTGCCCTGCTGGCACTGATCGCTTTCATTATCCACATGTACTTCAGCAGAAAAAGGTTGCAGAAAGACGAGAAAGAAGTGGCCCGTCTGAGTGAAATAGCTGAGGAAGCGAATGAAGTAAAGAGCCGCTTCCTTGCAAACATGAGTTACAATATCCGTATTCCACTGAATAATGTGGTAGGTTTTTCACAGTTGCTCTCTACTGATATGGGATTGGATGATAAAGAAAAACTGGAGTATTCTGAAATTATTCAGGCAAATTCTACTGATTTGATTCAACTGGTGAACGACGTACTCGACCTCTCACGCCTGGAAGCTAAAATGATGAAATTCCAGATACAGGATTGCGAAATACGGGAAATATGCAACGACCTTATATATATGGCCCGGAGAGACAGTAACGGACATATACATGCCGAACTGGAAAGTGATGTGGAACACCAGATGCTTAGAATGGACGCCAACCGCTTCAACCAAGCTGTATTGAGTATGCTGATTTATCCTGTACCCAACGATACCGATCGTGAAGTGAAGATGCAACTGAGCAAAGACGAAGAAAATCAGTTACTGATATTCCGTATCATAAACAGCCCGTTAGTTGATCCTGCATTTGCCTCCCAGCAAGTTTCCATACGGCTAAAAATCAATCAATTGTTATTTGAACATTTTGGTGGTAGCTTTATGGTAAGTGAAAGTGCCGAGGATGGCTATCCCATCACTTTTAGTATTGCTACTCTGTGATGAATCTTATTCAAAATAAAAAGTGAGTACAATCATTCGGGAAGTAATTTTGTCGACTGACTGCGTGAACTTCAATAATGATTGATCCGTAAGATCTTTACGGTCTTTCTTAATAAGATTTGCCAGTCCGAAACAGAACTTCAGTTCCGGGATTAACTTGAAATAAGGCAGATAAAAATCACACCCCAACCCTACTTCTACATAACAATCGAAAGGCTTTACCAATAAGGCCCCCTGCTTCTTCACACTGAAATCATACGTAGGAGCAATACCTGCCACCAGATAAGGACGGTAATTATTAAAACGTTCAGCAGAAAACTTCAAATCTACCGGTACAGAAAGATAGGCGGATTTCATCGACTGCGAATGTTCTTCACCACTGGCTTGCTCGCGGAATACTACTTTCTTATCCCCGAAATGTAATGTCGGGACGAGACGCAAGGAAAGAAACTGATTCAAATAAAGTTCGCCCAATACTCCGACCGTAAATCCGGGAGAATATTCAGGCACATCAGCAAACCAGCTCTGACCATCTTCCGTCACATATCCGGTATTCACCAATTTATAGTCCTGCACATGAATACCTGCCAAAAAACCATAGTGCCACCTCCGTTGATCGATATACGGACGGTTCTGCACCTTCCGCTTCTGTGCCGAAGCACCAAAAGCAAGGAGTAAAGTAAGGATTATCAGACAAATGCGCTTCACATCCTTAAAACGCTGAAAGTGACATTTTATTGCATTTTCCTTCAGTTTTCTCCCCACTATTATTTAGACAAGGTACAAATTAAGGGAATTTAAACAGGTTTGATAACAACTAATCAAGAAAACCATTATTTTTGCCGAACTAATTAGTACTAATAATTTAAAATCTAAAGAAAATGGCTTACGTAATTAATGACAGTTGTGTTGCTTGTGGTACTTGTATTGACGAATGTCCGGTAGGAGCTATCTCAGAAGGTGATATCTACGCTATCGACCCTGAAACTTGCACAGATTGTGGTACTTGTGCTGATGTTTGTCCGTCTGAAGCAATTCACCCGGCAGAATAATAACAACACTCAAAAAAAGAAAAGCCCGGTTTCAATTATGAAACCGGGCTTTCTCATTTTTATATACTATCATTTATTTCAGTTCAGCCAATGCTTCCTTAATACGGCGGATAGCCTCCACAATATTCTCATCGCTGGTCGCATAACTCATACGGATACATTCAGGCGCACCGAATGAAGCACCACCCACACAAGCTACATGAGCTACTTCCAACAAGTACATTGCCAAATCATCCGAATCTTCAATCTTACGGTCACCGGCAGATTTTCCAAAGAAAGAATCACATTTCGGGAACAGGTAGAAAGCACCCTGCGGCACGTTTACTTCAAATCCCTGAACTTCTTTTGCCAACTTCACAATTAAATCGCGACGACGTTCGAAAGCCTTACGCATTTCTTCAACAGGAGCCTGTGTTCCAGTGTAAGCAGCTTCAGCAGCCTTTTGAGATACCGAACAAGGGCCTGAAGTATATTGACCTTGCAGCTTATTACAAGCTTTTACAAGCCATTCTGGTCCGGCAATGAAGCCAATACGCCACCCAGTCATGGCATATGCTTTAGATACACCATTTACGATTACCGTACGATCTTTCATTTCGGGGAACTGAGCAATGCTCTGGTGCTTGCCAATATAATTGATATGCTCGTAAATTTCGTCAGCAATAACAATAACTTGCGGGTGTTTTGCCAACACGTCAGCCAAACCTTTCAATTCCTCCTGAGAGTAAACTGAACCGGTCGGATTAGAAGGTGAGCAAAGAATCAATGCTTTAGTCTTCGGAGTGATAGCTGCTTCCAACTGTGCAGGAGTAATCTTGAAATCCTGTTCGATACCTGCGGTAACAATCACCGGAGTACCCTCAGCCAACTTCACCATTTCCGGATAACTTACCCAGTAAGGAGCAGGCACAATCACTTCATCACCTGGGTTCACCAACACCAATACTGCATTACAAACTGATTGTTTAGCACCATTGGCACATGAAATTTGTGCGGCTGTATATTCCAGACCGTTTTCCTTTTTCAGTTTCTCCACGATTGCATTACGCAAAGCCGGATATCCCGGAACAGGAGAATAGCGAGAGAAGTTGTCGTCTATCGCTTTTTTCGCAGCCTCTTTGATGTGGTCAGGAGTATTAAAGTCAGGCTCTCCCACACTCAGGTTAATTACGTCAACGCCTTGTGCCTTCAACTCGGCGCTCTTTTGCGACATAGCCAGCGTCGCCGAGGGCGACAAACTGTTCAAACGATCTGATAATTGATTCATTTTTCTATCTATTTTATGGTTGTTGCATAAATTTGGCTGCAAATTAAGCTATTTTCTTTGATATTAGAAAACAAAACAGCAAATTACTTATTAAAATGTAATGTATGCCCCATGCGTTCCTTCTTTGTACGCAGGTAACGTTCATTGTACTGATTCGGGGTTGTTTCAATAGGAACAATCTCTGTAATCTCCAATCCATAAGCCTCCAGCCCCACACGCTTCACAGGATTATTTGTCATCAATCTCATTTTGTGTACGCCCAATTCACGCAGAATCTGAGCACCTACACCATAATCACGCTCATCAGCCAGGTGTCCCAGACAGATGTTGGCATCCACCGTATCCAGTCCGTCTTCCTGCAACTTATACGCTTTCATCTTCTCCATCAAACCAATACCACGCCCTTCCTGGTTCAGATAAACAACTACTCCTTTACCGGCTTTATTAATCATTTCCATAGCCTTATGCAGTTGTTCGCCGCAGTCGCAACGCTTGGAGCCAAATATATCTCCTGTGGCACAAGAGGAATGCACACGTACCAGAATCGGTTCATCTTGCTCCCACGTACCTCTGAACAGAGCCACGTGCTCCAGACCGTTAGATTTCTGACGGAAAGGGATCAATCGGAAATGTCCGTGTTCGGTAGGCATATCTACTTCTACCCCTTCTTCCACAATGGATTCTTGTTTCAGACGATAGGCAATCATGTCACGAATAGAAATCAACTTCAGGTTAAATTCGTCAGCCATCTTACGCAATTCAGGCAGACGAGCCATTGATCCATCTTCATTCATGATTTCCATAAGTGCACCCGCAGGATAAAGACCTGCCATACGGGCCATATCAATCGTAGCTTCTGTATGCCCGGCACGACGTAATACGCCTTTTTCCTGAGCATACAAGGGGTTGATGTGTCCCGGACGTCCGAAGGTTGCCGGAGTAGAAGCCGGATCAGCAAGCGCCTGAATGGTAGCGGCACGGTCGGCAGCAGAAACGCCGGTAGTACAACCTTCCAGTTTATCGATAGTCACCGTAAAAGGGGTGCCCAATACGGAAGTATTGTCACTGACCTGATGAGGCAAATCTAATTCTTTACAGCGTGACACAGTAACCGGCGCACAAAGCACACCACGTGCATGCTTCAGCATAAAGTTTACCTTCTCAGGAGTTATTTTCTCCGCAGCGATAATCAAGTCACCCTCGTTTTCACGGTCTTCATCATCCACCACAATCACAAAGTTACCGGCCTTGAAGTCTTCAATCGCCTCTTCTATTGTATTTAATTTCACTTTTTCCATTCTGTATTCTCCTTTATTTATTTAGGTTATTTCAGATTAGTTTCTATTATCTTTTGAATGTCTTCATTAGTCTTGATAATCCGCTCCATATCCTTATTCAACCGGATACGGAATGCCCAGATGCGAAAGTAGAAGAACAATCCTATCGGCACCAACAATCCACAGGCCATATTCAGCCAATAATTACGGAAAGGACGCAGGTGAGCGTGAACCGGGATAATAGGATAGTTATTCAATGCATTCAACAAATGAACAGATTTAGTATTGGACATCTCTTCTACTAATTTCTCAAGACGCTCATTTATATCTTCTATTTCTTCATCGATTGAGTCTGCCATCCACAACTTGAAATAGTTGGGAGCACGCTTCAACGCTTTCCTTTCAGCATACGCACGACAATCAGCAGACAGTGCCTGCAAATCGGCAGGCAAATGAGTATAATCAGGATCGTGTATAATCACCTCTTTACGGAATAGATGGCGCACACTGCGTATACCGACGATCTTCTTAAACCAACTCACATAGGCATCGGCATTCAATACCACGGAGTCATTATTGGATTTATAAGTAAGGAATGCACCCAATGGAGCCAAGATAGCTGTACTGGTCCACATACCCATCCAGACAACCCACTGTCCATCACGTGCCATTTTATAGCCCGTATTATTAATAATGTAGTAAATAATAAAAATAAGAACGGATACCACAACCGGCATACCTAAACCGCCTTTACGGATAATTCCACCCAACGGAGCACCGATAAAAAAGAAAATAAGGCATGCCACCGAAAGTGTTAATTTCTCATGCCAGGACGTCATGTGACGACGAAGGCTGGTATCTGTCTGTGACATACTATAACTCTTGACACTCCAATCGCTCCCTGCACTCTCTGCACGGTTCACGGCAGTAGAAATGATCTTCTGCTTCTGTGACAAGGTAGCCACATTGAAAAGACTGTCCACATTGTATTCTCCCAAATGTGCCTGCTCTATCTTCAGCGTATCAGCTTTCTTCAAGTCAGCAGAAATCTTGTAAGTGCCATTCATCGCTTCCTTGAAATAGACACGTCCTACACTGTCATTCTGCACCCTCATGGAGTCAATGCCCGCTTGCAGCATCGCCATATCCTTGCTGTTAGACTGATTGCTCATGATGCCGGCATCCACCATATTAAAATCGGAATTGAACTCAATAATAGCATGCTTCTCCCGAAATGCTTCCCGGCGATAAGGCACATTCTTCTGATTCATATTCTGTGATTTCAGATTTTCAAACTGCTCACCACTATAAAGATGCAAATACAAATGCTGTTTATCAGCCGTCATTTCCAGTCTTCCGGAATCTGACTTGATAATCTGCGCATTCTCAAACCCTTTTTCAAAATTATAAATCAGCACATCGTAAAGCATACCCGTTTTACGGTTCTTATGTTTTACATAAAGGTTATAGCCATCAATCTCATCATAGAAAACTCCTTCCGGTATATCCAATTCCGGAGATTTCTGCTTCATGGAAATTAGCAATGTCCAGAGCTTAGTCTGTGCCTTCGGTCCTATTACATTTTGGAAATAAAAAGAAACGCCACAGATGAAAATGATAAACACAATCAACGGGCGCATAATCTTAAGTAGTGAGATACCTGCCGCCTTCATGGCCAGCAGCTCAAAACGTTCACCAAAATTACCAAAAGTAATAAGTGCCGCCAACAGAATAGCCAACGGTAATGAAGCCGGCACCAATGTAAGGGCGGAATAAAAGAAAAATTGTGCAAGGACACTCATTTCTAATCCTTTTCCCACCATTTCATCAACGTACTTCCAGAGGAACTGCATCATGAAAATGAAAAGGCAAATGAAAAAAGTGCCCATAAAGAGCATACAGAAGCTCTTCAATATAAATATATCTAACTTTTTTATGCGCAGCATTTTACTCGTTTCATGCAATGAAGACACAAAATTAGCATAAAAAAGGGAGTGTGGAAAATTTTTATATCAAAGTTAACTAAAAACCGCACGTTCTCCGCAGAGTATCTACCTGAGAGTCCCATAACTCGCACAAATCTTTCACTTCATCCACCACAGCGAAATCAGTAACTTCTAGCACGAAGTCGTTTGTCAGTTCATTGTTTGTCATCTTTAATTCAAAATATTCCCGTTCATATTCATCATCCAGCCAACGGAAGCGAATAAAAGAGAAAGCCCGCACAGCGATAATCTCTGCGTCACGATGTTCCGTCTTTCCCCAGAAGAAGGTGACAATCTTATCGTCCGACTGTACCCTGTCTGCAAACCAGCCCTCCAAACCGGTGGGGGTACTTATCGCGGACCAAAGAATGCTTTTAGAAGTTGCATTCAAGAGGTATTCCCGATGAATCTTTTGTCTTTCCATAGTTCATATTTGCTTTTTATTGCGGCGGCAAGATAGAGACTTTTTTCTAATTACGGAAAAGAAAGCATCATTTTTATTCAGTATAGTGCTATCAATAGTGCTGTATATAGTTATCGAAGCTATCTGACGGTAACAAAGCCAACTTCCGTTTCAGTCGTTGCTTGGCTTTTACTACCGATGAAGTAGTAACATTGAAAAGTAGTGCAATCGCTTTATTATTCAGGTGGGCACGCACTAAATAGCACAGTTTTAATTCCTGAGCGGTAAGCTGACGCTCTCCCAAGCCTGCCAAGAAGCCACTCCCGTAAAGCATATCAAGCAAGGCAAAGAGATTCTGCCATTCCCGTTCACTCCTTATAATACCATAAGCCGGAGTTGTGTGCAGCCTCAACAACTGAGACATTGCCTGTAGTTGCGAAGCAGAACAATCCATAGCCGCCGATACAGAACGAAGTTCCTTTACTTCTTTCGTCAGCTGTTTGTTTCTAAACAATAAACATGCATTCCATTCGTTCTGAGACTGAATTGTATTTTCCTGAACTTGCTTGTTCATGCTATTCATAATTATTGCCATTTTACTTTATTTTCTTCACCTCTCTACGCATTTCTTCTATAACTGTTGAATAAATCTTCGGGGCTTTTGTAAGAACAATCTGTTTCATCTCTTCCAATTTATCCGGCTGCCTAAAATCCGGTTCAGCATACAACTTTGCCAGCAGATAATAGGGGTAAATCCGTCCCGGCAGACGATAAGTTGATCGTATCAACCATCTTTCCGCCACCAGATAATCTCCCGTTTGTTGGTGATTTTTGCCTATAATATTCAGTATCATCGGATCACTACTATATTTCATAGCCTCCATCAGAATACGGATAGACTCTTCCGGTTTCTGTTGTTTATGCAAGATATGACCATACTCAAACAAAAATGCAGCGCGTTTCTTGAGTAAAGGATAAAGTAATCGATATTCTTTTTCTACCGAACCATACGCAGCAGCGTTATAAAATATCCGTGCATTCATCCAATTCCTGCATGCTTGCTCCATACATAAATCATTCTTTAGACGAGTTGCTCCAATTCCCCCTGCCAATATCACCAATCCCATCCACTCCCAACGGTAATTTCTCAGAATGCAAGCTAAAAGTAAACATACTGCCGTCACCACAAACACTGGCAATTGCAGCGGATAGGAAGAAAATGAAAAGATCATTAAGGAGAATACAGCGCCACAGATACCGAAACGCTTGTTCTTGATTCCTATATACAGGCAGAACAATACAACCGCCAACAGGCAGAGCGTCAAAGGTCCCCCCAGCTCTACCGCAGTCTGTAAATACTCATTAAAGGCATATTCAGGGCTACCTGCTACACGTTCTTCCCATAATTCATAATCACCTGTCGCGAAATAAGCTTCTTGCGCATTGCCATAAGCAGCCGCAAAACCTCCCATGCCATACCCCAGCAAAGGTTGCTCCGCCACAGCCCGACATGCAATTTTCCACATAAACAGCCGCCCACAGGCAGAATCAGGTTTCAGTACAAACATTAGCCAACCAGCCAGTACCAACGCACACACTCCCCCAAATGCCGATACAACAACCAACCTTCTGTATTGCTGCCATGCTTTTTTCAGTTTAATTCCCCAATCTGCATAACAAGCATATACCCACAAGCAGGAAACGCCTCCCGCCAACCAAGCCGAGCGACTCATTCCAGCCGGCAAGACACAAAGTATAAGCAAACCTGCCCCACCTGCAAATACACGATCCATCTTCCCATCGCCAATTAAATATTGGTGTAAGCAAACGGGAAGCACCATCGCCAAATATCCCGAATAAGGACCAGGGTTAAAGAAAGATCCTGTCATGGCATATAATGAATGTCCGGAATCTGAAAAACCATAGAGTTGACATATTCCCCGGACAGCTTCCATACTCCCCCAAAAGATTAACGCCCACGACACAATATCAGGAAACTCCCCACCTTTCTTATCCACCCATACCGCAAGCAGTATGCAACCTGCCGCCACCAATACCCTTTTATCAAAAGCAAGCCATTGCCCAATAACTTCTCCGGAAGGAAGTTCCGGATTCTCCACACACACTAGAGATAGCAAAATAAGACAAGCCATCCCTCTCAAACCAACTGCCAATATTGTTCGTATACACCTCATTTTATTTTCTTAAAAGCTCTGTCCCATCTCACTGCATCCGTACTTCTGTCTATTGACTTCCAGATACGCCAAGCCCTGCCCACAATAAAAGGCTCCGGCAACAATCCCCAGTAACGGGAATCCAATGAATTTTCTATTTTATCACCCGAAACAAAATAATAGTTCTCACGGAACTGATACTGATATATGATACTGTCACCCAATAAAACCGTATCTTCACGTACCATCAACTTTTTGTCCTGTTCCCACTCTATCACATTTCTGTAAAGCACTTTAGTCAAAGGTGTCATTTTTATCATACTTCCTTTGGCAGGGATATAGAAAGGTCCGAATTCTCCTATATTCCAATCAAGCAATTTACTTTTAGGGTAACTTCTCACAGCAATTCTCCACTCCTTTGCTTTTCCCGACTCAAGTACGCTTTGCAAGAAATCCTGCCCTTCTACATTTCCCAACGGTTGCGTACAGTTACGTACGTGGTAATGAGCATCCTTGATTTCCAATGTATCTCCCGGCAGTGCCACGCAACGCTTCACATAATATATCATCGCATCCAAACCTATACTATCCTTCCGTTTGGAATAAGGATAATTAAATACCAACACATCATTCCTCTTAAATTTTCTCCAACCCGGCACACGATAAATGTCAACTTTCTTTCCTTCCAACGATGCAGCCACATTGAACAGCCTCGCTCCTCTTGAACACTTATCCACCAGAATATAGTCTCCATCTTGCAGAACCGGCTCCATAGAATCGGAAGGAATTTTAAAAGAAGTTACAAAGAACAACTGTAACATCAAAAATACAATAATGGCAATACAGACGCCAAAAGCAAAATTTACGATTCTGTTACAGCATTTGCCAATCAACTTCTTTACATCTACCACCATACCTGTCTGTCATTTTCGTAAGTGAAGATGCGTTCCTCTTTACCTTTCGTCCTGTTTTTGAGTAAATACAAGGCATTGCCGGGAACATTCTCATAAACCAGCTCTCCACTTTCAGCCGTCATTATTCCCAATGAATGCCAGTCGCCCTTATCACAGTAGAATAGTTCGTACACCTCACCGGTTACAATAAAGTTATCATCATTGCGCGGATAGTATACCAATTTATCCAAACGACATGGTTGCTCCAAATCAAGACCGACCCAATAATCCTTTTGTTGAGGATCAGCTATCGACATTAAGTCATGATCAAAAGCACGTTTTTGCGAAGGAGGACTCAAGCCTTCCCCCATAGCTCTCCCTTTTATCTCTTTCTCATTACAAAAGAAAGTAAGCTCCGCCAATGCGCTCTTAGAAACTTTAGAAGAAACGTAACGAACATAGCGGTAAGATTTCGTGGTTTGCAATTTTACTTCATTACAATAAACCGGAAAATCGCAAATTGTATGCAGCAGATCAGCATTACGGAAATCACTATCATTACTCGCTTCAAAATGCCCGCCAATCAGTTCATACCACCGGTTTGTCCAATTTGTCAACAGTATGTATTTGCGGTTCAGCCGCATCGTCCGCTTTTGTTTCGATGGAATAAGTTTCTTCACAGCTCCCCCTTCTCGTAATATGAAAGGAGCATCCAGCACTTCGGTCTTATCCTTTTTCACCACAACAGGTAAGTAAACGATAGAAGCTCCAAGATTACGGAAGACACAATTCCCCTTACGGATTTTACTTCTCACGATAGTCTCCCAGTCTTCACCGGTTTTAAAAGTACAAAGTTCCGCATATTCCGCCGTACTATTAACCTGAATTACAACACTGTCTGTCAAGCCATACTCTGCCGAGACATCCATCACCGAATAATCTCGATCTTCTTCTCTGAAATAATTCTGTCGATAGACTTTTGCAGCCCGTTTCAGAGAATCTACCCGATATGAATAATTCGAATCCGGCAGAGCCAACGGTTTGAAAAATGAGGAATCAATCCACGTGGCCGGACGGGGTATGGAATCTCCCTCATACAAAGTATATGTTTTTCCGTCTGTTCCCATCAGCACAATCCAAGAATGCCCATTTTTACTATAGTTAGCCCATCTTTCAACACAATCATAAGCTATCGGAATCCCCAACGCCCTCATAACGTTTCCTGTTACTATGCAACGCTGCTCACAACGGGAAAATCTCGCATCTCGCATTGTCAGAACATCCAGTAAATACGGACATTTTGATGAAGCCGAACGGAGTTCTTTATCTACAGCCCTTGCAAGTAAGGCAAAAGCCTGTTTCATATCTGTTACCCCACGAATGCATCCGGCATAGTCTTGTATCAGACTATCCCGCCAGTGCTCAACCAACTGTTCGTCACTAACCCGGTAAGGCAGAATGTACCGGCAAAACATTTCAAAGCTTACCTCTTTGTACCAAGGGGCAGTCTCCCAAACCTGAAATGCCCTGTCTATGTCTTCAATAAGATAAGAACTTTCAATCACTTCAAGATCATAAGACTTCACAAAGTCTTCATTTGAATATCTCACAGAAGTTTCTTTCCAAAGACTATCCAAGAAATCACGACTAAAAGGTTTTAACCGCATTCTCAACTTCTGTTTATAGAAATCCGTTGCCGATCCTTGATTAGAAAAATGCCCTACCATATTTTCAATCAAAAAACAGGCGGCTTCATATCTTAATGAATCATTCTGATAATATAACAGTACCTTTTCCAACTCATTACAGTTGTTTCCTGATTTTTTTAATGCATAATTAACACCTTGAGAGACACCATTCAAGTGACTATTGCAGGAAATAATTACAAAAAAAAGAGAAATAAATGCTATATAATTTGATATGCGGTTCATTGTTTACACAAATTTATTATGAATATATTTTATTCTATTCTACATACCCCATTATCCGTAAATGAAGTGGTGAATTAGGGACATTACAATAAACAGCAATTGTTTTCTCAAAAGCACCTGGAGCATCAGCCTCATATATAACATTTAACATCCAAGTATCACCTGGATTTGTGGATTCATGAGTAAATCTCACATCTAGACAGTCACAAGAAGGCACAACATCTTCTACACTCAACAGATTATGACCTAAATTCTTCAACACAAAAGTCAATTCCTGCTTATTTTTTCTCTTAAAGTTTCCCAGATTAACAACACTTTGATCAAACTGAACTTGCGTTTGTGCTCTCTTTTCATTATAATCTAAACTCTTACTACAGATAATCTTTTCATAAAGCTTTTTTATATTAGGATTATGAATAGGATTACCTATGATTACAACTTTATTATCTCTATCTAATAAAAAACTTCGAAATGAGTCATCAATTGGAAAATGATTTAATAAATTCAAGCTATCTTGAATATCAAAAAAGACAGGATAGTTAAATGCATTCTTTTTCAAAAGATGCCTAATGTTACGTTTATTAGAAGAATGAAAGACTAAAAGTATACATACAGTATTGGGATTTTCTATATTCATTTTCTCAACAAATAGTTTCCATTCCTTCAATTGAAGCTTACAACTCATGCATCCTATAGAATCGACATACATCATTATAGTATATTTATATCCCGTTTTATCAAAAGCCGTGCTATCTCCATTCAAATTAGTCAATAGCATATTTGATGGATACCGAATCTGCTTATTTTCCCATTCTAACACCGTACGAGCCAAACGCTGATGTTTAGACTCCTTACAAGCTATAAAATTAGATATAACCAGTAATACTAAAAATAATCTCCATATACCCAAATTATATTTCTTCATCTCCAAATCTAATAATACCATACTTAATACATTATAAAATATACATATATGATTTTCTCAAGGAAGCGATACTCTATTTCAGATTTGCCACTAATAATTCATAATCTTCAACAAGCCCTATCGCATACATTATACTATCGTCGGCAGAAACACACAATGTCGTCAAGTCAGTATTACATGTATATATTTTCAGTAAATTCCCATTCCAATCATATACGCGAATTACATTTCCTGCAAAAGCAGATAGACCTGATTCTCTAGTTGACTTTCCTGATAGCAATGCATAAACATACCTATCCGTTACTGCAACATCAATAAAACCTAATATATTACTCCTGCTCATAGCTGAAGCATAAGAGTTATTACCTAATTCCGGTTTATATGTCGGATAGCAATCAACATGCGATTTCAACAACTCAATATTAGCAAGGGAAAGTTTGTAAAATGATATAATCGGTGACATAAAAATAGCATGAACCAAATAATCCCCTTTAGGTGATGTAACTATTTTCCCTTGATACGCCATAGCTCTCGCCAATTCCGGAACACTTCTTTCTGCTTCATCTCTATATGGTTGCTCTCCTATCGTATCTACAGCAATCCCTTTTATGTCCAAAATATGAAACAATCCCTTTTCATAAGGACCTATTCCAACGAATGTATTGAAAGCAGTCGGAACAAGCCTATAATGTATAGACCCATAGCGAACATTCTTATTTAATAGAATTCTATCTTTCAAAAATATTATATCATTAGAAGTTCTCAATCTACGATCATAAAAACCATAGTTATTATTTATATGATAGAAATTATCAAAATGTAGAAACTCTCCAGGGCCTTGTCCTATCTGACCAACATCCTTAGATGTTAGTTTATTCAAGTTTACCCAATGAAATAAGGAGTCAGACTGACGATCTGATATCAACAAATTTGAGTCAACTAGCAACATTTCAGTAGCCTTTCCAATCATGAGACTATCAACAAACAAAGTTTTAAACTCTAACTTTGTTTCCTTTACTTCAGTTTTTACCTTATCTGAACATGACATAAAAGCACTTAATAGTGCTAATAGAAGAAGTAGTCCTGCTTTCATTTTTCTTTATTATTTAAAAAGTCTGTTTAATTTTTCCTCATAAAGATTCAACACTTTAATTCAAAATTACTTTTATAATCATTCACTATTTCTATTCGTTTAGTGTTCCATGATCTCACTTAAGAAAAATAGAAAACATTATAAAATTAACCTTCTACAAATGAAGAAAAATCAAACAGACTTCAAATAAACATCAAAAATAAGTTATGCGTAATAAACCTATTTCTAATATTCAAATTTATCAATACTGTCTAATGCCATCAATATCTTCTATGCCTTGACCATTACAGACATAAGGAGCGTCGATGCAAAAAGCGATCCAAATTTCTGGCTTCGCCAATGCTTCTACATTACTTAATGCCAAATCAGACATTGATTCAGACTTCTGGTTTGTATAAACACCATATCCTGCTATTGTTATAAATGCAGCGACAAGGGTTATTTTCATTATTTTTTTCATTTCCATGTTGTTTTTTAAGGAATATATTTTTCATTAAATCAAAACACATTAATTGTGTTAGTCAATAGATAAGAATGTTACCACTCCACAAGAACAATAGGTCCATATTACATATCATAACAATCAAACCTCACATTTCAATTTTTCAAATTTAATACGTATCTTTGCCAAAACCTCCTTCTTTAGTGGGTTATAAAACGGGTAGTTTGCATGTCCCTAAATCAAGCATTTACTACCCGTTTCTTTTTACTATAATATCTTAACCTCATTTCATACAAAACTCAATCACTGGCTCATCTTTATTTACATCCGTAGTTATAATAACACCACGTTGTTCATCTATAGTTATTCCATAGATGTAGTGTCCCAACACATACTTACATAACGGTTCGCCCGCCAAACTAAAGACATAGATATATTGCCCACCATCCGGTAAATTAATACCACTACGTGCACTTTGCGCTATTTCTTTAAACGAACGTCCATGGAAAACAGCGTAAATAGCATTATCCGTCACTTGCACATCACTAAAGCCCATTATACCTGTTGGAATGCCATAGCCTTGTGATACTTTAAAATCAGGTTCACCACACGGACCAACACGTACAATATGCGTACTGTCTTTCAGATTATAGATTTCGAGAACTTCACCCAATTGAGTAACTGCCGCCAGCACTCCATTGCGAGGATTGTAATCAATAAAGCTACGCCATGCCTGCGCCAAAGCGGGACAGGCATTATTTAAAGCATCCTCATTAGTAGTAGGTATGGTCCCCGTCTTACGGTGCAGTTTACCCTGCCGATTCACCCAACAGAAACGACTATCCCCTGAATAATCGGGAATAATAAAGGTGGAATCATCATACTGAACAAAGTCTAATGCCCGAAGAATTTCCTTATCCAGGCTCACTACTTCTGTACGAAGCAGCGAGTCGCCGGATAAAGTAAAGCTCAACCGGGTTAATTTAGATTTTCCCGCATCAAGCATCCACAAAAACTGCCCATTCCATCGGAAATTTTCAGCAGAAAGTATTTCTTCCGGAGCATCTCCCCGCTTGCCAAAAGAGGTCAGGTATTGGAAATCCGGATAACGGAAAGCATGAAAGAAGTATTCTGTGGTATGCAAATCCATCACTACAACTTTATCACCCTGCACATGTACCCGGAAAGGATAGCGGAATAGAATACTATCCTGCGGAATCACCCTCGCCTTCAGTTCAATAGTTCGCGGAAAGTCCACATAAGCGACATTTGTCTTCTGCACTTCTTGCCGGCAAGAAGAAAGCGAAAAAGAGAACAAGCTAATGAGGCAGGCTATAATAAACAAGCACATGAGCAACTTCAGTATTATTAAAGGGACAAACTATAGAACCTGAACCTATACAATCTCCGCCATCTGCTGCTTCGCCGGCAGCCAAAGCTTCCACATTATCTAATAATAGAGTGTCCAAATTCTCAGGTTGCCGATTTTTACTATATCCTAAGGCCACAACAACCAAGATCATAGCAATTCCGATAAATTTCATTTTGTTTCTCATAGTTCCTTTACATTTTATATTGTTTAATGCAAGTAAAGGTAGGAAACGTTGCATAGAAGAAGGTGGAAATTTTATCGTTTTCTTTCCCACCATGCCGTGACAAAAATATCACGCCTTATTTTCAGGCAATTATCCTTTCGCGTGTTCTTGTTTAGGGATTACCATCTGGCATGCCTTCTTTCCCGGAAGCGATAGAAAATCCACCTTATTATCAAATAACTCCCGTAAATTCCGAATTGCATTCCGGCGTCGCTCTCCTAAACCGGCACTATCCAAAGACCAACCACACACCTTGGCTATCTCATCGTACGTAAGAAAGTGGTCAGGAGCCGTCAGAAAAGCATAAAGCAACTTACTATTCTGTAAAGAACAAGGTTTCTCAATACCCTGGCAGGTCAATGTATGCTTTAGTATATTAAAAACATATTCTCCAATCTGATAGGTATCCTGAACCGATGTACCGGTAGCTCTCCTTTTTCGCAGTTTCAGTATCATAAACCAGACTAGTAAACTAAAAAACAGAATAAGCCAAACACAAGATAACAGCAAAACCCAAGTGGAGGTCCAATCAACACTTTGCCAAAAAGCGGGTAACAGGTATGCTGTCAGCACCGTGGTATACATGCAGTCCAAATAATAAGTCCCCAGTTCATTTTGCGGGAAACAAATAGTGCTATCTCCCAAGTATGATTCTTGTGCGGCATCTTCTCCCAACGGGGTTCTCTTCAAAAATAAAGTTGACGAAACACCATTTTGACTATTTTTTATTCTTTCTTGCCAATTATCGTAAATCCGTTCCAAGGGAAAACTATCTAAAGAAAACAAAACGTCAACCTTGGCGCCCATCACCTCCAATGAATACAAAGCTTGAGTCTCTTTCACTGAATCAATCATCACTTCAAACATTCCTTTTTCGGTAACAGACAGCCTTTTAGTATGTTTCTTCTCTCCAAAGAACCTCGAATAAGGAATCTTCATTCTTTCAAACTCCCTGTCCAATTCCAGCTCCACCGCCTCGCATAAATTCTCCTTTGCAACTTCTTTCACAGCTACCTTCCCTTGCCTGGCACTGTGGCATACAGCTACGCACCACAACAATGCCATGCAAGCCAAAGCGGCAATCCATCCACATAGTATCGACCTATACAGTTTTTTATTCATCGCCATTTCTATCAAGTTTACTTCTGCTACAAAATTAACAAATAACATCAATTACATCCAACGATGTATACTTTTAATCTAATAAATTATGCACTTGCTTTTTCTGTTATAAACTAAACTTATCCTCCACCCTTGCATGAGTGCACTTCGTATCGCTACTTGAAACACGGCGTATCAATATGCTAAACAAAATATTTTGGATCATCAGAATAAAGTATTTTACAGACAAAAAAACAAATAGTCGGCTCTATGAACTAACTATTTAGTCCACAGTAACGGATCTACATATTCTGCAAGTCAGTTCTATATGTCCTGCGCATTGGATATATAGATCCTACATATTACTTGTTTTTTCTGTCGTAGAATAATTGTGCGCATTACCATTTATACGCCAAGTTACTATTTACATGCTACATAGAAAAAAAACGCAAAAATTTTGGCAGTTTCAAAAAAAGCTGTATCTTTGCACCCGCAAACAGGAAATGATGGCGGGATAGCTCAGCTGGTTAGAGCGCATGATTCATAATCATGAGGTCCCCGGTTCAATCCCGGGTCCCGCTACAAGATTAAGATTTAGACTGTTAGGAGGCTTCCACTCTTGGCGGTCTTTTTTGTTTTCTACATCAATTGGTAGCAGGTGACGCTATAGGTGACGCTAATTAACTACTTCCTAATTACCTGTTCTGATTTGACATTAAGTTATCATCACAAAGATACGAATAATCTATTTCTTAATGTATAGAAAACAATAAAAAAAAAAACAGCAAATGAATTGCTTCAAATGCTGTTTTCTTAATTAGATGATGTAGTACTTACTTCTTCTTCCAAGTAGTTTCGTAACCATAGTCACGGTCTATAGTTTTCATAGTACTACCATCAATAGTAACATCATAACTATCAATCTCATCTTCACCTGCATGTTCCCCATAGTTAATAACCAATATAGAAGTCTTGCTATCATAAGTGTAGGTGAATGAATACGGATCTTCCCAATTACCTTGATAGTACTCTTGCTCTGTTCCTGTTCCGTCAGCTTTAAAAGTCCAAATAACATAGTTTGGGCTATCAACTTCCTGCCATGTACCAATTAAAGGGTTAGTGGCAGTTTCGTCTTCATCATCATCACTACATGCAGTAAAGTTAACACTCATAATTACGGCAATAATAGCCATTCCAATAAATCTTAATGTTTTCATTTTTATTAATTATTAAATTTGTAAATAATATGATTAGCAAATGAATAGCTCCAAATGCTGTTTTCAAATATTGAGTTTATTCCTCAACTATATTTTTAAATTTACTCCAATTTTCTGTGCTTTTGTAAGTGTCAATACTACCGATAGGGACATATAAAGTAGCATTATAAGCAAAGCTATCAAATGTATTAAAATCTATAGTTGGAGGTATTGGAGTCTTTATATGGATTTCTTTCAAATGAGTTCCCCAAAAAGCGTATATGCCAATCTCTTCAACTTTACTACCTATTTCTAGTGAAGTTAACTTAGTACAAGAATCAAAAGCATATGCTTTGATTGTTGTCACATTGTCAGGAATGATAATAGTGGTTAAGTTCCCTCTGTCCCTAAAAGCTGAAGTACCAATGACTTTAACAGAATTAGGTAAGATGATTGATTCTAATATGTCTCTAGAACCAGCACTGAACATACCATCTCCAATTTCATCATTGGAAGTCAATTCCGTAACGTTAGCTGCTTCATCATAGTCCCCACCACCTTCTACTATATTGGCATCTGCCAAGTTTAGCACAGCTAGCGCTCCATCATAAAATGGTGATCGATTTAACATCCTTCGTAGAAGAAGAATGTCTGCACCATTCAAATCACCTTTTAACGTCAACTCAGTTATTGATGATCTATACTCTTCTGAAATAATTCCTGGCAACGTACCAGCTTCTAGTTCAATGGTGTATACTCCCGATGTATCATCAGTTCCCTGTTGGTTTATGACAACATGTATCCACGTAGCATCATATCGATTATATTGACTGGAAAAAGTTACACTGTAATTTCTGGATGGACCTATATTTCTTAATACCTTAAACGTTACGGTATTATCACCTCTATTTCCTTCTTGTGGCGTATAAGAAACCCAATTTACAGCCTTGTCAGTTGGATAACTATGCCATTCCTCGCTATTAAGTTTAAATGAAATGTTCTTTTCTCCACCTTCATCTGTAAACTGCATTGTTTTGTCTTCTTCTGACAAGACAAAAATAACTTCATCCCCATCATCATCACTACATGCAGTAAAGTTAACACTCATAATTACGGCAATTATTGCCATTCCAATAAATCTTAATGTTCTCATTACTTTTTAGTTTTAATAGTTCTACCACTCTTTTGATACTGCTGAAAATATTGATATATATCAAATTCTATTTCCCCCTCATAGACAAGGTGACCTTTATCGTCTTTGATGGTTCCCTTGACTGGATTACTATTATTCAATATCCCAGTAAATGTAAAGCCATTGGGATAAATAGCTACATCATTACCTAATTCATCTTTTGTATATGTACATAATTTCATATCTGAGAGAATTATGCTTCCATGTTCCCAATGGCAAGCATTAATAAATCTGAATGAGTATGAGGAACACAGCGATAGCTGCATACTCATTAATTGAATTGCTACATTAGAGAATAGAATATCTGTTTCTTGACTTGTATGTATTATAGCCAGTGTTCCCTACTGACTGTTATACAAAAAAGAAGCGTGGGAACATTGAATATTACTGTATTGAGGCTCTGGACTGCCCAAGGTGAGTAATAAACAATGCCCACGCCAAACGATATATAATCCACTTGATAAAGTGGGTATATAACATTGACGTGAGCGTTCTTGTCTATTATCTTCACCTTTGAAATTGTCCAGATTTCAATACAAGATAATATATCAAACGCTCTATTTAACTATGTCCTTTCAGTCTTAACGCATTAAGTATCTGAAATTGCTGCAAAGTTACAATTTTGCGCTTGATTAACAAGAACTATTGTTTATTAAAAGTTCATGTTCTGATAAATTGATTCTTAATTCTCTGAACTGTAGAAATACCAATACCTTGTAGTTTGGCTATGTTTCTGATTGAATAGCCTTTCTTTAGTAAAGCTATAGTATCTCTGTATTCTTCCAGTTTCTTTTCTTCTGTCTTCACACTGCCTTTCTTTCTTCCCAGCTTTCCACCTTTGGCAATATAGTTAGCCCTTCCACTATTTAAGCGGTATTGTATGTTTGACCGTTCTATGTTTCCCATTTCTGCCAACATAGTAGTCAATACTGAAACAATGGGATTGACCTTGCCATCAGCTTGTAATGTGTAAAGTCCCAAGTTCTGTATATAAACAGATACCTTTGCCTCATGCAGTACTTCTAAAGAGCGAAGAACCTGTAATGTACTTCTTCCAAGTCTCGAAAGCTCTGATAATAACAGATAGTTGACTGAATGAGTAATGCAATAATTCAAGCAATCTGTAAGAACTTGCCTTTCCTCATTCTTCTTTGCACCGCTTATATGTTCCTGGAATACGTTCACGATTTCTATATTCTGAGAAACGGCATACTTCCTTAAATCCTCTATTTGCCTTGTTGTGTCCTGTCTGTCATTTGACGAACTGACACGGGCATATATCACTGCTTTTGTTTTCATATTATTCAAAGATTAAATTGATAACAGAAAGAAGCGTGTTCAAACCACTTGTACAGACTTATTTGAACACATTCATTTTTTGATTTCATTCTCATACCGTTCATATCTCCTTTTCACTGGTCTACTGTTATTCATCCACTTTACAGGTGGCTTTTCTGCTTCCTGCTTTATAAAGCTTGGAATACATAGGATTATCAAAATAAGCGGTAGGCAACCAGTGAACAATGCGATTATCAACCAAAATAACCAAATGAATAGTTTCTTATAAAACATGATTTTCAATTTTAAGTAGTTAATAAAAAGGGGAATACCCGTATTTCAGAATATTCCCCGTTTCAATCAATCAATAAACCATCTATATTTATCGTCTCCATGCAGAGCGGCATTTATACCTATTGCCATCTCAGTAGCATTATAAGCTCTATCCAAGAAACTGTCTATATAGCTGTTCTTATTTGCACCTGTCAGTAAATTGTAGAATTTCCACATTGATAAGTCACTTCCCAAGCTGCTAAAGTTCTCATCTTGAATATAAGACTTTGCCACATTATTAATCTGACTGTCAGTTAGTAACATTCTTGGTATGGCTTTCTGTTGGCTCTGTGGTAATGATTGATAAAGTCTCATTCTTCCAAGTAATTGGCAAAATTGATGTTCCGTTAAGTAAGTATTGCCTAAAGTCTGCATCAAATGTATGTGCTTGGCTGGATCATAACGATTGAACAATTCCAAGATGGCACGATATAACTCATTTGTATTAGTGACTTCCAAACATGAAAGATACCCGTCAGTTGATACACACAAATTAGTACACACCTTACAGGTAAAGCCTATGAATACTTTAAATCGTTCTGCTGTCTTCTTACTGTATAAGTTCGTATGGTTATACGCACGAACTCCACCAATAGTAAGATTCAACCTGTTACCGTTTACTGTCTCATAGATAGTAGGTATTTCAATCACAAAAGCACACCTTTCGTAATAGATAGTCTTATCACTTTCCAGTAATTGATTGGCAGGCTTATGAATTGCTTCGGGTATTCTGCCTTTAATAACATGAGAGACACGAATATCAGGCAATTCTATTTGTTCACCTTGAAAGAATGTCCTTGCAGCGTCTTGCACAGTTTCAATGAAAGCCACATGTGATAAGGTAGCCTCATTATCCTTTGCGAATACAGGGATAATGCAGTCACTCTTTAGATGATTCAAAGTAGCCTCCATAGTATTGGCTTCAATGAATAACGGTCTCTTTTCCTTTGTGGGTTGTTCTTCCATTACTAAAGTAGCGTCTTCTGCATACTCACCTAAATTTAAACTTCTTCTGTTCTGTGGCAAATTGCCAATAACTAAATTTCTCATAATGAATTAATTTTAAATGGTTTATAAATTGATAGGATGAAGCAATGAATATTTTCATTTTTCTTCAAATACCCTAGGGCGGTGTTAGAGGTTACTGTGAATTCGTGCTTATAACTAACTCTACACACTCTTTCTTGTAACTTTTCAGTTCATAAACCTATGAGAAACAGCTCTATATATATTTCTTCTTTAGCAATGATGGGGAGGGGTATCTTTATATAAGTACCCGTACTTTATCGTGCGCGTTTCTCTGTATTTTAGTTGATATGGTATAAGTACAAATATTGTGTAATTTGGGATTCTGTATAAATACTATTTTTAAAGATTATCCATCGTTCAGTTTTTTACCTTATTGGAAGTATGTACCTTTGTATATCCCTATGAAACGGATAATGCTTTTTATTCTCTACTCATACTCCCTTATTTATAAGTAGATCTAAAGAGCAATTTCTTATTTATTCGTTTCATTTCCAGATTAAAAATAGCCATTAGCATAAAACAGGAAAGTGCTATAAACAAGTATTTGTTGGCAGTTTTATTTTTATGTGAAAAAAGCCGTAAGTGGGCACTTTTAGACGTGTGCTCTCTTGCGGCTATTTTTTTGTCTATCTGATTAGTAGGATGTCTTTCCTATTAAAGTCTCTACAGTCGTCTCATTTTATCTTAATTGGGCATCTCTTATTACCGTATTCCCCAAATGGAGGTTTACCATACGTAACTCTTAATCTTTAAAAATGAAAATGATTAACCTGTCACCCAAAGATATGAGTTTTATTAGTATCTAAAGCGTATAATCTTTAGTGATAGGGGAAAATGTGTGTTATATTATATAATTAATAAAGATAAGATTTTCCCCACTACCAAGCCTTTATAAAGTTAAGATATATCTCTGATTCTTTAATAGCTGTTTCTCCAAACTTTATAATGGATAAAACAATTTTATTGCACTCTTTACTTATAAACAGGTAGGTACAGGGGAAAAAGTTAGTTATATTATATATATAATAAAGAGAACATTTTCCCCATTACTTGGCATTTTCAGACTTTATATCAACATTAAGCATATCCTTTTTGAGTAGTCTACTTTTTGATAATATTTTCTGCATACTAAAGTTATTCTTTAATAAAATGCTATCAGTATGTAATACCAATACCTTACCATCTGTAACTAAGCCTGCAACTATTAAAGCGGATAGGTATTTATCATAGGTCTTCTTATCTATATTTAAAGCTGATATGATGCTCTTCTTCTCTAAGATTATATCACTAAATAGAGATAGTAAAATGAGCTGGATAAAAAAGCCTTTTACTGCCACTGGTTGTTCATAGCTGAGTAGGTCTCTCGATATTGTGATACACTTCTCTTCCATTGCAGGAATATGATAGATATTGCGTTTTGATTTATAAATGAAACCACATTCAATATAATAAGGTTTTATATCCAAATACTCTCTGAAATCATTATTGAATTTACTGAGGCTTTTGTCACCTGTCAACTTCTTAATATCGTCCAAAGTAACTCTCACATTGTACCATTCATCTCTGCAAAGGGAAAGGCAGAAAAATCTGTAAATGTTGGCAGATTTGAACTTGCCAAGTATTGAGTAATTAATAGTTGCTGTTCTTTGGTAATTTGTTGATATAAAATTCATTACTAGCTGATTGAATATCGTTTATAAATAATAAGAAGTAAACAATAGAGCCTGCCTGTCACACAGGCTCTTTGATATTTGGATTTACGCAGCTTGATTAATTTCATTGCGATTCTTTAAGTATTGTGTCAGTAATTCATTCTGGATTGAATTAACTTTATCCATAGAGCAACTTTCTATAATGGCTATGTTTTCCTTATCTAAGGATTTGATAGTGCTGATTACTTCTTCAATACCAATTTTTTCTTTTCCTTGTGGAGCATAATTTGCCATTAAGGTAATTGCGTCAATCATATAGCGTTCTTTTATTGTTTTGGCTTTAAATTTCATCTCTTGTAAAGTTGTTATGATTTTATCACCTATAGTTAAATCGTAAGAGAAGCTTTCTTCTACCATACCAAGCGTTGCATTATTCCAAACTTTCAAGTTTAATGTTTTACCTTGATTATAATATTTCGTGATAACGCTGATATTTGCCTTTAACTCTCTGGCTTTCGAGAATATTCTTTGATAGAATTCATGTTGAGTTGCCAAAGCTGCATTTCCCGCTTTTTCTAAACCATTAAATCCTCTGCTCAGAACATTGTTTACTCCTCTGTATTGAGCAAATTCTTGCAATGAAGCGAACTTCTTAATTTTTACATTCTCAATAATTAGTTGCTTTTCTTCCTTTACAATTGCATTAATGTTGGATTCATGGTAGGTCTTCCACTGCCAATAGCCATTAGCGCTATCAACGGGTACATAAACATTTGGAGTATCTTTAGGTACAACGTTTCCATTAAGGTCTTTCAATACAATATCTGTTTCATAGAATAATTTAGCATCAGTTACAAATAAAGGTGCTTTTTCAAAATTCTTATTATTTATCAGCTTCTTGCCCAATTCTATGTTTACCTTATTCACAGCCATACTGTAATCAGAAGTAGCGATAATTATTTCTGCCTTCTTTTTAGTGATTATTTCAAGCTCTTCTGTAGATTCTTTCACATCCCAGAATTCAACAGTAGTACAGGGTAACTCAACGGCTTGCAATGCGGCTATGTAATTGTTTTCTGCTTTAGTAATGTTAACCTTGGCTATCTTGATTACATTTTCATCTGCATTGCTATTCTCAGCAAGCCATTGCTTCTTTTCTACTAAGATGTCACGGGCTGCTTCTACAGTTGCTTGTTTACTAACTTCTGTTGTTTGGGATGCACTTTTAGTTTCCATGTCGTTGTTGTTTAATGATTCTACTTCGTTTTGATTGTTCTCTACTACTTTTACATCTTTCGTTTCCATACCATTTACATTTATTGATTCAACATTTGAAATACTTTCTTTAACCATCTCTACCTTTACACTATTTACTGTTTCCATGATCTTTTACGCTTAACCTGTTCAGCATTAGGTTTTAATTTTTAATTTTTATTTGAGTGTAATCATCGACTCAGTATCTTATCGTTTTTGATTACGGTGCAAAGATATATGGAGGGATAAGCCTATGAAAAGAAGAAAAAAACATAAAGAATTCCCTTTTTTTATGTTCAATTCTTTATGTGGGAAATAAAGACATAATACCTTGTTTATTAGCTATATATAGATACAAAAAAAATAGCCTCACAAATTAATGTAAGGCTATTTTCTTTTTTTATTTTATGTGTTTTACCAATAGGATTTCAGATGTTCAACTGGATTATTGGGAGACGTTTTACACATGGGAATTCTCCACCAGTTGGGGCGAACTTCATATTTCTGTAGATTCCTGATTGTAGCACGTAGATTCAGTATGTCATTTTTAGAACTGTCCTCGTCAATCAATCGAAGGTACACGAGAAGCGATAGTATGAACTTCCCTTCATTATCTGTAAGCCCTTTGCCTTTAGCTGCGAAAGAAGAATGACGCAACAGATTATATATACTCAGGGTTACTGTATCAAGAATTGCATTTTCACGTTTCCTGCCTCTTTTACCTGTAGTGGGGTAATCCTTATTAAGCTCCGCTTCTGCTTCCTCCAAAGAAGGTATGCCTAAATATTTATCAAGATAAGGAGTTATCATATTGAGAAACCAGTTATCATCATTGGTTAGCTCTATCTTCTGTTTGTTATACTCAATCGTAATCGTGTTATTCTTCGTCTTTTTCTTCTCATGGAACATCTTGTATAAGTTCAGCATATCAGGGCGGACGGAGTATGTGTATTGTATCTGTTCAGGGGCTGCAACGTAGTCTCCAAAGTCGAAATAGCCGTTAGTCTGCGTATATTTATAATAGATGGCTACAATAAGAAGGATTCCATTAAATATGTCTTGGTCTTGTTCTTCACAAGCTGAGTCTTCGTTTGTGTCGTACAAGTTCCACAGATTCAAAATATAGTCAGCTTCGAAATCGCCACTTTCGAGAACGAGATTCTTTCCAACGGTCAGACTGAATTTATATTTATCTTCGTCTGTTCCCCTGTTTGGATATGGGATGTCCTGCTCTTCTTTTTTTATTGATAGATACAGGTCTTGCACTTCTACAGGGAATTGCTTGCCAAGAAGATATACATCTGAAATGTAATCCAATTCATTATGGAGCATTGAAAGGCTGAAACCTGTTTCGTCAGTCAGCCATGATTCTATTCTTTTTAATGAAGAGATAGGTATTATCTGATATTCCATGTTTTATTTTGAGTGTAAAGATAAAAAAATGCCACCTTACCGTAAAAATAAAGTGGCATTTTTTTTAGAGAAGGTTCTTCATAGCTGCATCTATCTGTTCATTATCAAAACTATCCAAATAATATTGTGTAGTTAACAAATTTGTATGTCCTAATGCTTCACTAATAATCGAAATATTCACTCCAGAGCG
>ENA-UONS01000469-UONS01000469.1-human-gut-metagenome-genome-assembly--contig:-CS19-NODE-469-length-46335-cov-8.973055_pt1 | contig 46335 bp, 38 predicted proteins | sample MGYA00242458_ERZ724005 | MGnify/ENA metagenome assembly ERZ724005
TTATTGGCAGCCGGCTTAACGTTTAGTGGTTGCAGCGACCAGTTCTTACAGGATAAAACATCTCCTCCGGTACACCCGGCATGCAGAGTCTTTCGTTGGATTTGATCATACGGCGTGCGTTCATTTCCGGACGGAACAGCTGGATTTTTCCTTCTGCTGTTCTGTATGCTTTCATACCCTCGAAAGTTTCCTGTGCATAGTGAAGTACCATGGTTGCCGGATCCATCGGGATTCCGCCGTACGGTACGATTGCTGCGTCATGCCATCCCTGCTCTTTATCCCAGTCCATGACAAACATATAGTCTGTAAAGTGTTTTCCGAATCCAAGGTTTTTCTGATCCGGTTTTTCCTGTAAATGCTCTCTTTTTTCAAATCTGATATCCATTTTTTGCCTCCCCGGCAGTTGAGGATAAGTTTGTTCAGCTGCCTGTATATTTAGATTCAATAGTGATAGTATAAGGCTGTACCTGAAAACAGTCAAGAGAAAATACGACTAAATTTTCATTTTTTCTTTCTTATTTATTGTATCTTTTCCGTATTTTCCTGTATCCGCCGCATTTTTTCTTCTTTCCCGGCACAGCCATTGTGTTTTTTTCTATTATCTGTTAGAATGGCAGACAAGAACCTGATAAGACCTGAACACGAAAAAGGAAGGTAATACAAATGAGTGAAGAATTATTTAACAGCGCATCCTGCAGCGGAGACTGCACAAGCTGCGGCAGCGACTGCCAGGATCTGGATCAGCCGACTGTTACCCTGACACTGGACGACGATACCGAAGTAAAATGTGCCGTACTGACCATTTTCCCAGCTCCGAACCAGAAAGAGTACATCGCCCTTCTGCCGCTCGATGAAAACGGCGAGAACGAAGACGGCGAAGTTTATCTGTATCGTTACTACGAAGAGAACGGCCAGCCGAACCTCGACAACATCGATTCCGATGAAGAGTACGAAATTGCAGCAGACGCATTCGACGAGCTGATGGATACCGAGCAGTTCAACGAGATGGAAGAAAATTCCACCGAAGAGTAAGAAGCACAGACTTTGAAACGATTGCAGAACCCGGCGGGAAACCTTATTTTCCTGCCGGGTTTTTCTCTCTTTTTCTCTCAAATTCCCATTATTTCTTATTTGTACAGCTTTTCTGCATCTCTCTTTAAGATCTGTTTCTATTCTTTTACAGACGTATAATATATGTGAGTAGCAATTTTCATGCCGCTACATTACATAGGAATACGAGGTATCTTTTTATGAGAGATAAAGATGTGATACAGCACATTCAGGATTTATGCAAAGAGCGTTCCTGGACTTATTACCGTCTTGCAAAAGAGGCGGACATTCCCTATTCTACCTTAAATAATATGGTAAACCGCACCAATATTCCAACCATCCCTACCCTGCAGAAGCTCTGCGACGCTTTCGGCATCACACTTGCCGATTTCTTTCTCGACGAGCCGGATGCCCTGCAGCTTACCGAAGGACAGCAGGAAATCATTACGCTTTACAATAATCTTTCGCTGGAGAAAAAGAAAATCTTAAAGGCTTATATGAAAGGTCTTCTGATGGAAGTCTGACTTTTCCGGCATCATAAGTATCACAGATAAAGAAAGTTCCGTTTTTTGTTTTTCCGAAACAGAGGCGGAACTTTTTTTCTGTCGATAAACTTTTCTTAAATTTTTCTAAAGCCCGGGACTTTTCCCGTATTTCGTTGTAGAATAAAGGACAACTGTTCACATATTAATCACAGAAGGAGTTACCCTTTTATGCTACAGATTCAGCATATCAAAAAAGAATACCGGACCGGGACGCTGGTACAGAAAGCGCTCGACGATGTGTCCTTAAATTTGCGCGACAACGAGTTTGTCGCTATTTTAGGGCCGAGCGGTTCCGGAAAGACGACGCTTCTGAATATCATCGGCGGCCTCGACCGCTACGACAGCGGCGATCTGATCATCAACGGCATTTCCACGAAAAAGTATAAGGACCGCGACTGGGATTCCTACCGGAACCACACGATCGGCTTTGTCTTCCAGAGCTACAACCTGATCCCGCACCAGACCGTCCTTGCAAACGTAGAGCTGGCGCTTACCATTTCCGGTGTTTCCAAAGAGGTGCGGCGCAAAAAAGCAATCGCGGCACTTGAAAAGGTCGGTCTTGGAAAACAGCTCCACAAGCGGCCGAGCCAGATGTCCGGCGGTCAGATGCAGCGTGTCGCCATCGCCCGCGCTCTTGTCAATGACCCGGAAATTCTGCTTGCCGATGAGCCGACCGGCGCGCTCGATTCCGACACCAGTATTCAGGTCATGGACCTGCTGCAGGAAGTTGCCAAAGAACGCCTTGTCGTCATGGTCACACACAATCCGGAGCTCGCCGAGCTTTACGCCAACCGGATCGTCACCCTGCGCGACGGTGTGATCTGCTCCGACACGAACCCGTTTGAGCCGGATTCCGAAACCCTGCTTCCTCCCAAGCACAAAAACATGGGCAAATCGTCGATGTCCTTTCTGACGGCGCTCTCCTTAAGTTTTAATAACCTGCGCACCAAGAAAGCGCGGACCTTGCTCACCTCGTTTGCCGGCTCGATCGGCATCATCGGCATTGCACTGATTCTGGCACTCTCCTCTGGTGTCAACGAGTATATTCAGAATATGGAAGAGGAAACTCTCTCCGAATATCCGCTTCAGATCCAGCGCACCGGCTTTGACCTCACTTCGATGATGGTCGGCTCACAGAATGCCGGCAAAGACGCAAAAGATTCCGGCAAAAAGAATGAAATCAAAGTCCAGGAAGTCGTGACCAGCATGTTCTCCACCATGAACTCCAACGATCTCGCTTCCCTGAAAAAGTACCTTGACGGCGGTGCGGACGGCATTTCCGACTACACAAATGCCATCGAATATTCCTACTCCGTCACGCCGCAGATCTACCGCGAAGACGGCGATTCCATCCGCCAGGTGCACCCGGACCAGTCGTTCCGCTCGCTCGGTCTTGGCGCAAGCTCCAACAGCATCATGTCATCCATGATGAGCACCAATGTCTTTTACGAGATGCCGGACACCGCTTCCCTGTACGAGAACCAGTACGACTTAAAAGCCGGACACTGGCCGGAAAACTATAACGAATGTGTGCTTGTCCTCACTTCCGACGGCGGAATGAGTGATTTTCTGCTCTACACCCTGGGGCTCCGCGATGCACTCGAGCTGGATGAGATGGTCCGCCAGTTTTTAAATGAAGAAACCGTCGAGACCCCTTCCTCCATCGGCACGTATTCCTACGATGATATCCTCGGCACCACGTTCCGTCTTGTGAACAGCGCCGACTGCTACGAATACGACAGTCAGTATCAGGTCTGGAAAGATAAAAGCGACAACGAAGACTATATGAAAAAACTCGTTGCCAACGGCGAAAAGCTCACAATCACCGGTATTGTCCAGCCGTCCCCTGACTCTGCCGCCTCTGCCCTGACCGCCGGCATCAATTACCCGGCATCGCTGACCCGCCACGTTGTGGAGGAAGCAAAGAAATCCGAGATTGTGAAACAGCAGATGGCGGACTCCTCTATCGATGTCTTTACGAATCAGGAATTCGGCACCGTGGATCAGAACAGCGGTCTTGATATGGATTCCTTTATCACTGTCGATGAGGACAAGCTTCAGAACGCTTTCCAGTTCGACGATTCCGCACTCTCCGGTGCTTTTTCCGGTGATTCCATGAACCTTGATTTTTCCAGCGCCTTTGCGGACGCCGGAAGCAGCATGGATCTCGCGGGTGCGATTGACCTCAGTCAGATCTCTCTTAATTTCGACGGACTGCCGCAGCTTGATCTTGGCCAGATTTTATCCGGGCTTACTCTCAATGTCAGTGAAGACGGCATGCAGGAACTGGCTTCCAGCCTCATGGAGGGCTATCAGGGCTACGCCTCGGAGCACCCGGAGGCGGATTATTCCCATTTACAGGAGGATTTCGTCTCCTACATCAATTCCACGGAAGCACAGGAAATCCTGCGGCGCCACATCCAGACCATCATTGCAGACGGCGGCGGTGTTTCCATTACACAGGAACAGATCCAGGAACTCATTCAGCGGATCTTCAAAGGGTATCAGGCATACCTGATCAAGATGGGCTACACCGATCCGGAACAGTTTGATGCTTATCTTGCGGAGTATCTGCAGACCGAAGAAGCTGTTCAGATCATCAACGACTGGATTTCCGAGGTGATGCAGAACAACGGCAATATCGAAATTACATCCGACCAGCTCACTGCGCTTGCGACGGAGCTTTCCAACGGTTATCTCGCTTACGTGAAGGAGAACGGCCTGCCGGATCCGACGGAGATGGGCCAGCACTTTATCGCCTACCTGAACACGGCGGACGGCCAGCAGCGGCTGAACAGCGGTATCACAAAAATCGTCGATCTCGACGGACTGCAGTCCCAGGTTTCTTCTGCGCTCACAAACTACATGGCAGGCGTTATGGGAAGCTACTCCGCTTCTGTCGCCTCGGTTCTGCAGACACAGATCACTTCCGCGATGGAACAGATGATGACGCAGATGGCCTCTGCAATTCAGTCCGAGATGGAGCGCGCCATGACGCAGGTCGGTAATTCTCTGCAGGATTCGATGGGCGATGCCATGAAGATTGACACCGATGCCTTTGCAAGTGCCTTCCAGATGAATATGACTGAGGATGATATGAAGGAGCTCTTCGCTTCTCTTAGTTCTTCCGGCTCTTCCACCTATGAGGGCAATCTGCAGAAACTGGGCTACGCTGATTTTGACGAACCCTCTTCGATCAGCATTTACCCGAAAAACTTTGAGAGCAAGGAACACGTTGTCTCCATCCTCGACGGCTACAATGACACGATGGAAAAAGAAGGCAAAAACGAGCAGGTAATCTCGTACACCGATGTGGTCGGCACTCTGATGTCCTCCGTCACGGATATCGTCAACATCATCAGCTACGTGCTGATCGCTTTTGTCGGCATTTCCCTTGTGGTTTCCTCGATTATGATCGGCGTCATCACCTATATCAGTGTTCTGGAACGCAAGAAAGAGATCGGTATCCTGCGCGCGATCGGTGCTTCGAAACGCAATATTTCGCAGGTCTTCAATGCCGAAACCTTCATCATCGGACTCTGTGCAGGACTGATCGGCATCGGGCTCTCGCTGCTTCTGATGATTCCGGGCAACCTTCTGATCCACCATCTGGCGGATACGACGAAGGTCAGTGCTTCTCTTCCGCTCGTCCCGGCGCTTGTTCTGATTGCACTCAGCGTCGTTCTGACCCTGATCGGCGGTCTGATTCCGTCGAAGAAAGCGGCAAAAAGCGATCCGGTTACGGCACTCCGGACAGAATAATCTGATCCTTAAAACACACTTTGCAAGTACGCAAAAAGCGGCCGGCAGAGGCTTTTCAAAAGTCCCGCCGGCCGCTTTTTTCTATCTTAAACTTTTATTTTTCTTCCAGAAAAAATCCATGCTCTGTCCGCACCAGTGTCGTCTCATAGAAGGTCTTTGCGAACTGCACCAGATAAGCAGTATCTTTGGCGCCTGCCGTCTCATACGGGGAATGCATCGCAAGCTGAGCCATTCCGATATCCACGCTTGTCACCGAGACAAGAGAGTTCAGAATTGCGCCGAGCGTGCTTCCGCCCGGAATGTCGGCGTGGTTTGCGAATACCTGGCACGGTACGCCGGCCTTCTCGCAAATCATCTTTGTTACGGCTTCCGAAACAGCATCGGTCGTGTATTTCTGGTTTGCACTCTGTTTGATGACAACGCCGCCGTTCATGTAGACGCGGCTCTTCGGATCGTATTTCTCCGCATGCGCCGGATGGAACGCATGTGCATTATCGGCAGAAACCATAAAGCTTCCCGCAAGATCTCTGTGGTAAGCGATCGTATCTTTTCCGCACGCTGCGTTGATGTGCTGCAGGGTCTCAGTCAGGAACGACGAATCTGCGCCCTGTTTGGTAAGGCTTCCGACTTCCTCGTTGTCAAAGATTGCGCAGACATTAACCTGACCTGTCGCTTTTGCGGCAAGGAATCCTTTTAAGGAACCGAATGCGCTCTGCAGATCGTCGAGGCGGCCGCTGGACAGAAATTCTTTGCTGGCGCCCCAGATAGAGCCCTCCACGCGGTTGTACAGATAAAGTTCCATCGAGAGGATGTCCTCTTTTGCCGTATCCGGCAGAAACAGCTCATAGAAATGATCTTTCGCTGTCTCATCACCGAGAATCGGGAGCATGTCGGTCTGCACACTGTATTTGATTCCGTTGTTGATGTCGCGGTTCAGATGAATCGGCAAATTCGGGATCGTCACCAGATCTCGTCCGGCATCAACCAGCACGGATTTCACGCTGTTTCCGTCACGTACCACCATGCGGCCCGCCAGGGAAAGCGGACGGTCAAACCATGGGGAACGGATCATTCCGCCGTAGCCCTCCACGTTCAGGCGGGTATAATGACCATCCGTCACGAATGGGTCCTCTCCCTTTACTTTAAACGTCGGACAGTCGCTGTGGCTTGCGATGATCTGGTAGCTGGAAAATGCGCTCTCCGGGATCTGGAACGCAATCACCGAGGATTCATTTCTCGTCACATAATATTTTCCGCCCGGAACGAGACTCCATTCTTTTGTCTCCTCCAGTTTTGTATATCCATTTTCGTTCAGCAGATCACCGGCTTCTTTTACCACATGAAACGGGCTTTTGCACCGCATGATAAAATCGAGCAGCTCCTGCGCTGTATTCAGGTATTCCATAGTTTTTCTCCTTTGCATATATTCAAACGCTTCTTCTATTTTATAAAATCCCGCTGTCTTTTTCAAGACCCAAAAACCTGTGGGAACTTACTGTATCACTCGCAATCATCGTTTCGAATCGGATATTCGCAATCCGCTTCGCTACTCGCACATAAAACCAGCCGCTGCTTCACAAAAAAATCCCGCACAGACAGATTTTTATTTTCTGTCGTGCGGGACTTACTTTTTCCGTTTTTTCTGCTATGCAGAAACCTGATTTCCGGTATACAACTGATAATATTTTCCTTTCTGTTCCATCAGCTGATCATGGGTACCGCGCTCAATAATTTGTCCCTGCTCAAGAACCATGATACAATCGGCGTTTCGTACGGTAGACAGACGATGTGCGATAACAAAGGTTGTTCTTCCGCTCATCAGCTTATCCATACCATCCTGAACAATGCGCTCGGTACGGGTATCAATGGAGCTTGTCGCCTCATCGAGAATCAGTACCGGCGGATCCGCAATGGCTGCACGCGCGATCGCAAGAAGCTGCCGCTGACCCTGGGACAGATTCGCACCGTCTCCGGTCAGCATTGTGTCATAGCCCTGCGGCAGACGCATAATGAACCCGTGCGCATTCGCCAGTTTTGCTGCTGCTACAACCTCATCCTCCGTCGCATCGAGCTTTCCGAAGGCAATATTTTCTCTTACCGTTCCCGTAAACAGATGTGTATCCTGCAAAACAATGCCAAGCGATCTTCTCAGATCGTCTTTTTTGATCTTTCCAATATTGATCTCATCGTAACGGATCTTACCTTTCTGAATATCATAAAAACGGTTGATCAGATTGGTAATGGTTGTTTTTCCGGCTCCGGTGGAACCGACAAACGCGATCTTCTGACCCGGCTCCGCAAACAGTGATACATCGTGCAGAACGATTTTATCCGGGTTATAGCCGAAATCAACATGTTCGAATACCACACGGCCCTGCAGCTCGCGGTAATCCACAGATCCATCTGCCTGGTGCGTATGCTTCCATGCCCATTTTCCGGTACGCTCTTTCGTCTCGGTGAGTTTTCCGTTTTCTTCCTTCGCATTGACAAGCGTTACATACCCCTCGTCCAGCTCCGGCTCTTCATCCATCAGGCGGAAAATACGTTCGGCTCCTGCAAGTGCCATAACGATTGCGTTCAACTGCTGGCTGACCTGGTTGATCGGCATGTTAAAACTCTTGTTGAAGGTCAGAAAGCTTGCCAGACCACCGAGCGTAAAGCCACCGACATTGCCAAGGGCAAGTGCACCGCCGACAATCGCACAGACAACATAGCTCATATTTCCAAGCTGTGCATTGATCGGTCCGATGACATTCGCAAACGCATTGGCATTGTAAGCACTCTCATACAGATTGTTATTAATTTCTTTGAATTTTTCGATATTCTCCTCTTCATGACAGAATACCTTGACAACCTTCTGGCCATCCATCATCTCTTCGATAAAGCCGTTGACTTTACCAAGATCCCTCTGCTGTTTTACAAAGAAATTTCCGGAAAATCCGGCCACCTTTTTTGTCACTCCCAGCATGATAGATACCATAACCAGCGTTGTAATCGTCAGCGGGATGTTCAGAATCAGCATACTGACAAAGACACTGACAATCGTGATTGCACTGTTGATGATCTGCGGGATACTCTGACTGATCATCTGGCGCAGAGTATCAATATCATTTGTATAAATCGACATAATATCGCCGTGCGCATGCGTATCAAAATATTTGATTGGCAGCTTTTCCATATTGCCGAACAGATCATTTCTCAGATTCCGCAGGGTTCCCTGGGACACATAAATCATGGTACGGTTCTGAATGAACGCAGCCACAATACCGATCCCGTAAAATCCGGCCACCCGCAAAATTGCGTGGAGCAGCGGGCCAAAATCCGGATCCGGCTGGGTCAGCATCGGCGTGATATAGCCGTCAATCAGCGTTTTCATAAACATCGTTCCCTGTACGTTTGCCAGGACGTTGACAAAAATCGCAATGACAACAGCGATGCAATGTACGGTATAATCCTTTAATGCATATTTCATAATTCTGGTAAAGATCTTCATCGGATTCTTGACCTGCGGTTTCACCCCTCTTGGAGGTCTTGCGCCCGGCCCCTTTACCTGCTGTACTCTCTCTGCCATTCCTTACTCACCTCTCTTTTCGTCAAAGTCTCCGCCGCCACCGGTCTGAGACTCATATACTTCCCGGTAAATTTCATTGGTTTTCAGTAATTCCTCATGGCTTCCAAAACCATTTACTTTTCCGTTCTCCATGACAATGATACGGTCTGCGTCCTGCACACTGGAAATACGCTGTGCAATGATCAGCTTTGTCGTTTCAGGAATCTCGGTCAGGAATGCCTTCCGGATTTTTGCATCGGTTGCGGTATCGACAGCACTTGTACTGTCATCCAGAATCAGCACCTTTGGTTTTTTCAGCAGCGCTCGTGCGATACAGAGGCGCTGTTTCTGGCCGCCGGATACGTTGGATCCGCCCTGCTCGATGTAGGTGTTGTAGCCCTCCGGCATCCGGTCGATAAATTCATCAGCGCAGGCAAGACGGCAGACACGCTTGCACTCTTCTTCCGAAGCATTTTTATCACCCCAGCGAAGATTGTCGAGAATGGTACCGGAAAACAGCACATTTTTCTGTAAAACAACGGCTACTTCATTTCGCAGAGTTTCCATATCGTAGGAACGGACATCCTTTCCGCCGACTTTGATGGAGCCTTCCGTGACATCGTACAGACGGCTGATCAGGTTGACAAGACTCGTCTTCGCACTTCCGGTTCCGCCGATGATACCGATGGTCTCACCGGATTTGATCGAAAGGTTGATATCCGAAAGAACCGGCTCGCCTGCTCCCTTTTTGTAGTTGAAGTAGACGTGATCGAAGGTAATGCTTCCGTCCGGAATATCAAAGTCCGGATTCTCCGGATTGTCGAGATCGCTCTTCTCATTCAGAACCTCGGTAATACGGCGCGCACTCGCAAGGCTCATCGTGATCATAACGAATACCATCGAAAGCATCATGAGGCTCATCAAAATGTTCATGCAGTAGGTCAGAAGGCTCATCAGCTCTCCTGTTGTCAGGCTGCTTCCGACGATCATCTTCGCACCGAGCCAGCTGATCAGAAGAATACAGCTGTAAACGGTAAGCTGCATCAGCGGCGCGTTGAAGGAAAGGTTTTCCTCTGCTTTACAGAAAATTTTGTAGATGTTCTCTGCTGCTTTGTGGAACTTACTTGTTTCATGATCCTCACGCACATACGCTTTTACTACGCGGATGGCGGATACGTTTTCCTGTACGCTCGCATTCAGCTCATCGTACTTCGGAAATGCCTGATCGAAATATTTCATCGCGGAACGCATGATCAAAAACAGACACGTTCCGAGGATAAGAATGGCTACCAGATAAACGCTTGCAAGACGTGCATTGATATAAAACGACATAATCATCGCGATAATCATGCTCGACGGTGCACGCATGCACATACGAAGAATCATCTGATAGGCATTCTGCAGGTTGGTGACGTCTGTCGTCAGGCGGGTGACAAGACCTGCGGTGCTGAATTTGTCGATATTCGAAAATGAATATTCCTGAATGTTTTCAAACATGGCCTGACGCAGATTTCTTGCAAATCCGGCAGACGCTTTTGCTCCATATTTTCCGCCCATGATACCGGCAAACAGACCGATGGCTGCTGCTGCCACCATGAACGCTCCCACCACGTAGATGTGATGGAGATCGCCTTTTTCTACACCATCATCGATAATGGATGCCATCATAAGAGGAATGATCATCTCCATGATAACTTCCAGAATCATGAAAAGCGGAGTGGCAATGGAGGCTTTTTTAAACTCTTTTACCTGTGCTCCAAGTGTTTTTAACATGATGTCTCTCCTAACATATTTTTTACATTGCTTTTGAGCTGGTCGATGACACGGTAGAAGGTATCGAGATCTTCTTTTGCAATTCCTTCAATTGTCTGTTCTTCCAGAATATCGATCATATCTTTCGTCTTCTCGTGAAGCTCTCTTCCGGTATCGGTCAGCACCAGTTTCTTCAGACGTGCATCATAGGGAACGGACTCCCGTCGGATGTAGCCCTTTTTCTCCATGAGCTTTAAAATATTCGTCACGGTGGACCGACAGATCTTAAACTCCGCCTCGATATCCTTCTGGAAAATATCTTTGTCTTCGTTCCGGCACAGATACCCTAAAATCCATCCGTGCATGGCGGTCAGTTCATCGACCCCCCGCTCTCTGGCGGCTGCCATCAGGTTCCGTGACATCATATTGTCCAGCGTCCGCAGTTCGTGGCCGATTTTTCTTTTTTTACAACACACGCTGCTTTTTTCCTCCTTTCCCCTTTGCTGCCGTCCCCATCTGTTCGTTATAAAACTGTTTGAATAAGGACTGTTCTATAAGCAACTGTTCTATAGATGACTGTTTCATATTAAACAGTTCGCTATAGAACATTCTAGGAGGTTTTGTGGGAAATGTCAACCTGTTTGCGTAAAAAATTTGAAAAAAATGCTCCGGATAAAAGTTTTTCACTTTCCGCCCGGAGCATTCCGCTCGTTTATTCTTCGATTTTTCTTCTTAAATAGCTTCCCACTATATGGGAAAAGTTGCGGATATCGCGCGCATACGCGAAATCCTTGCCGAAAATCTTCTGCTCCGCCACAAGTTCCGTCTCCTCACCTACGAACACTCCGAGCACCGAAACGCCCTGCTGCCTGAGGCGCCGCACCTCGGTTGCCGTGTCGTGCAGCGCATAATCATCCCGGTACGGCTTTGGATTTCTCGCATTCGGCCGGTTCACCAGCACATCGTACGGCTTTCCGTCGCTTAAGAGGATCAGCAGCTTCCGGTCCTCCTGGCGTTTTAAAAGATCTATCCCCGCAGCCTTGACAGCAAGCCCGTCGCGATTGTTTGATGATGTAATATACTCAAAAATATTGCTGTTCTTCTCCCGCGGATCGTCGTAATCGCGCATCCGGTGCAGGATCGTGTAATCCCAGAACGTACAGAAGCTCATCACGCGGAACGGGATGTGCAGGCGGCTTAAGGTCTCCGCCAGAATGTACGTCTGCAGTGTCACATTCTCCTGGCGCGGCCGCTGGGAACCGCTCGCATCCACGAGAATATCCACGACAAAATCCAGCGAATTCCGCCGCTGCTCCAGCCGGAACAGATCCGCATTCTGGCTTCGTCCCACCTTCCACATCCGCGCAGGCTGTAAAATTCCGTGGTCTGCATCCGCAAACGACTGATCCTCCTGCAGCAGCATCGCTTTTTTCAGTTCCTGATACAGCAGCGAAATGTTCTGCCGCACCGCGCGGTGCTGGTCGTAATAGGCATGAAGGTTTTTATCCTTCTGCTTCTGCGCGTAGGAGAGCTGATAATACTTTCCGACCGGATTTTTCAGCACACCCTCCGTGTAATAGAGGCTGCAGTCGCTGTGGATGCCGCGGCAGAGCTGGTAATTCCGGCTTTTCTCCTCACTTTCCGAGAGCCACGTTTTTCCGTAATTGCGCTGAATGTACTGATACATCCGTGCCAGCGCTTTCTCATCGACGACAACAACCTTTTTGGTATCGCTTCCCGCTGTTTTTTCTTTCTTCTCTTCCGCCTCTTTTGATGTGAAATTTGTCATATCAAGCGAAACTCGCTCCAGATATGTCTCGAGCCCGTCCTCATACAGCTCTTCCGAAAGGAAATCCTTCCAGGAATACTCGGTGAGCTCCTCGATCGTTACCGCAAGAACCGAGGCAAGATCACCGTGCTTTTTCACAAATGCGGGATCGACGACCTTATTGTACAGCTCGTCCGTCACCCGAATTAGTTCCATTGTATCCGCTGTTTCGGATGCGTGCTTCAGCAGCTCCATCCACTCCCGCGTTTTTCCCGAGTATGAAGGGCTTTTCCCCTCGTCCTCTTCTCTTCTTCCGCGCAGATACTCCAGTTTCAGGCGGCCTGTCTCATTTCTGGATAGAGTTTCAAAAGAGTGGTCCAGTATTTCCTCCGCTGCTCTCCTTCGAAAGCCCTTGACACCGGGGCGCTCGCTTTCGAGCCGCTTCGCTACGGCCTCCTCCGTCACCAGCTGGGCGAGCATCATCAGTTCTCCCTCCGCTGCGCCGCTGTAAACCTTCTTCACCAGATACAGGCTGTAGGCTTCCCGATCAAAGTAACACGAAAAGGCGCCCTGGCGGATTGTGTCGTACAGCACCGTATCCGGCTCTTTCGCATACCGCTCCACGTCCGGGTTCAGCTTCAGCGTGTAGTCGCCGCTGACAGTCCAGACGAGATTGCGGATCCGGCTTTCCAGCTCCATCTCATGCGTTTTTAATGTTTCCTCCGTCACCATACGTATTTCCTCTAAAAAACATCCTGCGGCGTCCACTCTTCCGGAATCCGCGTGCGCACGACATCCCGCACGATCTCTTTTTCAAACAGGTCAAAGCATTTATTGACAATGCCGATCTGCACCGCAAGATACGGGGACAGCCCCTGGCGCATCGTGCCGATCGCTCCGAACAGGCCGCGGAGGTCGAGCGCGCGCGTGGTGATTTCCGCCTGTTTTGCCTTTTTCTGCAGATCGAGGTAAAGGCCGGCCAGCGCTTCGCGTGCCGCCGGTTTCAGATCCGGGAATTTTGACTGCATCAGATAAAACAGTGTCTCTTCTGTAAGCGGCGGCATGTCAATCACCAGAAAGCGGGACACCAGCGCTTCATTCAGCTCCCTCGTTCCCGCATAGCCGTAATTCATCGTTCCGATCATCCGCGCCGCCGGGTGAAGCGGAATTTTATCGTAGCCCGGCACATCGATGATGCGGCGGTAGTCGAGCGCGGCGTGAAGAACACTGACCGCATCGTTTTTCGCCATGTTGATCTCATCGAGAATGCCAAAACCGCCTTCCTCTGCACAGCGGTAAATGCTGCCTTTCCGGAGTGTGACCTCCTGGTTCTGGAACGTATCGGTTCCGATCAGCTCGGCGCTTCCTGTGTTTACATGGAAAGAAACGTTGTACGTCGGTCTTCCGAAAACATACGCCAGTGTCTCTGCCAGCACGTTTTTTCCCGTTGCCTTCTCGCCGGTCAGCAGCAGATTTTCGCCCTGCAGCAGCGCGGCAATTGCCATCTCCAGAATCTCTTTTCCGAAAAACGGGATTTCCGGCGTGCTCATGCGGTTCTCTAAGCCCTCCGCCACCGGATAGCTCTCGCGGAATTTCCGCACACTCTCAATTAACGCCCCGCTTACGCCCTGTTCCTGTAAAAATGAATCGTTCATCTTCTATTTTTTAATCCTCTCTGTCGTTAAAATATCGCTTTGCTTCTCTATAGTATACGGGATCCGGCCGCTTTCTGCAAGGTCGGACTTTGGCTCACTGCCCGCACAAAAAGACACCGGAAAACAGATTTTCGTCCCATTTTCCGGTGTCTTGCTTCTATTTTATCTTCGATTCATCGATCGCATTATCCGCGGATTCCGGAAAGAATTTCCTCTGTGGAAGCTTTTGCCTCCTCATCCAGGTTCTCTTTCTTATAGTTCTCATATCTCTGTTTGTGATGCGGATTCTCTGCCCACAGCTCGTCTGCGGCTTTTTTCCACTCAGCAGCATACAGATCACATTTTCCACACAGATGCTCTGCGCTCTCCGGAGACTGCAGGTCGGTTGACTTCGCGCCGGTCTTCTCTACCATCTCACGCAGCAGTTCCGGATTTTCGAGCATCGGACATGGGCGCAGGTGGTTGCGGTTGAACGGCTGTCCATCGCGGTATGCCTGGAACAGCGGCTGCTGCAGTGCTTCGATCAGGGAAACTTCGTTGATGTTGGCGCCGGAGTAATGGATGAAAACACACGGCTCCACATCGCCGTTTGCATTGATATGGCAGTAGTTTCTTCCTCCTGCGATACAGCCTCCGACGAACTCACCGTCGTTCTGGAAGTCCATAACAAAGATCTGTTTGTCGCTCTTATCGGAACGGATCTCACGCAGTCTGTGATAGATATATTTTCTCTGCTCAACCGTCGGCATCAGCTCCGGTGCAGCGTCCATGCCGACCGGCATGAAGTGGAAATACCAGCTGTAACGGCATCCGTGCTCGATCAAAAGATCCAGGAACTCGTCACTTGTAACGGTCTCGAGGTTTGCTCTTGTGTAGCAGATGGAAGTACCAAAAAGCAGACCGTGTTTTTTCATCAGATCCATGGCTGCCAGAACTTTATCGAAAATACCCTCGCCGCGGCGTCCGTCGTTGACCTCCTCGAAGCCTTCCAGAGACAGGGAGAAGGAGATATTGCCCAGCTTCTGAACCGCCTCACAGAACTCCTCGTCGATCAGGGTTCCATTGGTGAAGCAGTGGAATTCACAGTCATGATGCTCTTCTGCCAGACGCAGGATGTCTTTTTTGCGCACAAGCGGTTCGCCGCCGGTGAACATGTAGAAGTAGGTTCCCAGCTCTTTTCCCTGGCTTATGATATCAGAAAGTTTCTCATAGGAAAGATTCAGCTTGTGGCCGTATTCTGCTGCCCAGCATCCGGTGCAGTGCAGGTTACAGGCACTTGTCGGGTCCATCAGCATCGTCCATGGGATGTTGCAGTTGTATTTTTCACGGTTCATACGGATCTGTTTCGTTCCGACGAAAGCTGCCTGGAATCCCAGGTTCAAAGCAGTCATTTTGATCACCTGCGGATCCAGCTCGTCCAGTCCGCGGTTGACATACTGTACCCATTTGTTGTCCGGATTCTGCAGCATGGTGCGGATGTTGTCGAAGGTTTTCTCCGCAAACATATTTCCGGTAAATTTCTGTACAAAATCCGTCAGATTCAACAGCGCTTTTGTTCTGTCGTCTCCGTGATTCACATATTTTAAAACACCATCGATCGCAGCGCCTGCAGCGGCTCTTTCTACTTTCATTTTTGCATCCATTGTTCACGATCTCCTTTGTAATAGTTTAATATTTTCGCCCGGAATTGATCTGGTTTTGAATACCACATCCTGGCTTTTTCTCATTATATTCTTCATATTTGGAAAATACAACCCAAAATCCCCTCGTTTTGGACACATCAAAAAAAGTGTCCCACAAGGGAACACTTTTTCCTGTTTTTCTCTTTCCGTTATATTTTACATTGCATTTTCAGATTCACACAAAGCATTTTCTAATTTTCGATCAGAACCGCGCGGATCGGTCCGCCGTACTGGTGTTTCTTTTTGACCGGAGCAGCCACAAGAAAATAATGACCCGAGGTCACTTTCTCCAGATTCAGATTTTCGACAATCACCGTACCTTTTTTCAGCAGCTGCTGATGAACATCATTCCCCGATGTCTCATTTCCGACAGTTTCCTGCTCCACACCGAGCAGCACCAGTTTTTTCTCTGCCAGGTAATCTGCCCCATCGCGTGTAATCTGCGCATCGCCGCGGATCAGAAGACGTTCACAGTCTTCTTCCATGACCTCCTCGAGCACTTCTCTTGTCACTTTTCCCTCAAGCTCCGCCACCTGACAGATGCCAAGTGACCGGTCGAGCGTCGTCTGCGCCGTTCCTTCCTCCGTCATCAGATGACGCGGCGCGTCCATTGCGGAAAACTGCTCTCCGGAAATGTCATATAATTTCATATTTTCCTATCCTCAAACCGGGAAACTCCCGTCTTTCTTTTTTCCAATATTTGCCGATACTGCCAGATTCTGCCGGCAGCCAAACCTTGTTTAGTATAGCCTATTTTCGGACGCTTTACAAGGCTCATTTCTGCAAAAATTCTGACTTTTATACAGCAATCCTGTCTGCAATAAACAATTTTTCATTTTCACTCCCCTGGTGTATAATAGAAATATCCAAACGGTTACGCTCTCTTTCAAATGGGAGGGAAATCTTATGAAACTCCGGCTAAGCCCGTGGATCTGCGCCACGGCTTCGCCGGAGTTTTTTACACCCTTCTAGTTTACGGAATCAGACGGTGAATGTCTCTTGGAAACAGGGATGCGTTCCGCACATTTTCAAATCCGAGAAGCCGTGCCGTAAACCGCTCCAGCCCAAGACCGAGGCCGCCGTGCGGAGGCATGCCGCAGCGGTGCATCATTAGATAGCTCTCAAACGCTTCCACATGCATGCCGCGGCTTTCGATCTTTTCCACCTGCTCCCGGTAATTGTGGATGCGCTGGCCGCCGGTCGTGACTTCAAGGCCGCGGAAGAGAAGGTCAAAACTTTCCGTCACTGCCGGGTTTTCTCTGCTGTCCATCGCGTAGAACGGGCGCTTGGCGCTTGGATAATGTGTCACAAATACGAAGTCACTGCCTGTCGTTTTCTTCACGTATTCGCACAGCAGTTTTTCCTCCTCCGGTTCAAAGTCCAGTTTCTCCGAAAAGGCTCTTTTGTATACACGGCTCACCAGCTCTTTCGCCTCCGAAAAACGGATTCTCGGAATCTCCGTGATCACCGGCACCTCTGCTTTTAAAAGCGAAAGCTCCGCTCCGCATGTCTCCTGCAGCCGTGCAAACGTGTACCGCAGCATCTCCTGTTCCATCGCCATGATGTCCTCGAAGTTCTCGATATAGCCTATCTCAAAGTCCACGCTTGTATATTCGTTCAGATGACGCGCCGTGTCGTGTTTCTCCGCCCGGAAGACCGGTGCGATCTCGTAGACACGCTCGAAAACGCCGACCATCATCTGCTTGTAAAACTGCGGGCTCTGCGCCAGATATGCCTGTTCGCCGAAATACAACAAAGAGAAGATATTAGCTCCGCCCTCGGCTCCCGCTGCTACGAGCTTCGGTGTGTGGATTTCGGTGAAGTGCTGTCCATCCAGAAATTCGCGGAACGCCTGACAGATCCTGGCCTGAATCTGGAAAACCGCGCGCTCTTTTTCATTTCGCAGCGTGATGGGCCGGTAGTCCAGCAGATTCTCGATGGAAGTGTTGACCCGCTTCTGGTTGATGACAACCGGCGGTACTTCTTCCGGCTCGGAGAGGATTTCCACTTCTAACAGATGCAGGTCATACCCGCTTCTGGAACGCTCTTCACGGATCACCTCCGCGGTAAACCGGACACACGCCTCTTCTTTTAATTCCTCCAATGCAAACCGGGCATACGCCGACTCGTACACGCACTGTACCATCTGCCGTTTCGTCCGAAGCAGCACAAATTCAAATGAGCTCATTTTTCGGATTTTGTAAATGCTTCCATGCAGCCGCACGATTTCGCCGATATGTGCTCCTAACTGCTCTGCTTCGAGTTCCTCTGTTTTTCTTACTTTTACGGTATTCATTTCTGTCTTCATAGTCTTTTCTGCCTTTCTGTTCTGATTTTTCTTTATCGCCGCAAAATCAGCAGAAAATCCATATGGACATAATCTGTATGTCCCATACGATCACAACCCTTCTCTGATGTAAATTTCAAGTCATTCCCGCATGGATAAAAAATGGCAAAGAAAAACCACACGGGGTATTTCTTTTTCTCCCGGTGTGGTTTCCCTTTGCCTTATCTTCCACACAGGTACAACACAATCAGCGCCTGTACCTGTGAAGTATAGTAGTCTTCACTTTGATACAAGCGCTATCAATCGTCGTCCCTGTGCATTTGTACGCTGTGCATCTCGTTCATCATTGATAACCTCTGTTTCGTAATTTTGTTGTATTATAATTCTGCGTTCCGGTTTTGTCAACCCTTATTTTCCGTAATCGATGATCACCACTTCCGCTTTCGTCCCGATCCGCATCGGCGGTCCCCAGAGACCCACGCCGGATGTGACGATGCTGTACATGTCTCCGACTTTCTTCATCCCGCAGGCATTCTCCCACATCAGGCCGGTAAGGATATTGCCTGGGAAGAGCTGTCCGTCGTGCGTATGGCCGCCAAGATCAAGGTCTGCGCCTGCCTCTGCCAGCTCGGTCAGCTCCGACGGCTGGTGGTCAATCACAAAAACTGGAAGCGACTGGTCCAGTCCGGTAAGCAGTTCGGACGGCGTGTCGCGTGTCTCCTGCGTTTTGCGGATCCGGTCGGGATCTTTTCGGCCCGCCAGATAAAAGGCATCATCGATACAGACCACATCATCCTCCAGCAGATGAATCTTCGCGCGGTCCAGAAACTCACCGAACCGGCGGTCGGCGATGCGCTCCTCCTTCGTCTCAAACGTAAAGCCCGCGAGAATCTTCTCATCGAGATCGTGGTTGCCGTAGCAGGCGTACGTGCCGTACCGGCTCTTTAAGCCCGCCAGAAGATCCGCCACGCGGTCCGGCTCATAGATGGCATCGTACTCATTATCAAAAATATCCCCGGCAATCACAACGACATCCGGCTCCTCAGCATTGATTTTTTCCACCATCTCTTCCATCTGATGACTGCCGATGCTGTACCCCAGATGAAGATCTGCGACGAGCGCAATTTTCAGATGTGCATCCTTTTTCGATGGAACCTCATATCGTGTCGTGTAAATATGGACTGCATGCACCATTCCGTAGATGCACATTCCCGTCACAAAAAGGATCGCGCCAAGGCCGACCGCTTTCAATCCCATCAGAGAATACAGCCAAGTTTTCGTCAGTGCCGTATGCGCAAAAATGAAGCGCAGCAGCACCAGAATCGCGGTGAAGCCAAGAAAATACAGATACATGCCGAGCCAGCAGTTGCTGATGACCTTTAAAATCCGGTGAACGGGATCTCTTTTGATCAGAAAGCTCGTCAGCAGGGAAAGTGCAAAAAATGCATACAGCACCAAAATGACACCCAGCACGGCCGGATGGCGGAACAGAGGATGCACCTCCTTCATCCACCGCAGCAGCCAGTAGGCGGTAAATACATTTGCCAGTATGTAGACCGGCGCAAGAAATATTGCAAGCATACGTATGTTTCCTCTCTTTTTCGATTCAAATGCAGGGCAGGAAAAAGCGTGCCGAACGAAACGTTTCCGGCACGCTTTTTTGCCAGGCATTCATCAGAGTTTTTTTTCTATGATATCAAACAGCTCACGTCTCCGCTTCCGCCAGCGCCAGCCATTTGCAAGTTTGTTGTAGAAATAGAACGAATCCACAAGCACCATGTTCAGGCGGCCGATCCGGTCTTTCGTCGTTCCGTTATAATGTTCTCCGCCGCATTCGATCTGCGGGCACGTTTTTACGTAGGCGATCAGATCATCCTCACTTCTGATGGTATCCGGCAGCTCGGTGTACGCTTTTCCGATGCAGTTCAGCCGGTGCGCATCGCTTCCGCCAAAGCCGGGTTTATTGAATTTCTCCGCCAGCCGTTTCGCTTTTGCGTTCGTCTCCGCGCTCTCACACGCATTGAAAATTTCAACAAAATCGAACTGCGGGAGAAGCTGGGCAATCCGCTGCTGATACTTTTTCTTCCGTTCATTCGTGCTGATCATGCTCATAAATTTTTCGCCGTACGGATGCGCCGGTCCTAAAATTCCGCCGTACGCATGGACGATCTTGACAAGGATCGATCCCGGCAGGCCGCGCAGCTCCAGAATTTTTAATTTTACGCCGAACGGCATAATCACAAGAATGTGGCCGCAGTCGCACGTATCGTACTCAACACCTTTTAATACCACAAAATCCTGGTGTGCTCTTCCCTTGATGGCATTCTTCCACTCGCGGTATCCGTCATAGGAATCGTGGTCGGATACCAACATTCCTCCAAATCCTTTTCGTTTCAGTGTTCGGATGTACTCCTCAATCATGACTTTTCCATCCATCGAACCCTCTTTTGTGTGGCAGTGCATATCAAATTTCATGCAAAACGCCTCCTTTTATCTTCCATGTTCGAAAACCATTTCGTTTTTCCTATTTTTCTGGAATCGTTTCGGATGGTTCCGCCGCGTTTTTGGCGCGGCAGAATCGATAGTTTGTACCATATAACTTTATTTTACCACTTTTTCCACAAAAGAAAAAGAAATTTCTTCTGAAGATCTGGTAAATTTTCCTTAAAGAATGGAGTTTTTAGACAATTCCTGTTCTTTGTCCCTGTTTTTACCGTGTTCTTTTTGCTATGATAAAAACAGCTTATTTTACTTGATCGGAGGAACACATTATGAATTCACAGGACATCACCCGCGCACTGATCGACACAACAGTTGCACGCGCGATGGTGGAGATGGACGCAGATCCGAAACGCAGCGTCCGCAAGCTCTGCGATCTTGGCCGCCAATTTTCCCGCGGCCGCTTTCAGAATCAGATTTTTGCCATTTTTCAGGATCTTCTGCGCAACGATGAAAGCCCGTATTATCAGGCGATCGACTTTCTGCTGCGCAGCAACGATCCGGAAGCGCTTCGTCAGTTCGGCATCAACATCGGCTACAACAGTTTTACCTACGGTGCGCAGATTCTGCGCCAGAAGCAGAAAGAACTTTCCTTTGCTGTTCCCTGGGTTGTCAAGCTCCGTCTCGACAGCCGCATCCCGGACACTTACGATTCCTCGTTTTTTGCATCCGTGGTCAGAACCGGTCTGACATACGGCATCTACTCTTATCAGCTCCGCTCCATGGATCATCATGAGGATATGGAATCCTACCTTGCCGTTATCCAGTCGCATCCGGAATGCGCGTTTCTCTGGTTTCTTTCCGATACGCCGCTTACCGAAAAACAGCAGAAACTGCTTTTATCCTGCCCGAACCTGATGGTTTCTCTTCCAATTGATGCCTCCTCAACGGCTTCCATGGCAAAAGCCCTGCGCCGTCAGAAAACGCTGTTCGGTATGCACAAAGTCTATCAGGATGCAGATGCTGCCGCTTATCTGCTCTCTTTTGACCACCTGTATTCCCAGATGGAACAGAGTGTCTTTTTCTTTCTGGTCGCAGATGATTCGTGCTCAAAAGAAAGTATCCGGGCTGTTTCCGATGTTGTTCAACAGTACCGCTTCACCCCCATACAGCCATTCTTCCCGATCGAAGTGCAGGAAGACTCCCGCAAAATTGAGCAGATTATCACCGCCAATCCGGCGTATCTACTGCTTCTGCCGGATCACATGGCCCGCACACTCGATACGCCCACCGTTTCCTTTGAAGAGTTGTCTCTTCGGAATATATTTTACCGTGAACTGCTCGCAGATGCATAAAAGTACAGCCAAAGCGGAATTTTATTTCTTTGGTTCCGCTTTGGCTGCTATTTTTTCTGATGATCTGCATATCACTTCTTTCAGTTCTTCGACAAACGTTTCCGGTTCCAGCTCGCTTTCCATGGAAAACCAGCGCAGAACCGCGGTCAGGAAGGCATCACAGAAGAACGTTACAAACAGTTTCTGATTCTGTACCTGAAAGAGATCCTGTACAAAAAACGCCATGACCGGCTCGAGCATCTCGTAAAAGTAATCCTTAAAACTGTTCTGCCCTTCGATCCTCAGGGCACTCTGGTAAAATGCTTTATTCTGATAGAAAATATTGCAGACCGCCACCAGCACATCCCATTCATTCTCAAAGTTCTTTCCGCCCATGTTTGTCAGAAAGTCCACATAAAAGATCCAGTTTACCAGATCGTATTTATCTTTAAAATGATAATAAAAGCTTTTCCGGTTCAGACCGCATTCCTCGCAGAGATCTGAAATACTGATTTTCGCAAAAGACTTGCATACCATCAATTTTTTCATTGCATCTGCAAGCGCACTCTTTGTACTGTTGGAATCCGCCATCTCTTCTCTCCCTCTCTTTTCGACCGTTTGTGCTATTATTCTACACCATCTTTTTCCTTTATGCAAGAAAAGCGCACCAGGAAAAGGCTGTATTTCCTTTTTCTGGCACGCTTTTTGCAATCATGCTTCTTCCGTTTTTCCATCTGCCTCCAGTGTGAACCAGAATGCCACACCGTTGTCGTAATTCTGGCAGCCGCACTGCTGCTGGAAGGAATCCATAATGGCTTTTACGATGGAAAGGCCGATGCCGCTTCCGCCGTATTCCCTTGTTCTCGCTTTGTCCACCTTGAAGAATTTCACCCATACCTTGTCGAGATCCTCCTCCGGGATCGGGTCCCCGGTATTGAAAACGGTTGTCTTTACGACATTCCCTTCTTTTTTGCAGCTGATCTCAATCGTGTGGTCGTAGTCCAGATGGTTGAGGGCATTCGTCAGATAGTTGGTGATAACCTCCTCGACTTTGAATTCATCGCCCCAGACATAGAGCGGGTCGCCGCCGGTAAAGAGCACTTTTGCCTCTTTCTGGCGGATCAGGATGTCGGAGGACTGCAGCACACCTTTAATCACGGCGTTCAGATCGAACCGTTCCATATTGACCTGATCCTCACCGAACTCGAGTTGGTTCAGGTTCAGGAGTTTTTTGACCATCTCGTTCATCTTTGCCGCCTCGTCGATGATGACATCGCAGTAGAACTCGCGGCTTTCCTCATCGTCGTTGATGTTGTCTTTCAGGCCTTCCGCATAACCCTGAATCAGAGCGATCGGGGTTTTCAGCTCATGTGTGACATTTGAGAGGAACTCGCGGCGCATTTCATCAATCTGCGTTTTTTTGTCAATATCTTTCTGCAGCTCAACGTTCGCACTTTTCAGCTCGGAAATCGCCTGCTCAAGCTGTTCGGACATGACATTGAAGTTGTTTCCAAGCTCGCCGATCTCGTCTTTTCCGCCGCTCACGTAGCGGGCATCGAAGTCAAGGGCTGCCATTTTTTTCGAAATTTCGGTCAGCTCCTGCACCGGACGGACGATCTGGCGGGTGATGATCCAGATCACAATGGCACCGATGATGATGATCGGAATGCCGATAAAGAGGTAAAACTGGTTGGAAAGGCCGACCGCATCCGTGATGCTCTCCAGCGGGCATCTTGCAAAGTAGCAGTTTCCATTGTCAAACCAGCCGATGATCTGCAGATACTCGGCATCGGCGTGGCTGTCGTAGAATTTCTGGATCTGATAGTTGTCTTTGCTGTCAACGACTTTGGTATTTGCCTGCTCGTTTCCGCTGATCAGGCCGAAGATCAGGGTCTGGAGGCTCTGGCGGTCGGTTGCGTTGGAATAGACGAAGCTGCTGAGCTCCGGTCCGGTGATAATGACTTTCAGGTTGTTGGTAACGCAGAACTGCTCGAAGGTATCAGGGATATTGTCGCTGTCTCCGCCTGTCGCATTCAGTTTCTGAAAGCTCTCTGCCAGAATGTGTTCTTTATCCCGGATATAAAAGGACCCGAGAAAGAAGTAATTGATCAGGCCGATGATAAGCAGGGTAGCTGCCATGGTCGCAATAAAAGTGTAGGCAATTCGTTTTTTAACGGAGTGTTTTCTTCCCTTTTGTGGCATTTTCAAGTGAAACCGGTGCTTTTTCTCCGTCTGGTTTCCCATTGTCACACGGGAATCTTCTGCAGGCATCTCCATGGAAGTCCCATTTTGTTTTTCTGTTCCGTTCATGATTCGTCCGCCTCGAATTTATAGCCCATGCCCCAGATAGTCTTGATTAAATCGCCTTTGTCGCCCATTTTGCTGCGAAGTTTTTTGACGTGGGTGTCGATGGTGCGGGCGTCGCCGTAGTAGTCGTAGTTCCAGACGTTGTTCAGGATTTTTTCTCTGGAGAGAGCGATTCCCTGGTTTTCGAGGAAGTAGGTGAGGAGTTCGAATTCTTTATAGCTTAACTCCATTGGTTTTCCGTCGATGGATGCCATGTGGGCGGCTTTGTCAATGCGGATGCCGCCGGCTTCTAATACGTCGTCTTCGCCGGTTTTGCCGCTGCGGCGCAGGATGGCTTCGACGCGGGCGACGAGGATTTTCGGGGAGAATGGTTTTGAGATGTATTCGTCTACGCCGAGGTCAAAGCCGAGGAGTTCATCGCGTTCTTCGCTTTTGGCGGTGAGCATGATGATCGGGACTTTGGAGTTCTGGCGGATTTCGCGGCAGACCTGCCAGCCGTCCATTTTGGGCATCATGACGTCGAGGATGATGAGGGCGATGTCTTTCTGGGCGTAGAAGGTGTCTACGGCCTGTTCGCCGTCACCGGCTTCGATGACGTCGTATCCGGCTTTTACTAAGAAATCTTTGACGAGTTTGCGCATGCGGCTTTCGTCGTCTACTACTAGGATTTTTAATTTGTCCATGATTGAAAGTCTCCTTTATTTGACGGACGGAAAAAAAACGGCTGCCCGCCCGCTCGTGCTTTTTCCTGATCTCGTTGTGTTTTTATGTTTGATATTTTTACCATTTTACTTTAGCATGGGTTTATGTTTTTTCTGTGAAATGGGGTGAGTTTATTTTAACATATAGGAAGGGAGTTGGAAACTTCTATTTTTTGTATTGATTAAATTTGGGTATGAAAAAAGATCTCCTGGGGTTGGCAGGAGATCTTTTTTCATACGGGTTATTCTTCTTCGTCGAGATAGTATCTACCGTAGGCGTCGGCTGCTTTAATGGCGGCGAAGACGGTCTCCGGGGTTACTTCGAAGGGCATGTTGTGGAGGGTGTCGGTCTCTGCGCATGCGGTTTTGGCTACTTCCATGAGCTGGTCGTCGGTTACGTTTCCGGCACCGAGTTCAGCCAAGGTGACTGGGAGACCGACTTCGATGCACCATAAGATGATGTCTTCGAGTTCATCGAGCGGTACGTTTTCCAGGACGAGCTGAGTCAGGGTTCCGAAGGCTACTTTTTCACCGTGGTACATGTGATGGCACTCTTCGAGTACGGTGAAGCCGTTGTGGATGGCGTGGGCTCCTGCGAGGCCTGCGCTTTCAAAACCGATTCCGGAAAGGAGGGTGTTGGCCTCGATGACTTTCTCGACTGCCGGGGTGCATACGCCGGCTTCAAGAGCGATTTTGGCTTTTACACCTTCTTCCATCAGAGTGTCAAAGCAGAGTTTCGCGAGTGCCATCGCTGCCTCGGTTGTTTTTCCACCGGCGCAGGAAGTAGCTCCGCTTCTCTGGCAGGCTCTTGCTTCAAAATAGGTGGCAAGTGCATCACCCATTCCGGCTACGGTCAGGCGGACTGGAGATTTTACGATGATGTCGGTGTCCATCAGAACCAGGTTCGGGTTTGCCGGAAGGAAGAGGTATTTCTCGAATACACCCTCTTCTGTGTATACAACAGACAGTGCGCTGCACGGTGCATCGGTCGATGCGATGGTCGGGCAGATGAATACTGGTTTTTCTGCGTAGTAGGCAACTGCTTTTGCGGTATCAAAAATTTTGCCTCCGCCGACACCGATAACCAGATCACAGCCTTTTTCTTTCACGATAGCAACCAGACGGTTGATCTCACTCTCACAGCACTCGCCGTTGAAATAATCAAAAACAACGTCGCAGTCGCTTCCCGCAAAGCTTTCTTCGATCATTGCTCCGATCCGTCTGTAGCCTCCCTGGCTGATCAGAACCAGTGCTTTCTTTCCGCATTTTGCCGCATATGTTCCGATGTTTTTCATTTCCCCTGCGCCCTGTAAATATTTAGAAGGGCTAATTAAAATTTTTGCCATTTCTCTTACGCTCCTTTTTTATTTTTTGAACGTCAGCCTCCGCTTCTGGCGTTTTCTGCGAAAAATGAGTTTACCGCAGAACTTGTCTTTATTATAATAACTGCGCTGTAAAATTGCAAGAATATTTCCATCCAAAATGAACCCCGGAAGTTCACATATTTCCCCGGGATTTTTCGGTTTATTCTGCCTGATCGTAAATGATTTTGCAACGCAGCAGTCCTGTGCGTCGTTTGGGTAGGTATACGGTGCAAACAGATAGACAACTGTCGGGGCATCGTAAAAAGCATTCTGGATTGTGCTGTCATCAGCGATGCTGTCGGCTTCGAGAATTTTGTCCAGTTCTTCCTTTTTGATCTGCTCCGGCTGGTAAAACGGGTGGAACGTCTGGCTTTGATTAAAGTAACCGCCCCTCTGATACGTTTTCACGTAAATTGGCTAAGGGTTGGCTGTGTTGACGATCGCATCGGCATGAACTTTTGTGATGTCGTTTCGGATGATTTTAAATGGCATGGGGATCACCTTCTTTCGTGGGATTTATAGCTGTTTTAATTTATAAGTTGCAAACAGCGTATAATGGTATATTTACCATCCACTCCTGCTCTTTATACTTCAATGTTGAAAATCGAACTGCTTCTTCCGGCTGGAACTTTTCGCAATATGTTTTAAGACTATGGGATCGAATGTTCTGTTCCGCCTTTACTTCAATCGGCACAATACTCTTTGCCTTCTGAATCAGAAAATCCTGCTCGAAAGTTGCTTTTTCATTTCCATAATAATATGGCGTATAAGGGGTATCTGAAATCAACTGCTGCAGAACGTACTGTTCTGTAAGCGCGCCTTTAAATTCAACAAAAATATCGTTACCCTCCAATATGGATTCTGCTGGCAGTTCACTCATTGCTCCGAGCAGTCCTACATCCAGTACGAATAATTTATATGCATTCATATTTTTATACGCCTTCAGCGGCATATGAGGCTCATTTACCCGGTTGACTTTATATACTAATCCACAATCCAGAAGCCACTGAATTGCTATTTCAAATTCGCTGCTTCTGGCTCCTTTCTTTATCTGTCCAAAGAAAAATTTTTTATTCTCCTTCGCCAGCTGCATCGGAATAGAATCCCATACCATTCGTATTCTTGGGAGAACTTTTGCTTTGATATGTTTTCCAAAATCACCCTCATACTGCCGTACAATATCACTCTGTATCTGTCGTACCTCTGCATAATCTTTATTCAAGCGAAATGCATCTACAACTGCTGGCATGCCGCCTGTATAATAATAATTTTTCAGCCAGAACAAATATTTATCCGCAAAATTGTCAATCAAGTTATAATCTTTTGTTTCCAACGCGCTTTCCAGTCCTTCTTCGTCCATAGCGCACAGGAATTCCCTGAAATTGAATGGATATAAGTCCAGTAAATCTACTTTTCCCACCGGATAGGATATTCCCTCATGAAGCGCCACGCCAAGAAGTGAACCTGCTGCTATTACATGATATTCCGGTGCTTCTTCGCAAAAATATTTCAAAGATTCCAACGCTTTCGGTGCATTTTGAATTTCATCCAGAACAATCAATGTATTCTCTGGGGTGATCGTTACGCCTGATTCAATATTGAGGTTCATAATAATACGTTTTATATCGAAATCCGTATCGAAAACCGCCTGCATTCTCTGATTATTGTAAAAAGAAATGTAGGCGGTTTTTTCATAATATGTCTTACCAAATTCTTTCATTAACCACGTTTTACCAACCTGCCGGGCTCCCATTAAAATCAGTGGTTTTCTGTTACTTTTTTTCTTCCAGTCTAATAGTTTATCCATTGCAAATCGACGCATGCTGATCTTCCTCCATTTCTCTTTTTTATTATTTCACATTTTTCCCTGGTTATTCTTACTCTAATTTAACATTTTTCCAGACCTAATTCAATATAAAATTAACATTTTTCCCGACTTCACCGGAACAGAATCTGCTGTAAAACCTTCTCTTAAGACAAACATAATCTCTCCACGGAAAAATACGACGGCCAGCCACCGTCGTATTTTTCGTTATCGAATATTTTTATTTTTCTTCTCTGCTCAGTCTGAGTCCGTCTTTTTCCAGCAGATACTCCTTCCCGCACACCTCTCCGATATACTTCCTGTCATGCGAAATGCTGATGATGGCGCCTGGAAATTCGCGGAGCATTTTTCTTATGACCGGTCCCGATAAGGGTGAAAAGTTTCGGGTTGGTTCATCCAGAATCAGCACATTGGCATTGCCAAGGCTCATTTTCAGAAGCAATACTTTTGCCTTCTGGCCGCCGGACAGTTCGCGGATGGGGTGATCCATCTCGTCTGCCGTGTACTTCAGCGATCCGAGATACGTCCGAATCTTCGTCCTCTCACTCTTCTCCCCGGTGGAATCCAGAAAATCGACCGGCGTCATGGAAAGATCCAGCTGATCCTCATAATTCTGCGGCATATAATCTACGCGGAGATCCTCCCGTTCTTTCAGCTCTGCCGCAATCTTTTTCAGCAGTGTCGTTTTACCTGCCCCGTTCGGGCCGACAATGCATATTTTTTCCGGTCCTCTTATCTTTAAGGTGATATTTTCCGCCAGAACCCGCTCCCCATCCGGCGCTTCCAGTTTCGGAAGCTGATATTCGATGACCGTTTTCCCGGCCGGCATGGCTGCCTCTGCTCCTCCAAGCTGGAAGTAAATCGCTTCCTCCTGCTCCGGCATTTCTGTCATGCGGGCATCTTCTTTTTCAAATCTGCGGTTCATCGCCTTTACGGTATGCATTTTGTCCTTCAGATTTTTCGCCACGGACGGTGCCTGACGGGAACAGTTGTTCAAGGCGTTCTGCACGCTCTGGTATACCTTTCGGTATTTCTCATCGCGCAGCGCTTTCTCTCTCCTGTCACTCTGCGCCTTCTGTTCCTGGCGCTCGAAATTCTGCAGGCGCTCCTCTACATACGTCCGATAGGGAAGTTTCGCAACCGTGTATCTCGATTTTGTCTTCCGCACAATCTGTTCAATATGAATGACCATATTTGCCGTGTTTTCAATCAGCGTTTCATCGTGCGAAATAAAAACAACAATATGCTCCCATTCGCGGATCAGTTTCTCCAGAAGTTCCAATGTCGCAAGATCAATATCATTTGACGGCTCATCCAGCAGAAGGACCGTGACATCCTCCATGAGAAGACGCATCATCTGTGCTTTCACCTTCTCGCCACCGGAAAGCTCACTCATCTGCTGATCCCGATAGAAAAACTCTTCCGTCAGACCAAATTTTCTTGCCAGCACCGCCAGATCCTTCGGTGTCTGATCCCAGAACTTTTCTTTTTCATAGAAATACTCATACACCGTCTTCGTTTTCTCCGCCTCCGGAAGTTCCTGCGGCAGATATCCAAGCCGCTCCTTTCCGATGATGCGCTCGCCTGTGGATTCGATGTAATCTTCCGTCAGTGCGGGATCGTACATCCACTTCAGCAGCGTCGATTTTCCGTTTCCCTCCTCTCCAATGATAACGGCCTTATCTCCGTCATTCAGTACAAGCTGAAAATCTTCGAGAATCACCCGCAGATCTTTTTTATGTGTCAGTGTTAATTTTTTTATCTGCATCATACAGAAGCCCCCTTTGCTCCGGCAGCCTCTTTTCTGCTTTTTTACGCAAAACGAGCCTGTCCTGCGTACGCAAAACAGACCCGCAAAAAATATCCCTGTTCTATTCTCATAAAAAAGGGAAATGATTCAGCGATTCTCGTCTTTAAGCGTACACGAAAAACAGGCCTGTTTTCCAGGCTGTCCGTTCTTTGTGTTTTTCTTAAAGTCGATTATCGCAGAAACATTCCCTCACCTTTACACCAATGGTGCTCTTTCTTTTTATTTTCTGTTCCCTATTATAGGACAACTTACAGATAAATGCAATCCGTTTTTTTACAGATTGAGAAGTTCCTCTGCCAGCGCCTGTGCATGCTCCAGATACCAGCCGTCTTCGTCCTCTTCTGCTTCCACAAACTCGATATACTCATTCAGCGTGGCCAGCTTCACATCCAGATTGAACTGTTCGCGTGAAATCTTTGTCTTTAACGCTTCATACATCCGATCCAGAAACAGCTCTTTCTGTGCATCGTTCATGTAGAACGGGAAAGTACTCCGTGTCTCGGTCGCATGTGCCAGGAATCTTGCAATGTCCAGAGGATACGGCATCATTCCACCAAATCCCCAGTCAATCATGACAACATTTTCGCCGTCATAGATCACATTCCACTGCAGGAAATCACCGTTTGACATCGTACATGGACAGGTCAGCTGGCGGTCCAGGAACATCTGATACGCTTTCCGCAGAATTGGATCATCCGCTACGGACGATGCTCGGCGCAGAACGCGTTTCCAGTATTCGACAAATCTCTGCTCCACTTCATTTTCCGGCGCTTTGTCCATCGACGGTGTCCAGAAATACGACTGAATTTTACTTAAGGTTTCTGCCGCTTTTTCTGTTGTCTCGTCCGTCATATCCCGCATGTCGTTTCCTTCTACATACTTCATGCAGATCCAGTCCGCATCCTCTGCCTGCCGCATGCCGACATACTGCGGTACGTGAAACTCTCCTTTTGACAGATACTGCGCATAAATCTGCGCTTCTTTGCTGCCGGTTTTCTTCAGTGTATATTTTCCTGCATCTGTCTCGATCACATACACATCGTACTCCCGCACTTCATCTTCCGCCTCGCCCCACTGCTCGCAGATGCGTGAAACCGCTTTCACCGGTTCTCCGATGATTTCAAATGCCATTGTTTTGATTTCATCTGAATCTACTGATTTCTGAAAATTTCCTAACTCCATCTCTTTTGTCAAATCCTTCTCTTTTTCACATTATTCTATTACTATATCACATCTGTGACACTTTTGTCATTCTATCTTTCTGGCTTTTAAAAGCTTTGGAAAGTTTTTTCACAAAAAAGCAGGCGCACCAGACATTGCCGTCTGATGCGCCCGTATCTGTCAATTTTATGATCCAATCGAGTATTCCATCGATGCCACGCTTAAGATAACGGTTGCGCTTTCATCCCCTTCCGTAAAAGCCGTCAGCTGCAGAACCGTATCCTGCTCCCCCTGCCACTGATAAATCTGATTTCCGAGTCCAGTTGCAATTCCTCCGCCGTATAAAGAATTCAGTTCGTCTACTTCTTTCTGAATCCATGTATTGGCATCCTGTTCGATGTCAAAAGTAAAGGAAACCTGACTCAGCTGACCGTCCGAAAATTCCAGATCCATGTTAGATTCTGCATTTTCCAGGGAAAATTTTTCTTTGCTCTCGTATGTCTTTGTGCTGCTCTCATCACCCTGTCCCAGATCTTTTTCATCAAACTTCAGGGAGCTCTGTTTGAAAAGCTGTTCCGAATCCGTTCCCCATTCAAAATCCGCATACTGGAAAACCTGCTCCTCTGTACAGAGTTCCTTTAAATCCAGATCTCTGCTCTGTGATCCTCCTGCAGATGCGCAGCCCGCCAGCAAAAACAAAGGTAATAAAAAGATTGTCTGTCTTATCTTCATAAACTTCCCCCCTTCTGTTTCCTGATTTTTTAATTAATACTGAATATTCTATCGTTTCTTTATTTTTTCTGTAAATTTATAGTATCATACTTTATTCTGCTGCGCAATACTTTTATCATGTTTCTATTTGCATCAAAGGAATGGCCGCCTCATGATACGCATAGAAAAAGACCGGTAACCCGATCTTTTTCCATACACCTTTTATCCAATTACACTCGTGCCAAATGGCATAAACGAAAGCCTTGCCATCTTGAAAAACTGCCGTCCAAACGGAATTCCAACAATCGTAATACACCAGATGCATCCTGCAAAAATCCATGCAAGTCCGCCGAACATGCCTCTAAATATAAACCACAGAATATTTCCCAAAGTTCTCATATCCGCATCTCCCCTGACGCCATTCCAGACACTGCCAGCTATCCATTATTTTGTGAACAGTTTGCCGCATCGATCGCCAGCACCAGTAATAATGCCGGAATCTCATTGCTCGGATTATCATATTCGATGACATACGTGTCACCCCAGCTCAGAAGTTTTTTATGTACGTGGACGACTGCACTGCAGGCTTCATATACATCGTAATCCCATCCCATGAAGTCACCTTCTGCACGCCATCCCATGAAATCTACATCGTATTTGGGGCGGAACAGTGCAAAACGTTTTTCGATATGTCCCATTAACTGCCCGTTCCATTCAATTTCGAAAGTCGGAAGAAAGCAAAATAATTTCTGTTTGATAAACCCAATTTCATTATGCGCCGCATCGTACACATGCAGACGGTGTCCCAGCGAGATAAATTCATTTTTCACAAAATACTTTTGGTTCCCCTGCTCGTCATAGATATCATACGTGTCTGACCAGGAAAATACACGTTGTTTGATTAGTAACTGCATATCTGCTCCCCTTTTCATTTTTCTATCAGATAATCAACTTTTTTATGGAAAATTTTTCCTTTTCCCCTTAATTTTCGGCCGCGATTTTGACCCCATTTTTTTCGGTCTGAAACAGTCTATAGCAAAACCTCCATATATCGCAGCACCTTGGGCTTCACACGAAGCTGATCTGCGTACTGCATCAGTCTGTGAATGTTCTTATCCTTGGATGCTGCATAGCGTTTCATAGCTTCTCCGACAATCTGTATATCACTGCCGCTGCCGCGCAGGATGTCACACAGCGTCCGTTCCAAATTGTAAACACGAATTGGATTGCCGGATGGGGATTTCATTTCAATTCTGCCAAGTTCATAGTTCTCCGGCACAACGCGCTTGACAATTAGATTTTCCCGTTTCAAGGATGAAGCATTGTAGCCTTTGGGAAAGGTCATCGTATATTTTGCCGGGGTACGATCCGAATAGCCCCGCAGATACAAAGCAGTATCGTGCGAATAAATTCCGCGCCCATACTTTCGCTGTAAAAGGTAGAAATCATCCTCCCATACGTCGCTCCACACATACAGGCCACGCCCGAAGCGGTATATCTCGCCGCTCTTGACAAACTTCTGTAAAACGCTGCGGTGCAGTCCGGCTTCTGTTACTTGCGCTGCGGTAATCGTACCGTCCTCTGACGCTTCTCGCAGTTCTTCGATTTTCTCCTTAACATTCATGTTTCTCACCCCTCTTTGACAATCACACATTATATTATATTGAAATAATGTGTGATTGTCAACTGTAAAGCGACGAACACACATTAAATTGCGTAAAAATAATGTGCGATTGTCAGATACCAGGGAATTTCTAACATGTACTTAAGTAAAAAACAAAGAACGGCATAGCCGTTAAGCTATATCGTTCCTTGTTTCCATATTTTTTAAATTACCACCGCATTACTGGCGTTTTTTCTGCGGACGGTTTCTTCCAGCACACCGAAAAATCCTGCCACCAGCGCCATTAAAATGCCGGTCAAGGTCGCATCTCCTGTTTCTAGGCTTCCGGCTTTGGTGATAGTCGTACATTTTTCATTGTCATTCACAATGTTTCCAGTTCTTACGATTAGGACCGTAGTTCTTATGAAGCGGTTATGGCATAATCAATATATAGAAGCAAATGCAATTGATAAGTTACGGAATATATTGGGCTACAATGCGAAAGGTATCATGACGCATTATTCGGATGATAATGTGTTTTAAAGCCTGTATAAATCGGCACATGCATAGAACATAATGAAACAGCCTCACCCCTGAAAGTCCCGGTAGTGAGGCTGTATTCTTTTCCTTAATCTTTTTCTGTTAATTTCACCCGTTCTCCATTTGTCAGTTCTGATGTGCTTACGACCATCGGTTCGTTTACTTCTGATAAAAGTACCACGAAATCTGAATTTCTATTTGGAAAACATGTCACAGCTTTTTCTTCCAGAATATTTTCATACCCCCAGGCTCCCTTCTGACGCTTAATATAATAGACACACGTTTTTCCAAAGTCTCCTTCATGAATCGCCTGCCGTGTGATCACTTTTGGAAAAACATCTTCAGAAGTGATTTCGATTTTTCCCTCAACGTTTTCACCAATCGAATGTTTTTCATACAGATCTACCGTAAGCTCATACAAATCATCCTTTCGAATGACAGAACACACTTTTCCAACCAGAAGATCTCTGCCCTCCTGCAGCAAAGATTCCGGAACGTTATCATACACGCTGATATAGCCAATTGCCTGATCAGCTGCGCTTACTTCCAAATCAACTGGAAATTCATACTCAATGCTGCCTTCCTGTGCCTCCTCTGTCCAGACGGAAGGAAGCGTTTTGTTCTCTTCTTTGACCGACCAAAACGTTGCGGCAGTTAAAAACAGAAACCACAGAGCGATTAACCCTATACTTATTTTTTTGAACTTCATCGTACTTTCTTCCCCTCTACGCTTTCACACCGGACATACTGATTCCCTGTATCAAATAGTCCTGTCCCATTAAGAATATCAATAAAACTGGTACTGCGTAAAAAACGGACGCTGCATAAAAGATATCCGGCTGTTCCTCTAAAATCTGGCAAAGATACACGGATAACGGCTGCTGATATGGCTCTCTCAAAAAAATGACCGCCTGGTCTACAATATTCCAATTGTCAATAAAAATCAAGATTAATGCAGCAGCAATGTCTGAACTCAAATTAGGCTTTACAATGGAACGATAAATTCTGTATTCGCTGGCTCCGTCCAGTCTGGCTGCTTCTAACGTTTCCTGCGGAAAATCCTGTATCTGCTGACGAATCAGAAATACCCCCAATGGCTGAAACATTGCCGGAAGAATAATTGCCAAGGACGAATTTTGAATGCCCAGCCAATTCGCCACTAAATAATTTGGCACTAAAGTCAGCTGCAGCGGCATAAGCATGACAATCATGTAAAGATAGAACAAAATCTCCTTGTATTTCCACCTGCATTGCCAAAAGCCGTATGCGGCAAGCGGTGCAAGCAAAAGCTGTCCAATCAAAACCGGAATAGTAATAATCAGGGAATTCCACATCATCCGCAAATACAAAGGTCTCTTAAAGAGCAATATAAGATACTCTTCTGGAACTTGTACCGACTTTCCAGCCACAAACAACAACGGAATGACTGCCAAAATGACAGCTCCCATGCAGATCAGCTTTTCGAAAAAATTCGAATATCTCTTTTTCATAAAATCACCCACAAAAGATCTTTACAAATAATCCAGATTCTTCCTCTGGACCCGATAAATGATGCCCAGAAAGATTCCCAGTATGAGAAACATACACCATGCTGCAGCAGACAGTTTCTGCATATTAAGTGACAAAAACTGGTTATTCATATAGTGCTGCAGCATATAAACATACGGTGATGGATAGGCCCCATACAGCATATAGATCTCTTTAAAAACCTTAAAAGAATTCACGATCGACATCAACAGCACAACTAACGTCGTTGGTTTTAATAAGATCCATGTAATATATTGGAATTCCTGCCGCCCTGTAGCTCCATCCAGCTGGCACTGCTCATGATAGATCTGCGGAATCCAGTTTATCCCGGACCAGAAAAGGACAATCGAAAAACTGATATTTTTCCACAGATACATCAGGATAATAATCAAAATGGCCCATCTGGAATTCTCAATATCGAACATGTTTTTTCCAAAAAGCTGTAAAAACCCATCCAGAAAACCATTTCTCTCAAACAAATATTTCCAGAAAGCAATCACCGTTCCAGATGGAACGATTAATGGGATCAGGAGCAGGATAAGAAGAATTCGACCTCTCCTCTGCTTTTTCAAAACCAGTACCAGAAGCAAAGCAATCGCCATTCCCAGCGGTATTGCAATCCCGCAAAAAATTCCGGTATTACGGAGTGCTGAAAGGAATAACTCATTTTCGAATAACAGTTTAAAGTTTTTAAGACCCACCCATTCCTTGTTCATCATGTTGTCAATCACTGCAAAATACAAGGACAGAAGAAACGGCACGATGTAAAAAGCCATGATCCCGATAAAACTTGGAAGGATAAAACACATATAAATAAAATTTCGTTTTTTCATTTCATATACCTGATTCCATGGATTAAGGACAGCTTCTACTCATTAACATAAAGCTCTGCTCTTTGCTGAAAAAGCTTCGCACATTCCTCTGGGGTGATTTTCTGCTCCATACATTCGTTTCGAATTTCAGTCAAAATACTGTCTAACTGTAAATCCCGAAAAGCTTTTGCAGAAACTTTTTCATTGTATGCTTCCCATTTTTCTGCTGTGTCGTCATCATTTTCCAATTGATACGCAACAAGCTGCCGTGTGTTTTCTTTGTTCAGCATACTGCCATAGGTAAAGAAATTTCTGTAGTAAGAATCACTGTTTGCATCTTCGAACTCAAATTGTTTCTGACCAATGCAGAATTTGATAAATTCCCATGCAAGCGCTTTATCTTTGCAGCCTGAACTCATGGAAAAGTCCTCACCAATTCTCCAGAAAGGAATTTTTCCATCCGTTGATTTCAACAGGATCGGTTTTGTTGCCGTATCGGTTTCTTCAAACATTCCGCTCGGAGAACCTTCGAGTAAATTTGTAAATGTATTCAGCAGGACACTCTTTCCGGAAAAGCTTTTAATATCAGTGAATGCATAGGTCGCATAGGATGGTTGATATTGATACAGTTCCTGCATTTTTCTCAGAAAATCCACATAATTTTCTGAATCAAAATTTACTTCTTCCTTCTTCAAATAAGCTCTGTCCTCTGTCATCGGCAGAAACACGTAAATATTGTTTTGTACATCAATCGTAAAATCATCATCTGCAATTGGCTTGGCCTGCTGATATAACTCATATAAATCATTGATATCCATTTCGTCCGGGACTTCATAATTCAGTTCATCCGTTATGTTTCTATTCAACCGAAGCATAACATAATAAAAACCTTCCGGAATTTGATACAGTTTTCCATCGACTTCTGCTGCTCGCAGGATATTATCGTAATAATCATCTCTGTTAAAATTAGGATCTGCATCAATATACTGATTTAAGTCCTCGAAATAGCCGCTGCCTTTCGTCTTAATTTCCGATGGTAAATACGTTGCATCATAAATATCCGCCCGTTGATCCGATGCAAGTTCTGTAATCAAGGTATTTAAGCCTTCATTATACTGTTCATCCGTAACATCATTGTCAAAAACAACCTTTGTTTCAATTTTTACGCCTGGATGCTCCTTCATAAATAAATCAATCATATGCTGGGTCTGCGGCTCAATAAATAAGGTTCCATATGTAAGCGTTCCTTCCAAATCAGCTCCCTCTTCATAGACAGAAATATCATTTCTCACATCTTTTTCATCTTGGGACCCACTTTGTGTGCTTCCACAGGTGCCAATCGCTGCTGCACATAGCATTCCAATTACCACGCAGGATACCTTTTTACCATATTTTCCGAGTTTTTTCATAGGCACTTTTCCTTTCAATTTTTCTCACCGCTTATATTTCTATATTTTATTATATACCCTCCGTTTCATTTGACAATATGCTTATTTTTACTATATTTTCAGAATTATTTTTATTAGTTTTGCACATAAAAATGCCCTGACACTTTTTCCTTTTTGAAAAATAGCATCCGGGCATATCTCCTAATATTATCAAATCACTTTATTTCACTCTCTGATAATTTTATCTTCTAAACTCTTTTCCTTCTTTCTCCTGTATCATCCCTAACATTTTTTCAAAAGACTGTTCAAATCCCTCAGTATCCGCCTTTTTTTCGCTTCTTTGTCCTTCTGACACGATGATGCGGGTATTTTTTCACTTCGTTGTTTAAATAACGCTCCATGAGCATCTAATCGATATTCTTATTCGTGTACCATTTACCAGAATGATGAATCGCATAAGAACCTCTTCCCAACGCTATCGCCGTCACACCATAATCCTGCGATACGACAATATCGCCTTTATGACAGACACGGATCAGTTCATAATCCACAGCATCTGCTCCATCACCAACCACGACTATTTCGCTATAATCCGATATCAAATATCAAATCATGATTGGTATCGCACAACAGTGTTACCGGAACACAATGCTCTTTTGCAATTTTCTCAACCGTCTCAATTACCGGACAGGCATCTGCATCGACCAATATTTGCATTCTTCTGTTTCTCCTACTTTATGATTACCCAATTCGATTTTCTGTTTGTTCCATTTTGTACCAACACACCATTTTGCTGTAAAGAAACAAATATTCGTGAAACAGTTCTTTTGGACACACCGATCTGTTCCGCATAATACGCCTGGGTTGCAAATGGGTTCTTTTCTATAGCCTGTAACAGTTTTTCTATCTGAACCTGTTCCTTCGTTCGTGATATTTTAACGCCATCAATGCCATTTTTTATATCATTAACGCCATTTTTTGTTTTCTTGGCGTTGATTCTGGCGTTATTTGTATCGTTTTGTCCTCGATAGATATTGATACGCAAGTCAACTTCTCCACCAATAAACTCCGGTTCCTGTAGTCCAGCAGATTTTACCTTGTCTATAATTCTCAGAATCCCGCTTCCCCAATGTTCAATCAGATTCATATACGAAAAGGCATGTGCAAGGGCTTCATTCCTGATTTTGGAATAGCCTTCTTTCATACGCTCCAACGTTTGTCCCATCGGCAATTTCCCCGGCGATGTGATTTCCAGTCGGTTGTCATACACCGCAACCTGTATTGTACCATGATCCAGATAGCTGCGATGCACCACCGCGTTGATAATCAGCTCACGAATTGCATCCGGCGGGATTTCATAAATATCCTGACGGTAAATGCCGACAAGCGTAGCTCCCAGATGAATATTTCGCAGAACAAACTGAAATGCTTCCTCTATTTGTTCCCACAAAGGACCCGTATATTCCCTTCGATCAACAAAAACCGCTTTCGTTGTTCCCTTAAACACACCGCACTGAATGGCAACATGAAGCCCTCCACAGCCCGTTAAGATAGCATAAGCGTTAGAAGGGTAGTCTTTTCCATCACGTTCAATCAAAATACCCCAGGACCGAAGCTGCTGCTTTCCAACGTCTTTTACCGATGCTTTCTGCTCCTCATTATGGGCATTTTTGACTGCCTGCTCCTTCATCGCTTTACAAAGCGTATCAATTTCTTCTTCTGTAACACTCAGTCCAGTACATAACGCCTGATCAAAATAACGATTGCTTCCCTCAAGCATCAGCTCTTTGATCATATACTCGTCAGCAAGCCGGGTTGTTCCAGCAACACGGACATATACGCCTCTCTCTCGTCCAAGCGCTTTAATGTAATATGGCCGCTGTCTGCCTTCAGAAATTTCTGCCACAATAACCGTCTTGCCATCAACTGTCTGCAGCGTAATATCTGGAATAATTGCCGGTTCACAGCTATCCGAGACGGCATTGGCAATCGCATCCATCTTTTTGAATACATCTTCCTTGTCAAGCCAACCACTTCTCGGGTTTTATCCGCAATTCCAAAAATAATTTTTCCTCCGGTTCCATTTGCAAAGGCAACCACAGACTTCATATATTTGATGCTCTTTTCCGGCAGGTTCTCTTTGAATTCTACGTTTTTGGATTCTCCTGCAAGAATTTCTTCTATGGTCATAAATACACCTCGCTATCCGTGTTTATTTTAATAAATCAATGCTTAAAGTTCTCTTTATATCTGTTACCTTAACATATAATTCTCATTCAAGCAATGCAGTACTTTTAAAAATCGTAATTCATTTTTTCAAGTCTGTCAATTCTATTATTTTCCTTTTCTCGCGCATGATCAGATTCAATCATAGGGCGAAAAGTACAGAATCTATTAGTCCCTTACCAACTCAAAACATCCTTAAGCATTTGTTTTACCGCTTCAAAAGTTAACCTGCTGGATATTTTTTTATATTGTGAACAGAAATCTTTGTTATAAGGAGCCACCGTTTTTAAATAGTGCATATGCACTATTTTCTTACCGAAGATGACGATCTTGATGAGGATGAATTTGAAGAAGGCTTTTACATTGACTTCTTTTAATCTATCGTCTGTTTGCCATGCCCGCCTTTGTGCGGGCTCTTTTTATCAAGAGTTCGACGGAAGTCGAACTTTCCTATTGTACAAAAAAGCAGGCACATCAAGTATCTCTACTTCATGTGCCTGCAGCACTTTGAAACGGTCTCTTTTACGTTCTTAACAGTGCGAATAAAGATAAAGTTTGACAAAATTTCGAATTTTTCCTTTCTTTTTTGACCAAAATTCATGCGGTTTTAAACGGTCTGAAACGGTCTAAAGCGGCATTTTTGCCCTGTTTTTTCCATCAAAAATGTACAAAAAAACCGCTAAAACACTGGATTTTAGCGGTTTTTCAGGTATGGACCTGAGGGGAATCGAACCCCTGTCCGAAAGCCTATTCATTCAGGCATCTCCCATTACAGTCATTCTATTAAAGGTTCCCCCATCGGCACGCCGGATGACAGGCTTGCCGCTTCGGTAGCTTCATAAAATCTTCCATCTCCGCAAAGCTTTGGAAACGAAGTGCTCCGCATCTGTTTGATGCCAGAAGAATAGCCGCGGAAAACTATTCAGCTGACAACGCCGCACTTAGGCAGCGTACGCTACGTAATTATCGTCTGCGTTTAAATTTAGGTTCCAGGTTGATGACGCGGTCCCGGAGTCCACGAATGGCTTCCCAAACTTCAAAACCCCCGTCGAAACCAGTACAAGCCCGTGCTGGTTCTACAGACGCTTTTCTTTGATACGGGGACGCAAACAGATCGTCCCGGTGCAGTGAAAACTATCTTTCAACTGCCGTATATTATATTATAGTCTTTCTCCATACTTTTTGTCAAGGATTTTTAATACAGATTTTTAACTTTGAAATCTCTCTCCGCCTCACGTCTCTGATCTTTCTTTGCGATATCCTGCCGTTTATCATACAGTTTTTTACCGCGTGCCAGACCGATCTCGACTTTTACGAGGCTGCCTTTAAAATACACCTGCAGCGGAACGAGCGTGTAGCCTTTTTCCTTGATCTGCGCCTCAAGTTTGCGGATCTCATAGTCGTGCAGCAGCAGTTTCCGGATGCGCAGCGGGTCTTTATTGAATATGTTTCCCTTCTCGTACGGACTGATGTGCATGCCGTAGATGAATACCTCATCACGCTCAATGCGGATGAAGGACTCCTTGATGCTGCATTTTCCCATGCGGAGGGATTTTACCTCGGTACCGGCAAGGGAGATGCCGGCCTCGTATTTATCCTCGATAAAATAGTCATGATATGCCTTTTTATTGTTGGCAATCATTCGATTTCCTTTTTGTTTTGCCATAGCTTTTTCCTCCAGGGATTTATTCTGTCTCGGTTTCTTTTTCTACATACGTAAAATCGATTGTCCGGTTGGCAGGCTCGGCGTTTCGTACACGGACACGCACCGGCTCACCAAGGCGGAATACTCTTCCGTGCTGCTCTCCGACCAGACGGTAATTTTCTTCATCAAAATTATAATAATCGTCTTTGAGTGTCATAATGTGAACGAGTCCCTCGACGGTATTCGGAAGCTCTACATAGAAGCCCCAGCCGGTCACACCGGAAATGACGCCGTCGTACTCTTCGCCGACATGCTCCAGCATATATTCGGCTTTCTTCAGCTTCACAGCCTCTCTTTCTGCCTCTGCAGCACGCTGCTCCATCGCACTCGACTGCTCCGCCACATGCTGCAAAATGGACGAATATTTGCCGATTCTGCCGCCCTTGTCGAGACGTCCCCGCAGATCATCCTTGATAATGCGGTGGATCTGCAGATCCGGGTAACGGCGGATTGGTGAGGTAAAATGGCAGTAATATGACGCTGCAAGTCCGAAGTGGCCGCTGCATTCCGGGGTATAAATGGCTCTTGCCATCGACCGGAGCAGCAGGCGGCTGATCAGCGGCTCTTCCGGGGTTCCCTCGATGCTGGTGAGAATCTTCTGCACCTCACCCGGCGTAATCTCATGGGAACGCTTTTCGACTTTGATGCCCTGTTCACGGATCAGCGTCAGCGTTGCCTCCATGCGGTCTCCGTCCGGCTTGTCATGCGTCCGGTATAAGAACGGGATTTCGCGTGTGCAGTATTCCTCTGCCACGGTCTCGTTCGCCATCAGCATGAAGTCCTCGATCATCCGTGTTGCCACGTTCGACGGATACGGGCGGATCTCCACCGGCGTCCCTTCTGCATCAAGAATTACTTTGCTCTCCGGGAATTCAAAATCAATTGCTCCGCGTTCTTTCCGACAGCTCCGGATCAGTGCAGACAGTTCCTGCATCTGGCGGAACATCGGAACCAGCTCATGATATTCCTCCAGCAGCTCCGGATGTGCTTCCGGCTCGGTCAGGATTGCATTGACGGCGGTGTAGGTCATGCGGCGGTCCACGCGGATCACCGTCTCAGCGATCTGATGGCCGATCACACGGCCTTTCTCGTTGATCGTCATAATACAGGAGAGTGCCAGGCGCTCCTGCCCTTCATTCAGGGAACAGATGCCGTTTGACAGACGCTTCGGCAGCATCGGAATGACGCGGTCCGGCAGATAGACACTGGTGCCGCGCTTTAACGCCTCACGGTCGAGGGCGGAATTTTCCTGCACATAGTTGCTGACATCAGCGATATGAACGCCAAGCGTCCACGTATCGCCCGCTTTTGTGACGGATACGGCGTCATCGAGGTCTTTGGCATCCTCGCCGTCGATTGTCACCATCTGCCAGCTTTTCAGATCGAGGCGGCCGTTGTAATCGTTTGGAATTACTTCCTCCGGGCATTTTTCTGCCTGTGTGATCACGCGTGCCGGGAACTCCTCCGGGATCTGGTAAGCGTCCACGACTGCCTGGATATCGACAGTCTGGATACGCGGCTTCTTCTCTGTGTCGCCGTCCTTTCCATTCTTTCTGCGGAATCGGTCATCGCGTCCTCTTCTGCCCTGCTCTCCGGCGCGGCGGTCTCTTTTTTCCCGTTTTTCCGTCGTTGTGGATGCACCGCGGCTCTTCTGGTAACGGCCGTCGGAGATCACATCGATTTTTCCTTCTTTTACCAGGATTTCCATAACCTCCGCAAGCTCCGACCGTTTTGCTTTCGGCACCTGCAGCAGCATGGCAATGTCTTTCAGACGCATCGGCTCATAGTTTTTCGAGCTTACGAGATCCATGAGCAGCGTCTTGCGGTTTTTCAGCAGTTTCGAACTTCTGGAACGCGGATGGCCCGCATGACCGCCATGGTTCCCGCTGTTCTGTCCTGCATGGGACGCCGCGCTGCCCTGCGGATATTTCCTCCGATCTTTTTTCTTCTTATTATCTTTCATCTATTATCTCCTCTTTGTAGAAAAAGACACCCTTACGCCTTCTCGTGGGAATAAGGATGTCTTTACTTTGCTAAAAATTCATGTTTAATACAACCGACAGTACAACAAACAGAACTGCCATGATTTTTGTTGCACGGATCAGAGTTCCTTCTGCAGAACGGCTTTTGTTTCTTCCCCAGTAAGTGTCTGAGATACCTGCGATAGCACCGAGACCCTGCTGTTTTCCTTCCTGCATCAATACAACAACGGTTAAAGCAATACAATCAATGACATAAATGACTGTCAAAATCGTTCTTAAAATTTCCACAATTACACCTCCTACGGCCAACTTATATCATTTTACCATAGCAGGAGTGTGATTTCAACTGTTATTTGCCTGTTTTTGCGACGTTTTTTACCGTTCTTTTCCGCCCGCTCCCTTTTGTAGGAACGGATTTTGATATTTTGCCTCATCGCCAAGACGTTCCTCAATGCGGAGAAGCTCGTTGTATTTCGCATTCCGCTCCGACCGGCACGGCGCTCCCGTTTTGATCTGTCCGGATCCCACAGCAACGGCGAGATCTGCCAGAAAATCGTCCTCCGTCTCTCCTGACCGATGGGAAATGACGGCGCGGTACCCTGCCCTCTGTGCCATTTCCACCGCATCCAGTGCTTCGGAGAGCGTTCCGATCTGGTTTACCTTGATTAAAATCGCATTTGCCGTACCAAGGGAAATGCCGCAGGAAAGTCTTCTTACATTTGTCACAAACAGATCGTCCCCGATCAGCTGTACTTTGTTTCCCAGAACTTCTGTCATCCGTTTCCATCCCTCGAAATCGTCCTCGCACAGACCGTCCTCGATGGATACGATCGGGTATTTTTCGATCAGCTCCTCATAGTAAGCGACCATCTCTGCTGTATCCCGAAATACTGTCTTTCCGCTCTGGCGGGATTCCCCGGGAAAGTAATAGACATTCCGGTTTTCCTCGTAGAGCTCGCTTGCCGCCGCGTCGATCGCGATCATCACATCGTTTCCGGGCGCATAACCGGCTTTTTGGATTGCATCGACGATCAGCTGCAGGGCTTCCTCGGAATCCTTTAAATCCGGCGCAAAGCCGCCCTCATCGCCAACAGAGGTGGAATACCCCTGCTCCTTCAGAAGTTGTTTCAGCGTATGGTAAATCTCCGCGCACATGGATAGGCCTTCCCGGAACGAAGGCGCACCGCACGGCATAATCATAAATTCCTGCAGATCCACGGTATTGTCGGCATGACGGCCGCCGTTTAAAATATTCATCATCGGCACGGGCATACGGCTTGTGTGGCAACCGCCGAGATATTGATACAGCGGCAGGTGAAGTGCGTTTGCCGCCGCGCGTGCCACCGCAAGTGAGACGCCAAGGATTGCGTTCGCCCCGAGTTTTTCTTTCGTTTCGGTTCCATCTGCCTGGCACAGAATGCGGTCAATCCGCTCCTGCTCCAGTGCGTTCTCGCCGACAATCACATCAGACAGTACGGTGTTGACCGCTTCTACCGCTTTTCTCACGCCATATCCCAGATAGCGCGCTTCCTGATCTCTTTTTTCCAGCGCCTCAAATTTTCCTGTCGACGCCCCGGAAGGCACCTGGGCACGGCCCATATGGCCTTCCAGCCCGAGAATGCCCTCTCCGACAGCCACTTCCACCTCAACGGTCGGATTCCCGCGCGAATCCAGGATTTCTCTTCCTGTCACGCTTCGGATTGGTAAATATCGAAACATATCTTTCCCTCCTGTTTTGCTGCACGGTAAGTTTTTGTCTGCTTTTACAGTATGGCCATCGGAGAGAAAAATATGTTGCCGTACTTTCAGAACCTGTTTTTACCAGTCTTTTGCGCAAAAAAGGCAATAAGAAAGCCATCCGATTTTTCCATTTTCGGATGGCTTTCATAAGTTAGAACTGTGCATTGGACTGAATCCTTTCTTTTTTATTTTTGTTCTGATGTTTCGCTTTAGGGTACTTCGTTATGTTTTCTTGGGTCCATACCTTCACTTTCTTCGTTTATGGGGTAATTCGTTATGTTCTCGGTGGTCCGTCCTCTCTTTCTGCTTTTTTTCTTCCGTTTTCTTTTGTTGACTTTACTATATCAGTTTTCTTTTTATTTGTCAATACTTTATTTTGATTTTTTATTTATTTTTCGTTTTTATTCTGTCTCTTACTGTATAATTGTTTTTATTTTCAGATTATTACAGTAAAAAGTCCCTGCGGGAGCCATCTAAAGTAGCTTCCACAGGGACTTTTTTATGATTTCTCTTTATTTCTTAATCAGCAGGGATTTTCCTGTCATTTCTTTTGGCTGCTCCATACCCATCAGCTCGATCAGAGTCGGTGCGATGTCTGCCAGGCATCCGCCCTCTCTTAAGGTGTAGGATGGATCTGCATTCACCAGGATAAACGGAACCGGGTTGGTGGTGTGAGCGGTGTATGGCTCGCCGGTCTCGTAATCTACAAGCTGCTCTGCATTTCCGTGGTCCGCACAAATGAACATCTGTCCGTCAACCTCTTTTAATGCATCAACTGCCTTGCCTACGCACTCATCAACAGCCTCAACTGCCTGGATTGCTGCGCTCTCAACACCGGTATGGCCAACCATATCCGGATTTGCAAAGTTGATGATGATAACATCATATTTCTGGGAACGAATCGCATCGGTCAGCTTGTCGCATACTTCGTAAGCACTCATCTCCGGTTTCAGGTCATAAGTAGCAACCTTCGGGGATTTTACAAGGATTCTGTCCTCACCTTTATTTGGCTCCTCAACGCCGCCGTTGAAGAAGAAGGTTACATGTGCATATTTCTCGGTCTCAGCAATACGTGCCTGAGTCATGTTATGTGCTGCCAGATACTCACC
>ENA-UONS01000484-UONS01000484.1-human-gut-metagenome-genome-assembly--contig:-CS19-NODE-484-length-45837-cov-14.641300_pt1 | contig 45837 bp, 34 predicted proteins | sample MGYA00242458_ERZ724005 | MGnify/ENA metagenome assembly ERZ724005
TCAAATATTAAAATTTTCTTGGGACAGTCGTGCGGCAAGCCACGTCTCTACTAAGGGAAGCTTTGCACATTGAATTTTTCAACATTGGCGTGAAATCATGTATAAGAGATATGTTTCACCGTATTCCGTTTGTTCTCAAATACTTATTAACGCCGTGAGAGCGTGAAACTTCCTTGGGAAACATTTTTTAAGTGCTGTGCTGCTTCAAGCTACTGAAAAAGGTATCATGTTTTATGCTGAAAGACACTATTTCCAGGTTCCTAAAAAGGGACTTTAGGGAGCTAACTATGGACTTTAGCAGGCTAAAGAGGGACTTTACGGAAACAGATACGGCTGCGTCAGGTCACGCAGCCGTATCCATTGGGCAACGCAGCCGTAAGTGTGAGCCGATGTAGCCGTAAGTGTAAATGATAGCAGTTAACTGCTACGGAGCGAGCAGTTAACTACTACCGAGCAAGCAGTGGACTACTACCGAGCGGGCAGTGGACTACTGACAAGAGAATGTTTCAATACACTTGTTATTTAACAAATTCTGTCACTCATACCTCATGGAATTTGCCGGATGAATGCGTGCAATGAGATAAGAAGGACCAATCAACATCAAAACAGAAGCGACTAAAGTGCCGATATTTAATAATAGCAACAACCAAACATTGAGTGAAACCGGTACCGTATCCATATAATAGGTTTCCGGGTCAAGATGAAATATTCCAAATGCATACTGGACGCCACACAAAAGCAAACCTATAAGATTGCCCCACAACATGCCACGGCCTATGAGAAATACTGCCAGCCACAAGAATACCCGACGAACAGTTGTATTATTGGCGCCCAATGATTTGAGAATGCCTATCATCGAGGTACGCTCCAGAATAAGAATAAGCAAGCCGGAAATCATGGTGAAACCTGCTACGCCCAGCATCAGGAAAAGAATGACCCAGATATTTACATCCAACACATCGAGCCAAGCAAACAGAGCAGGATTGAGCTGTTCCACATCACGTACGCAATACTCCGCACCGTAACTATCGATATAACCCTCCAGTTCATCTCCCAGTTCCCAAGTCAACTCATCGAGCTGCGAATAATCGGCAATCTGCAATTCCAAACCACTTACCTGACCGGGCTGCCAACCGTTCAGGCGATTTACCTGATACAAATCGGTCAACACAAACAGATTGTCAAACTCGGAAAAATTCGTCTGATAAATGCCTGCTACCAACAACCTTCTGGCACGCACCTGTCCCTGAATGTAGTAGGTATCTATCTTGTCACCCAACTTCAGTTCAAGCTTATTGGCTATGGACTGAGATATTACTACTTTGTTGGATGCCACCGAGTCCGTGAAACAAGGAATCTCACCCTCTACCAAATGGGATGCAAAAAAGCCAATATCGTAGTCCTGCCCCACTCCTTTGAGTACCATACCCAGGAAAGAGTCGGCAGTCTTTATCATGCCCGGCTTGGTGGAAAAGCGCTGAACATGTGTCACTCCCTTATGATTCTGCAACGCACGCAACAGGCTGTCGCCAACTTCTATGGGACGCATTTCATAGGAACGGGCAGCATCCTTATCGGTAATCTGTATGTGTGAACCGAAGCCGACTACCTTGTTTCTCACTTCCTTCTTGAAACCTGCAATGACAGCCACAGAAACTATCATCACGGCCAAGCCTATGGCAATACCTGTCATGGCAATAAGTACTGCCGGACGCGACACCTGTCGGCCGGCATCGGCAGCACCATACAAACGACGGGCAAGAAAGAAAGGCAGGCTCTTCATATTAACTCTGGCAGATAGATTATTCTGTTCGTCCCGGATAGGCTTCCAATGCCTTGCGCAAAACAAACAATGCACGAGTCAAATCTTCTTTCTTGAGCACGTAAGCAATACGCACCTCGTTGCGCCCGGCTCCCGGTGTAGTATAGAATCCTGAAGCCGGAGCCATGAAGACAGTCTGCCCTTCGTATTCGAAGTCGGACAAACACCAAGCACAAAACTTATCAGAATCGTCAACCGGCAACTTGGCAACCGTATAGAAAGCCCCCATGGGAATAGGCGAATAAACACCGGGAATGCGGTTCAACCCGTCGATGAGACATTTACGGCGTTCCACGTACTCATCATAAGTATCGCGCAAATAATCCTCGCCAGCCTCCAACGAAGCCTCGGCTGCTATCTGCCCAATGAGTGGAGGACTAAGGCGTGCCTGACAGAACTTCATCACGGCATCGCGTATTTCTTTATTTTTCGTTATCAGGGCACCGATACGTATGCCGCATTCGGAATAACGCTTGGAGACCGAATCTATCAGCACGACGTTCTGCTCAATGCCTTCCAGATGACATGCCGAGATGTAAGGCGAACCGGTATAGATGAATTCCCGATATACTTCATCCGAAAACAGGAAAAGGTCATACTTCTTCACCAGGTCGCGAATTTGATTCATCTCACGGCGGGTGTACAAATATCCGGTAGGATTGTTCGGATTGCAAATCAGAATGGCACGAGTACGTTCATTTATCAGTTCCTCGAATTTCTCCACCTTAGGCAGCGAGAAACCCTCTTCGATGGTAGTGGCAATGGTACGGATTTTGGCTCCGGCCGATATGGCAAATGCCATATAATTAGCATAGGCCGGCTCGGGCACAATAATTTCATCACCGGGATTAAGACAGGCCATAAACGAGAACAGCACAGCCTCCGAACCACCGGACGTGATGATAATGTCATCGGCCGTCAGTTTTATATTAAACTTATCATAATAACCTACCAGCTTCTCCCGATAGCTGCGATAACCGGCACTCGGACTATACTCCAATACTTTCCGGTCAATGTTCCTGATAGCATCAATCGCTACTTGCGGTGTAGGCAGGTCGGGCTGACCAATATTCAAATGAAACACATGGACACCCCTCTGCTTGGCAGCCTCGGCCAAGGGAGCCAGTTTTCTGATAGGAGATGCGGGCATTTCCGTGCCGCGAATCGATATTTTAGGCATGATGTTTCGGTTATTTATTATCAATTTATCATTTAAGCTGCAAATGTAGTGAATTATTTGACACTCAAACGATGGAAACGCTTAAAATATTACACAACAAGAGCAATTCGACTTCCTTCAGCACACCTCATGATTGATAAAAACATTTCAGGTAAAAATATGGAAACAGTTAATGTATTATGCTAAAAAAATATCAGGAACAGAAAGAAAATCTTATCTTTGAAGTGCATTAAGACTCTAACTAAAAATCTACAAAATCATGACCATAAACCTTATAACTTTTGCCTCATCACTAGATAAACATGGCGTCATCTACAGTTCGCACCAAACCATTTTAAACGAGTTGGAGAAATATTTTAACCTGAACATCCTTAGCTACCAGGACCTTGACAAGATAGGCAAAGACGACTTCTGCCTGCTTTTCATTGCAACCGGCGGTGTCGAAAGACTTATCACCCAATACTTCGAAAAACTACCCCGCCCTTCCATTCTGCTGGCCGACGGCATGCAAAACTCGCTGGCATCGGCTTTGGAAATCTCGGCATGGTTGCATGATAAAGGCATGAAGAACGAAATCCTGCATGGCGAACTGCAGCAGATTATCAAACGCATATTCGTCCTGCACAATAACTTCAAAGCGCAGCGTGCACTGAACGGCATGCGAATAGGCGTGGTAGGGACATCGGCTCCTTGGCTTATAGCCAGCAATGTAGATTACTTATTGGCCAAACGACGCTGGGGTATACAATATACAGACATCAACCTTGAACGCCTTCAAGAATATTACCAGCAGATATCAGATGATGAAGTTGGCGCAGCTGCTGCCCAATTAGCCGGACAGGCATTGGCATGCCGCGAAGCCTCACCTGAAGACATGCTCAAGGCCATGCGTATCTACCGCGCCTTGCAGCGCATTGCCCAAGAAGACAAACTGAATGCACTGACACTGAGTTGCTACAAACTGCTGGAAACAACCGGAACCACCGGCTGTCTAGCCCTGTCGTTGCTCAACGACGAAGGCATTGTGGCTGGCTGCGAGGGCGATTTGCAATCGGTATTTACCATGCTGGCTGCCAGAAGCCTCACCGAACAGAGTTCTTTCATGGCCAATACTTCCATGATTAATACACGAACCAATGAAATAATACTGTCGCATTGCAGCGTCGGCACGAAGCAAACCGACCGTTTCATCCTGCGCAACCACTTTGAAAGCGAACAAAGTATCGCCATTCAGGGTTTACTGCCTACCGGCGATGTTACGGTTGTGAAGTGCGGCGGTGAATGTCTTGACGAATACTATGTCAGCACCGGAACACTGACTGAAAACACCAACTATATAAACATGTGTCGTACACAAGTCAGAGTACGCCTGAATACTTCGGCAGACTATTTTCTGAAACATCCGCTGGGCAACCACCACATTCTGCTGCAAGGAAACAACGAAATCCTGATAAACGAATTTATGCAGGCCAACGGATGCAAGCGCATAGAATGAAAGAAAATACAGAAGAAATGCAAAACACTGTTCTTAAACACAACCGGCAAATATTCAAGAAATAAGAGAAATCAGTATCTTGCGCAAGGTTTAATCTACTAACTTTAAAATAACGTAAGATTATGATTATCGGAGTACCTAAAGAAATTAAGAACAACGAAAACCGAGTGGGCATGACCCCATCGGGCGTTGCCGAGTTGGTAAAAAGAGGCCATACAGTGTACGTACAGCATACTGCCGGCGAGAACAGTGGATTCCCCGATGAAGCGTACATTCAGGTAGGCGCACAGATTCTGCCCACCATGGCCGACACTTATGCCGCAGCCGAAATGATTGTCAAGGTCAAGGAACCTATTGAGCCCGAATACAAGCTCATCAAGGCTAACCAGGTAGTGTTTACCTACTTCCACTTTGCCGCCGACAGGGTACTGACCGAAGCCATGATAGAAAGCCATGCCGTATGTATTGCCTATGAAACCGTGGAGAAAGCCGACCGCTCCCTGCCGTTGCTTATTCCCATGAGCGAAGTAGCCGGACGAATGGCCGTACAAGAAGGTGCACGTTTTCTGGAGAAACCTCAAGGCGGTAAAGGTGTACTGCTGGGAGGCGTACCGGGCGTAAAACCAGCCAAGGTACTTATATTGGGAGGCGGTGTGGTAGGAAGCAACGCAGCCCAGATGGCAGCAGGCATGGGAGCTGATGTTACAATTGCCGACATCAACCTGGCCCGTTTACGTTATCTTAGCGAAACCTTGCCCAAGAACGTAAAAACCCTCTATGCCTCTGAAGTCAGATTAAAGAAGGAATTGCCTGACGTGGACATGGTCATCGGTTCCGTTCTTATCCCCGGCGACAAAGCCCCCCACCTCATCAGTCGCGACATGCTGAAAATGATGCAACCGGGTACCGTACTGGTCGATGTTGCCATAGACCAAGGCGGTTGTTTCGAAACCTCACACCCAACAACCCACAGCGAACCGACCTACGTGGTAGACGGAATAGTACACTATGCCGTGGCCAACATACCCGGTGCAGTACCCAACACATCTACTTTGGCACTGACCAATGCTACCCTGCCCTATGTCATTGCATTGGCCGGCAAAGGCTGGAAGCAAGCTTGCAACGATGATCCGGCATTGGCTTTGGGACTGAACATCGTAGACGGAAAGGTGGTCTACAAGGCAATTGCCGATGTTTTCGGACTGCCGTTTGAGGGCTGACACCCTTACATAACAAAAAGTTAAAAGCAACAGGCTGCAAGCACAACACCCTTCATTGCTCCACATAAAGGAGTAAGAAAAGGGGTACAACAATGCTTGCAGCCTGTCTTTTTTAGTCTTCTGTATTCTCCGAAGAAGAAAAGATTTGTGCAATCTCAACAAATTCAGCCACAGAAGTGTTATCTTTGCATTTTGAAAGCCAACATATAGTAAAGATGACAATGAATTGCCCTTCCGTATTACTGATTTACACCGGCGGTACCATCGGCATGATAGAGAATCCCGAAACCGGTGCGCTTGAAAACTTCAACTTCGACCAACTACTACAACATGTACCCGAACTGAAACGGTTCAACTACCGCATCTCTTCCTATCAGTTCACTCCTACCATTGATTCATCAGATATGGAGCCTGCTTATTGGGCCAAGATGGTAAAAATCATCAGCGACCATTATGACGAGTTCGACGGGTTTGTCATCCTCCACGGTACCGACACCATGGCCTACACAGCCTCAGCACTCAGCTTCATGTTGGAGAATCTGGGGAAGCCTGTCATACTTACCGGCTCGCAACTTCCCATCGGTACCCTGCGCACCGACGGTAAGGAAAACCTTATCACTGCCATTGAGATAGCCGCAGCCAAGCGCGAAGATGGCACACCGGTCGTACCCGAGGTATGCATATTCTTCGAAAACGAACTGATGCGCGGCAACCGCACCACCAAGATAAACGCGGAGAACTTCAACGCCTTCCGCTCCTTCAACTATCCCTCACTGGCCAAGGTGGGCATACACATACGCTACAACGAACACCTCATACGCCGACCCAACCCGCTGCGTCCTCTGAAACCTCACTATCTGTTTGACACCAACGTAGTGGTTCTTACCCTCTTTCCGGGCATACAGGAGAGCATCGTAGACTCCGTACTTCACGTTCCGGGACTCAAGGCCGTGGTACTGAAGACATTCGGTTCGGGCAACGCCCCACAAAAAGAGTGGTTCATCAAGCGCATTAAGGAAGCCACCGAACGCGGCATCATCATTGTCAACATCACCCAGTGCCAAAGTGGTGCCGTAGAAATGGGCCGATACGAAACCGGCCTGCAACTGTTGCAGGCCGGCGTCATCAGCGGATACGACAGCACACCGGAGTGTGCCGTCACCAAACTGATGTTCCTGCTGGGCCATGGGCTCAGCATAGAAAGTATCAGGCAACTGATGGACTCCGACCTAGCAGGCGAAATCACCAAAGAGTGACCGCCTGCGGGGCCGGAGCCGTGCCCCTTTTCCTTTGTCTTTACTTCACCTCTTCCAGATAGAGTACACGGCTGGAATAGTCGTTCTGCTTATGGTAGTCTACACGGTGATTGTAGGGTATCTCCAATCCTTGCTCCATCAGGTAAGCACCTGTGAACACCTTGCCTTCGAACGCAAGTGGTTCATTGTCTATGCGGTTCAGCTCTCGGATGCGATAGGACTTGTCGGGCTGCAATCCGGCCATGGTCACACGCGGCAGGTGTTGGTTGACAAAGTGCTCCGTCTTCCACCAATAGAACACGGCCTTGTCCTTTGCCTCGGACACATACATCAGCGAAGCCACACCCAGCTTGTCATAGGGTGAAACCAGTCGATAAATATCACCCAGTTGCACTACGGGTCTTATCATCTTATACTCCTCGATAGCCTTCTTGCACAACGCCTTCTCCTCCTCGGTCATGTTCTTGGGCTGTATCTCCATACCCAGGCGGCCGCTCATGGCCACGTCGATGCGGTACTTCAGCGGTATGACGCGGAAGGTCTGATGATTGGGAGCGGCACTGATGTGCGAAGCCATAGCGATGGCCGGGAAGAAGTAGGACGTACCCCACTGCATATAGATACGCTGCAAGGCATCGGTATTGTCACTGACCCAAAACTCGTCGAAGTAAGGCAATATACCATAGTTGGCACGGCCGCCACCACTGGCGCAAGCCTGTATGGTCAGGTCGGGATACTTCTGGCGGATACGTTGGCACACGGCCTCGAAGCCCTTGTGGTAATCGATGTACAGGTGGCTCTGCTTGTCCATCGTCAGGTAGTTGGACCCATGGTTCTGGATGGGCATGTTAGCATCCCACTTGATGTAGTCAATCTCTGGATAGGCCGTCATCAGGTCGTCCACCACCTTGAACACGAAGTCCTGCACCTTGGGGTTGGACAGGTCGAGTACCACCTGCGTTCCTCCACGTCCCAGTACCAGGTCGCGCCCGGGAGCCTTCACTACCCACTCAGGATGCTTCTCGTAGAGTTCGCTCGTGGTATTGGCCATCTCCGGCTCAATCCAGATACCGAACTTGATGCCATGCTTCCGTGCATCGGCCAGCAGTCCTTCGATGCCTTCGGGCAATTTATTCTTGTCTACCACCCAGTCGCCCAGCGACGAGTTGTCGGTCTTGCGCGGATACTTGTCGCCAAACCAACCGTCGTCCATCACAAACAGCTCGCCACCCATCGAGGCTATGTCGCCCATCATCTGGTCCATGCCCTCTTGGTTAATGTCGAAGTAGACACCTTCCCAGCTGTTGAGCAGAATCTTGCGCGGCGTGGTGCCATGTGCCAGCTTGTGCAGGCGTGCCCAGCGGTGGAAGTTACGGCTACTGCCGCTCAGGCCTTCGCGACTGTAGGTCAGCGCCAGGGCCGGTGTCAGGAAGCGTTCGCCCTTGGCCAGTTTATAATAAGAGTTATCGGGGTTGATGCCCGCAAACAGGCGGTGGTAGTCATCGTCCTGCGTATCGATGCGCAATTCATAGTTGCCGCCATAGCACAGCGCCACGCCTATCACGCGTCCCTGGTTCTCGCGCGGCTGCCCGTCCAGCGACAGCATCACCTCGGCATGCGACGTGTGTGAATTGCGCGTACCATCCTTGTTCTTTATCACCTTCATGCCCGGCAGCAGGGGTTCCTCCACCAGGCGGCTCTCGTTGGCCCAAGAGCCATTGAGGTGCGACAGCCACACCTCGCCCCTGCGGATGGGCAGACAGCCCGAGTCGAAGCGAGTCAGCACGACGGGCTTCTTCTCCGCATGGCTGATTTCCGTCCAGGTCTCTATCACGTCGGCATCCTGCCACGCCCGGTAGCAGATGTTGACATAGAAGGGATAGACCTTATCCTTCAGCTCCACAACCGTCAGCAGAGCCTTGTCCTCCTGCTGCGTGCTGACGCGCTGCACCGCCAGGTCCAGCGTCAGGTTGCCGTCACCATGCTCCACGGCCAATGCCGCCTCCTGAGCCGGATAAAGCCCATAGGCCGGATAGGCAGACAAGGCCTTCTCCACAGCCGGAAGCTGCTCCAGGTCGGCCGGTGCAAGCTTGGGGCCGTAATACACATACTTCAGTTCTCCACCCTCGGGAGCCGAGAGTACCAGCGACGTGCCCGGCGTGGACACGCACACCTGCTGCGCCTGTATGCCGCCGACCAGCAGCAGTCCCGCACACAGCATTTTCAGTTTATTCGTCCAATACATATTTGATTATTAGTTAGGATTAACATGTTTGCAAAGATAAAGATTTACACAACATCAGAACGATACTATTATACCTTTTTGCTATACTCTAATTATACAGAGTTGGTTTTCAAAGGGAGAGAACAATCATACGGTTTTGTGAAATATCTTCAATATTACTGTCTGATACCCCATCCCACGACTGAATGGTATACCTAATCAAGCCAGACATCCATCACCCGACAGGGTGAAATATATACCAGTAATCCAGATAATCCAGCAAACACTTCGCATGAAAAAAGCGCGGTTCAAGAGGCAATCTGGCAGAATTATTTCTAACTTTGTGCAGTGATAAAAGCAGAGCAAATAAGTCTCTGCCCATTGTTGAACTAAAAACACTTAATTATGAAAACAATGAAATTTACAGCATTGCTGCTGGCTGCCACCATCGTGCTGGCCAGCTGTGGAACCTTGAACAATACACAGAAAGGTGCCGCCATCGGAGGCGGAAGCGGCGTGGCTGCCGGTGCTATCATTGGTGGACTGATAGGCAAAGGCAAGGGCGCAGCTATCGGTGCGGCCATCGGTGGAGCCGTAGGTGCCGGAACGGGTGCCCTCATCGGCAAGAAGATGGATAAGAAGGCTGCCGAGGCTGCACAGATACAGGGTGCGCAGGTAGAGACTGTGACCGACAACAACGGACTGAAGGCCGTCAAGGTGTCCTTCGGGTCCAACATTCTCTTTGCCTTCAACTCGGCCAACCTCAACAACGAGTCGAAAGCCTCACTGCGCGAACTGGCACAGATACTGAAGGATGACACTACGACCGACATCGCCATCATTGGCCACACAGACAAGGTGGGTACATACGAGGCCAACATCAAGGTGTCGAAAGAGCGTGCCTACTCCGTCGAGAACTATCTGCAGGACTGTGGTGTATCACCGGCACAGTTCAAACAAGTGACAGGCGTGGGCTACGACCAGTATGACGAGTCGAAGACCGCCGACCAGAATCGCCGTGTGGAAATCTACATGTATGCCAGCGAACGCATGATTCAGGAAGCACAGTCAGCACAATAACGTAGATACGGCATGAAGCGTCTGTTCACTTTCATCACCCTTTTATATGCCCTCACAGTAGGCAGCCGGGCCTTGGCCCAGGTTGCCTACGTGGGGCATTCGCATATACGCACCTGCCGGGTGGTGGCCAATGGCGATGTCTTCGCCCCGCCCGTCATCAAGCTGGATGAGGGCGAACAGATAGAGCTGTCGTTCGACGAACTGTCGCATCAGTACCACCGTTACCAATACACGCTCACCCACTGCAACGCCGATTGGACTCCCTCGTCGCTGCCCGAGAATGAATATCTGGAAGGCTTTAACGACAATCCTATCGAGGATTATGCCGTATCCTTCAACACCACCATGCCCTACACCCACTACCGGCTGACGCTGCCCAATGAAGACGTGCGCCTCAAGTTGTCGGGCAATTACCTCGTAAACGTCTACGACACCGATGCCGACGACCCCACGCGTCCCGTCCTCACCACGGGATTCTCCGTGCTCGACCCGCAGGTCAGCGTATCGGCACAGGTCAGCACCAATACCGACATTGACCACAACCTCAGCCACCAGCAAGTCAGCTTCAGCATTGCCCACCGTGGCTACACCATCCGCAATCCGCAAACAGAGCTGAAAGCCGTGGTCAGGCAGAACAACCGCATGGACAACCAGGTCAGCGACCTCCGGCCGTCCTACATCAGCACCGACCGCATCACCTACGAGCACAACCGCGCCCTCATATTCAAGGCAGGCAACGAATACCGCCGTTTCGAGACCGTAAGCACACGCTACCTGCCCCTGGGAGTAGAAGATCTGCGCCTGCACGATCCCTACTATCATGCTACCCTCTACACCGCCCAGCCCCGTACGGCCAACTACATCTACGACCAGGACCAGGACGGCCACTACCTCATACGCTACGACCAGGCACAGGACCAGGACACGGAGGCCGACTACTTCTTTGTCCACTTCTCCCTCTCCTGCCCCGAGCCCCTGACCGGCGGCGACCTCTACCTGCAAGGTGCCTTCACGGGTGGTCGCTTCGACGAGAGCACACGCCTCAGCTACGACCCTGCCACACGCACCTACCAAACCGTACAGCTCCTGAAGCAGGGAGCCTACAACTACCTCTACCTCTTCCTGCCCGACGGTTCCGACCGGGGCAGCACCGCACAGGTGGAGGGCGACTTCCATCAGACCGAGAACGAATATCTCATCCTTATCTATCATCGTCCCTTCGGCTTGCGCTACGACAAGCTCATAGGGATGCAACGTGTGAAATACGAACCCTGATTATCAATCCCCGAGAACGTCCCATGAAGAAGAACCCACGCAACAACCGTCCAAGCAGCCTGCGCTTCCGCCGCTGGAGCCGCAAAAGCTATGCTGCGTTTGCCAGCCTGGGGCGCACTGTCACCATAGGCTGCCTGCGCAAGGATGCAGCCGACGGGTCGCTGCGCAAACAAGGCATGTCGACGTCCTCTACCTTTATATATAATAACAGTATGAATATAGAAGAACTCAAAAACCGGGTAATGGCCGGAAAGGGCTTGTCGCCCGACGAGGCCGCCTGGCTGGCCGGCACTGCCGACCGCGAGGTGCTCTACCGCGCCGCCCATGAGATTACCGAAGCTTGCGCTCCGCGCGAATTCGACATGTGCTCCATTGTCAATGCTAAGTCGGGCCGCTGCCCTGAAAACTGCAAATGGTGCGCACAATCCTCTCACTACCACACACAGGCCGACATCTACGACCTGCTTCCCGCTGAAGAATGCCTGCGGCACGCCCGTGCCAACGAAGAGCAGGATGTCAACCGCTTCTCGCTGGTGACCAGCGGACGAAAACCCTCCAAGAAACAGATTGAACAGCTATGCGACACGGTGCGCTACCTGCGCCGCCACTCGTCCATACAGCTATGTGCCTCGCTGGGACTGGCCGACGAGGACGAACTGCGCATGCTTCACGAAGCCGGTGTCACGCGTTACCACTGCAACCTTGAAACGGCTCCCAGCTACTTTCCCACCCTCTGTTCCACTCATACGCAGGAAGAAAAGATACGTACACTGGAGGCAGCCCGCCGTGTAGGCATGGACGTGTGCAGCGGCGGCATCATAGGCATGGGCGAAACCATGGAGCAACGTATCGAACTGGCCTTCACCCTGAGGAAACTCGGCGTACAGTCCATCCCCATGAACCTGCTCAGCCCCATAGCCGGCACTCCCCTGGAACATCAGGCTCCCCTGTCGGAAAAAGAAATCCTGACTACCATTGCCCTCTTCCGTTTCATTAACCCCACAGCCTACCTGCGCTTTGCCGGCGGACGCTCCCAACTGAGCCGCGAGGCCGTGAAGAAAGCCCTCTACATCGGCATCAACTCGGCCATCGTGGGCGACCTGCTCACCACCCTCGGCTCCAAGGTAGCCGAAGACAAGCAGCTGGTGCGCGAAGCAGGCTACCGGCTTTGCGACTCACAGTTCGACCGCGAACACCTGTGGCACCCTTACACCTCCACCAGCAACCCGCTGCCCGTCTACAAGGTGAAGAGTGCACAAGGCGCCACCATTACTCTGGAAAGCGGCGAGACACTGATAGAAGGCATGTCGTCGTGGTGGTGCCAGGTACATGGCTACAACAACCCCGTACTGAACCAAGCCGTGGAAGAACAATTGAAACGGATGTCGCACGTCATGTTCGGCGGCCTGACACACGACCCCGCCATCGAACTGGCCCGCCTGCTGTTGCCACTCGTACCACCTTCCATGCAGAAGATATTCTACGCCGACTCAGGCTCCGTGGCCGTGGAAGTGGCGTTGAAGATGGCAGTACAATACTGGTTTGGCAAAGGAAAAGAAAAGAAAAACAACTTCGTCACCATTCGCTCGGGCTATCATGGCGACACATGGAACGCCATGTCGGTCTGCGACCCTGTCACCGGCATGCACTCGCTCTTTGGCAGTGCCCTGCCCGTGCGCTACTTTGTGCCGCAACCCGGCTCACGCTTCGACGGCGAATGGAATCCCGACGACATCCTGCCGCTAAAGACTACCATTGAGCAGCATGCCGACGAGCTGGCCGCCCTCATTCTGGAGCCCATTGTACAGGGGGCGGGAGGCATGTGGTTCTACCACCCGCAATACCTGCGTGAAGCTGCCCGCCTGTGTCGTGAGCACGGTCTGTTGCTCATCTTCGACGAGATTGCCACCGGATTCGGCCGCACAGGACGCCTCTTTGCCTGGGAGCATGCCGGCGTAGAGCCAGACATCATGTGCATAGGCAAGGCGCTGACAGGCGGATACATGACACTGTCGGCGGTACTGGCCTCGAACGAGGTAGCCGACACCATTTCCAACCATGCCCCGGGTTGCTTCATGCACGGACCTACATTCATGGGCAACCCGCTGGCCTGTGCCTGTGCCTGTGCCTCTGTCCGCCTGCTTACCTCTCCCCAGTACGACTGGCAAGGAAAGGTGCGCCGCATCGAAGCGCAACTGCGCCGCGAGCTGGAACCTGCCCGCGCACTGCCACAGGTAGCCGACGTGCGTGTGCTGGGCGCAATCGGGGTCATTGAAACCCGCGAGCCTGTAGACATGGCCTGGATGCAACGCCGCTTCGTAGAAGAAGGCATCTGGGTACGTCCCTTCGGACGACTGGTGTACCTGATGCCGCCATTTGTCATTGAGCCCGAACAACTGAGCCGATTGACGGGAGGATTGCTGAAAATAGTATCAGAAATTTAAGAATTCAGGAGTGAAGAGGTTAAGGAGTTAAGCCGATACATAGACTACGGCATACATGACTTTTGATTTAACTCCTTAACCCCTGACTCCTCAACTCCTAATTAATACAAACCGAATATGGACTTCACCGAAAAACTGCAACAAGAACTCGACGCCCTGCAAACCAAAGGCAACCTGCGACGCTTGCCCACACTGGAGCACGACGGGCGTTACGTCATAGTCAACGGACAGAGGATGCTGAACCTCTCGTCGAACGACTACCTGGGGCTGGCAAGCGATATCGACCTGCGACGGGAGTTTCTGGAGACACTGACACCCGAAACCTTCCTGCCCACCTCGTCATCATCGCGCCTGCTGACGGGCAACTACCACATCTACGACGAACTGGAGGCCGAGCTGGCCAGCCGTTTCGGCAAAGAGGCCGCTTTGGTGTTCAACTGTGGCTATCATGCCAACACAGGCATTCTGCCAGCCGTGGCCGATGCCGATACACTCATATTGGCCGACAAACTGATACATGCCAGCCTCATCGACGGACTGAAGCTGGGCAAGGCACGTTATCTGCGCTACCGCCATAACGACCTTAACCACCTGGAACGTCTACTGAAAGAATATGGCTCTGCATACCAGCATATCATCATCGTTACCGAAAGCATCTTCAGCATGGATGGCGACAAAGCTCCCCTGCGCCAACTGGTGGCGCTGAAGCAGCGCTATCCCAACGTCATGCTCTATGTGGACGAAGCTCATGCCTTCGGCCTGCGGGGGGCCAGCGGACTGGGTTGTGCCGAGGAAGAAGGTTGTATAGACGACATTGACTTCCTCATGGGTACCTTCGGCAAGGCAGCAGCCTCATCGGGTGCTTACCTGGTATGTAGCCGCACGGTGCGTGAATACCTCGTCAATCACATGCGCCCCTTCATCTTCACCACCGCCCTGCCGCCCGTCTGCGTGGCCTGGACACTGTTCATCGTACGGCGTCTGGCAGCCATGAACGACCGCCGCCAACACCTGGACCACCTGGGCAAGCTACTGCGCAAACGGCTTGTAGACGGTGGATACAAGACGTCGGGCACCAGCCAGATAGTACCGATGATAGTAGGAGAAAGTGCCGACACCGTGCTGCGCGCCGAGGCTCTGCAACGCCACGGCTTCTATGCCCTGCCGGTCCGCCCGCCAACGGTGCCCGAAGGCACGTCGCGCATCCGCTTCTCGCTGACAGCAGCCCTGACCGAAGAAGAAGTATGCAGCATCCCGCTCTGAAAAGCGCCCGATGTCCCGATTGGTTTCTGTGGCTGAAAGTTCCGTTTCCAGCCGATGACAATAAAAGTTTCAGCCTATGAAACCATTGGTTTCAGGGCATGAAACTCTTGGTTTCAACGTATGAAACTAAAGGTTTCAAGCAATGAAACTACTCGGAACTAACGGGCAACAGCGATGTAGAGTTAAATCATATAATCAAATCAAGCCATCAAACAGATGAAACAAGTATATATCATTCACGAAAATCACCCGCGGCTGCTCCTGTTCTTTGCAGGATGGGCGGCGGATGAGACGCCTTTCAAGCAATACCGTCCCATGGACATGGACTACATGGTGTGCTATGACTACCGCACGCTGGATTTTGACGCCACGGCCGTCCGAGGCTATGCCGAAATATATGTCGCAGGCTGGTCAATGGGAGTATGGGCCGCCTCGCATGTGCTCCCAACGCTGGAGCTGAACATGGCAGGCTGCATTGCCCTGAACGGCACCCCCTTCCCCATAGACGAACGTCGCGGCATCCCACCTGCCATCTTCCAAGGCACGCTACAAGGACTGACAGGCGCCTCGCTCCACAAGTTTCTGCGACGGATGTGTGCCGACAGCACCGCCTTCCGCGACTTTCTGAGCCGCACCCCACGCCGACCGCTGGAAGAAGTGCGCGACGAGCTGGCCTGCATTGCCCGTCTCGATGCCGGGCTACCAGCCCCCACCCTGACATGGACCGAAGCCGTAGTGGGCAGCAACGACCGCATCATCCCTCCGGTCAACCAGCTGAACGCCTGGCACGAACTGGGCACAAAGGTGACAGAGACCGACGATGCACACTATCAGGAACCTCTATTCAAACATTACCTGCAAGACCGATGGACAAACAACTGATAGCCGAACGATTTGCCCGTGCCCGAGCCACCTACAGCCGCGAGGCACGCGTACAACAACAGGTGGCCGAAAAGATGACAGGGCTGCTGCAACACACGGTGCCCGATGCCCACTTCGACCGCATAGCCGAGTTTGGCTGCGGCACGGGGCTCTACTCCCGTCTGCTCCATGAGACGTGGCATCCGTCTCTGCTCCACCTTAATGACCTCTGCCCGGAGATGCACTTCTGCCTGACAGAACTGACCGAACAGCCGGGTGTCAGGTTCGAAGCCGGCGATGCCGAAACCTGCTACCTGCCCGACAGGCTGGACTTGCTGACCTCGTGCTCTACCCTGCAGTGGTTCACCGCTCCGGCCCGGTTCTTTGCCCGTAGCATCAGCCTGCTGCACCCCGGTGGGGTACTGGCCTTCAGCACCTTCGGGCTGCGAAATCTGCACGAAATCCGTACACTGACAGGCAACGGGCTGAAGTACACGCCCCCCGAACAACTCCAAGAAGAGCTGGAGAACGTAGGCTACCGCATACTGCACCTGGAGCAGGAAGAAGCCGTGCTTCACTTCCCCACACCGGTCGACGTATTGCGCCATCTGCGCATGACGGGTGTCACAGGCACGGAGAAACAGACGTGGAGCCGCGGCCGACTACAACACTTCTGCGATGAATACATCAACCGGTTTAATTCAGAGCAAGGAATAAGCCTAACCTATCAACCGATATATATCATTGGAATAAAACAATAAAGGAAAGATACCATCTTTTCATACCAACACTAAAGAAAGAATCATCATGGACAACATTTATTTTATCAGCGGCATTGATACAGATGCCGGAAAATCATACTGCACCGCCTGGCTGGCACAGCAACTAATAAAAGAAGGGAAACGGGTCATTACCCAGAAATTCATTCAGACAGGAAACGTGGGACACAGCGAAGACATAGACCTGCACCGCCGCCTCATGGGTACCGGACTGCTGCCCGAGGACCGGGAAGGGCTGACCATGCCTGAAATCTTCTCCTACCCCGCCTCGCCCGACCTGGCCGCACGCATCGACCAACGGGAAATAAACTTTGACCGGATAGACCAGGCCACGCAAGAACTGGCCCGCCGCTACGACGTGGTGCTGGTGGAAGGTGCCGGAGGGCTGATGGTGCCGCTCAAAGACGAGTATCTGACTATTGACTACATTGCCCAGCGTGGCTATCCGCTGGTGTTTGTCACCTCGGGAAAGCTGGGCAGTGTGAACCACACGCTGCTCAGCCTCGAAGCCATTGCCCGACGAGGCATCAGACTGGACACGATGCTCTACAATCTCTACCCCACCATAGCCGACACCACCATCCAGCAAGACACACAACAATATCTGCAACGCTACCTGGCGCGCCACTTCCCTGACTGCCGGATGTTGACCGTACCCGTGTTGGACACTGTCCGCTAACGGACAATGTCCTCGAAGTCGGCCTCCAGCTCGGTGTTGCGCTCAAAGTCCCACAGGGTGACGCTCCTGATTTGATAGAAATAATACCAGTAGTAGTAGAGCTCAGAAATGTGTTTCTGCCGTGCCTCGTCCTTGGAGTTCTGGGCATCGTTGAGGTCAAGAGTACTGATGCGGCCTATCATAAAGGTCTCCACACTGGTGTCGTAGCGTTTCTGGGCAATGCGGTCGGCTTCGACAGCTATATCAAGCTGGCGTGCCTGGTTGTTGAAGTTCTCAACCAGCAGGAAGATGTCCTGGTTGAAGTCGGTCTGCTCCTGCCTGATTTGCGAAAGCACCACCTCACGATTGCTTTGGGCCACCTTCACCTGGCCGCGGCGCTTTCCCCAGTCGAGGATAGGAATCTTGACACCAACCTGCACCACCTGGTTTTCCCTCAGATTGCGATAGGCGGCATTGAATTCACGGTCTTGTCCCGTATAACCGATGGAGGCAAAGAGGTCGATGCTCCTCAGATTGCCCTTGGCAGTAGCCACTTCGTAGTCGGCCTCCAACTGTCGGCGACGAATGTTCTGTGCGAAGGAGTTGCGCTCCAGAGCCTTGCCCAGCACCTCTTTATAATCCATTTCAAGGTCGGGCACACGGTCGGGCAAAACAGGATTCAAGCGATAGTCTTCGGACATGCCCAAAAAGGAACGCAGCTGAAACATCTTGGCATTCAGGTTGCTGCGGGCTGCTGTCAGGTCGGCCTTGCCCTGAAGGGCGTTGAGGCGCAGCTGAAGGAGGTCGTTCTCCGATATTTGTCCCATCTTGCGCTTGGCCACAGCCACCTCGTAGAGACGGTCGGCATTCTTCTTGTTCTGTTCGGCGGTAGCCAGCGACTCCTTTGCCAGCAATAGCTCAAAGAAATAGGTGATGGTCTTCATGGTCACCTCCTCGGTAGCCGTGATGAAGGCAGCTTTGGCCTCGGCATAGCGCACGGGCTCTATGCGCCGGTTCCACTTCAAAGTATTCACACCGAAGATGGGCTGCGTCAGCTTCAGACTGATGGGCACGGACATGTATTGATGGCTGCCACCACCCAGTTCTTTCAGGTAGTCGAGCGAAGAAGTAAGAGACAGCTTACCACCCGTAAACCAAATATTCTGGTCGATGGACAGTTCGCCCGACAACCCTAACGAATTGCTACGCACAAAGGTATAGGAACCATCGGAGTTCTGATAAGAACCATAAGACTTGTTATAGTCAGGCAATGTGCCAGTGAAGTTCACCTCGGGCAAGAGGTCAGCCCGGAAAGTGCGATACTCCCAATAGGCCGTCTTCAGCTGGTTGAGCGCCACAGCGGCATCCACACTGCGGATGCGGGCCAGGGCAATGGCTTCGGACAGAGTGATGGATTGTTCATTTCCGGCGGTGACAACGTCCGATTGCTCTTTATCAACTACGGTAGCAGAAGTCAGCGTATCGGGTTGAGCCACGGCAGTCTGTGCCTGAACGCCCAATGCAGTCAGCAGACCTCCAAAGAGCCATATACAAATGTGATATTTTCTGTTTATCATATCAAGAAATTAAGTTGGTTCATTTTTTCCCAACTTAACGGGCAAAGACTGTGCCAAGAGTCTCCAGGGCCTTCTGAAAGGGGTAATTGTCCGAAATCGGACACTTGGACTGACCGTTTCCGAACAGTGAGGTAGGCCGGACAACCCTACCGAAGGCCTGAAGATTATCATCCTATCTCATAGACAGCATGAATAACATGCCGGTGTAGCTCCAGCTACACGCTGCTTCAGTGCCAGCTGCACGCTGCTCCGATTCCGATTACATGCCGCTCCAAGGACATACCCAAAAGGATTATAATCCCAAAAACAAAAACAGCCACCCTGAAATCAGGATGGCTGAATCATATATAAGCATATTGTCAGAGTACACCTTTGGATGATGGAAGCTCATAATGATAGATGTCGCGCTTGACAGCCATCTTGAGTGCACGCGCCAGTGCTTTGAAAATCCCTTCTATCTTGTGATGCTCATTCTCGCCCTCGGCTTTGATGTTGAGGTTCATGCGGGCAGCATCGCTCAGTGACTTAAAGAAATGCAGAAACATCTCGGTAGGCATATCACCTATACGCTCGCGCTTGAAAACCGCATTCCACACCAACCAGGGACGTCCACCAAAGTCGAGGCACACTTGACAGAGGCAATCATCCATAGGCAAAGCATAGCCGTAGCGCTCAATACCGCGCTTGCTACCCAAAGCTTGTGCAATACACTCGCCAAGAGCCAGGGCCGTATCTTCTATAGTATGATGTTCGTCTACATACAAATCTCCCTTGACGCTGATTTCCAAATCCATTCCTCCGTGCTTGCCTATCTGCTCAAGCATGTGGTCGAAAAAGCCCAAACCCGTATTGATGTGACAACGGCCGTTACCGTCAAGGTCAAGAGCTACGTGTATGTCTGTCTCCTTGGTAGTTCGCCTTACCTCGGCACGTCGTTCACCGGCAAAAAGGAATTCGACAACACGGTCCCAGTCTGTAGTAGCCAATGCACATACATCCTTCAGGCCTTCGCATCCAGCCTCGCCACCTTGAGCTGCCGGATTGAGCAAATCAATGTTATCATTCAGAAAAATAGCACGACATCCCAGATTCTTGGCCAGCTCTACATCTGTAGGTCGGTCGCCAATGACAAAACTACCGGGCAAGTCGTACTCCGGATTGTCCAGGTAACGGGTCAACATGCCGGTACGAGGCTTACGGGTAGGCGCATTGTCCTGTGGCATACTGCGGTCTATGCAGATATCGTCAAAGGTGATGCCCTCACCTGCCAGCGTTTTCATCATCAGGTTATGAGCCGGCCAGAATGTTTCTTCGGGAAAAGAAGGAGTACCGAGCCCATCCTGATTGGTGACCATGACAAACTCAAAATCAAGCTTACTGCGTATAAATCCCAAATTACGCATCACTTTAGGATAGAACTCCAGCTTTTCCAAGGAGTCCAGCTGATAATCAATGGGTGGTTCGATGACCAGCGTTCCGTCGCGGTCGATGAATAATATCTTTTTCTTCATACCTGTATGTCGAGGTTGATGGTTCTTTAAAACAGTTTCAACTTGTTTGCCTGCGCTTCTTCTAAAGAGACAGTAGCCACTTGTGCCGACTGACGAGTCCGGCGCAGTTGCTCGTAGCGTTCATTCAACTCATTCGCCAGCTCACGCCGCTTATCGGGATTCATCAAACGGGCAGCCACCGTAGCATTCTGTGAAGCATCTTTCAAATGTACCACGGGGGCATGATAGGCCGGGGCAATCTTGAGAGCTGTATGCAGTTCGGATGTGGTAGCACCACCTATCAGCAAAGGAATGTCAAGACCTGCTTTCTCCAATTCGGCAGCCACATGCGCCATTTCATCGAGCGAAGGAGTAATTAACCCGCTTAATCCAATCATGTCCACTTGTTCCTGTCGGGCGCGCTCCACTATCTGCTCGGCAGGAACCATGACGCCCAAGTCAATGATGTCGTAACCGTTGCAGGCCATGACCACGGACACAATGTTCTTGCCAATATCGTGCACATCGCCCTTCACCGTGGCCAGCAAGACTTTACCAGCCAAAGTTGCAGTATGGCTGCGACTGGCTTCAATGGCCGGTTGCAGGATGGCTACGGCAGCCTTCATGGTGCGCGCCGTTTTCACCACTTGGGGCAGAAACATCTTGCCCGCTCCAAACAGTTCACCCACACGGTTCATGCCTGCCATCAATGGTCCTTCGATGATATCTACCGGATTGGCATAGCACTGCTGTGCTTCAGCTAAGTCTTGTTCCAAATAATCAGCCACTCCCTTAACAAGGGCATATTCCAGACGCTCCTCCACTGAAGTTCCTTGCCGCCAGGCATCGCGGGCAGTTTCTGTTGAAGCGCCGGCAGTTCCGGCAGTCTTGGCTGCGTCGGCAGCAGCCTTCAGTTGTTCGGCGGTTTCAATCAATCGCTCAGCGGCATCAGGACGACGGTTAAGCACCACGTCTTCGATGCGCTCCAGCAAGTCGACAGGAATATCCGTATAAAGCACCGAGGTAGCCGGATTCACAATACCCATATCCATACCGGCACGTATGGCGTGGTAGAGAAAAACAGCGTGCATGGCTTCACGTATATAGTTGTTGCCGCGGAAAGAGAAAGACAGGTTGCTGACTCCGCCACTAACATGAGAACCAGGCAGATGCCTACGAATCCACGCCGCAGCACGTATGAAGTCTACTGCATAATTATTGTGCTCGTCCATACCTGTGGCCACAGCCAGGACATTGGGGTCGAATATAATGTCATAGGGAGAGAAACCGGCTTCCTCGACCAGAAGCCGATAGGCACGTTGACAGACTGCGATTCGACGGTCATACGTATCGGCCTGTCCCTGCTCGTCAAAAGCCATCACTACTACGGCAGCTCCGTAGCGTCGGATGATACGGGCATGCTCCAAAAACTTTTCCTCGCCTTCCTTCAGTGATATGGAGTTGACAATGGATTTTCCTTGTACGCACTTCAACCCAGCCTCAATCACTTCCCATTTGGAGGAGTCTATCATGACAGGAACACGGGCAATCTCTGGCTCTGAAGCTATAAGATTAAGAAAGACTGTCATCTCATGCTTGGCATCCAACAGCCCATCGTCCATGTTGATGTCTATCACCTGTGCCCCGTCTTCCACCTGCCTACGGGCAATGGAAAGGGCTTCATCGTATTTTTTCTCACTAATCAGACGCAGAAACTTGCGCGAACCAGCCACGTTACAACGCTCACCTACATTGATAAAATTATTCTGTGGCTTTACTTCCAACAATTCAAGTCCCGAAAGCCACAAAGTATCAGCAGGAGCAGGCACAACATGTGGCTTTGCACCATCAACAAGGACAGGGAAGCGTGCAATGTAGGCCTCCGTTGTACCACAACAACCGCCTACAATATTGACCAAACCTTCATGAATGTATTCAGCCACCTCAGCAGCCATATCATCGGGCGACTGGTCATACTGTCCCAAACTGTTTGGCAATCCGGCATTAGGATAAGCACTGATATAATAAGGAGCTTTGGCTGCCAATTGACGCAAGAAAGGTTTCAGCTGACGAGCTCCAAACGAACAATTCAAACCTACAGAAAAAATATCAGCATGTTGCACGGAAGCAAGAAAAGCTTCAAGCGTCTGACCAGACAAAGTACGACCGCCCCTATCAGACACCGTGACCGAAAGCATCAGTGGCACCCTACGCCCCAAAGCCTTCATGGCATCCTCGGCAGCATAAATGGCAGCTTTCGCATTCAGCGTATCAAAAATGGTCTCTATCAGAAGTGCATCTACCCCACCCTGAATCAAAGCTACCATCTGTTCAAAGTAGGCTTTAACCATTTCATCGAAAGTTACAGCACGAAAAGCCGGATTGTTAACATCGGGACTGATAGAACATGTCTTATTGGTTGGCCCCACAGAACCAGCAACCAGACGTTGTTTGTGAGGAGTCAGACGGGTATATTCATCAGCAACCTCGCGCGCCAAGCGTGCTGCTGCATGATTTATTTCAGTTACATAATCCTGAGTATGGTAATCGGCCTGACTGATGCTGGTAGCATTGAAAGTGTTAGTCTCAATGATATCGGCACCGGCTTCCAAATATTTCCGATAAATATCCTGTATTACATCAGGACGAGTCAGGCAGAGTATGTCATTATTGCCTTTTAATTGACCGGGAAGCTGTTCAAAACGTTGCCCTCTGAAATCGGCTTCACTCAAGTTGTACTGTTGAATCATGGTGCCCATAGCACCGTCAAGGATGAGGATGTGCTCACTCACCAGTTTGTTTAGTTGGTTCATTGTTGTGGTTATCTCTTAAACATGCGTGCCATGTCGCGCTTATCGTCTTTTTCTTTCAGTGCCTCCCGCTTATCATACTGTTTTTTTCCTTTAGCTAACGCTATAACCAGTTTGGCCAATCCTTTTTCATTAATGAACATCCTCACAGGAACAATCGTAAAACCTGGATCTTTTGTTCCTCGCTGCAGCTTATCAAGTTCTTTCTTGTTAAGAAGCAATTTACGTTCACGCCGAGCCGCATGGTTATTGTAAGAACCATAAAAATACTCGGCTATATACATGTTTTTCACCCACAATTCGCCATTGGCAAAATAGCAGAAGGTATCCACTAGACTAGCTTTACCTAGACGGATAGATTTTATCTCAGTACCAGTCAGCACAATGCCTGCAGTATAGGTGTCAACCAGTTCATAATCAAAAGTGACACGCTTATTCTTAATATTTACAGGTGGTTGTTTCATATATTCTTCTACTCCATGTCATTCATTATCCGAATCCTATCAATCCTTCTTTCTCAATTCAGCGCTACAGTCAGCTTGTTGAATACAAACTGAATGACAAGCGGACATATAATCAGTAAAGCGGAAGAAATAATAGTAAACTTCATTTGATTCTTCTCTTCTACTTGCATCAGCACCTTACAACCTTCCCACACGATGTATACTGTATAGAAAACAAGCAGCATGGCAATAATCGTAAAATCGGGCAATACGCCTATGACAATTTGCAGAAGGAAAGGTACCACTAAAGCATAACCAGCAAACTGTTGTACCAACATAATATCACTCCGCATTCCCAGCATACGCACACACATGTTATTAATAAGATAAGCAGCCAGGAAATATCCACCAAAAAGAGAAACAGCCACAGCACAGCATTGTGTCATGGCATATTGAAAACTTTGCGGGCCACCCCATCCCTTCAGCAATAAAGCACCGATAAAGACGGACAACCCACATAAACCAATCATAGGATAGACAAAAGCAGTAAATACTTTTCGTCTATCCTCTTCCAAACGAATTTCCTCCCAGGCACGAGCCGGGGAGGAAATCAGTTGCATAGCTATTTGAAATAAGTCTTTATAGTTCAAATTTATTCTGCTGTTTGCGGTTTATACTCAACAGTATAGGTTTTAGTTTCTGTCTGAGCATCATCCAAATCCCAAGAATAAGGATTAGCCTCATATACAATATCAATTTTCTTAGGAGTTACAGAAGAGCCAGAGAAACGATAGAAGATACTGCTCAAATTATATGCTTTATAATAAAAACTCAGATAACCTGTACCTACCGAATAATCATAAGAAGTATAATTGCTACCAGAATTCGTATCCTTATTTTTATTATGACGTAAATACAGTTTCAAGTTTTCACCTTCAACAACTTCGTTAGGCTTATATACTAATGTCAAGAAATGTACAGTCTTCTCCATAAAATAACGAACCGGCAGAATCAATGTCGTTTCATCAAAAAAGAACGGTTCATATTCATATCCACTTGGATTATAAGTCAGTTCAATAACAGGCATATCTGCAATAGAGTCATTACTAGCACCTTCACTTTCAACAATTTCAGCTGGAGCATCCAAAGATTCTATTGAATAAAGTTCTACACCTGTAATTTTCTCAGCATCACTTGGCACTTCTACAACTGTGGGATCCCAACGATAAGCAATGTTAGCTACTTTATTAGCCAACTTACTTATATCAAATCCATTTGCCTCAAGTGCGCTAATTGATTCTTGGGTCGGTTCAATGATTGTACCATCAGCTGTTTTAAAATAAGTATAAAAAGCACCAGACTGAACCTTTACCATAGCACTGGCATAATTATAAGGATCAGACTCTGAGTTCAAGCAAGAAGTTAAAGATACGCCCATTAACATAAAAAGGGCTACCATCATTAATTGTAAGTGTTTCATTTTTTTCTATAATTATTTAGGGTTTGCAAAAATAGACAAAAGAATTAATAGAAATTATATAGATGCTGTTTTTTCATTGTTTTTAAGATTAAATGAATAGAAGCTGTAAATACTGCACCGCCATAAGAAAATTAACAATTATTTATAATCCGCGACTAAAATCATCTAATACGAATAAACTAAAATACAATAATGCTTAACTAACAAATATAAAATTCATCACTGTGAAAAATCACAGTGATTGGAAAATACCTACTCACAGAGAAAGCATTCAGCAGTATAAAGTCAAACAAGTATATTCACGAGAAGAAGATTATTCCTTATTTTCGATTACTTCTTTCAAGCGATACAAACGCACTATACATGGTTCAAAAAATGGGTCTGGATAGTGAATGTTTATTTCACTTACATTAGATTGCACAAAACGGGGTACATCGAAAATAAATTCAGAATCACTCAATCTCAATTCCTTGGGAAAAGAATAACTCCGTGCCCACTCCAACAAAGCATCAACACTAGCTTTATCCATACTATATTCCATAAATACTACGCTCTAAAAAACATTAATACAATCATTAGCAACCCTAAATGACATAACATTCCAACATCAACTCACAAAATGCCATCCAAAATCTTACAAAAACGTTTTATTTTAGGCAAAAGTATCAAAAAAGACATAGTGAACAATCAAAAAAAGCATTCTTTGTAAGAATAAAAAATATATTTTCTATATTTGTCAAAAATAAAGTTGATATGCGCATGCGCATCGTTAAATACTGATAGTGCGCATAAAAAGAGCTTTCTTCACGAATCAGACGAAAAAGCTAATAATAACTTATACAAGACGAAAATTGAAGAATGGAGAATTTTAATATGAATATTCCTGTCATATTTCAATTTCTGAAAGACCTGTCAGCCAATAATAATCGCGAATGGTTTCAAACTCATCGTGAAAATTATGAAGCTGCCCGAACAGAATTCGAACGATTATTAAGTGTCGTCATCTCACGCATATCTCTATTTGATTCAAGTGTAAGCAACATAGAAGCCAAAGATTGCACATATCGCATATATAGAGATACCCGTTTTACAGAAGACAAGACACCCTATAAACGTCACTTAGGAGGATATATCAATGCTAAAGGAAAAAAATCATTTCACTGCGGATATTACCTCCATCTTGAGCCTGGTAATTGCCTATTGGCCGGCGGCAGCTACTGCCTTCCCTCCCCTTTACTCAAAGCCATCAGACAAGCCATTTACGACAACATAGATGAATTCAGAGAGATTGTAGAAGATTCCAAATTCAAGCAATATTTCCCCATCATAGGAGAAGATTTCTTAAAGACAGCTCCTAAAGGATTTCCGAAAGATTTTCCTTATTTAAAATATCTGCAATGTAAAGAATATACTGTAATGTGCAAGGTAGAAGATAGTTTCTTCCTCCAACCGGATTTTCTTGACCGAATAGATGATATTTTCAAGCAAATGAAACGATTTGCCGACTTTCTGAATTATACGATTGATGATTTTGAATAAAACAACAACGTAAAAGGCCCTATTCAGAAACCTATAACAGCAAACAAGAATCATAAAAAGAAATAATTCAATTCAAGAATTCCAATTACAACATATCAAATAAAGAATTAACAACCTATTAATATAATTACACCATGATTATTGACAGATTAGAAAACATTGAAAAGTATGCTTCACTGAATCCCTTATTCAAACAAGCTATTGACTTTTTAAAAGCTCATGACCTTAATGCTCTGGAAATAGGAAGAATTGAGCTGCAAGGAAAAGACCTGTTAATCAATGTAGCCCAAACCAATCCCAAGACTAAAGAACAAGCCCGTATAGAAACCCATAGAGAATTTATCGACATTCAAATACCTCTATCTGGCAACGAAACAATGGGTTACACTGCCGCTGCTGATTGCTATCCCCAAACGGCAACTTACAATGCAGAAAAAGATATCACCTTTTTTGACGGATTGGCCGAAAGCTATTTCACAGTCAAACCCGGTATGTTTGCCATTTTCTTCCCACAAGACGGACATGCACCTGGCATCACCCCTGATGGCGTAAAGAAAATCATTGTTAAGGTAAAGGCGTAACTATGCAACAAAAAAATTAATACTAGCATAATTCTTCCTCAACATATTAAAACAGTATCATCATGGAAACATTAAATTTAATAAAGAACGACCCTTGGCTGGAGCCCTACGCCGATGCTATCAACGGGCGTCATCAACATGCCATTGATAAAGAAGCCGAACTGACCAATAATGGAAAGAAGACATTATCTGATTTTGCAACAGGTTATCTCTATTTCGGACTGCATCGAACCTCTACCGGATGGGTATTACGTGAGTGGGCTCCCAATGCAACTCAAATATTCATGAAAGGCACTTTCAACGGTTGGAAAGAAGAAAAAAAATACAGCCTTAAACACAAAAATAATGGTATCTGGGAATTAAAACTACCCACCCAAGCTCTGAAGCATGGCGATTTATACAAACTACAGATTTATTGGGAAGGTGGATGTGGTGAACGAATCCCCGCATGGGCCACACGAGTAGTACAAGATGAACAGACCAAAATATTCAGTGCCCAAGTATGGAATCCTGAGAAACCTTATAAATTCAAGAAACGCGCATTCAAACCCGCCACAGGTCCACTTCTGATTTATGAATGCCACATAGGTATGGCACAAGAAGAGGAGAAAGTTGGAACCTATAAAGAATTCCAAGAAAAAGTGCTGCCACGCATCGCCAAAGACGGATACAACTGCATACAAATCATGGCTATTCAAGAGCATCCTTATTATGGAAGTTTCGGATACCATGTTTCAAGTTTCTTTGCTGCATCTTCACGCTTTGGTACCCCCGACGAACTGAAAGAGCTGATTGACACAGCCCATCAAATGGGTATCACAGTCATCATGGACATCGTCCATTCACATGCCGTAAAAAATGAAGTAGAAGGTTTAGGTAACTTTGCAGGCGACCCCAATCAATATTTCTATCCCGGAGACCGTCATGAACATCCGGCATGGGATTCACTGTGTTTTGACTATGGAAAGAATGAAGTCATACACTTCCTGCTCTCCAACTGTAAATTCTGGATGGAAGAATATCATTTCGATGGTTTTCGCTTTGATGGAGTAACTTCCATGCTCTACTACAGCCACGGACTGGGAGAAGCTTTCTGCAACTATGGCGACTACTTCAACGGTCACCAAGATGACAATGCTATTTGCTACCTGACATTAGCCAACCGACTGATACATGAAGTAAATCCCAAAGCCATTACCATTGCCGAAGAAGTATCGGGCATGCCAGGCCTGGCTGCCAAGTTTGAAGACGGAGGCTATGGCTTCGACTATCGAATGGCAATGAACATTCCCGACTATTGGATAAAAACCATCAAGGAAAAGATTGATGAAGATTGGAAACCGTCAAGCATGTTCTGGGAGGTGACCAACCGCCGCTCTGACGAAAAAACCATTTCTTATGCCGAAAGTCACGATCAAGCACTGGTAGGTGATAAAACCATTATCTTCCGCCTAATTGATGCCGATATGTACTGGCACATGCAGAAAGGTGATGAGAACTATACGGTAAATCGCGGAATTGCCTTGCATAAAATGATAAGACTACTGACTTCCACCACCATCAACGGAGGCTACCTGAACTTCATGGGCAACGAATTCGGACACCCGGAATGGATTGACTTCCCGCGTGAAGGCAACGGTTGGTCATGCAAATATGCACGCCGTCAATGGAATCTGGTTGACAACAAGAACTTGGCATACCATTATATGGGAGACTTTGATGCAGCTATGCTTAGCGTCATCAAGAGCATTCGCAATTTCCAGGCAACTCCGATTCAAGAAATCTGGCACAATGATGGCGACCAAGTATTGGCATACATGCGCAAGGACCTGATTTTTGTATTCAACTTCAACCCCAAGCAATCTTTTACCGACTATGGCTTCCTGGTTCCAGCTGGTTCATACAATGTTATTCTGAACACCGACGACCCTGCTTATGGAGGAAACGGCTTAACAGACGACACTATCACGCATTTCACCATGCCCGATCCTTTATATAAGAAGGAAAAGAAAGAATGGTTGAAGCTTTATATCCCCGCACGCACGGCCGTTGTGTTAAAGAAAAACAAATAACCCAACACTAAAGGCTTCATAACATTAAGAAACAGATTGTACAAAGGAAAATGGATATATCCCATATACCTTGTATAATCTGTTTCTTTAGCTTTACTACCATCCAATTAAGCGTTTACTACTAGTCAACTAAGAGTCTACTGCTATCCGATTAAATGTCTACTACTATCAGACTACATGTTTACCCTCATCACTCACAAAACAGGCCATTCATGCCGATACGACCTTATCTGTTTCAGAAATAATACTCATTATTGAAAATATAACCCTCTTCACAATCATCAAAAGCCTCTTTAACTAGCCAAAGTCCCTCTTTAGGAAGTAAAACCAAGGTGTTTGTTTATTACTTCATTCGTTTAAAACATTCTCCAACCTATTCTTCACTCCTCCCCGTAAAAAAGTCTTTTTATACGATGAAAATTCACCCTTTCACTTCAAACTAAAGAAAGTTGATATTGAGCATATTATTGTGAAACTTCACTTTTTATCCATTAGCACAGTACCATGTAAGATACGCTTAAACTTTACTTCTCTTCTTATTTCCTTCACTACAATAACCTATCAATCAACACTATACATTAAAATATCACTCATAAACTTTTACTTTCACATAATATATTCCATTCTTTCACCTCCAATAACATTACACTCCAACAATCACACGCAAGAAAAGAAAATGCTCAAATATTCACTCAATAATTATACTCCCATATCAACAGCCATATTGATTATAACACTTTCCCAATAACTTTCTCTTATTTTTCTTAGAAGAAATAGAGATTAAGCATTATCTTTGCCAGAAAGCAAATAGGCTCATTGCCCACCAATATAAGCATGATACCTATCACACAAAACATTGAGTTTTTTTATTGTCACTTTCAACCACTTATACTCAATGATATTTGCAAAAAGCGATAAAAAGATTAAAGCTAAATAATTAAAGTAACTATGACCTTAATAGACGGAAAAGCAATCTCAGAACAAGTCAAGCAAGAAATTGCAGCAGAAGTTGCCGAAATTGTTGCCAAAGGGGGTAAGCGTCCTCACTTGGCAGCTATTCTTGTTGGACATGATGGTGGTAGCGAAACATACGTTGCCGCCAAAGTAAAAGCATGCGAAGTTTGTGGTTTTAAATCCAGCCTCATCCGCTACGAAGCTGATGTGACAGAAGAAGAATTGCTAAACAAAGTGCGCGAGTTGAACAACGACCCCGATGTTGACGGTTTTATCGTACAGCTGCCTCTTCCAAAGCATATCTCTGAACAAAAAGTCATCGAAACAATAGATTATAGGAAAGATGTCGATGGATTCCACCCAATCAACGTCGGACGAATGTCTATCGGACTTCCCTGCTACGTATCTGCAACCCCCAATGGTATTCTCGAATTATTAAAAAGATACAATATTGAAACTTCGGGCAAGAAATGCGTTGTATTAGGAAGAAGCAACATTGTCGGCAAACCAATGGCAGCCCTTATGATGCAAAAAGCATATCCCGGCGATGCAACTGTAACCGTCTGCCATAGTCGCAGCAAAACATTAGTAAAAGAGTGCCAAGAAGCTGACATTATCATTGCAGCCATGGGACAGCCTAACTTTGTTAAGGCAGATATGGTAAAAGAAGGAGCTGTGGTAATAGACGTAGGTACCACCCGCGTTCCAGACGCAACCAAGAAATCAGGCTTTAAGCTTACGGGCGACGTCAAGTTTGATGAAGTGGCTCCCAAGTGTTCGTATATTACTCCTGTTCCTGGCGGCGTAGGCCCCATGACGATTGTCTCCTTAATGAAGAACACTCTCTTGGCAGGCAAAAAAGCAATATACCAATAAAAAGGCTTAGATGAAAAAGTGTATTCTATACCTTTTGACATCCTTATATAGCGTAATCCTTTCTGCACAGACAGACAGGATTTCGCTATTATTTGTAGGAGACCTGATGCAACATCAGACGCAAATAGATGCAGCACGAACCGAAGACGGCACATACGACTACACGGCATGCTTTGCTAAAGTTAAAGAACAAATATCCAAGGCCGACCTGGCCATTGGCAACTTTGAAGTTACATTAGGCGGAAAGCCCTATTGCGGTTATCCTACCTTCAGTGCCCCTGACGAATACCTCGCAGCCATAAAAGATGCAGGGTTCGATTTGCTGCTTACAGCCAACAACCATTGTTTAGACAAAGGGAAGAAAGGATTAGAACGTACCATTTTAATGCTCGATTCCCTCCGAATGACTCACATCGGCACCTATCTGAATGCTTCACAGCGAGAAAAAACATATCCGCTTATTATTCACAAGAACGGATTCAGAATAGCCTTCTTGAACTACACCTACGGAACAAACGGAATTCCTGTCAGACAACCCAATATTGTCAACTATATAAATAAGAAAGAAATACTGCAAGACATAAGAAGAGCACAAGCCCAATGCGCAGATGCCATCATCGCCTGCATGCACTGGGGAGAAGAATATCAGTCACTACCCAATAAGGAGCAACGTGAACTGGCCAGCTGGCTGATTGAACATGGAGTAACCCACATCATCGGTTCACACCCACATGTAATACAACCCATTGAACTGCTTACTGAAGGGAATCAACAGCATCTCATTGTTTATTCATTGGGCAACTTTATTTCCAATATGAGTGCTCCACGTACTGACGGAGGCATGATGCTTACCTTACAATTAGAGAAAAATACATTCTCTATTCCACCCCATCCTTTCCTTCTCCTGCCTTCGTTAAGTTCCAAACAAGCTACCCTAACCTATATTCGCGAAGCGGAAGAGGGCAATTTTTCCATAACAACCCGTGTTACTGACTGCCATTACACCTTGGTATGGACTGCTCGTCCCCAACAAACACAAAAAAAACAATTCTATCTATTGCCTATAACACACCCCAGTGACAATCTGCCTCAAATAGCACGTAATAAACTGATTTTCTTCACTAAAGAGACAAGAAAGCTCATGAAGGGACACAACATTGGTACTGTATACGAAAAGAAATAATCACTATTTTCTAAAAAAAATACGCGAAAGCTTTGCAGATATAAATATTATCCATATCTTTGCACCGCATTTAAGAAATGCACTAACATGGTGGCTGTAGTTCAGTTGGTTAGAGCGTCAGATTGTGGTTCTGAATGTCGTGGGTTCGAGTCCCATCTGCCACCCCCAAAAAAGAGGAGATATTCCATTAAGGATTTCTCCTCTTTTTTATTTCCATTCAGATACAAACCACATTCTTTTTTTGACCTAAACCTTAGTTTGTTTTTAATTAAATATCTATATGAAGATACTCTGGATTGACCTCAACTGTTCATACGCGCACGCTTCTTTAGCACTCCCTGCACTGCATGCACAACTATTGCAAGACACTTCCATTGAATGGGAAATAATATCAGGCACTATCAACGAAAACACAGGCATGATGGTAGAGAAAGCCTATACACACCGTCCCGACATCATTGCCGCCACAGCCTGGCTGTTCAACATCGAAGTCCTGATGCACATTACCAGCCGACTCAAAGCACTATTGCCACAGAGCACACTGATTTTAGGTGGGCCAGAATTCCTAGGAGACAATGAAGAGTTCCTGCGCAAGCACCCTCATGTTAACTGCGTCTTTCGCGGAGAAGGCGAAAGGGCCTTCCCTCAATGGTTAGCCTGCTACAATCAACCTGATGAATGGTACAAAATACCCGGACTTTGCTATCTGGACTGTAATGAAAAGGAGCACGAATCCTTCCCTTCCTATCACGACAACGGCCTGGCCCGCGTTGCAGACTTCGACCAGCTCACCGCTCCTGAAGAAAGCTGTTTTTTCAACTGGAGCAAACCATTCGTACAGATAGAAACTACCCGCGGCTGCTTTAACACCTGCGCCTTCTGTGTAAGCGGAGGAGAAAAGCCCGTCAGAACCATCCCCATAACAGAAATTCGTCGTCGACTACAGTTGGTACATGACAAGGGCATAAAGAATGTACGCATACTCGACCGTACCTTCAATTACCAGCCCGCAAGAGCCACCCAGATATTAAATCTCTTCAAGGAATTTGCCGATGATATGCATTTCCATCTTGAAATCCACCCGGCTCTGCTTTCTGACAGCCTGAAAGAAGAATTAAAGAGGATGCCTGCCGGTCTGCTACACCTGGAAGCCGGCATACAAAGCCTGCGCCAGCCGGTACTTGATGCCTGCCTGCGCAAAGGCAAACTACAAGATGCATTTGAAGGTCTGAAATTCCTCTGCTCGCAACCCAACCTGACCACGCACGCCGACCTCATAGCCGGACTGCCCCTCTATCACCTGGACGAAATATTTGAAGACATACAGACATTGGCTTCCTTCAATGCTGCCGAAATACAGCTGGAGTCGCTAAAACTGCTCCCAGGAACCCACATGCGGCTGCATGCCACCGAGTTGGGCATACGTTATTCTCCACTACCCCCTTACGAAGTATTGGAAACCGAACAGATAAGCTGTACTGAATTGCAAACAGCCCGACTCCTGTCACGCCTGCTGGATGCTTATTACAACACCCCTGTCTGGCAAGCCGTAACCCGCAGATTGATACTGCAAGAGCCCGGATTCCTCCGTCATTTCCTGAATTACCTCACCGAAGCCAACCTCATCGACCAGCCTATGAGCCTGGAAAAACGCGGCATCACCCTTTATCAATATTGCAAGCTTCACCAACCGGCATATCTCGGCCAAGCCGCGGAAGCCTGGATAGAAGCCGGCATGTCGCTGAAAAAGTCACCAGCCGAATGTGTCAAAACCGGAAAGAGCCTGCCAACACAACGTTGGCAAAAGATTATCTATGGCCAATACAACGACCGCTTGCGCCTGTGCTTCTTGCCCAACGACGAACAGAAAGAAGATGCAGGCATCTGGTTCGGATTCGAGACAGATACACAAAACATTTACCCCGTCTTCAAAGCCATAAGCCTCTAAAGACGGGGTAAACACATCATTCTATCAAAGCAGAGAATCGCCTTATTTGCTACTCAGCTTTATCCAAGTCAAGCGTTTCCACAGATACTCCAAAGGTCCTTGTTTATGACGCGCCAGCCAATAACGGCTAAACGACAGCTGAACAAAGAATATGACAACGCCAATAAGCAGACAAAGCGTAGCTCCTGTTTTATTCCACAACCCCAAGCCGTAACCATAATAAACGGTACAACCAATAATGGATTGGGTAATATAGTTGGTAAGACTCATTTTGCCGTATGGTATCAGCGCACGCTGAAAACGATAGCCACGCTCAACCCTAAACCAGCAAAGCACAAACACAGACACCAGTACCGCCATCAGGCAGAAGCTTTGATAAGTGCCAACGGCAACCCCGTATGCCACCTGAAAACTTCCTGAAGCCGATGAAACCACCGGTGCCAACCAAGCCTTTCCTGCCAAAATCACGGCAAACAATATCAAGAAACCCACCAGCGAACGTCGCCAGAAGCGCACAGAGCGCTCACTCTTGACAAAGAACCGCATACGCCCCAGCAACATGCCCAGCATGAACAAGCCGGGAATCTGAAACAGACGACCATTCTCTATCTGCCAGACATTGCCATACAACTGCCCGTCGGTGATATTCGACGCCAGCACTTCCAGCCAACCGCCATTCTGAGTAACAGGCTGACAACGGTCGCTATACTCCATGAACAAATTGCCCACCGACGTCTGATAAGAAGGGTCTAACAGCGCATGCACCATTCGGTAGCAATCGAAAGGCTGCAACAGCAACACCACCGCTATAAGCAATACCACCTTGTTAGGCAATTTCGCCACCGGAATCAGCAAGAAGCCACACACGGCATAGAGCAACAGAATATCTCCATTGTAGAACAAAGCATGAAGCTGCGCAAACAACAGCAACATCAGCAACCGCCAGGCAAAACGCGCCCGGAAGTCATTGCCCAGTCGGGCCTGGTTGTCCATCTGAATAAAAAAGCTAAAGCCAAAAAGCAGAGAGAACGTTGCAAACGCTTTACCTGCCAGCATAAAGAATGTAGCTGCCCAGACATGAGTGTCCAATGCACTCAGCCACTCGGGTTGCCACTCAGGATAATGAAAAATGTTGTAATGTTCCAGATTGTGCAAGAGCACGATGGCCAGCAGCGCAAAACCGCGTAAAGCATCTACGACCTCCAGTCGTTTCGTCGGTGTTTGATTTTGTTTTTCATTCATATTGGTTTACATACATTATTGAGACTGCTTCCTGCAGCCCGATGAATAAATTAAGATAACAGTTTGCAAAGTTAAGCAATTCGGATATATATAACCATAAAGCAAACACAAGTTTTTGTCAAACAATCAACTATCAGTGCATATCCAGCTATTCTACACTCCACCTTCATGTGCTTTCTCTTAAACTTTTGTTGTCTCAATCAAGCAGCAATAGCTACAGAATCCCTATGATTAATATAGACTATAAGCCTTATATAGCAATATTATAAGGCTTATAAAGCATATCTATAAGGCTTATATTATATCTCTATAAGCCTTTTAACAATTAAATAAAAGCCTTTTAGCAAATCTAATTGCAGACATTAGACAACAGAAAACCAGCTAAGGAGCAGAAATAATACCCTTGAAAGACACTGATTGCGGAAAGTATCCTCCAAAGAGTGTTGTCCTCATTCCTCTATATCGGAGAGGAGAAAATCACATTGTCTGTAGAAAAAAACAGTCGATAAAGGCAATGAATCAGACAAGTCTGCGTTTAAAATGTAGGTAAATAAGCTTTCCTGCCAACGAAGGAGGATGCCAAATACCCTCAGTCCAGGCAAGAAAGACTTATTGTCAACACTAACGACGGTCAACACTAACGATGATAAAGAGAACTTATCAGATATATCGCTCCAAAATCTTATGGCAATGGCAACTACTCGGTCTGCTAAGCTTACTATTCTTGTGCACACAGGAACTATGCGCACAAGAAACGGTAAAGATTGGCGGCACGGTGACAGACGTGAACGATAGTCCCATAGAACTGGCCACGGTGAGGATTGAAGGCACTGCCATAGGTACCGTCACCAACCTGAGAGGGCGATACTCACTGAAGTTCATCTCGCGTGACAGCGTGACTGTCGTCTTTTCCATGCTGGGCTATCAGACACGCAAACGATTGTTACTGAAACCTAAAGGAAACCTGCGACTCAACATGACCCTTACCGTTACGGACTACGAACTGGACGAAGTAAGCGTGAGCGGGCAAAGACGACAGACCGGAACGGTGCAACAACTGGATATGGCCGGCCACAGCCTGGCTCCCGACCCTTCGGGAGGTAACATTGAGGCATTGCTGGCCACACAGGCGGGCGTAAGCAACAACAACGAGCTGAGTTCACAGTACAACGTACGCGGAGGCAGCTTCGATGAGAACATGGTCTACGTGAATGGCATGGAAATCTACCGTCCCCTGCTCATCCGCTCCGGGCAACAGGAAGGACTGAGCTTTGTCAACCCCGACATGGTGGAAAACATAGCCTTCTCCACCGGCGGGTTCGAGGCCAGATATGGCGACAAGATGTCTTCCGTGCTCGACATCACCTACAAACGGCCACAGCGTCTGGAAGGCAGCGCCTCCGTCAGTCTGCTGGGTGCTTCGGGTTACATGGGTATTGCTGGACGAAAATTCACCTGGACACACGGCCTGCGCTACAAGACCAACCGCTACCTGCTGGGCACACTGGACACCAAAGGCGAGTACGACCCGCGCTTTCTGGACTACCAGACCTACTTCAGCTATCGCCCGAACCCAAAACTGGAAATTGGCTTCATCGGCAACATCGCCGAAAACCGTTACCAATTCCGACCAGAGGACCGCTACACCAGCTTCGGCACGCTGAACGACATCCGCCAGTTCAAGGTTTATTTTGAAGGACAAGAGAAAGACCTCTTCCGCACCTTTTTTGGTGCTGGATATGCCACTTGGCACCTGCGTCCACACAGCAGCCTTAGCCTGCGTGCTTCGGCCTTCCGCACGCAGGAAAGGGAAACTTATGACATCACAGGACAATACTGGCTTAGCTCGCTCGACAACGAAAGCAGCACCGAGCTGGCAGAAACAGCCGGTATAGGCACCTACATGGAGCACGCCCGAAACTATCTGACCGCCGACGTACAGAGCTACTCGCTGGTGGGCCGCCACCGATTGAACCGCCACGAACTGCAATGGGGAGCAGAGCTGAAACATGAACGAATCAAGGACAAAATGCGCGAGTGGGAATTGAGAGACTCGGCCGGATACTCCATTCCTGCAGGTTCCGACGGACCCGTACTGTCATACACGCTCAGTTCGGCAAACCGCACAGACAGCCACCGATACAGTTTCTTCGTGCAAGACACCTACAAGCACAATGCCTCCATCGGCCTGCTGACACTGACAGCAGGCGTGCGAGGCAGCTACTGGGATTGGAACCGAGAGTTTATCCTTAGCCCCCGCCTCTCAGTGGGGCTGATACCGGCATTCAACGACCGCCTCACCTTTCGTGCCGCATGGGGCATCTACTACCAGGCTCCTTTCTACAAGGAATTCCGCTGTACCTCCGAACAGGACGGCATCAGCACCGTGACGCTCAACAGCAACATCCGTTCACAACGTTCCATGCACTACGTCATAGGAGGCGACTATCATTTCCGCGCCCTGAACCGTCCTTTCCGCTTCTCGGCCGAAGTCTACTACAAAGACTTGAACAACCTCATACCTTATAATATAGATAATGTCCGCATCGACTATTATGGCCGTAATTTGGCCAAAGGCTATGCGACCGGCCTGGACATGAAGCTCTTCGGTGAGTTTGTGCCAGGCACAGATTCGTGGATAAGCTTTTCACTGATGAAGACAGAAGAAAAGATATTGCAACCTGATAATACAACAGAAGGACAAACAAAAGCCACCTACGGCACATGGCTTCCACGCCCCACCGACCAGCGCTATCGCCTCTCACTCTACTTTACCGACTACTTTCCAGGCAGCCGCAAATGGAAATTAAGTCTTACCGGAACGCTTGCCGGTGGCCTGCCCTTCGGCCCTCCGCATCAGGAACGCGAAAAAGCCGTATTCCGCACGCCCCCCTACCGACGTGTAGACATCGGTATGTCCCGCTGCCTGCTCGACGAAGCAGACATGAGCGCTCGCCGTCGCTTCGTGCGCAGCATCTGGCTTAGCCTCGATGTATTCAATCTGCTTGATATTCACAACGTCAACTCCTATTATTGGATTACTGACGCACAAAGCAATCAGTATGCCATACCCAACTATTTGACCTCTCGCCAAATCAACCTACATCTACAAATCAAATTCTGAAAGAGTACAGAAATAATTGGCGAAAAATTTCTTTATTAAACGAGAATTACCTTACTTTGTACTGCTTTATACCCATAGAGTATTCTATACACTAACATTAAAATATTTTTGTTATGAAGATTTCACACATCGAACATCTGGGCATCGCTGTAAAAAGCATCGAAGAAGCCCTTCCGTATTATGAGAACGTATTAGGTCTGAAGTGCTACAACATTGAAACAGTTGAAGACCAAAAAGTTAGAACTGCTTTCCTGAAAGTAGGTGATGTAAAGATAGAATTGCTGGAACCCACAAGTCCAGAAAGCACCATTGCTAAATTTATTGAGAAAAACAATGGAAACGGCGGTATGCACCACTTGGCATTTGCCATCGAAGACGGTGTAGCCAACGCATTGGCATCGGCTGAAGCTGCCGGCATTCGCCTTATCGACAAAGCTCCCCGCAAAGGTGCCGAAGGATTGAACATCGCATTCCTGCACCCGAAATCAACTCTGGGTGTCCTGACCGAACTTTGCGAGAAACCCGAATAATTCCATGTATCATAAACCAGAAAAAGAAAGATGAGTAATCAGCTTGAAAAGATTAAAGAGCTTATTGAACTTCGTGCTCAAGCTCGTTTAGGTGGTGGCGAGAAAGCCATTGAAAAGCAACACGCCAAAGGTAAATATACCGCCCGCGAACGTATAGCCCAACTGCTCGATGAAGGCAGCTTTGAGGAAATGGATATGTTTGTAAAACACAGATGTACCAACTTCGGCCAAGACAAGAAACACTATCTGGGTGACGGTGTCGTAACCGGTTGCGGTACTATCGAAGGACGTTTGGTATATGTATTCGCTCAAGACTTCACTGTATTTGGTGGTTCTTTGTCTGAAACAATGGCACAGAAAATCTGTAAGGTAATGGATATGGCCATGAAGATGGGTGCTCCTGTTATTGGTATCAATGACTCGGGTGGTGCACGTATTCAGGAAGGTATCAACGCCTTGGCAGGTTATGCTGAAATTTTCCAACGCAACATCATGGCTTCGGGTGTTATTCCGCAGATCTCTGGTATCTTTGGACCTTGCGCCGGTGGTGCCGTTTATTCACCCGCTTTGACCGACTTTACCTTGATGACCGAAGGTACTTCTTACATGTTCCTTACTGGTCCTGCCGTAGTAAAGACCGTTACTGGTGAAGACGTTACTCAGGAAGACTTAGGTGGTGCTAGTGTACATGCATCTAAATCTGGTGTTACCCACTTTACAGCCGCAACTGGCGAAGAAGGTCTGGCTATCATCCGTAAACTTTTAAGTTACATTCCCCAGAACAACCTGGAAGAGGCACCTATCGTAAATTGCACAGACCCGATTGACCGTCTGGAAGATTCTCTGAACGAAATCATCCCCGACAATCCGAATAAGCCTTACGATATGTACGAAGTAATCGGTGCTATCATTGATAACGGAGAATTCTTGGAAGTTCAGAAAGACTATGCCAAGAACCTTATCATCGGTTTTGCCCGTATGAATGGTCAGTCTGTAGGTATCGTTGCCAACCAGCCCAAATATTTGGCAGGTGTGCTCGACTGCAACGCTTCTCGTAAGGGTGCCCGTTTTGTACGTTTCTGCGACGCCTTCAATATTCCTTTGGTTACATTGGTTGATGTACCGGGATTCTTGCCGGGCACAGGCCAGGAATACAATGCTGTCATCCTGCATGGAGCTAAGTTGCTGTATGCTTATGGTGAGGCTACTGTACCTAAGGTAACTGTTACTCTGCGTAAATCTTATGGTGGTTCTCACATTGTGATGAGCTGTAAACAGCTGCGTGGCGATATCAACTACGCATGGCCTACAGCAGAAATCGCCGTAATGGGTGGTGCAGGTGCCGTTGCCGTACTCTATGCCAAAGAAGCAAAAGAGCACGAAAATCCGGCTCAATTCCTTGCAGAAAAAGAAGCCGAATATACCAAGCTGTTTGCCAATCCGTACAATGCAGCCAAGTATGGTTACATTGACGACGTCATTGAACCACGCAACACTCGCTTCCGCGTAATTCGCGCCCTGCAGCAACTGCAAACCAAGAAGCTTACGAACCCTGCCAAGAAGCACGGTAATATTCCACTTTAATCATTGAGAATTAGATATTGGGCATCAGGAGTTAAAACTCCCATGCCCAAGAACTGGATAACTCAAAAAATAAAAATGTATGAATAAAAAGAAAATAGGAATACTTATCGCAGCGTTTATGGCAGTGTGTGGCAACAGCTTCGGACAAAGCGCCAGCAGCCTCCGCATCAACGAAGTGTTAGTGAATAATAAAGAAAACTTCCAAGACGACTATGGTAAACACGAAGCTTGGATAGAAATCTTTAATACTTCATTTGCAACCGTTGATATCCGCAACTGCTATCTGACCAACGATAAGAGAGTTCTGGATAAAAACTTGTCAGCACCTGAACGCAGTGCCATGATGTATCCGATACCCAAGGGAGACGTTTTGACTAAGATTCCTCCCCGTCAGCACTTGCTCTTCTGGGCCGATAATGAACCGAAACGTGGAAACTTCCACTTAAGTTTTGAACTTGACAGTATAGGACCGAACTGGATTGCACTCTACGATGCAAACGGAACTACACTGATTGACTCTATTACCGTACCAGCCAATCTGCCTGTAGATTGTTCGTATGGTCTGGTTATTGACGGTGTGAAAGAAAGCGGTTGGGCTGTTATGGGTATAGACAACCGTTATGTAACTCCAAGTACTAATAACAAAACGCTCGATTCCAATGAAAAGATTGATGGTTTCAAAACCAAAGACCCATTTGGAATCGGCATGGCAATTATGGCCATGTTAGTTGTATTCTGTGGTTTGATTCTATTGTTCATTGCCTTCAAGATTGTAGGTGGCATTGGTCTGAAAATTGCAAAACGCAATGCAATGCGTGCTCACGGCATTGAAGATAAGAAAGAAGCCAAAGAGAAAGCTATCGGTACTGAATCTGGAGAAGTATTTGCAGCTATTGCCATGGCATTGCATGAATATCAGGACAATGTTCACGATATTGAAGACACAATCCTGACCATCAATAAGGTAAAACGCAACTATTCTCCATGGAGTTCTAAGATTTATACCTTACGCCAGACTCCCCACAAGTAAGCCAATAATTACTATAAAATTAAATCAAAGATGAAACAATATAAATATAAAATCAACGGTAACCTCTACACTGTCACAGTAAATGATGTGGAAGACAACATTGCACGTGTAGAAGTCAACGGTACTCCTTACAACGTAGAGTTGGATAAGCCCATCAAAACACCTGCTAAGCCTGTTGTACGCCCCGCTGCTGCTCCCAAAACAGCAACCGGTGCCCCTGTAGTTACACGTCCGAGTGCTCCGGCAAAGAACAGCGGCGTAAAATCTCCGCTGCCTGGTGTAATTCTGGATATTAAAGTGAAAGAAGGTGACATGGTGAAGAAAGGTCAAGTTATTGTCATTCTTGAAGCCATGAAGATGGAAAACAACATCAACGCTGACCGCGACGGTAAAGTTACAGCCATCAAAGTTAATAAGGGAGATTCCGTACTTGAAGGTACAGATTTAATTATAATCGAATAAGTTTATGGAAGAAGTAAGCTTTTTATCATTTATTGGCAATAACCTGGCCGACTTCTGGGAGTACACTGGATTTGCTAACGCAACTTCCGGTCACCTCATCATGATTTTGGTAGGTTTGTTCTTCTTGTTCCTAGCTATCAAGAAGAATTTTGAGCCGATGCTGCTGATTCCAATCGGATTCGGTATTCTTATCGGCAATATACCTTTCAAAATTGACGCAGGCCTTGAAGTAGGAATCTACGAAGAAGGTTCTGTGCTCAACATTTTGTATCAGGGAGTAAAAACCGGTTGGTATCCTCCATTGGTATTCCTTGGCATTGGTGCAATGACAGACTTCTCTGCACTGATTTCCAATCCGAAACTGATGCTGGTTGGTGCTGCCGCGCAATTTGGAATCTTCGGTGCATACATGATTGCTTTGGCTATTGGTTTCGAGCCTAACCAAGCAGCAGGTATTGCCATCATTGGTGGTGCCGATGGTCCTACTGCCATCTTCCTTTCATCAAAGTTAGCGCCTAATTTGATGGGTGCTATCGCTGTATCAGCATACTCGTACATGGCCCTTGTGCCTATCATTCAACCGCCTATCATGCGTGCTCTGACAACTAAGAAAGAAAAACTTATCCGCATGAAACCGGCACGAGTTGTATCACATACAGAGAAGATTATGTTCCCCATCATCGGTTTGTTACTTACTTGTTTCCTAGTACCTTCAGGTCTTCCTCTGTTAGGTATGTTGTTCTTCGGAAACCTGTTGAAAGAAAGTGGTGTTACACGTCGTTTGGCAGAAACCGCTAGTGGTCCTTTGACAGATACTATCACTATCTTGCTGGGTGTAACCGTAGGTGCATCTACTCAAGCATCAGAGTTCTTAACTTGGAGTACAATCGGAATCTTCTTCTTGGGTTTCTGTGCATTCGTCATTGCCAGTGCATCAGGTGTTTTGTTTGTGAAGTTCTTCAACCTCTTCTTGAGAAAGGACAACAAAATCAATCCACTTATTGGAAATGCCGGTGTATCAGCCGTACCTATGTCAGCACGTATCTCGCAAAATGTTGGATTGGAATATGACCCAACCAACTACTTGCTGATGCACGCTATGGGTCCGAATGTAGCTGGTGTTATCGGTTCTGCCGTAGCAGCAGGTGTATTGCTGGGATTCCTCATCTAAACAAGAGAGCATTATCCAATCTTAAACGGATAATATAACTTAAAGAAGCTGTTTCACAACAGATGAAACAGCTTCTTTTTATTTCTATATACATAAATATTCAAATGCGTCTAATCAATAGTTCCTGCTTAAAGCAGGGCAATCTATAAAGATATCTATAAAGCCTTACAACCTCAACAAGAGAGAACATCATATCAGACTTATTTTCATCTTGCACTCGGTAGAAAGCCTATTTACATCTCACATGTACATTTATCACTTGCGCAGACGGTCATCCTATGCTTAAACGAGAACTTAGCACTAATCATATATATTTAATCCTTCCTCTTTCACCGCAAGCAGCTCGTTCTCTGTACTTACTGCTAAACACATTTGAGATACTATTAATCACTTCGTGAAACCGTTTTTTTCTCCCAAAAATCACTTGCCTCTCAACAAGAACTGCCAGCTCTTGTACATATTGACAGCCACGTAGAGCATACCTTTTGCATTCTCATGTTTTATCAGCTGCCTATCTAATAATCATTACTCATCACACATACTATCCTTCTCAACATAAAAAAGTGCTGATTTAGCAGACATAAAAAAGAATCCACTAAATCAGCACTAACTTGTGTTTCAAAGATATAAATTTACGATTTTGAAACTCTTATATAAATGTGTTTGTGTAAAAATAATGTTTAATAAACCTGGAAAGGAATATTTACTGTTGAAACGAAGCCCGTGTTATCTAAAATATATACATACAAACGATATGCTCCTGCTTCATTTATCATACCTTCATAAGTATTGGCATCAGTAACCAATACATCGCCTACTCGCTCCGGACGAGGTTCATAAGACCCTCCAAAACCTAAAACTGTTGCTTCTTTAAGAACTTCCCACACATAAGTTAAGCGTTCGTTCTCTTTATCTACAGCCTGTACATTAGCTTTAAACAAGCTACCGGCTTTTACCTGCACATTATCTAAAGCTGTCTCCTCATTAATAGTCATCCGCTTTACAACAGGTGCTGTTTCTGTCAGTTCCTTACCTGTCCAAACTCTTTGCATCGCTTCTACCATCGGAGTTTTTTCACCTTTCAAAGGCAATTTATCTACACTATCTTCTACAAACATACTAAACCATGTAGGTGTACGTTCCTCTTTTTGCCCCCACAAGAAAACAAATGATCCCAAACAACGGGGATTTTTCTGTATATATTCCGTATATCTTTCCTCATATACAAGTCGTTTCTCCTCACTGGTTTGTTCTATTGGAGCTTTCCATTCTGTAGTTGCAGTTTCCCACCAACCTGTCGGTCCCCACTCTGTTATCATAATAGGACCCTTATACAAAGATTTATCTACTACACTCTTTACTTTATCCATAGGTCCATATACATTGATACCAACATAGTCGAGCGAAGGCGCATATTTGGCAATCGAATCAAGGGCGGAAGGATTATAAGAAATAACCGTTGACACCAAATGGCGCTTGTCAATAGACTTTATTAACTGTGCCAATTCCTCAACAAATTTCCACGCCACACCTATATTAGCATTTCCCAGTTCTATTTCATTACCAATCCCCCATGACAAAATAGCCTTTTCATTTTTAAAAGTCTCAGCTAGCAGCTTAACCTCCTCACGTACTTTATTCTTATATTCTTCATCATAATAACTAGCAGAATCCTTTGTCATCGCTATACCTTGCATAATGTACATATTATTCTGCGCCGCAAGTACAACATCTTTCTTGATAGATTCTACATCGCCTCCCCAAGTACGAAAAGCATTAGCTCCACTTTGGCTAGCAACATCTAATCTATAAGTACCTCCTACACCCTTTATATAGGTTTCTACACCATCTACATAGAGCTTAAAGGCTCCTTCGCTTTCCCTAATTTCAATCCCAGAAGGAGCAGAACAACTGAAAAGCATAGTTCCTATAACTAAACCACCTAACAATTTATCTATTTCCATATTCTATGTTCTATATTATATAACAAGACACTCTTATAATAAAATATTAAAAACAAGGTCTGTCTAAAAAATCATCTAAAAGACATTACATCAAATATGAACCTTAGCTTCATATTTAGCAATACCGCTTTTGCAAGATTTTAGACAGACCTTCGGCTTATCTTCTCCAATCCTTATTTACTGCAGATACCAGGGCGTCTGGTCTGTGGTATCCACGCCA
>ENA-UONS01000489-UONS01000489.1-human-gut-metagenome-genome-assembly--contig:-CS19-NODE-489-length-45608-cov-5.869010_pt1 | contig 45608 bp, 44 predicted proteins | sample MGYA00242458_ERZ724005 | MGnify/ENA metagenome assembly ERZ724005
GTCTATCTCTCAACCTTTTTTCTTACTTTGTCCAATATCTATTGTAGCACTACAATTCCTACCGGCTTGTATATTATTCATCGCTTGCATATCCGCGGAATTTGTGGTACAATAGTAATCAGCAATAAAGGAGAGCGACATATGGACTACATAAAATTCTATTCCCACACCGACCCAATGCCGAGGAAGAAATTCTCGCAGCTGTACAGCATTATGGAATACTCGTTCCCTGCCACGGAGCGCGGCAGCGAGGCATTCCACTACTCCGAGTACAAACGCCCGGAATTCCGCTGCATGTGCTACGAACCGCAGGGAGTTCCGGCAGGATTCCTGAACTACTACGACATGGAGGACGCCGCAACGATTTTCGTCGAGCACTTCGCCATGGAACCCTCCCTCCGCGGCAGAGGGACCGGCTCCGATATGCTGCGGTGCTTTCTGGACTCTGCGGCGGATTCCCTGGTGGTGCTTGAAGTCGAGCCGCCCGATGGCGACATGGAAAAACGCCGAATTGCCTTCTATCAGCGCATCGGGCTGATTCTCAATCCCGGGGAGTATTTTCAGCCGGAATTCTATGGAAAATCCGCTTCAATACCGCTTATGCTCATGACAAACAAACCGATATCCGACTCGGAATTTGAGGACATAAAGCAGCTTATCCACAAAAGGATATATCTCAAATAACCCTCAAACGCTCCGGATTCCAGGAGCCTGACGCCAAGATGTATGAATCCCCAAAAAATCAGCAAGGCTGAACGCGTACCGTGGAATGAACATAAAACAAGGCAAAGTGCGGTGTATTGCCGTATTTTTTGTATTCAGCAGCACATAAGGGCGCACGGAATATGCGCCCCTACAGCTATTCTGTGACACATGCTTCACTGTCGGTTCAGGCATTATCCCGGCGCTTTCCTGTGAGCAGGAGTCCGGCGGCGACTGCCGTTACGGGAGCGACCGCGACTATGCCGAAGCTTCCGGCTACCGTGTGGATTATCTCCGCGGCGATGTACTTGTAGTTCAGTATGCAGTCCAGTGGAGTCCCCTGCGCCATGAATACCATGAGCTGCGCTATGCAGCTGCCAGAATACGCCAGCAGCAGCGTCGTGGTTATCGTGCCCATCGCGGCGCGGCCTACAGTAAGTCCGGATTTAACCGCCTCCCAGGGCTTGATATCCGGCTTCTTGTGTATTACCTCGTCGACCGCAGAGGTGATGTCCACCGCCAGGTCCATCATCGCACCGGAGGAGCCGATAAATATCGCCGCCATGAATATTTCAGTGAGGTTCAGGTCCTGATATCCGCTGTACAGCAGGCTTTCCGAGCCGGTCATTATCGCACCGTGAATATTCATCAGCCGGGTGAATACCGCGCCCAGGACCGCCGTGAAAGCAAGTCCGATGATTATGCCCAGCGAGGAGGAAAGCGCCCGGCGGTCGAATCCATACACCAGCGAAACTATGACCACGGACAGAACCGAAATTATCACAATGCCGGAAAGTATCGGGGAAATGCTGTTCAGGTACAGCGGCACGACTACCTTCCAGATAAGCAGTATCGTCAGAATAAACGACAGCACCGCGCGCAGTCCCGTCTGCCCTGCGAAGAATATCAGCACCGCAATGAATATTGCCACCAGCACTATCTCCCAGGGAAGCCGGTAGTGGTCGGTCATGGAAACCGAAAGTATCTCGCCGTCCCGGTGGCTGATACGGACATACGCCGTGTCGCCGGGCTGGAATATCTTGTCTATTTCCAGAGAGCCAGTGAGCATGTTAACTGCTGTGTATTCCTGCCCGGCAAACTGTCCCTCAAGGAACTCGATATCGCAGTTCTGGTCGCCGGAGCGCACCAGCCCGGTGTCGATTATCATGCTGTTATCCACTGCAAGCACCTTCGCCGGAATGCGCTCAGTTCCCTGGTATATCAGCTTGTTCTCAAATCCGGTGGGAATGAATATAAGGGCGATTATTGCAACAAGTGTAACTATCACGGGAGAATAATAGCGTATCCTCTCCGGAGTGAAGAATGTTCTCAGTCTGTTCATAAGTGCCTTTCTGTACCCGAAAAAGCTCCGCTTCCGCACATGGCAGAAACGGAGCCGGGAGGATTTCGTGAAGTTTACTTTACGCCGGTGAGTGCTGCGAGTTTGTCGTAGATCTTGGTATTGTCATAGTAGCCGTTGAAGAGGGTTGCTCCTGCGCCCTTCGCGTATACAGCCACCGGAAGTCCGGTGTGCGCATAGGAAGCGAAGTTCACGCCGCTCTTGTTGTTCAGCAGGTGGGTAATGGTTACGGTCAGCGGCTCATAGCTTCCGTAGAGCAGGTACTCTTCCTGGCTCTCCACCTTTTCGCCGCTCATGGTCTTGTCGTATGCCGCCTTGAGCTTGTTGTACTCGTAGTCGGTGAGCACGAGGTTCGGATTCTTCTCAGCGTCCTTGTCGTCTGCGGTCATGAGTCCGAACAGACGCTTTACGTCCTTGAGCACTGCAGTGAAGGAAGTCTTATTCTCCTTGTACTTTGATACATAGTCGCTGTCGAACTTCGCGTAGGAGAGCTTCTGGTTCTTGAGATTGGTGAGGTAGGTGTCGTAGTCAGTACCTGCGTAACCGATAGTAAGTCCGCCGGTTTCGTGGTCGCCGGTCACGATAATGAGTGTTTCGTCCGGGTGCTGCTTGTAGAACTCCAGAGCCTTGTCAACGCCCTTGGAGAGCGCCAGAGTATCGGCGATGGTGGACTTTGCATCGTTAGCATGGCATGCCCAGTCGATCTTTCCGCCCTCTACCATCATGAAGAACCCGTTGTCGTTGTCGAGCATCTCTATGCCCTTGTCAACGTAGTCCGCCAGGCTCCACTCGCCCTTCTTGCGGTCATTGCTGTAGGACATCGCGTCGCTGTCTGCGAGAGTTTCAGCAATAAGAATGGACTTGCCGTCCTTTGCGGTGAGCTTTTCCGCCTCGGCGTAAGTGGTTATTACATTGTAGCCTGCTTCCTCTGCTAGGTCGTATACACTGGTCTGGTCCTTGTTGTTGCCGGTGGGCTTCTTCAGCGCGCCGCCTGCGAAGTAGTCAAAATCGCTTTCCACCATCTCAACGCCGATCTCGTAGTAATTATTTCTGCTTGCCTGGTGCGCATAATATGCAGCAGGAGTTGCATGGTTGAGGTTTACGGTGGACACAACGCCTATCTTGTAGCCCATCTGGGACTTGAGCTTCTCGGCGATGGTTTCGTACTCTGTCGTCATGGATTCGTCCATGTTGATGGTGCCGCTGTAGGTCTTGTGGCCGGTGGAAAGAGAGGTCGCAGTAGACGCGGAATCCGGGCAGAAGGAGGAGCTGTCATAGGTGTTGGCAGAACCTACTACCGGGAACTTCATGAAGTTCAGGCGTCTGTTTGCCTCGAGAATATCGTTGTTGTTGGTATCTGCAAGGGCGCTGTAGTAATCGGAAGTGATCTGGGTCTGGGGGAAGCTCATTCCGTCGCCGATAAACATGAATATGTACTTCGGCATGGTCCCGGTGTACTTCTGTGCCCCGGAAGTAACGGTAGCCTTGGCGCTGTTCGCCGCGGATACCGCAAGCGTGCCTGCCCCTGTTGTAATGAGTGCTGCCGCCGCACATACGGAGGCGATGATCTTCTTTGCTCTGGTCATTGTTGTTCTCCTTTTTAATCGTTTGTCGTTCCGTTTCTCGGTACATGTATATTATACAGCAGATTTATTAAATCCAAAAGCGTGTGCGTGTCAAATCGTTGTAAAATCAAGCGACATATTCAAGCGACGTGGTCTGGCTGCACCGCAATGTACTTACTAATCAGAACTCAAGACACGGATAAAGCGCAAAAACCGATAATTGGAAAGCGCAGGCAAACCGCCAAAATATTCGGATATGCCTTGAATTTTACCGCATTGTGTGATACAATATACATTATAATGAGATTGCTGCACACAAGCGGCAAAATGGAGGAAAAAATGGAACCACATGACTACAAAGTGACAAAGATAGAGGGCGAATACGCCACGCTCACCGACCTTGCAAGCGGCGACGAAATTTTCATCGCACTATTTCTGCTGCCGGAGGGCACCGACATCGGAATGACGCTGCACTATGAGAATCTCTGTTATGAGATAACAGAGGAATGACAGGAAGGCACAGCATTTCACACAAATAGAGAATAGAACAAAAGAAATAAGGAACAAAAGACATGAAAGACTTAACAAAAGGCAGCCCTGTCAGGCTGATAATAGGCTTCGCGCTCCCGGTGCTGCTGGGACTTGCATTCCAGCAGGCGTACACGCTGACAGATACTATAATCGTGGGTCAGCAGCTTGGTCAGAATTCTCTGGCGGCGATCGGCTCCACGTCGGCGGTTGTGTCGCTGATGTTCAATATCATAAACGGACTCGTCACCGGATTCGCAATACTCATCGCAAAGAACTTCGGTGCCGGAGATCATGCAGAAATGCGCCGTACCATTGCGCGCACCATCACCTTTTCCGGTATAGCTGCGGCGCTGATAATCCTCGGGATTGCTTTTTTCATTGATCCGCTCCTGCATGCGCTGGACACCCCTGCCGGGATATTCGACGAGGCGCGTACATACCTCTTCATTGTTGATCTGGGGCTTGCAGCAACGCTGTTCTACAATCTGGAGTCCGCAATACTCCGTGCAGTAGGCGACAGCGTGATCCCGCTGGTTATCCTGGTCATCTCCACAATACTCAACATCGGACTTGACGTGCTGATGGTGATCGTATTCCCGATGGGAGTTGCCGGAGCCGCGCTTGCCACGGTGATCGCACAGCTGGTTTCCGCAGTGGTCTGCCTGATCTACCTAATAAAGAAGCGTCCCTTCCTCATCGTGAAGCCCGGTGACTTCAGATTCACGGCTTCCTCCACGGCGGAGCTTCTCAGCGCCGGCTGCGGCATGGCTCTGATGTATTCCATCGTGGACATCGGCTCGATAGTCCTACAGAACGGAATAAACGGCTTCGGCGAGGACATAATCGCCGCCCACACCGCCGCACGCAAGCTCTTCGGGTTCACCATCATGCCTTTTTCTTCACTCAGCGCGACCCTGGTGACTTACGCAAGCCAGAACCGCGGCGCCGGAAAGTATTCTCGAATCGGCAGTGGTGTGCGCGCCGGACTGCTTATCGGAATGATCTGCGCCGCCCTGAACGTGCTGCTCGTCTACACCTGCGGCAGAGCCATGGTCGGAATAATACTGCCGGACTGCGCCCCGGAGGTCGCGGATACTGCGGTGCTGTATCTTAAAGTGAATGTGCCGTTCTATTTCTTCCTGGCGGCGCTTCTGGAACTCCGCAGCACGCTGCAGGGGCTTGGGCACAGCATTATTCCCATAGTGGCAAGCTGTATCGAGCTTGTGTGGAAAATATGCACGGTCGCATTCATGATCCCATGGCTGGATTACATGGGCGTAATAGTATCAGAGCCGATAATCTGGACGGTATGCGCAATAATAATCGGTATTATCGCACTTGTGACGATACGCCGTCTGCCGCATACGGACGATTTTCCCGAAACAATGAAAGGACAGACAGATGGTCAGTGAATTATCAGAAAAGCTCATTGAAAACATTTCCCTTGCGGTAAAGGGTAAGAAGCGTGAACTCCGGCTCATCACGGCGGCAATGCTCGCCGGAGGGCACGTCCTGCTGGAGGACGTCCCGGGCACCGGAAAAACTCTGCTCTCAAGATCGCTGGCGCAGTCCGTAAGCGCGGATTTCCGGCGTATACAGTTCACTCCTGACCTGCTCCCGTCGGATATCACGGGCATCAACTACTTTAACATGAAATCCCAGGAATTCCAGCTTCGAAAGGGTCCTGTGTTCACGAATATCCTGCTGGCAGATGAAATAAACCGCGCCACCCCGAGGACTCAGTCCGCGCTGCTGGAGTGCATGGAAGAGCGGCAGGCGACCATCGACGGCGACACCTATCAGATGGAACAGCCGTTCTTCGTAATAGCAACCCAGAATCCCGTGGAGATACAGGGAACATACCCACTGCCGGAAGCGCAGCTCGACCGCTTCATGATTCGGCTGGCGCTGGGTTATCCCGACCGCGCGGACGAGGTAGCAGTCATCGGAGGAAAATCCTCACGGCAGCTGGAGGCAGTCTGCAAGGCGCAGGACATCATCTCCGCCCGGGAGGAAATCAGCCGCCTAGTCCCCGGAGAAGCGGTCTGCGGCTACATTGCGGATATTGCGGCGGCTACACGCAGGCACGGCGGCGTGAAACTGGGACTCTCCACAAGAGGTGCGGCGGCGCTGGGAAGAATGGCGTGCGCCCTGGCGGCGGTTTCCGGACGTGACTACGCCATGCCGCAGGACGTTATTGAGGCGGCTCCCTACGTCATAAAGCACCGCCTTATCTGCCGCGGCGGAGGTGCAGGCTCCGCGGAGGATATTCTTCGGCAGGTCCTGGACAGCGTGCCCGTACCGACGGAAGGCTGAGATGGAACTGCTGGTTATGGCGGCGATTCTTGCCGCAGTGATTATCGGGCAGTACTTCCTCTACGACCGCCGGGGGCTGAAGCGCCTGGATTACTCCATAACGCTGAAGCGCCGGGATTCCGGAGAGATAGCCGCAGGCTCCGGAGTTATCCTGGAAGCCTACGAGGGCGAGGAACTGGAGCTTATTGAGGAGATAGACAACGCAAAGCTGCTGCCACTGCCATGGGTACGCACGGAAATAAGCTGCTCCCGGTGGCTGACGTTCCGCGGCAGCCGGGATTCCAACGCCCTGGACGACACACAGAAGGGTCTGATCTCGGGAATATTCACCCTGCGCAGCCGCCAGAAATGCCGCCGCACCTGGCGCATAAAGGCGGAGAAGCGCGGAATGTTCACCATAGACGACGTGTCTGTCACCGTGAGCGACCTGTTCGGACTGGTGCGCTCCGCCCGGGTGATAAAGCTGGGACAGCAGCTGAGGATACTCCCCACGCCGGCGGATCTGGAGCCGGGTGAAATGTCCGGCGACGCGTTCATCGGGGATATTCCGGTGCGGCGCTTTGTGCTGCCTGACCCGTTCGTGATCAGCGGTGCGAGGGAATACACCGGGCGCGAGCCGATGAACCGTATCCATTGGGCGCAGAGCGCGCGCTGCGGCTCGCTGATGGTATACTGCAATGAATTCACCACCGAGCGCCGGGTGCTGATCCTGCTGAATATCCAGCGGAGCTTCCACGGGGAGCGGCAGCAGATGAGCCTGCCGATGCTGGAGGCGATGATAAAGGGCGCGGCGTACATGCTGGAATACTGCGCCGAAACGCACACGGAATGCGCGCTGACAGTGAATTCCGCGCAGCCCGTCGTCCCGGTTCCCGGGGAGGGCTACGTCCACAAGATGGACTGTCTGCGCACCCTGGCGGAACTCCCCGGCGACTGCGGCGAGCACATCGACGACTTCATTTCCGGGCTGAACCTCCGGGATTACACAGACGTGGTATTTATCAGCAGCTTCCTGGACGAAAAGTGCGGCGACCTGCTGCGCAGCCTGTCGGAGAACGGCGTCTGCGTTTCCGTGATGAGCACTGAAATAGACGATGTGGATTTCTGCGAGGTCCGGCATATCCAGAAGAGAATGCTGAGGTAGATCGGGAGTTTTTATGTACAAACCAATTCTGACCGCGCTGGCGGTTTTCGGGCAGTTCCTGGCGCTGTTTCCGTTCATTGTGACGGCGGAATGCGTCGGATTCGGCGAGCCGTGCTGGTGGCACTACTTCGCCATGTACGGCGGATTCGCGGCGTTTTACCTTTGCGGCAGACTGCTTTCCTGTTGGGCGAACGGAGGCGGCTTCTCAAGGAAAGTCAAGCCGTTCGTGATGTTCGTTTCAAGAGCGGGTGTGATAGTCCCCACGGCGGCTTTCTGCATTGCCGGAGGTATTCTCGGTGCGCATTCCGGGCTGTTCATGTATTATCTGCCAGGAGCGATAGCGGCGTATTTCGCCGGTTATCTCTCTGTCGGCAAGGACTACAGCGAGATATTCACCCGGGGGTGGTTCGCGGTATTCTTTATTGCGGCGGTGCTATCCGCACTGCTTATAGGATTTACCCATGATACCGGGATCATCTCCGCCGGAATGACGCAGCTGTGCGTTTCATTCGGCATAATGATGATAACCGCAGCGGTACTCACAAACCAGACTAACATTGACGTCCAGACCCGGCAGCGCGCCGGAGGGCACGCCGTGCTTCCGGAGGGAGTGCGCAGCTACAACGCGCTTCTTATCGGCGGCACCGGCGCCCTGATAGTCGGACTGTGCCTGTTCGCCGGACCGCTTGCTTCCGGGATCGCGGCGCTGTTCCGGCTGTTCATTGGGTGGATACTTTCGCTTCTGCGCGGCAGCGAGGTCAACGACCCGGCGGACGGCGGAATGGACGAAAACACCGCCGGGCAGATGGACTACTTCCAGAACAGCAACCAGTTCGCGCAGCTGCTGATATACGTTCTGGTAATAGGACTTGTCCTGCTGGCGGTGAAATTCCGGCGGCAGATATGGGCGTTCATCAAGGAGATTTTCGCACCGCTGTTCCGGGTGAATAACGACGTTAAGTCCTCCCCTTTCGTGGACGAATTCAGCGCCAGCACCGACATGCGGCAGAGCTCCCGGACTTCCGCCAGGACAGAGCGCGAACTGCTGAAAAGGTACCGCCGGGAAACCGACCCGGTGCTGAAATACCGCGAGGGGTACGAGCTGTTCCTCATGCGGCTGGGCAGGAGTGCATTCCCACAGCTGCCCACGGATACCACCACGATACACTGCGACAAGGGCGGAATGGCTTTCGGGGAGCGTATCACGAATTCCAGGATTGAAGTAATGGTGAAGCAATACGACCGGGTCAGATACGGCGGCGAGGTGCCGGACAGCGCAGCGCTGGAGCAGCTGGATACACTACTAAAAGAGATAAGATAATGGAACGGAGACATCAACTATGACATTCAGAGAACTTCTTAAGACTGACGGACATATTCTGCTTGACGGCGCTATGGGATCCGTATTACAGCAGCACGGGCTGAAACTGGGCGGACTCCCCGAGGAGCTGAACTTCACCGAGCCGGACCTTATCCGCTCGATACACAAGGCTTACATCGACGCCGGCGCCCAGGGAATCTACGCGAACACTTTCGGCGCAAACCGTCACAAACTCCAGAACAGCAAATACACCGTTGAGCAGATCGTTCAGCAGGGAATCAAGATTGCCCGGGAAGCCGCCGAGGGCACCAACGTCCTGGTGGGACTTGACATAGGCTCCCTGGGAAGAATGCTGCGCCCGACCGGAGATATGCCTGTGGACGAGGCTTACGACATGTTCCGGGAAGTCATGGTTGCCGGAAAGGACGCAGACTTCATCGCGATCGAAACAATGACCGATCTCATGGAAATAAAAACCGCCCTCCTTGCCGCCAGGGAGAACACCGACCTCCCGGTGATCTGCACGATGTCCTTTGAGCAGAACATGCGCACGTTCACCGGGTGCAGCGCTGCGGCAATGGCGCTGACCCTCAGCGGACTCGGTGCTGACGTTCTCGGTATGAACTGCTCCCTTGGTCCGAAAGACGCGCTCCCTATCGTTGACGAAATACTGAAATGGAGCAGCGTTCCCGTTCTTATCCGCCCGAATGCGGGACTTCCCGATCCGGCAACGAATCTTTACAACATGGGTCCGGAGGAATACGCCGAAATAATGGAGCACATCGCCGATAAGGGCGTTAAGGTACTCGGCGGCTGCTGCGGCACAACGCCGGACTATATCCGCGAGGTCGCAAAGCGCGTCAAGGAAAAGATCTGCGTAATGCCCACCCCGGAAATCCCGGCGGCGGTATGCAGCGCCTCCACCGTCGTCACCGTGGACACCGTAAGAATAATCGGCGAGCGTATCAATCCTACAGGAAAGAAGCTGTTCAAGGAGGCTCTCAAGAAGCACGACCTGGACTACATCATGCGCCAGGCGCTGGAGCAGACCGGGGCAGGCGCGGAGATCCTGGACGTCAACGTGGGACTTCCGGATATCGACGAAAAGGAAATGATGATCTCCGCAGTGAACGCGATACAGTCCGTAACGGACGCTCCGCTCCAGATAGACACCACTGAACTCCCTGTGCTTGAAGCGGCTCTGCGTATCGTACCGGGAAAGCCGATCGTGAACTCCGTCAACGGCGAGGAGGAGAAGCTCCGCACGGTGCTGCCCCTGGTAAAGAAGTACGGCGCCGCAGTAGTCGGACTGACCCTGGACGAGAACGGAATCCCCAAGACCGCCGAGGAGCGCTTCGCGATCGCCGAGAGGATACTTAACCGCGCGATGGAATACGGCATTCCGAAGCAGGACGTGTATATCGACTGCCTGACGCTGACCGCCTCCGCCGAGCAGGACGGCGTTAAGGAAACGCTGAAAGCCCTGCGTATGGTAACTGAAAAGCTGGGACTGAAAACCGTCCTCGGCGTATCCAACATTTCTTTCGGACTGCCGAACCGCGAACTTGTAAACACCACCTTCATTTCCCTGGCAATGCAGTGCGGACTTACCCTCCCGATAATGAACCCAAATATCGCGGGAATGACCGGCGCCGTCCGTGCATTCCGGCTGCTGAGCGGATACGACCGCCACGGCGTGGAGTTCATCGAGAACTACGGCGCGGAAGTGAAGAAGCCAGCCGCCGCAGCTGTGACAGCCGACATGGATATCTCCGACGCGGTTGCAGCTGGTCTGAAAGCGGAATCCGCGGCGGCGGCGGAGAAGCTGCTCGGCTCCGGCACCGACCCGATGGAACTCATCAACGGCAAGCTGATTCCGGCGCTGGATTCCGTGGGCGCGAAATTCGAGAAGGGCACGATATTCCTGCCGCAGCTGATACAGTCAGCCGGTGCAGCGCAGGCGGCGTTCGACGTGGTGAAGAAAGCGATCTCCGAACGAGGCGGCAGCGGAGTTTCCGCCGGAAAAGTCGTTCTCTGCACCGTCAAGGGAGATATCCACGACATCGGAAAGAATATCGTAAAGACCCTGCTTGAGAACTACGGCTTTGATGTAATCGACCTCGGCAAGGACGTGGATTACCAGACCGTTGTGGACGCAGCGATAAAATACGACGTCCGCTTGGTGGGACTTTCCGCGCTGATGACTACCACGCTCAAGAGCATGGAGAACACAATAAAGCTGCTGCGCGAGAATAACGTAAACTGCAAGGTAGTTGTCGGCGGCGCGGTACTCACGCCGGAATATGCTGAGAAGATCGGCGCGGACTACTACGCAAGGGACGCAAAGGAAACCGTTGACATCGCAAGAGCAGTCTACAGCGTGAACGGATAACGGACATAAAAAAGAGGGGCGTTTTTTGATCCGCCCCTCTATTTTATTGTATGAAGTATTTACTTGAGTATCTCCTCAGCCTTGGTGTTGTCTGCGGTGATAGCATAGTAAACAGTCGTGCCGTTTAACTTTACGAAGCAGTCGTCGAACTTGTACATCTCCTCAGGAGTGTAGTCCTGATAGGTTGACTTCTGGGTTTCAATACGAGATTCAAGCGCAGTCTTTACCTCGTTTGCCTTAGTCTGGCTTTCGGCAACGAATACGCCGAACTCGTCCGGGAATGCGCCGGAGCCGCAGGTGTATGCGACGTAATCAGTAAGACCGTCGGCGGTGAACCCCAGGCGGAGCTCCATGTTCTCGCCGGTGACCTCCACCATCTCCCCTGCGAACTCTACATCTGCAAGGAGCTTTTCAGCCTTTTCCTTGGCTGTGGCAGTGCTTTCAGCAGTAGCGGCAGCGGAGCTGTCGGAAGAAGTTGCAGAAGAGCTGTCGCCGGAGCCTGAGGTTCCGTTTCCGGAGCAGCCTGCCATGAGTAATGCTGCGAGAAGCGCAGCGGCTGTGAGTGTCTTTTTCATTTTTTGTCGTCCTTTCTTAAATCAGGCTCTCAATGTAAGAGAGCATTACCTTGTATGTCACGCCCTTGAAGTGAAGTCCGTCACTCTCTGCATATTCATGCAGGAAGTATCCGTTATCGTCCGAGAGCAATGAATACATGTCTATGTATGTAATTCCCTTTTCATCAGCGAGAGATTTGATGAACTTGTTGAAATCAGTGATCATTTTATTTGTGATACCGGCGTAGGCAGCGGAAGTGCTGTCGTCCGTGACCGGAGTTACCGCCAGAACGTAAACTGTGCTGTCCGGGCACTTCTTTGCGAGCTTGTCCAGCAGCGTGCGGTAGCTGTCCTCCATGGCGGAAGCAGTGGTGATTCCGTTCGAACCTAGCATGATAAAGATACGCTTGGGCTGCATTTTCACTGCGTAATCAAACGCAGTGCCAGTGCTCCCATCTCCTAGGGTGATCTCGGTGTTATAAGCCTTGTAGGGAGTGTACCCGACTGCTGCGGCAACATTCTTCGGGGAAAGCGCGCCGTACAGCGAAAGTCCGGTGGTGATACTGTCGCCGATGAACAGGTCGTTCGCGAAGAATTCCTGGTCGTAGCTTTCGGAAAGTCCAGTGCTCTCGGGTTCGGACTGCTCCGGCTCGGAGGAGGTGGTTTCCTCCGGCACGGAAGTATCCTCGGGAGCGGTTGTCACAGCCGGAGTGAAAGTCCCTGCTGCCTTGGAGGAAGCCTCCGCCTCAGGTGCCTCGGTGATGTACCGCTGGATATAGCTGAGGATATATTCGTATGTCGCACTGGTGAGGTGCATTCCGTCAACTTCGTTATATTCCTGCTTCAGGCATCCGGAATCATCGCTCATGTGCGTGTTTAGATCAAGATAGATCACGCCCAGTTCGCTGCTGAGGGTCTTAAGGTACTCGTTGAAAGAGCGAACGTTGTCGTTGCCGAATCCTGCGCTCGCCGCCGCGCTGCTGTCAGCCGTCAGCGGAGTGATGGAACAGCAGTATATCACGGAATCCGGGCAGACCTCCTCAAGCTTGACCATAAGGTCGCGGAAGCTTCCCTGCATAGCGTTCGGGGAAGAAAGCCCGTTGAACCCCAGCATGAGGAATATGCGCTGCGGCTGCATTTTCTCCGCATAGGAAAGCGCAGTTCCGCTGCTTCCGTCGCCAAGGGTGATGGCCTCGGCATGCGCCTTGTAGGGCGTCAGGCTAACGCTTGCAGCAACGTTCGACGGGTCAAGCTTGGCGTAGTCGGAAAGTCCGACCGCAATACTGTCGCCGATGAACAGGTCCTTGGAGAAGAAGTCCTTGCTGTAATCCGCCGACCCGAAATCCACGTCGGTGAACTCAGGCTCCGGCTCTGCGGTGGGTTCCGCTGTTTCCTCCACCGTGGCTTCAACAGTCGGCTCGGAGGGCGTGGGCTGATTCTCTGGCTTGCTCTTCCACACGTTCAGCAGAACGATCAGCGCAACGATTACCAGCACCAGTCCCACTGACATAGCAATCAGCATTATCGCCTTTTTTGACAGACCGGATTTTTTCCCGCTTCTGACGGGAGGTCTTTTATTTGATTTCTTTGTCATTATTTTCTCCCAATTATACATTTGTTTATTCCGAAAGCCCTGCCAGCAGGAACACTGCCGGAGAGTTCCAGTAGATGGTAACCTCGTTGAGGGAATAGCACTCCATGTTATCTGAGTAGCACTTCATCGGCGGAGTTCCCTCTGGTATCAGCTCCTCTGCGAACTTGTCGTCCCTGTGGCTGTCCGGACCGCCGCTCACCAGTCCGGGGAAGCACTCCTCGATTTTATCCGCGAACGCCTGGCGGTGATGGGGGTAGTTCACGCAGAAACTCCCCACGCCGGTGACAAAGCTGTATCCCGTGGCATTCACGCCGAGCAGGTAATCCAGCTGCATTTTCGCGTACTTGCGGAATCTGGGTCTGCCAATGACGGAATTCCCCTCCAGCCAGTCCGCGATGAGGAATATCATGCCATTTGTGAGCACCTGCATGTTGCTCCCCCAGTGGAAATCCTCTGGAGTAAGGGAAACGCCCCAGCCGCTCCTGTCGCAGACAGCCGCGAGGGCTTCCGCCCGGGAGATGAAATCCTTGTGGAGCATGTTGAGAATGGAGCCGCCGGCTCTTCCGCTCAGCAGGAGCGACACCGCACCAAATCCGCCCACTGAAGCAAATCCCAGGGCAGTCCGTGGGAAATCCGCCTGGATAAGTGCGAGCAGCTTCGTGTAGTAGCGCTCCTCCCCGGTGACTGAGAACAGCTCTGCCGCTGCCCAGAACCGGTTATCGACGTCGGAATGCTCACCGTAAACCCCAGTGCCGCACCCCTCGGGATTCGAGAATCCTATGAACTGCGGATTTCTCTCCAGCCAGTCGTAGGCGGCAAGGGAGCACTTCATCAGCCAGTCGGCGAAAACTCCGTCGTACTTACGGTACACTGTGGAAGCCAGCGCGGTTACTGCGGCGAAATCCGCCGTGGCGCTGGAGGAAACCGGCAGCACATACATCTGCCCGTGATCGTCCTCCGGCATGACGAAATCCGCATGCTGAGCGGTGGTGGCCTTGTGCCATACCGCGCCGTCAAACCGCTGCATTTTAAGCAGCCACTCCAGCTCATAGCGGCACTCTATAAGCACATCGGGCATATCCGACGGCTTTCCTGGGATATTCAGATCCTGCCGCCGGAATGCCTTGGGATACAGCTTCCAGCCGTAAATCAGGTGGGCGAGCGCCGTTGCCGCAGCGGTGGTGTATCTTCCGTAGTCGCCGGCGTCATGCCAGCCGCCGGATACCTCCAGCGAAACCGAGTGGTTCTCCCACAGGAGAGCGCGGCCGCAGTGGCACTTGCCGTGAATCCACTGACCGGCGTACTGCGGCAGGAGTTCGCAGCCGCAGCGCTGGAAGTAGAACGCTTTCATGCACTTGTCGAAGCAGTCAATATACACATCATCGCGTATCTTAAACGGCTCTGAACTTTCGCTGCCGGATACCACGCGGTACTCCCCCGGGGTTTTAAGTCCCGAAAAATCCGCACGCCAGGTATCATCGCCGGAAGCCTCGTCGTGCCCGGCGGATACCACGCTTCCGGACAGCACCTGCATTCCGCTTTGATCAACCACGGCAAAATATGATGCCGGGAATGTCAGCACGGCGACCTTTTCGTCCCCGGGTCTGTACCCAGCCTGATCGACGAAAATCTTCATCGGAGCTTCGAGCATTTCGGGACGGGGATTTTCTATTTCATCATTGTTCATGGTAATGACCTCGTTCATTATCATGGGCGGATTTCCGGTCTGCCCATACACATTTATTCTACCACAATACCATAAATCTGTCAATATAAAAATGTAATCAGAACTGCATTTTCTGTCTGTATTCACGTTCTTCCCCACGCAAAACACCCCCTGGCTCATGTCAGGGGGTGTGAAGTATAATGCCCGGAATCAGTCCTCGTCGTCAGCCTCGGGAGCGTCCCAGTTATGGTACACGTTCTGAACGTCGTCGTTGTCATCGAGGGCTTCCAGAAGGAGTCCCATCTTCTTGATCTGATCCTCGTCGGTGAGAGTGGTGTATGTAGAGGGTACCTGCTCTTCCTCGGCAGAAACAACCTTGTAGCCCTTCTTGCCCAGCTCCTCGGCAACTGTGGAAACTACGGAGGGGTCTGTGGTTATCTCAACAACGCCGTCCTCGAAGCTGAAGTCATCGCCGCCGGCTTCCAGAATATCCTCCATTGCCTTGTCCTCGTCGATATCTCCGTCCTCGTTGTCGAGCACGATGATTCCCTTGCGGGAGAACATGAAGGACACGCAGCCGCTGGCGCCCATGTTTCCGCCGAACTTGTCGAAGTAGTGGCGGATCTCGCCTGCGGTACGGTTTCTGTTGTCGGTAAGGCACTCAACGATAACCGCAACGCCGTTCGGACCGTAGCCCTCATATACGCAGTCCTCATAGTCGTTCTTCTCTGCGCCGCCGGCTGCCTTCTTCAGCAGTCGGTCAATGTTGTCGTTCGGGATATTGTTGCTCTTTGCCTTCTGAACAAGCGCATAGAGTCTGGAATTGTTCGCCGGGTCAGCGCTTCCAGTTTCCTTAATGCAAACGAGGATCTCACGGCTGATCTTGGTGAATACCTTTGCTCTTGCGCCGTCCTTCTCGCCCTTCTTGCGCTTGATGGTGCTCCATTTTGAATGTCCTGACATAAGTTCTTTCTCCTTATTCTGTATTTAATTCAGTCCAGCTTCTGGAAGCCCTTTCCCAGGACCTCGCTCGCGCCGGTAATAATTACAAATGCATTCGGATCCGTCTGCTTGACGATCCGCTTTACCTTGACGTACTCGTTCTTGTGGACGGCAATGCACACGACCTGCCTGTCCTCGCCGCTGTAGGCGCCCTCGCCCTTGAGCAGCGTAACTCCGCGCTTCTGCTTCAGCAGTCTGTCGGCTATCTCCTGCGGCTTCTCCGAGAAGATCATGAGGAACTTTCCCTCCAGACCTCCGTAGACAAGCGCGTCGATCACCTTCGACTGCACAAATACAGATATGATCGCATACAGCACAACGTCAAGGTCCTTGTACACGATATAGCCGCTGAGCGCGACGCCGGCATTCACCAGGAATGATATCTGTCCCAGTTTTATCTCCGGCTTGAAGCGGTTGATTATCTTGTTGATTATATCAGTACCGCCGGTGGTTCCCTCCCGGGCGTAGACGATTCCCAGACCGGCGCCCATCAGCAGTCCGCCGAATATCGACGCAAGAATTCCTCCGCCGTTATCCGCGATATACACCGGGACGTTTTTCAGCAGGTAGTCCGTCATGATGGACAGCGACGCAACGCCGACCAGCGTCTTTATCATCGTCGTCCGGTTGAGCAGAAAAAATCCTGCGATCAGCAGCGGAATGTTGATCGCGGCTATCAGCGTACCGATATTCCAGTCCGTGACGTAGCTGATTATAGTCGCAACGCCCGTGACTCCGCCCGGGGCGATGTTGTTGGGCGCCGTGAAGCAGTGTACTCCCAGCGCATACACGCCGGAGCCTGCAATTATCACAATGATGTCAATGACCCAACGCCATACGGTTTTTGAAGTCTGTGACATAGCACCTCCAACTAGACTGGGAGCGCCTCGCATATCGCTGCAAACAGCGTTTCAATGCGCTCCTGCTGCCCTGAAAGGCTCAGGTATCCGAACAGAGTTTCCAGCGCGGTCGCCCGGCGGTATTCCGACGGCTTGGCGCTCTTGGGGACGGATATTCCCCCGGCGTTTCTGCCGCGGCGGAGTATGTCGGCTTCCCTCTCGGTAAGCATGGGTTCGATGACGTCCACCGCCTTTGACTGGTAGGAAGCCCTCACCTGCTCGACCGCAAGGTCATGCAGCCGCCCTGCGTTCGTATTTCCCTTCAGCACGACCTCGCGCCGCACCAGGAGCTCATACACGCAGTCACCGTAAAACGCCAGAACATTCGGGCTGTATGCGCCCGCTTCATGCTCGGACAGTACTGTTAAAGCCATTCCATCAACCTTTCAGTATGTAGTATACGCAGCTGTATTCCTCGCAGTGCGCCTCGAAAATTCCGTGCTCCTTCCGGAGTTCGCTCATTCCCAGCGACACGCTGCTGTCGTCCTTGTGTATCCCGGCGTATTTCTCCGCGGCGGAAATCAGCGGTTCGTAATACCCCTTCTGCCAGTCGGATTTCGGCGCGATGTAGAAATCCTGCACATGCCAGCCCATTTCCTTTGCGAGAACCAGCACCTTGTCCAGCGGAAGGATCCTGCCGAACCTCCTCTGGCAGAACACCTTCGTGTCCGGCGAGGGTTCCGTGAGCCAGCTGACAGTGCGGTAAACCAGGGTGCCTCCCATGGCAAGCTTCGCCCGGAGCTGCTCCAGTCTTTGCTCGCAGCCGTCAAAATCCACAATGCCGTTGTACCAGATGAGGTCGTAGCTTCCGTCCTCGCCCGGCAATTCAAACAGCTGGACTGCCGAGGCGTCCAGACCGGCTTCGCTGCCCTGCTGCACGCGTATCTCGTCCGTGAACGCGGATACCAGACGGCAGCCGAACCTTTCGGAAATTAGCTGCGGAGTGGCAATCTCGTCGCCAACGAACAGCGCGGACTTCGGAGAGATACTCCCAAGCATGGAGATGACCTGCTTCGCAGTTTCCACACTGCCGGGAGAGGAACGTTCAAGATCACGGAGCAATACACTGATGAATGTCATTATTCTACCTCAGAAACGCGTCGGTTTCTCACGGAATTATCTCACATAATTGAACTCGAAATCGTAGATCGACACAAGGTCGTCCTCCTGGATTCCCTGCTTTTCCAGCTCGTCGATTATGCCGCTGGAGCGCAGAACTCTCTGGAAATACTGAAGGCTCTCGTAGTCCTCCATGTTGCATGTGGAGAGGATCGGCGCCATGAACGGAGCGTCCACGACATAAACGCCGTCGATCTTCTGCACGGTGAAGCTGTGCTTCTCGTTTTCCATCTGCTGAAGTTCCGCCATGGTAAGCGGCTGAACCTCGAAGCGCTTTGGCGGAGGGAGCTTGGAAAGCTCCTCGGCTACGCAGTCCATGAGCGCGTCAGTGCCCTCTGTCGTCGCAGCGGATATCGTGAAGAATGGCAGTCCCTTTTCCTCGATGAAGCTGCGGAAATCTGCTATCTGCTCCTCGGTCGCCATATCGGACTTGTTCGCCGCAACGATCTGCGGACGCTCCGCCAGCTCCTCGGAGAAGTTCGCAAGCTCCAGGTTTATTTTCTCGAAATCGTCCTTCGGATCGCGACCCTCGATTCCGGAAACGTCCACCACATGGACGATCAGCCGGCAGCGCTCTACATGCCGCAGGAAAGCGTGGCCAAGTCCCACGCCCTCGCTGGCGCCCTCGATAAGTCCGGGGATATCCGCCATGACGAAGGACTGCTCGCCGCGCTTCACAACTCCGAGGACCGGGGTCAGTGTGGTAAAGTGGTAGTTCGCGATCTTCGGCTTGGCGGCGCTGACTACGCTTATCAGCGTGGATTTACCGACATTCGGGAATCCCACCAGACCAACGTCAGCCAGCAGCTTCAGCTCCAGAACCACGTCGAATGCCTCGCCGGGGAATCCGGGCTTGGCAAAACGAGGGATCTGGCGCGTCGGTGTCGCAAAGTTTGCATTGCCCTTACCTCCGCGGCCGCCCCTGGCTACTACGACAGGCTCGTCGTCGGAGATATCCGCCATGATTCTGCCGGTGTGGGCGTCCTTGATTATGGTGCCCCTGGGCACGCGGATTATCGTAGGCTCCATGGATTTGCCGGAGCAGCGCTTGGCGCCGCCGTTCTCGCCGTCCGGGGCGATGTACTTCTTCTTATAGCGGAAGTCGATCAGCGTGGAAAGATTATCGTCAGCGACAAACATGATGTCGCTTCCCTTACCCCCATCGCCGCCGTCAGGTCCGCCTGCATTCACATATTTCTCGCGGTGAAAGCTTACTGCCCCGTTGCCGCCGTTTCCTGCCTTGATAGATATTTCGACCTTATCAACAAACATTCTCTGCCGCCTCGCTTTCCTTACTGTTTGTTATTTCACAACTTTCAACTTTTATTTCATGTAAAATCAAGAAAAACTTAAGCCGGATTTATGCAATCCGGCTCAGTTGATTAATTAGATTGCAGAAATTAGTCAGCGTAAACGCTTACCTGCTTCTTATCTCTGCCGAGGCGCTCGTACTTTACAGTGCCGTCAATAAGAGCGAACAGTGTATCGTCAGAACCCTTGCCGACATTGTTGCCAGCGTGGATATGTGTACCTCTCTGTCTTACCAGAATGCTTCCGGCGTTAACCTTCTGCATGTCAGCGCGCTTTACGCCAAGTCTCTTGGACTCGGAATCACGGCCGTTCTTGGTAGAACCCATACCTTTTTTATGAGCGAAATACTGTAAACCAATTCTAATCATTGTTTTATCCTCCTGTTATCATTCGGAAGTCAAGCTTCCCTCAATTCAACCTTTACCCCGGGGTACTTCTCCGAGATATATTCCATGTGGTCACGGAACGCGTCAAGGAGCTTCACACTCGGGTCGTCAGAACTGTTCAGGCGGAGTTCGATCCGATTCTCCCCCACCGCCACGTCAGCGTCGGCATGAAAGAAATCCGTCACGGTGTTGCACACCAGCTGGACAGCGGAACTAACAGCGGAGCAGACGATGTCATCGCCCTCCACGCCGTAGCCTGCATGCCCGGTCACAACAAAACCGTAGATCGAACCATTCCGTCTGGCGAATACTATCCGCAGATTATGCGTTGATTGCTTCAATTCTAACCTGGCTGTACGGCTGTCTGTGGCCCATCTTTCTCTTGCTGCTCTTCTTGGGCTTGTAGGTGAAGACGGTGATCTTTTTAGCCTTACCGTTCTTCAGCAGGGTAGCCTTTACGCTTGCGCCGTCAACATAGGGAGCGCCTACCTTAACGCCGTCGTCCTTGCCTACCATGATAACCTTGTCGAATGTGATCTCGCCCTCGGCCTCGAGCTTCTCGATGAAAAGGATATCGCCTTCCTTTACCTGATACTGCTTTCCGCCTGTTTCGATTACTGCGTACATTTTAAATACCTCTTTTTATTCAGACTCGCTGCGTCGGGGTTGCATTTCTGCGCTTACGAGCTGTTTCCGTGAATGGGCACAACTCACCCTGCACATGCGGCAAATTTATTATATCACATCAAATCCGCCTTGTCAAGAGGTCTGGAACAAATTTTTCCGATTTTTTTGCTCAGGAACAGTTCACGTCGATTATGATCCTTTCAAACTTCTCATTCCCGTCAAAGAACAGGTACACCACGCCGGGAGTGGAATCATCGAAATAGTAGGTCAGCACTCCGTTGGAATTCCCGACCGGTTTACCGAACGCCGTCAGCACTTCGCCAAGTGTGTAATCAGCGGTGACTCCGGCAAATTCAAGCGCTCTCACCGCCGGGTCGTGGGACTTTACTGCGATTCCTACCACCTTGTCGTCCAGCAGGTCAGTCCTTCCGGCGATGTCGCCGGAAATATACAGGGAGCCGTCGATATGTACGCCGTTCAGCGAAAATCCCAGGCAGCTGTTATCGCCTGCAATCATATATCCGGTCAGTCTGACCTCCGTTTTAATGCCCGGTATCTCGCTCAGCTTGCAGGGAAATCTGATCACCTGCCCGTTTATCGTCAGCTCCGGAAGGATTTCCCTTATTCCGTCAAGCTGTGCTTCCATGGTATTTCTCTCCTCTTATTGTCAGAATAAAGGCGGACCACGCACGCGCCAGTCCGCCTATTCTTATTTAGTTATGACTTTATTTCGGTTCCCGGAGGGAGCATGTCGTAACGCGCGAACTCCGATGTGAACTCGCCGAGTCCCTGGGTGATCTGACGGAGCGTCAGCGCGAAATCCGACAGTTCTGCCACGGGAGCCTCAGCTATCAGTTCGGTCATTCCGTTGCCTGCCGCGTTCATTCCGAGAACTGAGCCGCGCCGCTTGGAGAGCACGCTCATCACGTCGCCCTGCTTTTCGTCCGGCACAAGTATCTTCAGGCTGTCCACTGGCTCCAGCAGGTAGGGCTGAGCCTCCTTCATGCAATCCTTGAACGCCATGGAAGCCGCTGTCTTGAACGCCATCTCGGAGCTGTCCACCGGGTGGTAGCTTCCATCGACGAGCGTAGCCTTCAGCTTGACCACCGGGAATCCACCCAGGGAGCCGTGCTCCGCCGCTTCCTGGAGTCCCTTTTCGACTGCCGGGAAGAAATTCTTGGGAACGCTGCCTCCGAATATCTTCTCCTCGAACAGCAGTTCGTCGCCGCCATACGGCTCAAACTCTATCTTGACATGTCCGTACTGTCCGTGACCGCCGGACTGCTTCTTGTACTTGCTCTCGATCGTCACCTTCTTGCGTATTGCCTCGCGGTAAGCGATCTTCGGCTCGGACATCACGACGTTCATTCCGAACTTGGACTTCAGCTTTGCCACAGCCACGTCAAGGTGCTGGTCACCAAGTCCGCCGATCATGCGCTGGTGCGTTTCGTGATCGTGAACGTATTTCAGCGTGAGATCCTCCTCCAGGAGTCTGCGGATAGCCGCGGAAAGCTTGCCCTCGTCGCCGCCGTCCGACAGCTTTACTGCGCGGAAATAGCACGCCTCCGGGAACTTCGTAGGCTCCAGGGCTGCGACGGATTCCGGCGCGCAGAGGGTGTCGTTCGTTGCCGCTTCAAGCTTAGCCACCGCAACGATATCGCCGGCGTTGGCTTCGGAAACCTCCTCCTGCTTCTTGCCAAGGAGCTTCAGCAGCTTGCCCACGCGGATAGTTTCGCCGTTAGTGGCATTGACCACGGAAGCGCCGGGAACCAGCTTGCCCTGTACCACCTTGAGCACGCTTATCTTGCCGACGAATGGGTCGGCAACCGTCTTGAATACAAGCGCCTTCAGCGGTTTGTTCTCATCGTAATCCAGCAGTTCGCCATCGCAGTATTCCAGCCTGCGCTCGTTCGGCGATGGAAGCATTGACACAACCGCGTCCAGCAGCATATCAACGCCGGAGAGCGTGTCGTTCGCGCAGCACACCAGCGGAGTAATTGCGCCGCTTGCCACGCCGTCGTGGATTCCCCTGACAAGCTCCTCGTGGGTGAAATCCTCGCCGTTGAAGAACTTCTCCATGAACTCCTCGTTGGTTTCCGCGACAGCTTCCGCCATGGAAGCCCGCAGTCCGGCTATGCGGTTTTCGGAAGCCGGCATGGGCACCTCGGTGGGAATGCCCTTTGTATCGTACTTGTACGCCTTCATCGTGAGCAGGTTTATGTACGCCTCAACAGGTCCGTTCTTGTCATACGGAACAACTATCGGGCACACCGACGGACCGAACACGGTCTTGAGCTGCGTGTGCACCTTATAGAAGTCGGAATTCTCCACCTCCATGCAGGTGACCGCGAGCATTCTCGCCTTATTCTGACCTGCGGCGAGGTCGTACGCCTTACGCGTGCCTGCACACACGCCGTCCTTTCCGTTCACGGTGATGATGACGGATTCCGCGGCGCGCATTCCTTCGTACATTCCGCCAAGGAAGTCAAACTGACCCGGCGCGTCGATTATGTTTATTCGCGTATCCTGCCACACGGTGGAAGCAAGGGCGGAATTTATGGATATCTTCCTGCGGATCTCCTCCGGATCGAAATCGCACACGGTGCTGCCCTCGTTGGTGCTGCCCATGCGCTCTGTAAGACCTGACTTAAAGAGCATAGCCTCGGCTAATGCTGTCTTTCCGCTTCCGCCATGTCCGGCAAGTAATATGTTTCTGATGTTATCAGCAGTGAATGCTTTCATTGGGTCGAACCTCCGATTGATTATTTGGCAGCCCGGCTTTCCGGAACTCCATGCTTCTATTATATAGTAATCTTGTATAAATTTCAACTGGTTTTGTGAAGTTTTTTGATATGCCATGTACAAATTCCAGATTATGTTTTGTGCATTACTGACAAAACACAGACAAAAATCGCCCTTGATTATGGCATTGCGTTAGTATATAATAGACATAACAATTAAAAAGGAGATAGTCTATGATCACCGAAAACCTTCCGATGACCTGCCCGGTCTGCGGCGAAAAATCCGGGAATCCTCCCCTGCTGACCCGGGACGGGAATTCCCTGCGCTGTCCGAAAAATCACTGCTTCGACATTTCCTCCAAAGGGTATGTGAACCTGCTGCTCTCCCAGCACAAGAACGTAAAGGATCCCGGCGACAGCAAGGAGATGGTGGCCGCCCGGCGGCTGTTTCTGGACAGCGGCGCGTATTCCGGGCTGAGGGATAAACTGTGCGAGTGCGCCGTGAAATATGCCGCAGGATTCCCGGAGCCGGTCACGCTGCTCGACTGCGGCTGCGGCGAGGGCTACTACACCGTGGGAATGTATGACGCAGTCCCCGGAATGCGCGTTTTCGGCGTGGACATCTCGAAAAACGCGCTGGCTGCGGCGCACTCCCGTATCAACGCCGGTGGAATCAGACGCAATATTTTCTGCGCCGCCGCCAGTGTATTCCGCCTGCCCTTCTGCGACAGCTCCATGGATATGGCGGCAGTGATCTTCGCCCCGTTCCAGCGCGAGGAACTGCTGCGCGTGGTAAAGCCCGGCGGCGTTATCATTACCGCTATCCCCGGGGAGCGCCACCTGTTCGGACTGAAATCCTTGATCTACGACCAGCCGCGGCTCAACGAGGTGAAACCGTATGAGATCCCCGGCATGGAATTCCTGGGAATGCGCTCTGTCCGTGACAAAATAACTATCACCAGCCAGGAAACTCTCAACGCGCTTTTCACCATGACGCCGTATTACTACAAGACCTCCCAGCACGACAGCAGCAGGCTGTACGGCTACTTCGGGACGAACGACAACTTCACCACCGAAATAGACTTCCAGGTGCTGTGCTACAGGACAATTCGGAATTAAGGTGTCCGGTCGCGCCGGACTGATTCGAATACACTAAAAAGGGACTGTACAAATTTACAGTCCCTTTTATTTATATAGTCCCACGAAGTGGGGCTCAACAATTCCGAATTAAAATCCTACTTTTTCTTTCTCGTAAATACTGGCTCTCCGCGGCGGTGATTCAGAGCCTTCGCGGCGCGCTTCTCTGCGGCGATTCTCTCCCTTTCCGCCATCATCTCTTCCAGGCGCTGTTTACTCTTTTCCGCCATGTCGATAAGCATGAGCTTGTTGTTAAAGCTGGGCTTATCCAGGACCATCTCAAACAGCGCGTTCATGAGCTGTTCTGCCTCCTGCTCGGAATTCACCAGACGGCGCTCCATAAGCTCCCTCGGGGTTATCGCCAGCTGCCGGATATTGTAGCACTCCCCGGTGTCCAGTATCTCCTTCAGCGCAGTAGATGCCGCCCTCAGCCGCTGCACGTCCGTGGTTTCTGTATCCATTTTTTTTGCCCGGGCGTCCGCTATCTCGCACTGTATCAGCTTGCGCAGGTCCTCCGCGCCAAGAGCGTCCAGAAGGCGCTTCAGTCCGGCGCGCTCCTCCGGTATTTCCTTGTCGTGGTAGAATACCAGCCAGCTTACCTCTCCGGACAGCGCCGCCGGGAATTCCAGCCGACGCATTATGCGCTCCGCAAGCAGCCTGCTGCGCTCACCGTGCCCCTTGAAATGACCGTGGCCGTGGCTGTCAATCGAGCAGCAGTCCGGCTTGCCAAGGTCGTGGAACAGCATTGCGAACCTGACGGACAGCTCCGGCACCGCATAGCCTACCGACTTGCATATATGAGTCCACACGGTGAAATCGTGATGAACGCTGTGCTGCTCAAATCCAATGCACGGCTCTATCTCCGGCAGCAGGGACTTCAGAATATCCGCGTACTGCTCCAGCACCCGGGCAGCGTACTTCCCCATCACAATACGGGAAAGCTCGTTGAACAGCTTGTCCTTTTCGGCGTACTCAAAGCAGCTGACGTTAGCCCGTATCGCGTCCGCAGTCTTTTCCTCGATGACATACTCTCCCTCGGAGCAGTAGCGCATTGCTTCAAGTATTCTCGATGGGTCGGAGGTGAAGCACCTGGACATGTCGTACCAGCTTTCGGTGGTCTGCTTCCCGTTCTCTTTTACAGTCCGGGACTGCATTTCACCGATGGCGACCACTCTCGCCGGAAGCCTTACCACGCCGGTGCGACGATTGAATTCGTCCAGGGAATCAGGAACCAGTCCCTCCTGAATCTCCTCGCGTTCCTCCTCGGCGACTGCCGCAGGGTCCGGGCGTAGGGACGCCCTGCCGCCGAACGGGTCGATAAGCCCGGTTCTCGGACTGTACGCCATCGCGTTCATCGTGAATCCCCGGCGGAAAAGGTCGGTTTCCAGGTCCTCGGCGTACATAACGCGGTTCCCGACTACCTCGCGACGGTAGGGAGAAACCTGGATTATCATTCCGACGACCGTGACAAGTACCTCGCCGCGCTTCATTCTCTCATCGGATATACGGTATTCCCGGAAAGCGAACAGGATATCGTTTATCCCGGCGTTCGTCACTATATCATAATCCTGCGGATTGTTCCCCAGCAGGAGTTCCCTCACGCAATCCCCGACGACGTACGCGTCGTATCCTGCATTCTCCAGCACTCCGATAGCCTGTGTGACCTGCTCTGGCAGAATTATCATCATTATCACCCCTGATATCTCGCATTTCTGTTACTATTATATAACATTTCCTGCAAAAAATCAAGTGGAATATCAGGCGTTCTTTTCAACGTATTACCGTGGAAATATCAGAAGAAAAGTCCTACGGTCAAGGCGCACACTATCCAGGCGGTAAGGTCGGCAGTCATTGCTGCCGGGACCGCATACCGTGTGCGACGCACCTTCACGGCGGAGAAGTACACAGCGATAGTGTAGAACGTGGTTTCAGAGGAGCCAAGGAGAATTGCTGCAGTGCGCTCCGGCAGGCTGTCCGCGCCGTATTCCCCGGCAATGCTGTCATAGACCGCCATCGCGCCGCTTCCGGAAAACGGACGCAGCAGCACCATCTGCATGCACTCCGGAGGGAATCCGACTGCGGAGCAGAGCGGCTCCAACAGCCCGGTAAGGAGTTCCACAGCGCCGCTGGCGCGGAGCATTCCGACGCTGATGACGAGCAGCACAAGAGCCGGGAGTATTTCCGCAGTCGTGCGGAGTCCTCCGGCGGCGCCGTCGCAAAAGCACCGGAATACATCGACGCGCCGCACTGCGCCCCAGATCATTATTCCTGCGAAAAGCAGTGGAATTATCAGGTCAGTTATCTGCACGGGGAACCCTCCTCCTGGAAAAGCGCGCCATCAGCTTTGCCGCCGTCACCGCCACAGTCAGGGAATACACGGATACTATCCAGACGCAGGGCAGTATCTCCATCGGGCGCTCTGCTCCGCAGGCGGTGCGCAGCGCGGCGGCAGTCGCCGGAATAAGCTGAAGGCTCGCAGTATTCAGCACCGTCAGCATTATCATGTTGTCGCTGGCAGTTCCGTCGCCAGGGGACTCCTCCTGCTGTATCGCTTCCATCGCCTGGATTCCCAGGGGTGTGGTGGCATTACCAAGTCCCAGGATATTCGCGGACAGGTTCATGGCGATAAGTTGCATTGCCCTGCCACCCTTTTTCAGCCCCCGGAACAGCCTGGAAAGCACCGGCGACAGGAACGACGACATCAGCCGGACTGCGCCGCACTCCTCTGCAACCTTCATAAGTCCGCTCCAGAGGCACATTACTCCGCACAGGGAAATGGCAAGGGTGACCGCGGAGCCCGCCCCGTCAAGCACCGCGGCGGATACCTCCGGGAGCCTTCCGGTGGCTATTCCGCAGATGATGGAAGCAGCCGGGATTATTATAAGGAGTATCTTCAATTTTCTGCACCTCCAAATTCCATTTGGTCATTAAAGCGTTTTAAAACAGACGTTTCCAGTTTACCATATTTGCTTCCTATATTTCTTACTTTCTTCCAATATCAGACTTATATTTATGGTAATCCGATATTTGGCTTAGTAAAGACAATGAAATCGTTATACACCGTATGTTTCGCAATACATTTGACACTTTTATATACCGTTTAACGCGTTATCGAGTTTCCATCAAATTAGTAAAAAGCTGCTAAAAAATTGACAACTCTCAGAAAACATGCTATAATATGCAAGAAATCAGCGGAATGCTGGAAAAAACGTTAAATCAGGACGAAATGCAGCTTTATCAGGCAATAAAAGCTGCAAAGAGGAGGAAAAACCAATGGTAAAGTCAACCGGTATTGTAAGAAAAGTAGATGAACTGGGAAGAATCGTAATCCCGATAGAGCTGAGAAGAACCCTCGACATCGGAATCAAGGACAGCCTTGAGATCTACGTAGAGGACGATCAGATCATTCTCAAGAAGTACATGCCTGCATGCGCATTCTGCTCCAATGCAAGCGGAATCACGATCTTCAAGGGCAAGAACATCTGCTCCGAGTGCCTCGCTGAACTGAGCAAGCTCAGCTGATCAGAGTACATACAGCTCCGGGGATTTCCCCGGAGTTTTCTTTTTATGTATATGTGGTCGGAGCAGGTTTATTCCGGTGCAACGCCGCTTGCCGACAGCCTTCCTCCGCCGACAATTCGACCTTTTTCAAAAAAAACAAAAAAAAATCAAAAAAGTACTTGACAAATCGAAACCTCCGTGATATAATAATTAAGTCGTTGAGAGTAAACAACGAATGAATATGGCGGTATAGCTCAGTTGGCTAGAGCACTTGGTTCATACCCAGGGTGTCATTGGTTCGAATCCGATTACCGCTACCATCAAAACCGCATACTTTGCTGTGCGGTTTTTTTATTAGGCCCGTTGGTCAAGAGGTTAAGACATCGCCCTTTCACGGCGGAATCATGGGTTCAATTCCCGTACGGGTCACCAGACTTAATCAAAGGCGAACACTCATTCTCGTGGGTGTTCGTCTTTTTTTCGTTGGAGCTTATGGCGCCCTCCGTATTTTCTGAATCACTAAGCACCGAAAAATCCACGCACCGTTCGCCGTCTTTGTAGTTAAAGAATATCACAACACGGTCATCATAGACGTAAACGCTGTTCACAAAGATGTCGATGATTTTCTGCTTCTGCGACTTGTCGGAGAGATCGGCAGCGGCAAAGTTCATAAGCCAAGCCTGAATTTTCTCCTGCGGAATCACGGGCTTGACGAGCTTTTCAATGGCGATGTTCGTTTCAAGCTGCTCCTGCTCGGCTTCGAGTTTTTCAAGTTCGGATTTCGTAGTTTTAAGGACAATACCCGCCTTGATTGCTTTCATGAGATTCTTTATTTCTTTCTGATTTTCACGGAGTCTGCGCTTCAGAGCAGGGAGCATTGGACTTTCCTTGGACTGCAAATCGAAACACGCTTTGCTGATTCTCTTAACAAGCGCCTTGTCTTTGAAAATATCCATCGCCGCGTTCAGAACGATGTTTTCAATCAATTCTTTCTGCACTGGTTTCTTATTACACTTATGCTTCTTGACGTTCATGCACTTGTAGTAGCGATAAATTGACTTGCACTTTCCCGTTCCGCTGATTCCGGAAATTGTAGCTCCGCAAATTCCGCAGAAAATCTTTCCGGTCAGCAGATACTTTTCCTTGTTATTCTTGAAGCTACCTGCTTTGTGCTTATTTACATTTAACCTGTGCTGACACTTGTCGAAAAGCTCCTGCGAAATTATCGGCGGAATCGCCTCATTATTTATAGTATCCTGAAACTTGTATTCGCCTAAATAGCGCCGATTATTGAGCATCCAGTTCAGAAAATGATATGTAAATTTACGTCCGTTGTTTGACATCTTGCTGTTGATATCGTCGAGAATACTACGGATAGTTTCGCCCTCGGAATATCTCGTGAAAACGTCCAGAACAATCGGTGCGTTCACAGGGTCAAGCTGAAAATGATGATTTTCATCAATCGTGTAACCAAAGGTCAACGTACCGCCGTTGAATTTACCCTTGATTGCATTTTCAGTCATTCCGCGGCTGGTTTTCTGCGCCAGATCTTTAATGTAATAAACTGAGATTCCCTCGAAAACTGACTCCATCATCTGACCCTCAGGCGAGCCGTCGATAGGTTCGGTTGCTGAAATGACACTTACTCCACTTGATTTAAGCGCGTATTTGTACTTCACACTGTCGAATTTATCACGCGAAAAACGGTCGATTTTCCATACAATTACGTACTGAAATTCCCTGAGCGTACTGTCTGAAATCATTTGCTGGAACTCTGGACGGTTGTCTGCGCGAGTCCCCGAGAGCGCTCTGTCGATGTAAGTCCGAATTACCGTGTAGCCTTTGCGCTCAGCGAAGGACTGGCACTCGCGAACCTGTCCCTCGATGGATTCCTCACGCTGATTGTCGCTTGAATATCTTGCGTAAATTACTGCTTTCATACTACTCCTTCCACCGGGATTTCGAAGCAGTACTATAAATTGTATAGTTAGCCCTTATCCAGGCTGTCTTTAGATTGTTCCAACAGGTCCACAAGGACCTGCTTTAGTCGCTCGTTCATGGGGGATTTCGGGTCAAAGCACATCTCAACAAACTTGCGCATTTCGTCTGAATCCACAGCGAGTTTCGGCTGATAATTATAGAGTTTCCCCTGCGGTTTCTCGGTGCGACCGTAGATGTAATCAAGTGACACGTCAAATCTGTCAGCATAGAACAGCAGAACTTCCGCCGGAGGTGTTACACGTGCGGTTTCGTAGCGGTTCACGCTCGCTTGAGTTACACCGATTTCTTTCGCAAGTTTCGCCTGCGACATTCCCATTTTTTCTCTGAGCGTCCTCAATCTTATTGCCATAATGTCCATAAATTTTCGTCCTCCTATACATTTGAAGTTTGCTCTATTATACACTATCTGATTAGAATTGTCAATACACATAAAGTGTATAGGAAGAAATAAAAAGCTCCGACAAAATGCCGGAGCCTATGCAGGTTAAGCCGTGAAATTCTCAATTTCGGGAGGTTCGTGAGCTGCCACATAATCCTTGTATGCACCAATGATTGCGCTTTCAAGTTCGTGACGTGCAGCTCCGCTGATGGGGTGCGCAATGTCGCGGCTAATTCCGTAGGAATCCGTGCGGCACGGCATGGCGATGAACAGATGATCGGTCTGAATCAGCTTGATTTCGTGGATTGCGAAGCAGTCGTCAATCGTAATTGATACTACTGCGCGGAGTTTACCGCTGTCGAATGTTTTTCTGAAAATGATGTCTGTAATATTCATTTGGGTTGTCCTTTCTGTTTTAAGAGTTGATGTTGATTTCCGCGATGAGTGCCTGACTGTCTGCGTAGATTTTGTAAGCGGCAAGTACGGCGCTTTCGATGAGATTGCGTGCGCTTTCGTTGATTGGGTGAACAATGTCGTGGTAAGCTCCGGATTCGTCCTTGCGGCTCGGCATAGCTACAAAGAGGTGGTCGGTCTGAATTACTTTGAGTTCGTGGATTGCAATGCAGCCGTCAATCGTCAGGGAAGCGATTGCTTTAAGATTGCCGCCCATGAGGGATTTTCTGAACTTGATGTCTGAGATAGTCATGTTGGTATTTACCTGTCTTTCTTTGATTTAGATTTCAGTCTTAGTAGACCTTTATTAACACACCGGTCGGCGCCCCGCGACGACAAACCTTTAGTTAAATTCAGCCTAACAGACTTTTATAATAAACCGTCGTTGCGCAAGCAACGACAAAAAACATCTTGTTTAAGGCATATCAAGCGATGAAAACAAATGTGCGTTTCTTGAATTAAGATTGTTGTTAGCGTGTATTGCTTGACTTGACAGTAAATTTATGTTATAATAAAATCGTCGACATATCGGAATCTGTTTGAACGGAGTTTATTATTATGGAAATAAAAAAGGCGGAAATCAAAGATTTGAACATTGTTGTTAAGCTAAAAATTGATATGTTTACAGAAGTAGGTTCAATAGCTTTGTTACAAGACAATGCCGAAGAACAGATATATGAAAAATATAAGGAACTATACCAAGAAGAAAAAGGTTGTCATTATTTGATGTGTGAAAACGATAGTATTGTTGCGTGTGGCGGTGCAGTAATTAAGGAAGATGTTCCGTTCTGTTTCTTTAAAACTCCAATGTATGGATATATAATTGATGTGTATTGTATTCCTGAAAAAAGGAAAAATGGTTATGCTTCAAAAATAATAGAAGAACTGATTAAATGGCTGAAGAGCAAAGGTGTTCAAACTATAAAACTAAAACCCTCGGAAATAGGAAAGCAATTGTATGAAAAATTTGGTTTTTGTGATTCCGGGGAAATGGAATTATGGATTTAATGATTTATTTGCTATCAGATTGATTAACGAACAAATTCCAATTTTACTGTCAGACAAAGTATAGTGAAATTGAACAAATGAGATATCCTATTTTCTACATCAGCTTCAAGCTAAATTCATTGACAATTGCAGCAAAATAATGTAAAATATACATGGCTGAACCGCTGCGGATAACCGCAATGGTTCTGAACCTACAATCGCATAGCGCTACATCCCCAGAAAGAGCCGCGCCCTTCGCTAAGGCAAGGTTCGGATGCAAGACACATTTCGAGCATGAATTTATACTCCACTTTGAGTATATGATTCATGCTCTTTTTTGTTTTCTGGGATATTTCAATATCGAAGATTTGATTCATAGTCTATGCAAAAATCTCCTATCAGGGGAATTCCGACCGGAGTCTGCTCCGGTGAAAAGCAGCCGAAAATCGGCTAATGAGTTCGGGGTCAAGGGGTATCCCCTTGCGCCAACCATTGATGGAAAGCTCGCTTTCTGTCAATGGTGTAACGGCGTATGAAACTATTGACTACGCAATAGTGCGTTGAAAGGAGCGTTACTATGCCAACTGGAATTACTACGAATATGAATTGTGGTCTGGGCAAGAGTAAGTCTAAGGGGCAGCCGGGTAATCTTGCGCATAATCGCAGGGAATTCGATCCTTACAACACTGATCCTAATCTCGCAGTGAATAACATATTTTTCGCGAATCGCAGCTTGAAAGAAACCTATGAGGTTGCTTTCGGCGATTCAATTGACGAGTACATTTCTACGCAAAAGCGCAAGGATAGAATTTCATATACCAGTGACAATTATTTCAAATATTTGTTCGGAGCTGATCCGAATTCAGTAGAAGCTAACGCTGTGCTTATGTCCAATAAGCGCGGTAAAAACTCTGTGAAATCGTTCAATGAAATGGTTGTCCAGATTGGCGATTGCGGAGAGTTCGGGAACTTCATGAGGGACGAGTACGACAACTTCATAGACAAGAACGGAAATAAAGTTAAGTGGGATAAGTCGGCCAGGAATTACTACGATGTTGACGGGAATGTTGTGTCAAACAGTCGCAACTTATTAGCAAATCCAAAGTCTGAAAAAGCACGGAATATGCTTGAAATCTACTACAAGGGAGGTCGTTACAACAAGGTAGGGAATGGCATAAATCAGCGTCTCGAAAATGTTGATAATCCAGATGTTGAATCCGATTTTGAACTGCCGTCCTTTGAAGAACGCAATCCGAATTTTGCCATTGCCTGCTCGGTTATGCACAATGACGAGTGGCACGGAACTCCACATCTGCACATTGATTTCGTGCCGATCGGCGAGGGCTACAAGAAAGGTCCGGAGAAGCAGTTGGGATTCGAGAGAGCGCTCGCCTGCATGGGTTACACTGATAGAATCACGGCATTTTATGAATGGCGTGATAAGGAACGCCAGATTCTGAAAGATATCTGTAATTGCTATGGAATTGAAACGAAAACCAAGGCTGAAGAACAGGCAGATTATCGCGGTGAAACGCTTCCGGTAGATGTATATTCTAATGCCATTCGTGACGCTAAGGCTGATGCGGAAGTCATCAAAGAGAGCGCGAAAATAGAGGCAAAGCACATCAGGAAAGAAGCCGAATCTCAGGCAGACGAAATTCGCACTCAGGCGCAGGAAACGCTTTATACAGCCAATTCTAAGGCGCAGGAAATCACAGCAAATGCCGAGAAGAAAGCGGAAGAATTGCGCTCCGAGAACGATCAGCTTACATCAGAAAACGATAATCTGCGGAAAGATAACGAAAGTTACAGCAAGAAAAACGATGACCTTGGAAAGCAAATTGCACTGAAATCCGGATTGATTGCGAATCCTAGAAAATCCTTGCTGGGGCTCGGTAAAAATGTTGTTGTGAATGCAGATGAGGTCGAGCAGCTTAACGAAATCCATAGCAATATTGTAAAGCTTGCGACCAACACCATGACCTCTGACGAGGACAGAAAAGCCGCTGAGTCCGAACGTAAAGCGGCAGAACAGCTTCGGCAGAATCAGGAGCAGCTTATTCAGCAGGAGGCTGAACGCATTACCCGTGAATCTATTCGGAAATCCCAGAGGGAGCGCAAGGAATATGAGAAGAAGCAGGCAGAGTGCGATAAACTTAAGGCGGAATGCGAGAAGATAAAGAATAATCTGGGACGTTTCATCAGACAGAAGTCTATTGAACTGGTTAGGATAGCTTTTCCGGAAATTGAGCAGGAGAAACTTGCAGCTAAAATTAAGAAGCTTGATGAAAGCGCCCGGCAGGATTTCTTTATGCATCCGGACAATGATGGAAAACAGTATTGATTTTTTAGCAGTTTGATGTTATACTTGTAGCAAATACCAACAAGAAATGAGGGTGGGAAATGCTATCAGCACTTCTTTCAATGATAAACGATGAAACGGACAAGGAACTTGTTCGTTCGCTGTACGAAGCTAATGAGCAGCTCATGTATAACGTTGCATATAATATTCTTCATAACCGAACGGACGCAGAGGACGCCGTACAGGATTCTTTTGTCAGCGTAATAAATCATCTTGAAAAAATACGTGAGATAGACTGTAACAAAACCCGTTTCTATCTTGTTATAGTAGTGAAGAACATTTCGCTGAATATGCTCAAAAAGAAGCAGCGACACCACGAGGTTGATATCGACGAGGTGTTTGACGCTCAGTCATCCGAAAAGACAGAAGATGAAATTATCAGCAAAATCAGTTCCGATGAAATAAAAAATGCGCTTCGTGACTTGTCTGACAAGGATTACGAGGTGATGTTCCTTTATCTTGTGAAGGAGCACACTCCGGCTGAAATTGCGCAGCTTCTTGGAATTACCGGGATACAAGCCCGACAGCGAATTTTCCGTGCACGACATCGTTTGATAAGACATCTTGAGAAACGAGGTATTACCAATGAAACTTGATGACCTGATATATGATGGAATCGAAAATACATTAGATGAACGGCTTTCACAATACACTGCCGATTTGAAGAAACACCATTTTTCAGCATCCTATAAAATACGCCGCCATCAGACTATACGGGCATTATCCCAAAATCGGAAAATATCAGGGAAGTTCTCTGTCAGACGAATGAGATATGTTCTGCTTGCGGTAATTCTTGCGGCATTCCTGCTGACAGGATTCAGTGTCTGGTATTCTGTCGGGAGATTCACTTTCAATGTTCACAGCGACCATTCGGTTACATATTTAAGCAGAACTCCTGACGATAAAACTAAAATAGAAAGCAAATATGGATTACCGTATGAAACAGGATTTTCGCTGACAGAAAGACAGAGCGATGATGTAGATGTCATTTCCATATATCAGTCCGGAGAGAAGAAAGTTACGCTATGGCAAACTATCATTGGAGATGTACATAATTTCAACACAGAATACGGAACTCCGGAAGAAGTAAATATCAACGGCTGCAATGGAGTGTTTATTTCCGAAAATAATGAAGAGTGTGCCGTAGTATGGACAATGGACGGATATTTGTTTACTCTTAATGGCAATATCGACAAAATGTCACTTTTAAATTTGGCTAAAGCTACAAATGTAGAAAAATAAATAAAAAAGCTGTAACAGCGATTCTGCCAGATTGTTTTAGTTATTGAGAGGGCAAATCTCAAAACTGAAACAGGAGGTGAGAAAATGAAGAAGTTCATAGCAATTGCTGCTGTTCTAGCGGCTATATCTGCTGTTTCGTTAAATGCTGCTGCAGCGAATGTTCCAGATTATGTATACGCTAATTCTATTGCACCATTATACGAGACAGCTTCTGACGCTATCAGCACTTTAACTATCAGTGGAAAAACAGCAAAGTGCGAAAGTAAGCTGAGAGATCATTCTGATGTTAAGAGCTGCAAAGTTGTGCAAACGCTTGAAAAGAAGTGGGGTCCGTGGATATGGAATGAAGTTGACGGAGCAGATAAACCAAGATGTTATTGCAAATAAATATAGCACACTTAGCTCAAACTGCTTCACCTATCAGTCTAGAAAATGTGGTAGATACTGAAGAACAGTATACATATGATTGTTCTACTGGCAAACTGACATACACCTATGTAGCTTACACGGAAGAAGATGGTGTGATTATTGACAACGTATTTGAACTTGAAGTTTAAACTCTGCTATTGGAAGTCTTTGCCTTAGACAAAAAGCTAGGGATAACCGAATATAAGTACAACGAAGATGAAACTGAGGATACGCTGATTAAAGCGAAGCGTACCACATTCAGCCGCGTGAGTATGCGGGTTTAAGCGGGGCGAATTTGGTTTTATCAGCGTTTCCCTAATGCAGTGATACCGACATGGAGGTAAATTATGAAGAAACTGTTAGCGCTCATTACAGCAGCTTGCGTCATCGCATTGGCTGCGCCGACCGCTTATGCAGAGGCGGAAAAAAACTCTGAAACCGCAGAATTGAATTTCAGAGGTTATTCGTGGGCAGGAGAGATATCCGAAGACACTCCCGACAAGCTTGTCATTACGGATAATACTGTAATCTCAAAGGATACCGAAATCAAGAACAAAAATATCCGCGTTGAAAAAAAAGGTATTCTAGAAATAACCGATGGTGCCAAGATTTCTTTGAATAAATCGCAGATTTTCATTGAAAACGGCGGAACGCTGATTATTTCCGACGGAGCGTTAAACATTCTCCAAAGCAGTTCTGTCACGAATGTCGGGACGCTGATAATAGGCTCCAAAGGAAAGCTTGACATAAAGAGCAACGGATTCAGCAGCAAGCCTGGAAGCGCACTTATCTGCAACGGAAAAATCTCCTGTGTTTCCGAAAAATATTATAATAAAGCGATAGCAACAATACAGAGGTACGATGAAAAATTCAACCTTTCAGATTATTCAATGTATGTGTATGCGTCAGGTTCATCAGCAACAATTCAATTCAAGTATTGCATTGATAATATCGAAACAAGCTACAAATACACAGCCAAAATCAGCAATAAAGATGGTCTGAAGGTAACTCGTTCTTCTATTAAGCTTTCAAAGGTATATGATAAGACATTACGCAACAAGATTCTCGACAGGGTATATAAATACGAGACTGTCAATGATCTTCCAAGCAGCTATGATACCGGAATTGAAAGAGAAAGCTATTATCTGTACGATTATTCCTCAAAATCGTTATCAGCTGAATATGTGTACTTTAAACTGGGGTTTGACACAGATGAATACCTTGTTTATGATATTGTCGAAACAGCTAGTATAGATTGACCTTATCCGGATAACGGCGATTTTAAGAGTGTTGAAGCGCTTATAATGCCGGAAACTAAACAGATTCGGCAAATCGCTGCAATGCGTCTTTGTAGTAATAGTTTGCCTATCCTGCCGTGGAATACTTTCCCTGACAGACATTACCCTCACAGCATTTCGTACAAAATAGAAAGCAATTCGCTGAACCTGTTCTAATATAATCCCCTTAGAGTAGACATTCGAAAAAACAAAAATTTGAAACTACACTAAGGGGTTATTTTATGTCAAGAAGAAGCCATAAACACAAGAAATATTCAGCGGAACTAAAGCTGAAAGCGGTACAAGATTATCTGAATGCCACCTCATCCGCCAACGACCGAACTTCATCGCCGATTTTCTCATAAGGAGTATTATCAGAATAAAATAATCATCGGATGATATATATCAAGTTATCTTTTTTGTTTTGTGTATAAAATATGCAAATTCCTACTCAAAAAAATGGCAGCAATTCCAATTGACAAATCTTACAAAGTACGGTATAATATACATAATCCGAATATGACAATCATTCGTACCTGACATCAATGACTAATTCACGCAGGCGTTCCGCAGACGCTTGTAAGAGATCCGATGATGCAGTCCGCACAGCCGTGACGGCAGCCATGTGCGGGCTGCGCGCTGTATTCGGAAATCTTACGAAAGGATAAACTGCGGATGAAAAATCAGTTCGGGGATAAGTTTCCTGATGATGTAGTCAATGCGCTTGCTAGAATGCTGCTTACGGAAATCCAGAAAGCCTACAAGAGCGCAGAGGGTCAGGCGGAGTTTGAGAAGTGGAAAGCAGAACAAGCCAATTCTCAAACCGACAAGCACAACGAAAAATAATTGAACAAAGTTTTACCCCGGCAGTTCAAATGAGCTGTCGGGGTTAGTAATTATATTGGCTGATATCCGGCTGTGAGCGGTAATTTCACAGATAAACGACCACTCCAAACACACCGGAAACATAAAATAGTTCGTCTGCGCAGCGGTCAGCGTCACCAGACTTAAATCCCCCGAATGGCTTTACTAAGCCGTTCGGGGGACTTTCTATTTCCGGAAAAGCTCATTTGATCATTGTTTGATCATTATTTTAAGATGCTTCGTTTTTATCGGCTGCCGATTTGCTCTGCAGGTCGGTATCAGAGTTGCTTTCCGGGCAACCATTAGCCCCGATTTTCAGCACATTGGTAATTGGGTTCAAGTCCATTTTCCCTCAAAAAATATCTACGGAAGTGCATTTCTGATTTTGGGCATAATGTCTATTTTGCCTAACATAGTTGGATCCCTCCGCCCAGTTCAAAAGTTCGGTTCGAGTGGTGCGTTGTTGGAGGGAGGTTGTGCTTGGTGGTTCGGTAGGATAGGTCGGGATTATAGGTTATAAGTTCAGGTGCCGCAGTGAAAGCTGCAGCGTTTTATATCACATTCATTCTGTAAAGTTTACGCGATAATTTCGGACAGCACAACAAATGACCGGAACAACTTTGTGGATGTGAGAAGGTACGAAATGCCGTTTGAATGCTTATTCGCAAACAAGAAGCTTAACACGGTGTTCTTCCACGACCAACTGTTCGCGAATATACACCGGCAACGCGGTATGTTGAGCACGCTAATCGTGGTGTCAGCAGCAGTGTAATTTGACACGGAAACAGAAGTGAAATGCAGTACAAAAGAAGTTATTCGTACCACTGACGGCAAGTTGTTCTGACAACTTGCTCTGTTCTTGAAATATTCCACCTTGCTTTTCGATAGGAACAACCAACCACATTCGCTGCCATTGCAAAACCGCCTGTCCCCCGCACGAAACAGCAGGTGTTTTTTATGGAAAAATCTGTCAGACAATCACGGCTTTTCACTTGATTCAACTGTCAGCCCTTCGCCCCTTTCCTTATCCGGGTCGGCGTCAATCCATAATATTCCCGTATCTTCCTGCTCATATCATTTGAACAGCAGAAACCGACAGCCACGGAAATGTCCGTGAATTTCATTTCGGTGTGCCGAATAAGCTCATACGCCCTTGTGCAGCGGATATGGGACAGATATTCCCTCGGCGGCATTCCTGTTTCGGCGCTGAACACATGAGTTAGATATCCGACGCTCACGAAGTTTTCAGCGGCTATATCAGCGATTTTTATGTCCTCCGCGTAGCTTCGCTCAATAAAAAGACGCACCCTTTCCGCGAGTTGTTTTTGTGCGCTGTCAGGTCGCTCTTCTTTATGCGGCTTTATCTGCTCATACACCACGGAAATGATCTCAAGTGCAGCGCCAAGCTCTGTGTAGATATTCGCACCATTGGTGAAAATATCGGTCATCTTATCAAACCCACTGCGCAACTCCGGATCATTACGCACTATGATGATACCCTCCTTGCTTGTGTCGGTGAGCATTGCAAAAAGGTCAGGGCGCACAAGCTGATTTCTCAGCTCCCACGGATTTATCATGACGATGTATCGGTGGTATTCCGCACTTGTCGTCACACGAACCCTGTGATGCTGGCTACTCTTTATCAGCACAAGGTCGTTTGCGTATATATGATAGGTTTCCTTTGCAGTAATGTCAAGCTCTCCCTCTGTAATGTACATCAGCTCACAGCAGAAATGCTCATGGCTTACCCCGGGCATCGGATCTTCGTAATAGCCTGCGTGTTCTATAATTGCCACAATATCACCTCGTAAACAGTATATCACAAAACTGCGATCAATTCAATGACTTACAGCAGATTTTCTATAAAAACCGACAGATTGTTTATTGAACGATATGCCGGATCCAGATATAATAATGATAGGTCACCTCTAAAAACCTTGTTTGAGTGAAAATGTGTATAGCACACCGCCTGCTTCTTCAAACCTCCTCGTAAGGCATACAGCCTTACTTCGTCGGCTTTCATCGCATTCGGCGCACTCTACCCATTTTCCCTTTTCAAACCGGTTTTTAGAGGTTCCCGATAATAAGTGCGAAAGGAGATATCCCTCATGAATATCAAAAAAATCATAGCGGCCGTATTATGCCTTTCCGTTCTGGTCAGCAAGACTGCGAGCGGTCATGACATCATCGGGCAGAACCAAACGGAGGTCACACTTATGGCGTCATCTTCAGAAGCAAAAGAGGTCATCAAAATCCTACCTGCGACGGTCAATTCCGAATACAAGCAGGTACTCGTTGACGGCAGCACAACAAACATGGACGAAGGTACGGTGTACAGGGGGCTTGGCGTTATCACCGGCAACAATTCATCGCGCCTGCTCATGGATTACAAAGCCAAAAATCCAAAGGCTTACTGGGAGATAATGAACCTGCTGTTCAAGCCGGATTACGGCGCAGGGCTTACCCATGTCAAAATAGAATTCGGAACGGACGTAAATTCTTCCTCGGGAACAGAACCCTCCATCATGCGTTCGGAAGACGAGGAAGCTGACGTGACAAGGGGCGCAGGCTTCATGTTTGCGGCGGACGCACTTTCGATTAACCCTGACATTTCGGTGGATTTGCTCCGCTGGGGCGAGCCCAAGTGGGTCACAGACGCGTTCTCCGTTTCTCAGGAAAACGGCTTTAAGGCGCGCTACAAGTGGTACAAAGCAGCTTTAGACAAGGCTTATGACACCTACGGCATAAAGTTTACCCACATCAGCGCCGACTCTAACGAAGCCGCAAAGGTTGATACCGAATGGATAATTTATTTCGCTGACATGCTCGAAAACGAAACTGATGAGCGCTACGATTACGGCGCGATAAAGATAGTTGCTTCTGACGAGATAGGCTCATGGAATATCGCAAAGGAAATGACAAAAAACGAGAAGCTCCGTGATGCGGTAGATATTCTCGGGGAGCATTACAACACATGGGCAAACGACGCTGTAAAGGCGCTCAACAAGGACTATGGCAAGGAGGTCTGGTATACCGAGGGCGTAGCCTCCACAAATATCGCAAAGCTTGCTGTGAACAGCAACGGCAGCGGTCTTAACGGCACAAACGGCGCGCTTGACGTATGCAACAGAATAATCAACGCCTACTACAACGGCAGAATGACAATGTACGAATATCAGCCAGCGGTGGCAGCGTATTATTCTGGCGCGAAGTATTTCCCAAAGTCCCTGCTGAACGCGCAGACTCCGTGGAGCGGCTATTACGAAGCTGACTGCGGAATCTGGACTTCGGCGCATTTCACGATGTTCATGAAGAACGGCTGGCGTTACATAGACAGCGCGTGCTTCGGTGACGGCAAGGAATCCCACGCCATTTCCGAGACCACGAATAACTACATGACAGTTACCGACACAGCCACCGGCGATTACTCTATCGTTATATGCAACGACAGCAGCGAGCAGCGTAATTACACGTTCACCCTTGATAATATGACAAAGGCAGACGCGCCCGTTTATGTCTGGGAAACCAGAGGTCCGGATAAGGGTCAGGCTTACGACGCAAACTATTTCAAGAAGATTGCCGCATATCAGCCGGTAAAGACAAAAGGTGGGTACGCTTATTCCATTGAAGTAAAGCCCTATTCCATAGTAACCGTCACTACGCTTGACAAAACGGCTGATTCGTCTGTATATAACTGCTCCTACAAGGACACTCCGCTCAAGCTTAGCTACACCGATAAGTTTGAGTACTCAGACGAGTTCCTTGCATCAAGAGGAAATGCGCCGCTTTACACCACCGATTACGGCGGAGCATTCGAGGTCGCAGAGGTCGACGGGAACAAGGTGCTCATGCAGATGATTAATGCGGACAACAAGCCTACCGACTGGCGGTACAGAAGTACCCCGAACCCTATAACATCGCTGGGCGATGACCGCTGGAGCAACTATTCGGCGAAGATAGATTTCAAGTTTGCAGGCAAAGCGTCTGATAACTATGTCGCGTTCGGCGTGCGCTATCTCACGGCAGAGCTTGATTCCTGGTCTGCAGAAAACGGTTACAGTTTAAAAGTTTACCCCAACGGACGCTGGGAGCTTAGAAAAAATACCGTCACCCTCTCCAGCGGTACTGTAAAGAAGTTCAACTCCTCCGCATGGCACAATGTGAAGATCACTGCGGCAGGTACTAAAATAATTGCATATCTGGACGACAAAAAGCTTGTTTCCTATAAGGACGAAACAGCTTTTGCAAACTCCGGTCGTATCTCAATAGGCAGCGGTCTGTACAACAATATTTTCGACAACCTAAAGGTATCCCCGGTCAAGGGCTATCAATCCACCATCACCCGAGTGGATGACCATGACGCTTCCATCACCTACAAGGGCGACTGGTACAGAACTGTTCCCGACCAGTACGTTCATTTCAACAGAACAATCTCCCGTGCGACAGTAGCAAAGGGCGAAAAGGCAAAGACAATGCAGTTCAGCTTTACTGGCAGCAGGTTCTCGCTTATAGGTCAATCCGACGCATATAAAATCAAGGTTTATGTTGACGGAAAGCTGCTCAAGACCTGCTCCTCCACGGGGTCAAAGGCAAGGCAGTGCAGCGCTTGGTTCAATGTTCCGGGGGGCAAGCATACCGTGAAGATCGCAGTGGTAAGCGGAACATTCACCCTTGACGCAATAGAATACTGACCGGAGGCGCAGTAATGCTTGAAATAAGGGATAACTTCTATCTAAACGGAGAGCCGTTTAAAATCATCTCGGGCGCGTTCCATTATTTCCGAACAGTCCCGGAATACTGGCAGGACAGGATTGAAAAGCTGGTGAATATGGGCTGTAATACCGTTGAAACTTATATCCCGTGGAATTTCCACGAGCCGGAAAAGGGTAATTTCCGCTTTGACGGAATGCATGACATTGAGCGCTTCATGATGATTTCAGGCACAAATGTATCCATATTGCGTCTTTTAATGCAAATGACTATATGCTGGACATCAACACTGTCAGGTTTATTATAGACGAATCCGGAAATGTCATTGAGCCGGAAAATGATAATGAATCTCCATTGAAATATGTCTATAAGATGACCGAATATGAGTACATAGGAACAGGCGACCTTCTGGGAACACGATCTGATGCAAAACTCTACCTGACTGAAGATGAAAATATTCTTTCCGTTTTCCCATGTGAAATAGACGCATACGCTGATGCAGAATCAATTCTTTCCAAGTATTCAAGAGATAGGATTTTTGAAGCAAATTGCTTTATTAAGATTGATGGATAACTTGGTTTTCGACAGCGTTTCAATCGACTGTTTAGGCTTACTAACATTACCATGGGCAACGTTAATTGGATGAAATGTAACTCAGGCAGTTTTTATCCCAAAAGAACAAAAAGTAATTGCTTACCCCGGCAGTTCACGAGCTGTCGGGGTTGGTAATTATATTGGCTGATATCCGACTGCGAGCGGCAAAATCACAGATAAACGACCAATCCAAATGCACCGGGAACATAAAAGAGTTCGTCTATGCAGCGGGCAGCGTCACCAGACTTAAATCCCCCGAATGGCTTTACTAAGCCGCTCGGGGGATTCTCTATTTCCGGAAAGGTTCATTTGATCATTGTTTGATCATTATTTTAAAATGTTTCGTTCTTATCGGCTGTTTCCGCAGCATTGGAGTCGCTTGCCGAGCCATCATTCGGACTTATTTTCAGCACATTGGTAATTGCCTCCGAAACCTTAGCCTGTGAGTTCTCCAGTAGATGGCAGTAAATATTGCTGGTCGTGCTAACGGTCGAATGTCCAAGCGCACCGGAAACCGTAACTATATCAACGCCCTCATTTACAAGCATGGATGCGAATAGATGTCGAAAAGTGTGCAGACCATAAAATGGAAGCCCGTGCTTCTCGCAGAACTCATTGAGCCAGAAGTACGGAGTGTTGTTATTCATCGGCTCGCCGTTCCATTTTACGAACAGGCGGTCGGAATCTATCCACTTGTCGCTGACTTGCTGTGCAAGTTCGTCCTGCTCCGCTTTGAACTGCTTCAAAAGTTCCATTACGGAAGCAGGAAATTTTATAGTCCTCTGCGAACGCTTAGTTTTGGTGGTATCTGTGTAGATTCCCTGTTTTGCCGTGTAGCATGAAGTCCGCCGAACACTAATAAGGTTGTTCTCAAAATCTACGTCTTTCCACTCCAGACCGAGCAGCTCGCCCCTACGAAATCCGCTGAAAACCGCAAGATTGAAGAATACGCGATATTTAAGCGGTTCGGATTCAAGAAGTTTCAGAAATTCGGTGACTTCCTCAATCGTGTATATCATTTTCTCTTTCGCTTCGCCTTTAGGAATGGTGACCTTAGAGCAGGGATTGCATGACACAACTCCCATTTTTATTGCATAGCTGAAAATGTCAGAAATCAAGCTTAAATTGTGGCGGATAGTTTTAGGAGCAAGCGGCTTTCCGGTGCGCTCGTTTGCTCCCTCTTTAGAAAGTGAATTCACGAAAAACTGAATCTGCCTAGGAGTTATCTTATCCATTCGTAAATGACCGATAGATCCGTAAATGCGCTTACGAAGCTGAAGCAGGCGCTCGTATGTAGTGTTGCGGAGATTGGGTTTTGCATACTCAGCAAACCATTCCTCGGCGAATGCCTCGAATTTTATCACCTTTGACTGGTAGCCATTCTTGCATTCTTCCTCAAAAAGCACTGCCTGACGATTTACTTCCTTTTCAATCTGTTTTGGAGTCATGTTCTTATCGGGAGTCCATGTTTTCTGCCGAACGATCTGCTTGCCATTCGTGTCATAACCGCATGATACACGAAACATATAGCTATTGCCTCTCTTTATGATATTTGCCAATATATTTTCCTTTCTCAGATAATTCCCGCCCTGTTTCCAGAGCGGGATGATTTGTTATTTATGGCTTAACAGAGCCATTTATAAGTTGTTGCTTAGATATTCCGCCAGCGAAGTTTTGTTTACAAGAATCTTTCCGTTCCTGCCTTCGCCGGTGCGGATATACTTAATTTTTCCCTGATGGACGAGCTGCCTTATTGTGTTCTGAGTAAGCCCTTTGAATTCCTCTGCGCACTCCTGAATTGTGAGCATTTCGATATGTTCAATATCATGTGAAACCGTCTTAGAAATCGGGTCGCAAGGCTGATTTGAAACAAGCGTAATGAGATTTTTAAGCTGCTGAATGATGATTTCGTCCCTTGCTGTCATTAAGAACTCCTTTCATGTAAATGATGAAATGATTATATAAAGTGATGTTGTAAGAATTTGGTCAAGACAGACCTATAACCCCTCGTAGAGCCACATAAAGATTCTGAATTAAGAAAAATCCAGAATCTTCTACTAGCGGTTTGGGAAGATTATATCACTTTTACATAGATAAGTCAATACATGAAAGTAATTTTTGGCTGACATTCAGCAAGTGGTGTCACACGGCTGCTTGAAAACCCTTTATTTAAGCTCAAAGAAACTCAAATCGGTGTCACACCCATATTGTGGAATTTTATGCTTTTGTTAAAATTGCACAAATTTAGCGTGGCTCTACGGGGGATAATATAGTCTATATTCATAATACTGTAATTTATTCCCACAAACTTCTGAGGAAGTCCGGGGTGATTTCTTACGCAGTATAGTCAGCGTTTTCGAGAATTTCGTGAGCCGCGATGTAGTCATTGTATGCATTGATGATTGCGCTTTCAAGTTCGTGACGTGCAGTTCCTCCGATTGGGTGCGCAATGTCGTGGCTTAT
>ENA-UONS01000491-UONS01000491.1-human-gut-metagenome-genome-assembly--contig:-CS19-NODE-491-length-45553-cov-15.331553_pt1 | contig 45553 bp, 28 predicted proteins | sample MGYA00242458_ERZ724005 | MGnify/ENA metagenome assembly ERZ724005
GAGACTTTTTTCGCACTCCTATCCTAAATAGCTGATTTATAAGCATGTTTTATAACATGTTTTTCTGGAAAAAGAAAAAGCAGAGGATGAGGGGATACATTATTATAAATATTAGGGAAAATGAAGACTAAAAGACGTTGTAAACAGGTTAAGGCAGCAGGGAGATACAATTCTGCCACCTAATTTTCCCGAAGGCATGGCATTGGAAGGCCTCCCATACCCCCTTTTAGCTTTATCAGCCAGAACACGCGACCAGCAACCGGCAATAAGACTTGCATCCTTAATACTATACATAATTCTATACATTTTTCAGTCTGTGATAAGACTGGTACGTCCTATCCTATTTCCTGTATCCCCCAATTCCGCTCCAGCCTTTAGCCACCGTACTTACCCCTACCTCAATCGCACCTGAGACGCATTTGCTCCGTATCTTCTTCGAATAAAGGTACCCAAAAGCGAAGGATGAACGAACAAGATACGGAGCAGATACGGAGCAAATACGTCTGAAAGGGACTTTTGAACTCTCTCTCCATGCCATACGAAGAGTCGCGTTACATCATTCTCAATACCTGGAAAAAGGCAAGGACACGTAAGTAGGGGAATAAGCATATATATTTACAATTTGCACATATAAACCATGTTTTTCAAGGTCCCAGAACAGGACACTTGAAAACAACCTTCCTCAAACTTCAGTTTAAACCGCATATTACTTGCATACAAAAAGAAAAAATATGGCATTATGTATCCGACAACCGGAGAGAAGCTGTAATTTTGCAGCCATTTTCAGGATAAAACAACTATTTTGTATGAAGAAGAGTCTTATTGCATTGGCATTCGGCACCTTGGCGTTGGGGATTGCCGAATTTACCATGATGGGCATTCTGCCCTATGTGGCTGCTGACTTGAACATCAGCATTCCTGTGGCCGGACATTTGATATCGGCCTATGCCTTAGGAGTTTGTTGTGGTGCACCGGTACTGGTATTGGCACGCAAGTGTGCGCTGAAGAAGATACTGCTGGCGCTGGTAGCACTGATAATCATCGGAAACCTGTGCGCATCGGTTGCGCCCAACTATTGGGTACTGCTGATTGGGCGCTTCATTTCTGGCTTACCCCATGGTGCCTATTTCGGCGTAGCCTCCATTGTGGCAGGCAAGCTGGCAGATGAAGGGAAAGGAGCAGAAGCCGTCTCCATCATGATAGCAGGTATGACTGTGGCCAACCTGTTTGGCGTTCCGCTGGGAACATCGTTGAGCCACCTGCTGTCGTGGCGCGTAACCTTCTTGCTGGTAGCATGCTGGGGCGCTATTGTGCTGTACTACATCTGGCGATGGATTCCGAACGTTTCGGGGCTGGAAGACAGAGGATTCAAAGGTCAATTCAGTTTCTTGAAAAAGCCTGCTCCCTGGCTGATACTGGGAGCAACAGCTCTGGGCAACGGAGGCGTGTTCTGCTGGTATAGCTACATCAATCCATTGCTAACCCAAGTATCGGGCTTCAGCGACGAGAGCATTACGGCACTGATGGTATTGGCCGGATTCGGAATGGTGGTAGGAAACCTAGTGAGCGGCCGCATGTCGGACCGCTACACACCCGGACGTGTAGGCATGGTGGTACAAGGCTGTATCTGCATAGTCCTGTTGCTGATTTTCTTCCTCGCTTCCAATCCCTGGTGTTCGGCCATACTGATGGCTCTCTGCACAGCCGGACTGTTTGCCGTATCAAGTCCCGAACAAGTGCTTATCATACGTGTAGCCCCCGGCGGCGAATTACTGGGTGGAGCATGTGTACAGATGGCCTTCAACCTGGGCAATGCCATTGGCGCCTACATGGGTGGACTGGCCATCGTGGAAGGCTACCGCTACCCTGCCCTCGTGGGCGCTCCACTAGCGTTGGTTGGCTTTCTGCTGTTTCTGGTGTTCTACAAGAAATATCAGAAACAATATTAAAAAAGAATGGAAAGTGCTTTATGAAGGAACAGGATGGGGATACAGTCCCCATTCCTGTTGTTTCAATAGCAAGCACTAATTAAAATGCCCATGTAGCCCGTTTCCACAGATATTCCAGAGGCCCACGTGAGTGGCGCTTCATCCACCAGCTACAGAAAGAGAACTGTACGACGAGGAATAACACGCCAACCAGAAAACTGGCCGTGATGCCCAACTGGTTGTGAAGAGCAAATCCCCAGTTGTAGAACAACATAGAGCCGACAATGCTCTGGGTGATGTAGTTGGTCAGGCTCATACGGCCATAGGGAGTGAGCTTCAACAGCAAGCTACGCAGATTGGTACGATAGTAGGCCATAAGGATGCCCGATACGAGGACGAGCATGAAGGCAAACTTGGAAAGCGAAGTAATAATGAGCATCAGCGAGGTGCGTACAGCCGGATTAGGCAAAAAATCGGGTAACATATTGACTAAACCGTAGAGGGGGAAGAATGCGACAAGCGCTCCACAAAGCACCTTGTTCCATACCTTGAGATTTTTCTCCAAGAACAATTCCCTACGCCCCACCAGGAAGCCCAGCAGGAAGAGTCCCATAGTCTGGAATACACGAGCATTGTCCCATGCCCAAGCCAGACTGGCCAACTGGCCTTCCCACAAGTTGACTTTCACTGTTTCCCAGAAAGTTCCACTGCCTTGTACGGCGTAGGTAGCCGCCCAGAAGCTATCAGTAGGAATGGCAGGTACCGTAAACTCGGGATTAAAGCAAGCGCACAGCAAATAAATAATAGCCACCGGTTGCATCAGCAGGACGCAAGCCAATATCAGCAAAGCTTTGTCATTCATGCGACATGTAAGGGGCATGATGAATCCTGTCAATGAATAGAGCACCAGCACCTCGCCCGTGAAAAACATGGCATTGAAATTACCGAAAAGGAAAAGCAATACCAGGCGCCAACAGAAACGCAGGCGAAAATCGTTGCCGCGCAAACGCTGATTGTCGTACTGAATAAAATAGCTAAAACCGAAAAGCAAGGCAAAAATGGCGTATGCCTTGCCGCCAAAAAGGAAAAACAGTCCATCCCAAATGGATTTATCGGTAAAATTCAAAAAGCCACATTGAGAGGCTGTGTCGGGAAAAGAATAAAAATTGAAATGTTCGATGGAGTGAAGCAGGATGATACCCATCACTGCAATGCTGCGCAACACGTCGGCAACGTCGACACGCAGGTGTTTTCCATGTTGTTGTTCCATAAAAATGTGTTTGTTTAAGTTTGTTTTACGGCCACAAAGATAATACTTTTTCACAGGCAAACCTTAAAGTGAAGGTATGCAAAACAAAAACGACCTACTGCATGGAAAAAGAAACAATCCCGTCTGTTCATCCTCTACCGGAAAACAAACGGGATTGTCGGGTATAACTAAAGTATCTGATGCAACAGATTACTCATAATTATAGGTTTTAAGAACCGTACTCGGAAGTTCATCATCAGGGGAAGACATGGTACCTACAGTCTTTCTGATTTCAACATAACCAAACACATTGGTATACTGAGTTTTATGTTTTTCAAATACTTTGTCGCAAGCTTCTATAATTTCCGCATCCTTGTCTTTCGTACAGAAACTGCCACCCATCACCTGGTCGAGCACAGTTGAATAATCTGAAACAACCTTTATCGTAATAAGAGGGTCATCTCCGCCCGACGCCGTCAAGGAACCTGCTACATCATAAGTTACTACATAAGGCTCATCATCTTCGCTGGAACAAGCAGTAAAACCAACCAATAATGCTACTACCCATACAAAGAGGGCCATTCTTTTCAATACGTTTTTAGTTTCCATTATATTAATTTGTTAATTCGGGCACAAAAATACATAGAAAAGAGGAAACTACTGACAATTCGCATATCATTTAGAACAAACATTTACCTATATACAAAGGAGCTAGCGACAAATATCCTGCATCTACGCCACTGGCCAAGACAGAAGAACAGCGTAAAAAGCGCCAGTGGTTTCAAGGCTAAATACTCATGTCCTTCCTGAAAATACAAATATTTATGCTTACATTTGCGCAATTTATCGGATATCCAATATATCTACAGAAACGACAGGATACAAACGACAGCAACAACTAACATACAACAGCAGTAACCCCAAACGAAATGAGACAGCTCAAATCTTTATTCAAATGGCACATGGGAGCCTGGTGGCTGGCTACAACCAGTTCCATTGTAGGAACCATAACAGGTATTATAGTGACTTTCGGAACCTCGGCTTATCTGGAAGAAAAGAAACATGAAGAGAACCAACGCCTGGTAGTGATGATGGTGCTTAACAATATTGAGATTTACAACAGAAGGCTATCGAAAGATATAGCGGTAATGGAAAAAAATGACAGTTTATTTCAGGCAATCATGCAATATAGCGATGAAAAAGTCCGAAACGTCAGCAAAGACACTGCCCTCATGTTCCTGAACAGCCTAGGGAGCAGGTCTTTCAGAATAGTCAACCATACCTCGGAAAGAATTTTCAGCAGTAGCATGTCCACCTGGCAAAGCATTGACAATACGGCATTTATTGAGAATGTGGGCAAATGTTATTCACTTATCAATCTGATGGAGGACCTCTATCAGGAAATCGTCCATGAACAATTTAACTTGTATGACGAATTTCACAAGACGCATGATATCCGCGACTTCAGTACGACTGAAAAATTCGCCCTCCTACACAAGCAACCAGACGTAATCTGGTATTTACAAAAGCACCACATGTTCTATCTTCCTTTTCTGAAAGGCTCCATAGAAACCCTGCTAGAGCAGCAGAAAAAGAACTTGGAGATAATGAAAATCAGCGAAGAGGAATTAATACAATTCATAAGAAAGAACGTAAATCAGCAATCCCAGGTAAACAGTTGACGAGAACGACATACAATAAAGGTGTGTCAAAGCAGGATGATAGCACGACCTGTCATTGACACACCTTCATCAGGCAAGAGAGCCTGTATGAAAGAATCAGCCTCTCAAGGCTTCCACCTCATCGGGAGTCATAGGCGTATGCTTGCCCAAATGACGTGCGCCGGTTTCAGTAATGAGGTAATCTTCCTCATGACGGATGCCACCAAAGTGACGATACTCTTCCACTTTATCGTAATTAATGAAGTCAGTAAACTTCTGCTGACCACGCCATAGGTCTATCAGCTCGGGAATGAAGTAGATGCCCGGCTCTACAGTAAGCACGAAACCCGGTTCGAGCGGAATGGCCAACCGCTGGCTCTTGCGACCAAACTGCGTGCTCTTGGGCTGTCCGTTGTAGCCCACCCAGATTTCGCCCAGATTCTCCATATCGTGTACATCGAGTCCCATCATGTGCCCAAGGCCATGAGGATAGAACAGTGCATGGGCACCTTCGCGCACGGCATCTTCGGCGTTGCCTTTCATCAAACCAAGTTGTTTCAAACCTTCGACCATGACGCGGGCAGAAAGGTCGTAGACATCCATATAAGGGATGCCCGGACGCAAAGCCTTGACACTCTCAGTGAACATGGCATTCTGTATTTCGTAGACGGCACGCTGGCGGGGTGTATAGGTTTTATCGGCAGGGAAGGTGGAAGACATGTCGCCAGCATAGCCTGAGGGCATCTCTGCACCTGCATCAATCAGAAAGAGGTCGCCCGACTTGACGAGGTTGCCATAATAGTGGTTGTGCAAAGTTTGCCCGTTGACGGTGGCTATGGTTGCAAAGGAGAGGTCGCAGTTGTTCATCTGCGCTACACGATTCATTTCGGCTACTATCTCATACTCGTGCATGCCGGGACGCAACATCTTGATGGCAGCAATGTGCATGTCGGCAGTCACATTGCAGGCTTTTTCTATTTCTGCAATTTCTTCCTCCGACTTATGATTACGCTGTGCCACAACAGCCTTGATAAAAGGAATGGAACCTTCCTGGTGTGCAGGAGGCAGGCCCAGCCAATCCATCAGCTTGAGCTTGTGTTCTGCACGGTAAGGCGGCAAATAGTGGATGGCTTGACCACGCTGCACAGCCTTGTGCAAATAAGAAGTGATTTCGGCATAAGGACGCGTTTCGGCAATGCCTACAGCCGCAGCCTTTTCATGGAGTGTGGGTTGCGTACCCATCCACACAATATAGTCAATGGAAAGTTCATCGCCAAAAATGATTTCCTTGTCTTCATCCACATCAATAATAGCAGCCAGGCCGGCAGCTGAAAGTCCGAAATAATAGAGGAAAGAAGAATCTTGGCGATAGCGGAAAGTGTTGTCCTCGTAGTTCAACCCTTGCTCATCGTTACCTAAGAAAAGTAATAGTCCGGAGCCAATGTTCTTTTTCAGCAGGGCTCGGCGCTGCATGTAGGTTTCTTTTGCAAACATGACATTTCGTTCTTTTAAGATGATACGCAAAGATAATGAAAGGCAGATGCAAAGACAAACGAAAATGAAGTTTTCAGGTTTTTGACTCTACGGAACCACATTCTACACCCCTGAAACTGCACCAATAAAAACATAGGCCCGCCGCTTATTTCATATAAAATATAAGAAGGAAGATTTCTCGTTATCGAACTATTCATTAATTTTGTAGCCTAAACCGATGAAAAAAAGACAATGGCGCAAAGTTCGAAACAGATACAGACGCAGGCGCAACAGCAAATCCAAACCCTGTCGCCGCAACAGATACTGGTAGTGAAACTGCTGGAACTGCCGGCAGTGGAACTGGAGGACCGTGTGCGGGCCGAATTGCTGGAAAATCCTGCCCTGGAAGAGGGGAAAGAAGAAACAGCCAATGACGACTATGATGAAGAAGCAGCCAACGACCAGACAAGCATGGAAGATGGAGGCGATACAAGCTATGACTCACTGAGCGACTATCTGAATGAGGATGACATACCCGACTACAAGTTGCAGGAGAACAACCGAAGCAAAGACGAGCAGGCAGAAGAAATTCCTTTTTCAGATTCTACTTCTTTTTATGAAACCCTGAAAGAGCAGCTGGGCGAACGCAACCTGACTGAACATCAGCGCGAACTGGCCGAATATCTTATCGGTTCGCTGGACGACGACGGACTGCTGCGCAAATCATTGGACAGCATCTGCGACGAACTGGCCATCTACTCGGGCATAGAAACCACTACACAGGAGCTGGAAGAAATTCTGAAGATGATACAGGACTTTGACCCTGCCGGACTGGGAGCACGCAGCCTGCAGGAATGCCTGCTGTTGCAAATCAGACGCAAGCTGGAACAAGGCGACAGAAACAAGCAACTGCTGGGCGTCGAAGAAAGAATCATATCAGAATGCTATGACGAATTTACCCGTAAGCATTGGGACAAGATAAAACTGAAACTGGAGTTGAACGATGACACTTTTGAACAGGCAATCAAAGATATCGTGAGACTTAACCCACGGCCGGGAGCTTCGCTGGGCGAGGCCATGGGAAAAAACATGCAACAAATAGTGCCCGACTTTATTGTAGACACCTTTGACGATGGCACTATCAACGTATCGCTCAACAACCGTAATGTGCCTGAGTTGCGAATCAGCCGCGATTTTTCGGAACTGGTAGAGGAACATACCAAAAACAAGGCTAACCAATCGAAAGAATCAAAAGAGGCAGTCATGTTTCTGAAACAGAAGATGGATGCGGCGCAGGGATTTATTGATGCTGTGAAGCAACGGCAGAATACGCTGTTGACCACCATGCAGGCGATAGTAGACTTGCAGCGGCCATTCTTCCTGGAAGGCGACGAATCGTTGTTGCGACCCATGATATTGAAAGATGTAGCCGAACGTACAGGCTTGGACATATCGACCATATCGCGAGTGAGCAACAGCAAATATGCTCAAACCAATTTTGGCATTTTCCCCTTGAAGTACTTTTTCAATGACGGCTACACGACGGAAGACGGTGAAGAGATGTCGGTACGTGAGATTCGAAAGATTCTGAAGGAATGCATTGACTCGGAGGACAAGAAGAAGCCCTACACGGATGATGAACTGACAGAGATACTGAAACAGAAAGGATACCCCATTGCCCGACGGACAGTAGCCAAATACAGGCAACAGCTGAATATTCCGGTGGCAAGACTAAGGAAATAACAGGCAATATCCATAGACATAAGAGCTTGCAATATGACAATAGAAGAACAACGTTACCATATAGAAGAAGACAAGGCTTTGATAAGGACAGCACGTGTTATATCGGCCATATTTACGCCATTTTCCATTCCACTGCTGGCTTTTGCCATCTTATTCATCTTCTCCTACCTGCGCATTATGCCCATACAATATAAGTTGATTGTACTGGGCGTGGTCTATTGCTTCACCATTCTTATTCCGACATTGGCCATCTTCATTTTCCGCAAGATAAACGGCTTTACACCTACAGACTTGACTGAACGCAAGAAACGCTACATACCTTTTTTGCTCACCATTCTGTCGTACATATTTTGCCTGGCTATGATGCACAGACTGAATATCCCTTGGTACATGACGGGCATCATTCTGGCTGCACTGCTGATGATGATTCTCTGCATCATCATCAACCTGAAATGGAAACTGAGCGAACACATGGCCGGAGCTGGAGCTGTGATAGGCGGATTGGTGGCGTTCAGTGCCTTGTTCGACTATAACCCTGTATGGTGGCTGTGCATCTTTATCCTCATAGCTGGAATCTTGGGGACTGCACGTATCATTCTGCGCCATCACACGCTGGGTGAGGTGATGGGAGGTTTTGCGGTTGGGCTGATATGCTCCCTGCTGGTGCTGCATCCACTGACCGGATGGATGTTTTTCTATCTGAAACTGCTTCCTCTGTAAAGGCAAACCAGAAGAAAAAATCAATAAACGAAAAACACTTAACTAACTAAAAATAATTGTTTAATCCTTTAAAACTAACGATTATGAATATTCCTGAAAACTTAAAGTACACCAACGAACATGAATGGATTCGCGTAGAAGGCGATGTTGCTTATGTAGGTATTACAGACTATGCACAAGAACAACTTGGCGACATTGTCTTCGTAGACATTCAGGCAGAAGGTGAAACACTGGAAGCAGGCGAAGCTTTTGGTACTATTGAAGTAGTAAAAACCATTTCCGACCTCTTCATGCCCGTTGCAGGAGAAGTGCTGGAACAAAATGAAGCATTGGCCGATCAACCCGAACTGGTTAACAAAGACCCGTATGGCGAAGGCTGGATTATCAAAGTGAAACCGGCTGCAGACGCTGATTTTGACTCACTGCTCGACGCAGAAGCCTATAAAGCCATCATCAATGAATAAATAATCTGCCCTCAGGAGGACTTTCTGCCTCCTGAGGGCCTAAAAAACATAAATATGAATCCTGTCATAAGCATTATCATGGGCAGCACTTCCGACCTGCCGGTCATGGAAAAAGCTGCACAACTACTCAACGACTTCCGCATTCCGTTTGAAATGAATGCGCTGTCAGCGCACCGTACTCCGGAAGCTGTAGAAGAATTTGCAAAGAATGCACGTAAGCGTGGCATTAAGGTCATCATTGCCGCTGCCGGAATGGCAGCGGCCCTACCAGGAGTAATTGCAGCCAATACTACGCTGCCCGTCATTGGTGTACCCATCAAAGGTTCTACACTGGATGGCGTAGATGCTCTTTATTCCATTATCCAGATGCCTCCCGGCATACCCGTAGCAACAGTTGCCATTGATGGCGCCATGAATGCAGCTATTCTGGCTGTACAGATTCTTGCCTTGAACGACACTGCATTGGCACAAGCCTTCGCAAGTTATAAAGAAGGTCTGAAAAAGAAAATCACCAAGGCCAATGAGGATCTGAAAGATGTGAAATACGAATACAAGACCAATTAAAAAAATGAAGAATGAAGAATCAAAGGATGAAGAATGAAATCACTGCACAGTTCATTCTTGATTCTTCATTCCTAATTCTTCATGACTCATGGATTTATTCAACTATTCCCGACGGGAAACAACCGAAGTTAATATTGGGGCTACCCCAATGGGGGGTAACAATCCTATCCGCATACAAAGTATGACCAATACACCAACACAGGACACGGAAGCCTGTGTTGAACAAGCAAAACGCATTGTAGACGCAGGCGGCGAATACGTGCGTCTCACCACACAAGGAGTAAAGGAAGCTGAGAATCTGAAGAACATCAATATCTCCCTACGTAGCCAAGGATATAATACTCCCTTAGTGGCTGATGTTCATTTCAATCCCAAAGTAGCCGACGTAGCAGCCCTATATGCAGAAAAAGTACGTATCAATCCGGGCAATTACGTAGATGCGGCACGTACCTTTAAGCACCTGGAATATACGGATGAGGAATATGCCCAGGAATTACAAAAGATACGCGACCGCTTTGTTCCTTTCCTCAACATCTGCAAAGAGAACCACACGGCAATCCGCATAGGCGTGAACCATGGGTCACTCTCAGACCGCATTATGTCGCGCTATGGAGATACACCGGAAGGAATGGTTGAATCGTGCATGGAGTTTTTACGTATATGTGTAGAAGAACAATTTAAGGATGTTGTCATCTCCATAAAAGCCTCCAACACGGTAGTTATGGTAAAAACAGTCCGCCGGCTGGCACAAGTAATGGAAGAAGAAAACATGCACTTTCCACTACATCTGGGAGTAACAGAAGCCGGAGACGGAGAAGACGGACGCATAAAGTCGGCACTAGGTATCGGTGCTTTATTGGCCGATGGACTGGGCGATACCATACGCGTATCGCTAAGCGAAGCCCCTGAAGCAGAGATTCCGGTAGCACGCAAACTGGTAGATTATATTATACGCCGCAATGAGCACCCTTACATACCCGGCGCAGTAGCCCCTGCATTCGACTATCTGTCGCCCACACGCAGAAAGACAAAGGTTGTGCACAATATTGGTGGCGACAATTTACCTGTAGTTCTGGCTGCACGCCTGGATGGCAATCTAGAAGTCAATCCCCAATTCTGCCCCGATTACATCTATACGGGACATCAATTACCACAACAAACAAACAACGGTATACAATATATAGTAGATGCCGATATTTGGGATGGTACAGACAACACTTGGCCGGCCTTCAAGGGCGACCAGCTACCCTTCCTGACGGGTTGTACTGCCTCACTCAAATTCTTGTTCATCACATACATGGGATTAAATGAAGAAGCATTGGCTTGTCTCAAATACCATCCTGAAGTAGTGCTGATTGCACAAAGCAATCATCCAAACCGACTGGGAGAACAACGTGCATTGACCCACCAGCTGATGTGCGAAGGATTGCAAAATCCGGTTATCTACTTCCAACACTATGCTGAAGAAGAAACTGAAAACTTCCAGCTCAAATCGGCTGCCGATATGGGGGCACTAATTTTTGACGGTTTGTGCGATGGTATTTTCCTGTTTAACCAAGGAAACATTGCTTCTCAAGTAATAGATGCTACAGCCTTCGGTATTCTGCAAGCAGGGCGCGTACGTACGAGCAAGACCGAGTACATATCTTGTCCGGGCTGTGGACGTACCCTCTACGACCTTCAAAACACCATTGCACGTATCAAAGCTGCCACCAGCCACCTGAAGGGATTGAAAATAGGCATCATGGGCTGCATTGTAAACGGCCCGGGCGAAATGGCCGATGCCGACTATGGCTATGTAGGTGCAGGCCGTGGCAAAATCAGTCTCTACAAACAAAAGGAGTGTATTGAGAAAAATATACCAGAAGAGGAAGCGGTAGACAAACTGATAGAATTGATTAAAAAGAACGGAGACTGGCGGGAAGAATAATTTTCCTATGCAGTCTCCGTTGTCAGGCCTAATTCATATAGTAGCAAAAAATTTCTGAGCCTTCGGCAGTTGTAGTGGAAGTAACACTACAACTTTGCCAAAGGTACAGAAATACCTATGAAAGCATTCACGCTTTTGGAATTCTCACCTAAATACATGTAGTCGGTACCCAACATCAACGGGCCAAGCTTGAAAGCAAGGCCAAAAGACTTGCCTGCACTCTGAATCATGGAGTAGCTGGCTGAAAGGCCAAGCAAAGATGTAGGACGGAAATTAGCTGATAAAGTGAGTTCGGTCGTTGTCCTCAGTAAGCCAAAGCGGGTGGTAGACAAGACACCTGCACTTAACTTGTTGTTCAGAAAAGCATATTCACCGCCAACGACCAATGCCGGACACAAGCGAGTGGTACGGGCTTTCTGTTCATCGCCGATTTCCAACCCCAACAAATCAAAGTCTACTACATCGCTAGTTTCTGCTCTATCCAAAAAATCCAGATAATTGGTTCCATCATAAACTTCTTCTCCCTTGGATCTAGCTATTATTGACGAGCTCTTCGTCCATGAGATAAAACCCAAATCTATTACAGATGCAGATAATTTTAGTTGATTAGTCAATTGATAACTAACTCCTAAATCCAAACCTGCACCATAGCCTCCCACACCAAAAGAGTTTAACTCCATCGCATCTACATAGGTTCTAGTACCATCCAAGTTCGTTTTTTCGGTCAGCTCCAAACCTCTCATATTGCATTCCAACACAGCATCTGACTGAATGCGAGCTTCTGCCAACTCTGCGGGCATACCAAGACTATAATCATCAGGAATATTGGATTGAACCGACAGATTATTCATTTCCAAGTTCATATTAGCCATTCCCAACAACACTTTAAATCGAGCACCAACAGTAAGCTTATCTGTCATTTGACGAGCATACCCTGCACCTATCTCTGTATAAGCGTGAGCTTTCATTTTCTCAGTTTGTACATTGATATCTGCATTAGACCACGAAAAATCATCATGACTCGTCTCACGAAGATAATCAAACATTGACTTATGAATAGAAGCATCCCCATCAACACGGATTCCTACATTAAACGACCAAAAACCTTTCCCACGCACAAAACCGAAATTAATGATATCGACAGCTGCAGCTGCACTCACATCATTCATGTCCTTTAACCTAGAGTAGAAATTATCATTGTTAAAGAAATAGTCAGTTGAACCAATACAGTCAATGACATCCTGCGTCCCCAAAGAATTGGATGACACCGCTGCATTGATACTACCTAAGCCTGGAATTCCAACAAATCCTCTTGAAGGCACAAGGGCAGGATTCAACTGAAGCCTGTTGTAGGCTCCATCCATAAAATAAGAAGTGCGAAGATATTGTCCGTGGACAGAAAATATGCTAAAGCCACAAACAATAGCAAGCAACATGCTCCGTAATCTAAACTCTTTCTTCATACTCTCTAAATCTTCATTGCCTATGGTCCCCGCTTTCAGCGAAACACAATATCTATGAATGTAGGAACCGCAAGTATTGCCTCATCTGACATCTACTGCAACATTCATTGGTCTACATTTACAAAAATAAACATATCCCTTAGGATTTACAAATTCAAAGTAGAGACATCAGTGACTATATGGTCAAAAATTACGTTTATCTGATATAAATTACGACTTATTCGGTATTCCTTATTTACACCAAGCAACCTCTTAAATTACTTATTTTACAATCCTGCATAATCGAACCAACTGAAAGCGACCGTCCGTTTACTGTCACGGCCATTACTACTGGCATACATCCCTACAAAAGGTCCAATGAAACCTTTTGCTACATTGGTACTGCAAACTGTAGCATCGGCATCCTTCAACAGATATTGCATGCTGTCTTTCGTAGAACCATAAAGGAAAGAATACTTTAATCCATCGCCTTGGATGCCTAGCACAACCTCATCAGCCTTATAAGGAACACGCGCTAAAACCGTCTCCATCCCCTGCTTCACTTGAACCAAGCGCAACTCCTGCGGCTGACGACCTTTGCCTACCAACACTAACCTATACTGAAAGCGATCGTTTTGCATGATTATCATCCCAGCCTCTTCATTGTCTGAGCGAGGGTTGAAGTTCATGCAAGTCACAGCCTTGAACCGATGATGTTGCACACGACGAGCTATCAAAGAAGGATTAACCAACTCCGTAGCCTTCTCCGGTCTCAACAGCAAGACCAAGCGCGAGTCTTTCAACTCATACCACCGACTGAAAGGCGTACGCAGGAAATTCCAACAAAAGCGCAAAGAATCAGCATCGAACTCATCGCGAACAGAAGGAAGAACAACTGGTGACTCCGGAAGATTTGGGAACTTGTCTTCCATCAATACCCGGCCAATGCCCGGGTTAAACACCGGCTTCCCGTCCTGAAACTCGACAGGGGTGAGAAATGTCTCGCGTCCCAGCATGTTGTACCCCTCTACCGGTCGCACTCCCAGCATAACCGCATACCAATCGCCATTTTGAGTTTGTACCCAGTCGGCATGACCAATGGTCGTGATGTCAACGCCCTTTCCCAGATGGCGATGAGTCAGAGCCGGATTGCTGATGAAAGGCGTATAGGGTCCTACCGGGCTATCAGCTGTAAATACAGACACAGAATGGTCTTCCCAAGTCCCCCCCTCGGCTATCATCAGGTAGTACCTGCCGTTTATCTTATATATATGCGGAGCCTCAGCATTAGGGCTGTTCACTGCATATCCACTGGTTACGATATGGCGCTCGCCCAAGAACCTGCCTGTCTTGACATCTATTTGCTGCACATAAATACGGTCTTCTTCTGGCCAACGACGGGGTGGCACCTTATTATCACCGTTTATACTACCACAATACCATACCTTACCATCATCATCGAAAAACAGCGAGGGATCTATACCCGGTGCATCTTCTATAAATATAGGCTCACTGTAGGGACCTTCAGGACGCCGGGATGTCACAATAAAATTACCGCCACAACCTGTGGCCGTGCAAATGACGTAAAACATGCCGTCGTGATAACGAATAGTAGGCGCCCACAGACCACGTGAAGCCTTTAAGCCCGGTTTCATCTGCAACTGGGAAGTTCTGTTGAGCACATGCCCAATCTGCTCCCAATTCACCAAATCTCGACTGTGGAATATCGGCAATCCGGGAAACCATTCGAACGAAGACGTCACCATATAATAGTCATCGCCTACCCTACATAACGAAGGGTCGGGATGAAACCCTGGCAAGACCGGATTCTGAAAGGTTTTCTGTGCCGAAACATTCCACACCAATAGCCAAGCCAAAACGGCTATACAAATACATTTCTTTCTCATAACAATTACACTATTAACTATCAATATACTATTTATCAAACATACTAGGGGCTTCCGCCGCCTGCATGGCAAAACAAACATCATATCCGCCATAGGATTGCCTCTTTATCCGCCATAGGATAAACATTCTATCCGCTATAGGATAAACACCATCTCCCCATAAGAATCATCACAAATCTCATGCTATCAGCCTTCCTGACCCTTAGCAAAGTTCTTGGGCAACATACCAAAATGCTGCTGAAAGCATTTAGTGAAGTAGGAAGAGCTGGCAAAGCCGGTGATTACCGCAATCTCATTGACCCGATATGCTCCCTCCTGCAGCAACAAAGCCGCCTTCTTAAGACGCTGCAGGCGGATATAGTCATTAGGGGTCAAATCGGCTACACCCTTTATCTTCCGGTGAAGACTAGACCGGCTCATGTTCATCTTTTCTGCCAACAAGTCCACACCAAATTGCTGATTGGTCAAGTTTGCTTCTATTACCTCATTTACCTTTTGCAAGAACTGCTCATCAGCCTTGGTCAAGGCCATCACCCCAGCCTCCGTCAACGGTCGGTTGCGGAACAAATCTTTCACCAGTTTACGATTCTTCAGCAAACTAAGAATCTGCGCCTGCAGGTATTCCAACGAAAAAGGTTTCTCGATATACGCGTCCGCTCCCAATTCCAGGCCCTCAATCTTGGTCTGCAAGCCTGACTTGGCCGTAAGCAAAACTACCGGAATATGGCTATACTCTACCTGCGATTTGATAGTTTGCAACAACTCCATACCATCCATCCTTGGCATCATCACATCAGTCACCACCAAGTCTATCTCCTGCTCACCTAGCACTTTCAGTGCCTCTATACCATCCGCAGCCTTGAATATCGTATAGTTGGAAACCAACTTCTTCGAGATAAAATCTATCATCTCCGCATTATCCTCTACTATCAATATTGTTGGCTGTTCAGACTGTTCTTCTTTTACTGCTTCAGAATTTTTGTCATCTATAGATTCGGATACCAGTTCTGCATGTGTACAAGGTAACCACAGCAAAAAACGATTTCTTTCTGTAGAAGTCTGATCCAAGGTCAGGCTTCCACCATGAAGTTGAGCCAACGAACGCGCCAAAGGCAAGCCCAAGCCTCGGCCCGAGCTGACAGCCACCTGTGACGACACTTGTACAAAAGGTTCAAATATCTTGTCTGCCAGTTTACTATCTATCAGTTCGCCATCGTTCTCTACACTCACACAGAACCCTGTTTCCTGACCACGCGCCAAAGCTACTCTAATGACTGAAGCAGAATACTTCAGCGCATTGGTGAACAAGTTGCTGACTATCTTCGTAAACGCCTCCACATCTACTTCGGCCATGATGGAATCAGCAGGCAAAGTCAAGTCAAAACTTACTCCCTGTTGTTCTGCCGAAAGTTTAAAACGAGAATGAATGGACTGCAACAACAGACCTATGTCTGTAGATTCAAAATTCATGCGCATCTGGCGAGCCTCTACCTTGCGGAAGTCAAGCAACTGATAGGTAAGTGACAACAGACGGTCGGTATTCTTCATCACCGTGTCGAGCGACTCCTTAGTCTCCTCATCGAACGGCTTACTGTGCATAATGTACTCCAACGGACCTTTGATTAGGGTCAGCGGTGTCTTGATTTCGTGAGCTATGTTGGTGAAAAACTCTATTTTGGCGTGATAAGACTCTCGCTCCTTTTCTTCTTCCACCCGTTTCACCAGTATCTGCTGCTTCTGTGCAATGCGCTTGCGACCATAAAACAATGCCCCAGCCACTGCCAATGCAAACAAGAAAACATAAACAATATAGGCCCACACAGTCTTCCACCACGGTGGCAAGATGTGTATGGGTAATGAATATACCTCCTTCCATTCGCCCACGCTATTGGACGACTTAATGAGTAATCGGTACTTACCGGGATGTAAGTTAGAATATGAGATGTGAGGCATGTCAGCCATAAGTACCCAATCCTTGTCCAGCCCCTCCAGCTTCACATAGCAGGCATTTTTCTGCGAGGCGCCATAGCGCAAAACGGCATAGTCAAAGCTAATGAAATTCTGATCATAGGCCAGTTGCAGGTGCTCCGTGCAAGTAATGGACTTCCGCAAGGGTGATCCTGGGCCCGGCACCACTTCCTTATTGTACAGCTGGAAGCCAGTCAGGAACACAGGCGGAAAACTGAGGTCTTCGCGCAACCCCGACGGGTCAACAATGGTAAGCCCGGCAATAGTGCCAAAGTAAAGGCGCCCATGCCTGTCGCGAAAGGCGGAGTTATAGTTAAACTGGTTGGACAGCAGCCCGTCGCTCTTGGTGAACACCCGCACATTACCTGTCGAAGGATTGATACGGACAAGTCCTCGGTTAGTGCCCACCCATACATTACCCAGTACATCCTGAACAGCCTGGTAAGCGGTATTATCAGGTAAACCATTATCGGTTGAGTAATGAATCACACGCTTCTCTGCCGGCACATAGCAAATTAGGCCATTGCCCGATGTACCAATCCAAAGGCGCTTTTCCTGGTCTTCATACACACTCAGCACGCGGTTGACCATACGGCCAAGCGACTTGAATAGAAAGTCTTGATAGCTCTGCACCTGTCCCTCAACCGTATAGCACATCAAACTCTTACCCATTGTGGACAGCCAGATGTTGCCGCTGGAATCTTCACAAATGTTGTGCACATAGATATCCTCCAGTCCGTCTACCGGGTGGAAATTACCACTGGCACGATCAAACCAATACACACCACCCTGTGTACAAATCCAGATTCGTCCACGACTGTCACAACGAATGGCATAGATAGAGTTATCCACATTATATCTGTTGTCCGATATATAATAATGTGTAGTCTTACCTGTCTTCAGATGGTAAATATTGAGTCCACCCGAAAAGACACCAATGTACAACTCATCCCCTATCACAGCCATACCATGTACGTTGTAGTGGTCCAGCTCCACATCTACAGGAATCATGGCCTTCATCTCCGGATCAAAACAATTCAATCCCGCATCTTCCGTACCGACCCATACATAACCACGAGAGTCCTGCCGGATCTCACGAACAGCACGCCCCTTCAAAGAAGCTTTGCTCTGTAACGGATAGTAAGACTCCGTAAAACGGCTTTGATCAAGAGACACATAATTAACTCCTCCAAAATAAGTGCCTACCCACAAACCATTGTCACGGTCTTTAAAGACGGAATAGACTGCATTGTCGGACAACGACAATGGGTCGAAATAATCTCGTTTGACACGCGAAGTCTGCTTGGTTGTCTCATCAAATATCAGTAATCCCTTCTCGGTAGCTATCCAAAGCAGATTTTCGTCTATCAGAATGTCATGCACAAAAATCAGTTCATCATTCCCTTCTGTCAGCGGCAGTATCGAAAAGTTTTTTTTATCCAGATCATAGCGGATAACGCCCGAATACTGAAAGCCCAAGTAAAGAAAGTGTTCGTTGCCAGTAATCACCTGCAAGCGGTCATTGGCCGCATGGAAGCAGTCAATCCGAATGGCGTGATACTTACCCGAAGAGGTATCGAGCAAAAAGAGAGTACCCATATCACCACCCAGCCACACACGATTATTGGCATCCACCCACATGGCGTTGGCCGAGTAGATGGCAGCATTCTCACGCCCCGTCTCCTGAAATGAATAGAAATGATAGTCCCCAGTCTGCGTATTATAGTGATACACACCCTTTCCTGCTTCCAGAAAAAACACATTACCATCGCCTCCTGCCTTGATACAGCTCACTAACTCCACGGGGGCAACGCCCTCAGCTGTCTTACTGTCAAAATAGACCAAAGAATCACCTTCTACGTTATAACGCGAAACGCCATGTGTACCTATCCACATCGTCCCACCGGCATCCAGGCACAGTGACAAGATATAGTCTTTGTCGAATATGGAATCGTTACCTCCACGATGCCGATATACCTTCACCCGGTTTCCGTCGTAACGATTCAAACCATCACGAGTAGCAAACCACATGAACCCATCGCGATCTTGCAGTATGGCAGTAATATCATTATGCGACAAACCATCGTCCATAGACAAACGCGTGAAATGAAACGGCTTGGTTTCGGCCGCTACTCCTATGCCCATCCACAAAGCCAGACATAGCAAGCATCTTTGAAACAGTTTTCCTATCATAGTATCTCTATATTTCTATTCATCTGCCCCATTGATCAATCTCAAGCCATGGGAACTTTTCACCGATAGCATATGCTCCCTTCCTCTGGGGTCAGTACTCTTCTGGCGACTCCAATAGACTGAAACCATTGGTTTCACAGCCTGAAACCGACAGTTTCATCGGATGAAACCAAGAGTTTCTGCGTATGAAACTAATGGTTTCAGCCAATGAAACTATCTTGAAACTACACTGGGCTGCTACTCCCGATAGTCAGTCCACACCTTCATCTGCCCAGCTTCACGATTGTCCCATACATAGTACGGCACAAATTTCAGCGTCTGGCTGCCTATGGTTCCATCAATACCAATTATACCCAACGAATCATTACGCTGCAAAGCAAACTGCATGGCCGGCCCCATCAAAGCGTTGTCAATCTCTGGGTTATCTGTTCCCTCCAGACAGTAAACCAGAGGGCCACGTTGAATGGCACGTTTACCAACATTAGCCTTGACACGCGGATCAGCAGCCACAACCTCAACAGGCATATCCATATTCAGTTCCACCACATCGCCGTTCTGCCAACGACGTTCCAAAGCCACATAGCCCAAATCCGTCTGGCCAGACTGTGTCTCGCCGTTGCACAACAGAGTATACTTCTTACACCAACCCGGGATTCGGAATTTAAAGGTCGTACTGAAAGGTTTCTCTGCTTTTACCTCAAAACGCACCTTCCCACTCCACGGATAATCGGTTATCTGTTTCAACTCAAACCGGTTATCGTTCAGACTTATCCGAGCCGTACTACCTATATAAAGGTTTATCCACAGAGCATCATCACTAGTGGCATACAAATAGTTACCAATAGAAGGCAGGAAACGTGAAATCTGACTAGGACAGCAAGCAGTCCGATACCAAGCCTTGCGATGATGTGTTCCGTCCGACTCCAAAGGATTAACATAGAAAAAGCGGTCACCCGAGAGAGAAATACCGGCCAAGGCTCCATTGTACATAGAACGCTCAAGTACATCAGCATACTTACCATCGCCACTAAGCAAATTCATACGGTGATTCCAGAATACCATGCCCACAGATGCGCAGGTCTCGCAGTAGGCTTCGGCATTTGGCAAGTCATAATCGGCCGTAAAGCCCTCGTTATGACGCGAAGAACCGATTCCACCCGTAACGTACATGTTACGATCTACTACACTATGCCATAAAGAATCCAAAGCCACCATATATTCTTGGTCGTTCTTAGCGGCAGCCACGTCGGCCATGGCTGTAAACATGTACATGGCTCGCACTGCATGACCAGAAATCTTACGCTGTTGCTTCACCGGTACAATGTCCTGATGGTAGTCCAGACTTTCCCATGTACCCAGTCCTTTACCCCGTTCATTAAGCAACCATTCGGCAAAGTCCAGATAACGCTGATCTTTCGTCTTATAATAAAGCTTCACCAACGCCAGCTCTATTTCCTGATGCCCAGGCACCCAATCACGCTTACCGGGACCGAAAGTATCCATCAAATGATTGGCAAAGCGGATGGCCACGTTCAACAGTTTATCCTTTCCGGTAGCATCGTGATAGGCAATGGCAGCTTCTATCAGATGTCCGCAACAATACATTTCGTGCTTATCCATGTCAGTCCAGCGCTTACTCATGTCGCCTAAGATGTAATAGGTCATCAGATAACCGTCCGCACACTGCGCTCCGGCTATATAGTCTACAATCGTATCTATCTTAGCCTCCAAAGCAGGATTCGGATGATTGGTCAATGAATAGGCAACTCCCTCTATCATCTTATACAGGTCCGAATCATCATACACCAATCCCTCAAACTTCCCCTCACGAACACCTGCTGCTATGGCAAAGTTGTTCACCCGATTTGTGGCATTCTCACACTGATCTATACACACCTGTAAGGTGGTAGAGGCATGCGTTTCCAACCGGGGTTTCCAAAAATCATCTTCAATACTCACCTGCGAAAAGTTTACCGGTTCCATCTTGCGCACTTGGCGCGATGCAGGCTGCGAAACACAGCCTGCCAACAAAAGGCCTCCTAAACAAGCTACTATCAATTTCATACTCTTTATAAATTTATTGTTTTACCTGTCAGTCTCATTTTTTTCTCCACTACATTCTTTCGAGCAACAGCCGCAGCATCAGGCTGTCGACCGCCAACTGACAACAACACTTCGCCGGGCATGGCCAATTCGCGTCCATCGGCATCTACCACAGCCAAATCTTCGGGCATCAAAGTAAACGAAACCGTACGTGTTTCGCCCTTCTTCAATGTAATACGTTTAAATCCCTTCAGCGAACGGATAGGAGTTTCAATAGGAAGTCCTCGGCGAGATACATACAACTGCACCACCTCATCCCCATCGCGATCGCCCGTATTAGTCACTTTTACACTTACTTCTACCGGTTCGTTAGTTTTCCTACGTCCCGGCACCTGCAAATCAGTATATTCAAAAGTTGTGTAGCTCAATCCATAACCAAACTGATACAAGGCATCGCCCTTAAAATAGCGATAAGTACGTCCTTTCATACTGTAATCAGCAAAATCTGGTAATTGCTCCAACGATTTATACACTGTCACCGGCAAACGTCCCGAAGGATTGTAATCACCAAAAAGCACATCAGCTACAGCCGTTCCTGCAGCCTGCCCACCATACCAACCTTCTACTACGGCATTCACTTTATCGTGTTCTTCAGTCACACTCAAAGGACTACCGTTCAGCAATACCATCACTACCGGCTTACCCAGCCCGGCTATACGTGCCACCAACCGACGTTGCGTTTCGGGCAAACCAATCTCTGTACGGTCGCCTCCGGCAAAACCCTTGGTTTTCACCGTCATCTCTTCACCTTCCAGGTTTTGATTAATTCCAACACACAATACAACAACATCCGAACGTTTCGCCAAAGCGACAGCACGCTCTATCTGTCTTTCTGTATCCGAGCGTCCCCATAATAATCTGACCAGAGCATGGTTCACTTTCTCATGCCTGTATTCTATCTTCACTTTCAGTACCTCACCAGCCTGACAACTGCGCAAATAGAATTTCTTTCGTGGATGGTGCACGCTAGAATATTTGAAGACCAGCGAATCATTAACATAGTACTTATAACCATAAAATCCTTCCACACCCAAAGCATACTCTCCCGTTTCCGGTATCTGAATATAAGTCTCAAATGTAGCACCGAAGTTATCATCCGGCAGGTCGGCAAAAGGCGCCTTATCCCACCACACCTTATTCAAGCTATCCTCCACAACTTCATGCTTAGGCTGTCCCCAGCAACTGGGATTATTGTAATAAAGCGCCTGCACACCATGTCTATCCAAACTCTCACTTGTATAAAGATACTGAGTCGGTATAGGTTCCAACTGCGGGAAATCTTCCGACAACTCACATCCTACTTCGTACATCACATGAGCATCAGGCAACTTATCCTTAATCCCCTGCAACACGGTTACTCCATTCTTATTGTAACCACAGTAGTTTCCCCAAAGTGTTTCTTCATCATTGGCTGTCGGACCGATCACGGCAATGTTCTTCATTTCCTTGCTCAGAGGCAACAGTCCATCATTTTTCAGCAATACCACAGACTTACGGGCTGCTTCCAACGCCAACTGGCGATGTTTCTCCGAATCAACGGCCGACATCGGAATCTGTGCATACTTCACCATTGAATCAGGGTCAAACATACCTAGTTTAAAACGTGCCTTGAACAATCTGATTACAGCTCTGTCTATCTCTTCTTCGGTTATCAAGTTCTTGGCAACAGCTTCTCTTAACCCACGATAAGCCGTGCCGCAGTTCAAATCTGTCCCACGCTTGACTGCCAAAGCAGAAGCCTCGGCAGAATTGGCTGAAATTTTATGTCCCGTATAAAAATCGCGTACTGCTCCACAGTCTGACACCACATAACCGTCAAACTTCCACTGGTTACGCAAATATTCCTGCAACAATTCCGAACTACCGCAACAAGCTTCTCCTCTGAAACGGTTATAGGCACACATAACCGACTCCACATTCGTCCGTTCTACTACTTCTTTAAACGCAGGCAGATAAGTTTCTATCAAATCCTTTTGTGAAGACTGTGCATCAAACTCATGGCGCAATGGCTCCGGACCACTATGTACAGCAAAATGCTTCAAAGTAGCTACCGCCTTCAGGTACCGTTCATCATCCCCCTGCAATCCTTTCACAAAAGGTACAGCAAGTTTCCCGGCCAAAAACGGATCTTCGCCATAAGTTTCCTGTCCACGCCCCCAACGAGGATCACGGAAAATATTAATATTAGGTGTCCAAAACGTAAGTCCTTGATAAATTCCACGTTTTCCCTGTCGCACAAAATCATGATGCTTGGCCCGAGCTTCATCAGAAATAGCGCAAGCTATACGATACATCAAGTCTTCATCAAAAGCTGCTGCCATACCAATACCCTGTGGAAAGACAGTAGCCTGTCCGGCCCTTGCCACTCCGTGCAAACATTCATTCCACCAATTATACGAAGGAACACCCAATCGTTCTATCGCCGGAGCTTCATACATCATCTGTGCTATCTTCTCATCCAGTGTCATTCTACTCACCAAATCAACCACTCGTTCTTCTAAAGGTAGATTTGGGTTTTGAAAGGGGTATTTGTAGGGGAGCTGGGCGTAAAGCGGTAATAAAGCGATACAAAGCAACAATATGCTGCAACTCAATATTTCAATACGGATTTTCATGGTATAATATCTACTTTCTGAACATATTTATTAGTTTTCAAATGAATATCATCAAAGGAAGTCACAGGTCTACCTTTAATTGAGCTATTCTTTATCGCTATATTCTTAATGCCATAGATATCACTCTTACCCAAAATCTGTGACTCAACATTATCCATACTTGTCAACACATTTAAATTAACAATTTCCACTCCGTCAATTGAACAATCTCCAGTACATTCTCTCCAACTATTATCAGTGATTTCAAAATCTATAAGTCTAGAAGATTCATTTCCGTAATAATCAAAGCCTTCCACATATATATTTTCAAAACGAACCTTTTCTATACGTGCTGAATCAAAACCGTTAATTACGATTCCTCGTTTACACCTTACAACATCTATATTTCTAAATTCTATATCTTTAAAATATTCAACACATGTTTCTGTTCCAATTTTAGCTGCTGCTGAATTACTAATAGTTAATACATTGTCAAATAGAATTTTTTCTGTGACAAACTTTCTTTCACTATCCAAACCTTTGACAACCACATTATCATCTCCTGCGTGAATAACTGCATTAACCAAAGAACAATCAACAGATGAATCAAAATCCACTCCATCGGTATTTGTCCAGTTTCTAACAGGACGATTATTTAATATTTTCAAATTTTTAAAATGTACCCCTTTCGAACGGTAAACACGGGTATTCCAAAATACAGGATCACGTAAAACTACACCATCAAAAAGTACGTTTTCACAGTTAGAAGCATACACTAAATGGAATTCACGAGCACCTTTCTTTCTAAGCCCTGTCCAACCAGCACCATCAATAACGCCAAAACCCAAAAGTTGGAAATTTGATACACTATCCAAACGTATCAAAGCCTTATCCTCATAATCTTCCAAATCAATACTACCCATAATCAAAGCACCACCTTCTAGCAATATATTCATATTACTACGCATAAACAGTTCGCCAGTATAATATCTGCCTTTAGGAAAATACAAAGTTGCCTGCCTCTGAGCCGCTTCATCAATTGCCTTCTGAATTTTCTGCGTATTTTTAATGACACCCGTTGTATCTACACCAAAGTCTAAAACATTTAATATTTTTTCCCCTCCAGCATAATTTTTCATCTCATCAATAAGTATATACAAATCTTCCATATCATTGATTCTCACTAAAAGATAAGAAGCAGTATCTACTTTAAAAGATAAACTATTTCCATCCACCACAGCCTCAATATTCTTTCGCTGTGGACTTATTTGATAATTATAGATAGAATCATTTACTATTATATCCACTTGAAGTTCAGACTTACCATCATGCAAAATTTGAGTGTAATGTATTGGAATATCAAGTTTACCCATTTTCTCCACAACTGCATGCTCACCGTTAATCTTAACTTGAAATTGCTCACTCAAAGGTACATCACCCAATGCAGGTATCAAACAGATTTTGTTTTTTTCCATCTTATTTCCAGTACAGGCCACACAAAAGAGTATGGCCAATAAGTAAATCCAATTATTCTTCATAGTTTTTTATTATTCAGTTATATAAGCCTCACGCAATAAATTATTAAAAAATTCTACCTCTTTACAATTAGATTGCTGCATAAACCATCCCTTATGATTAGGTACTATACATTCCTTTATAATACCTTTTTCAATATGTTCTATTTTTAACATCGGATATGAATCCGACAAAGTAGAAGAAGACAAATTTTCCAAAACTACATTTCTTCCATTTACCAAATTAAAAGCTGACTGTTTCACTGTTGACAATAGTTCTATATTACGTAATGTAAGATTCTCAACATTATTTACTACCAATCCTCTTTTACACTCCATACGAATATTTTCCAATAATATATCTCGTGGAGGAGCTTCTGGTAAACCAATCACATTAATAGCTTGTTCTATATTATGCCCAATAATATTAGAATAACGAATATTCCTAAAATGAGGGGTTTCCTCTGTAACTGTTTCTTTTTTATCAGTTGCTCCTTCATAACCCATATCTATGGATATGCCTTCACGAAGATTCTCCATAATAATCCCTGTCGCTAACAAGTTTTCAACAATTCCACCTCGTCCCCTTCCTGTTTTTACACGCAAGCCACGAAGCGTTCCCTGAAATACACAATTCATTACCGTTACATTCCGCACTCCCCCAGACATCTCACTTCCGATACCAACTGCACTTCTTCCATGAGCGAAAGTACAATTAGTGATAACTACATTTTCACACGGAATGCCAATATTACGCCCATGTTCATTATAACCTGATTTAAGAGTTATACAATCGTCACCGCAATCAACATAACAATTCGAAATTCTCACGCCATTACAAGATTCCGGATTAATACCATCTGTATTAGGTGATTCATAAGGTTGCACAATTGATATACCCTGTATATTAACATTCCGACAATAAACTGGATGAACCGTCCAAGCCGGCGAGTTCGTAATAGAAATACCAGATATTTCAACATTCTCACAACGATATAGATTTATCATTCTAGGTCTAGGATACTTTAAAGAAGAACCTTTTGGATTTTCTGGTTCACGCTCTATTATTCCCAGTTTTGTACGTAATGCATCTGTTTGCCAAAAAGCATCCCACCAAGTTTTACCTTGACCGTCTATACGGCCACGCCCTGTAATTGTCACGTTTTTTAAATCCAGACCTGTCAACAGAGAAGCATATACCTTACGCTCTATTCCTTCCCACGATCCTTCAATCGTCGGAGTATTCTCTATATCATTATGAAAATATATAGTTGCCCCAGGACCAACCTCAAAAACAATATTACTTCGCAAGAAAAGTGGTCCACTCAAATACTCACCAGCAGGAACTATCACATGTCCCCCACCAGCCTTCGCCGCAGCATCAATTGCCCTTTGGATAGATTCTGTACACAAGCGTTTATCGCCTACTGCTCCATAATCTTTTACATTATAATATTGACCAAAAACGTATAATGGCAATAACAAATAAAAAAAGAATAATATTTTCTTCATTTCACACTCCTTTATTTACAACATTTCAATTCAACTGGTCCCAATAATCCAGAAGGTACACTATCCCATCCTGCTGCATTAAAGTTGCGATAAGCCACATCAACAATAAAATACGTCTGCCATGGAATTTTATTCTTATCCATCCAAATCATCCTATTAGCATCAAGATTCCGAATTTCCACTCTCAACCTATTGTTCCGCTTCTTCAATACCCCTGAAGGAATATTCAATGTAAATGGCACAGACCAAGACGAACCTATATAGATATCGTTTATCCATACCTTGGCCACTTCACGCACATCACCTAAAGTCAATTGATAACAACTAGCGCCATAAACCTTAGGTAAATCAAATGTCGTTTCATACACTCCCACACCACTAAAATAGGTTGCCATTGTATCTGGAGCCTCAGTCCAACTTTTCAAATCTTTTACATGATACGATTGAGGAATCTGTGGCTCTCCTGTTTTAAATGATACATTCCAATCGCTGCCAATCCGATAAGAAGCTATTGATTCATAATATTTCCAAGATTCCGTACATCCATCATCATATAACTTAATAAAACAAGATTGTCCCGGTTCCAATTGCAGAAATATGCTGTTATCAGAACGACGTACTAATCCTTCTTCACCCGAAATCGGGTCAAAAAGAGTTATCACCTTGGCATTTTTTCCCAATTGTATCCAACCTTCCTTAAAATCATTACTCTGATTGGCAACATAATAAAAATTGCCCCGATTACTACTCTTTCGTATATACTCAAGATTATATTTCCCAAACTCTTCCTTCGTTATCCCTAATCTCTTCAAAACGTTGATATAATCAGCATCGATTATAACATTCGGCTTTTTCTTTAACTCCTCTAATTGAATCTTCAGTTTTTCACGCCTAGTCTCTACATCACCAAAACCAGGTACATCATATGGCATACGATAAGCAAAAACTATTTTAGCACCAGCATCAGCCAATCGCTTCAAATGCGATAAAGTTTTCAAAGACAATCTTTTACAATTAGGTACTACAATACAACGATAAGACGTAAGCCCTGAAGTCAGTACTTCATCATTTTTCACTTTACATTCAGTCAATTGTTTATCTGAAACGTAATCAAAATCAAATCCTTCACGTTTCAAGGTTCGAGCTATATCCCCGACATCTTGCTTATAGAACCAAGTATCAGGGTTATGAATAGTAAACATTTTCAGCAGACTTCTACCATCTTCATCATCACATTCTGTCCAAAAATCATACATTGGTACATAAAGCAAGACGTCATTGTCTGGTTTACTATTCTGAAGCAAATGTTGACTCCGAGCAACAAAGAGAGAGAAATCGGGCATCACATCTTTAAATGCCGTTGTATGACCAAAATTTGCAGCAGGATAAAAGCGCCATCCAGGAAATGGAACATCTTTAGGAGAATAAGCTCCACAAGTCAACATTATATGATTTATACCACATAAAAAAAGCTCATCAATTTGAGGCTTTACTTGAGACAATGAAACCTTAAAATGATCGCCTAACCAAGTAGCAGTCTCAGACGAAACCAACTTTTTACCTGTTACATGAGCAGCAGAAGAAGCAAATTTCAATAACATTTTGTCAGGTCTACCAAATACCTTTTCATTATAAGTTGGGTCTATGCGAACATTTTTAATATGTAATGGACTAGCACCAAAAGATTCAGTCTGCGGAATATCAGAAGCAGCATATAAATCCAACCAGTTTGCCGGAGTACCATGCGCCTGCTCCACAGTCTTAATTCCATGTTTCTCTGCCCAATCATGCCATACAGTAACAAAGTTCTCTAACAATAATTCAGAAATAGTTTCTCTATAGTCACAAAGAACCCTACGTGCATCACCATTTTCTTTAAACGAATCAAACAGATACAAATATCTTCTTAAATCATACCCTCTTCTTTTCTCAAATTCATCTAATAAGGCTGGCGAATAGTCCGCGCCATAAACTTCATACGAGTCATTAAAAACAGCACGTAAGGCAGAAGGTTTTACAAACAATGAATCGAAACGTTCCAAATATTTCTCTACTGATAGTTTGCTAAAATGATCGACAACTAATCCTTCACCACCAATTCCAGAACGTTTTGTCATTTGCCCTGTAGGTAATGCAAACAATCCATACACTTTCCATTCTTTGTTAGGAAATTCATAATCAAGAATCCCATTTACTGTTACCTTTTGCGTCAAATCCAAATAATCACCGTCTGTAGAATAGGCACTCAAAGCTTGTATTGTACCTTTCTGCAAATCGCTTATTTTCACCTTCACCTTTTCGCCTGACCTTGCAATAAACAGCTGTTTAACAACCGCATATTTTGCCGCCATCTCCGACGTTACATTAGGCCCACCAAATGGCCATGCAGAAGTAAGAGAAACGTCTAAGCCCATTCCATTCTCCCGTCCTTTTTGAGCCGTATAATTCAACATTTCAATCCACTTAGGGCTCATAAATGGTATATATTCAGACTCATAGCCTGTCACCCCATAGGTAGCTGCTATACTTGCACCACCATAACCCATATTTTTAAATTGTTCCCAATGCCAATCTATACCATCTCTATCTACAGCACTTCCTAACCAATACCACCAAAGCCAAGGCCGCTCAATATCCTTGAAATCGGATAATTGTGTCTGTTGTCCCTTACAAAAAACAGGCGACAACAATATTAGCACCACAAATGCTATCAGACTTTTATTATTATATGCCATAATTTCTGTTATTTCTTATTCTTCCACTTCTATATATACATTTCCAATTAAACCTGCTGGTTCCAAGTTCCAATCTGCTGTATTATACTCTCTACGTTTAGGATCACTGATATAGCATTCCTGCCATTTTATTCCTTGACGGTCCATTCCAATAATCTTATTGGTTGCTATATTCTGCACACGCACTTCTAATTTATTACCTTTTTGCTTCAACACGTTTGAATCAAAAGATAACTGATAAGGAACCGACCATATTCTACCTATGAACTTTCCATTAATATAAACCTCAGCCATATCACGAACATCAGCAAAATTTAACCGAACAGACTTGTTCTTAACCAAATTGAATGGACAATCGAACACTGTGCTATAAATACCTACGCCATTATAATACCAGTGTGTACTATCACCTAATTCAGTCCAACTAACTAAACGTTCCGTTTCAATCGAAGAAGGATTCAACTCATTACGTTGAAAATCAATCTTCCATTTGGAATTAATAACGAAAGAATTTCCCTCAAAATAATCATAAGATTTCTCTGCCTGAACTCCACAGTCTGCAAACAATATTACGGATTCACCCGGCAGTAACTGCAATTTGATTTGAGTTTTCCCATCTCTCACACTTTGTTCCAGTTTTCCTAAACTTCCAGTCAAAGGATTGTAAGCCACAACATTCTGATACAGACAATCTAGCAAAATTTGACCTATACTAAAAGCCTTCTTCTGATTAGCTACAAAGAAAGAACGGCCTCCATTCAATTCTTTACGAATAAAATCTAAACCCAGTTGAGAAAATTCTGTCTTAGGAACTAACAATGATTGTAAACAGGTATCTACATTATCGGCTACAATCACATTAGATAGTGCCTGCATTGCACTACGCACCAAGAACAACTCTTGTAAACGTTCGCCAACCCTATAAAGTCCAGGCACATCACCAGGCATTTTCCTATCAAACACGACAGGAACGCCTTGTCGAGCTAAATCCTGTAACTTTCTCATTGTTTCTATAGGAATCCTCTTACAAGCCGGTATTACAATAGCCTTATACAAATGCCCCCCCTTAGTCCTTACCTTTCCATTCAGTACTTCTGTCTCCTTCAACAGCTTATCAGAAACATAATCAAATTGATAACCAGCATTTTTCAAATTGTTTGCCGTCACAGCAAAAGACCAATCATTCCCCCATTTAGTAGGAATATGATCCATCATAGTGAGTACACCCAAATCATTTTTCGTCTCACTAAAATAATCGAAGACTGGATAATATAACAACAAATCATTATCATTCTTGGATTGTTGTAATACCCGTTGTATTCTTGCAGCATACAAATTAAAATCAGGCATATATCCTATTAAAGATGAACGTGGACCAAAATCAGGAGCTGGATAAAACACCCAACCTGGATAAGAAGTATCTAAAGGCGTATTCGTAGAACTTATCATATGGATATGGTTAATACCTGCAACAAAAAGCTTATCAACCTCAGGCTTTACCTGTGACAAAGCCGTGTGGAAATGATTGGTCAACCAAGTAGCAGTTTCACTCGCCACCAATGGCTTACCTGTAAGATTGCCAGCCGAAGACGCAAACTTCATGTGTAGAATATCAGGCCACTTATAGGGATCACGACGTGTATCTGCATCAACACGAACTCCATCTATATCAAAACAACTCGGACCAAACGATTCGCATTGAGGAATATCAGCAGCCGCATACATATCCAATATATTGGAAGGACTGCCGTGTGCTTGCTCAATTGTCTTAAAAGAACGTTCATTGCTCCAACGAGTCCACTCGATAGTAAAATTCTCTAAAATAAGCTCTGCTATAGTTGCACGATAGTCACAACGGAATCGTTCGGCAATCTCTGTATTGTCATTATTCAACAAAAGTGAGAAATACGGTTTTGGAGAATATCCACGTCTTTTCTCAAATTCTTCTATAAATGTAGACGTATAATCGGCGCCATAGACTTCATAAGAATCATTGAACAGAGCTCGAATTCCCTTCATTTTCTTCAAATCTTTCTCAAAGTCATCCAGATAAAGATTTAATGCTTGCTTATCGAAATTATCAAGTACCAAGCCTTCCCCACCAGGAGACGACCTCTTCACCATCTGATTCGTAAAGCCGCCTAACACCGTCTCAATGGTCCACTGTCCTTCGGGTAATGAAGCGCAAAGAAACCCTTCCTTATTTACCAAGTCTGTTAAATCCATATACTCGTTCCTAACTGAAAACGCAGATACAGCAATAACGTATTCATCGGCTGCCATAATTTTCTTATTAACTTGTCCTGATGCCCAAAAGTGTTCCGAACGCTTCAAATATTTTGCTCCATTCTCCTGGGTTACCTGTTTGCCTCCAAAAGGCCAGGCCGACGACAAAGCCAAATCTACTTTCATGTTATACTGTGATGCTTTCTTCAACGTATAACGAATCATCTTATACCATTCCGGGCTACGATAATCTATCTGTTGCTCTTCATACCCACTCACTCCATAAGTAGAAATAATAACCACGCCTCCATATCCCGCTTGGGCATAAGCCTTCATGTGCTGGTCTATCAACTTTTCAGAAACAATGTTACCCAACCAAAACCACCATAACCAAGGGCGTTCTTCTGCCTTATAATTCTTTATACCTCCGTCCAACACTATGGGCTGGGCAATTAAAGACACACTACAGACAATTAACCAAAGTATACTCAACAAGTAGTTTTTCATCACATTTATATTCTTCGTTATACGCATTTCATTATTAACCACACTAACATTAATTTCTCTATCTTTAGCCTAAAGATAGACATCTTTAGTTTAAAGACAGGCATCTTTAAGTTTGCGTTATTCATCTTTAGGCTAAAGATAGAATTTTTAAAAGGCTTCAGAAACATTTATTGCCGTACTTCTTATTAATTTATAAAGCAGGAAGGAAATAATATCCTTCCTACTTTCTTTATATTACTGCAGTAACCACATCAAATCATCAACTCCATCAGAACCACCAAATTGACGTTTGATAGCTTCCTGAACATTAGTCTCATTCGTTTGATACTCTGCTTGCGGATATCTCCAACGAACAGGAATTTTTCCACTTGGATTGTTCATATTGGCTCCTACGTGCAATGCAGGTATTCCCGTACGACGAATATTATAGAATGGCTCCCATCCTGAATTATTAAAAAATGCGATATACTTTTGATTAAGGATTTGCTCCAAAGAACCATTATAAGCGACAGTAGAATTATTCAAATATTCAGAAATAACCGATTCATCCAAACCATAAAATTCCATTGAAGCACGAATGCCTTTTTCATAATAACTTTCTGCGTCTCCTTGCAACCATCCCCTATTTATCGCTTCTGCTATATTAAAACAAAGCTCCGAATATCCCAACATAATCATTGGTTCACCTGTAGGAGTACAGTAATAATCTCGGTTATAAAGAGAAGCATCATCACGTACGGCATAAATATCTTCATAACTATCATTACAGTCTACACCACCATACTCTGATACATCAAAATTAACATTGTCAGGATTCATATCTACAGCTGTTTTGGTTCGTTCCGCAATTATCGAAATACGTGGATCATTATATTTCTTTACCAAATTATAATAAGTATTGCCAATCCTATAATAATCAGAATTAGCTCTCTGATAAAACAAAAGATAACGATTTTCCTCTATATCATACCAATGAAAAGTAACATTATCATCATTAGACGTAAATAATGGATATTTTGTTGGATTATTAACTATTGAAGCAAATTGAGTTTTAACATCCAGATCTGCATCGTTTTCTTTCTTACTCAAATTTATCAATATTCTTAACCGTAAAGAGTTTACAGCTTTCTGCCATTTCGATACATCACCACCAAAAATAAGATCTCCTGCACCAACTGACACCTTTTGACTAGCTGCATCAGCTAAAATAGTATTTGCCTCTTCCAATAAAGCCAAACAACCAACAAATACATCTTTCTGTGTATCATATTGAGGAGTAAAATTATTATCAGATTCCCCCTTCAAGGCATCACTCATAGGGATATCCCCCATTTGCATAGTCATTTCCATCAAACAAAAAGCCCTGAAAAAGTTCGCGATTCCACGATAAGCAGGAGTTCCAACTCGATCTCCTTCTTTTTCCATAGACAATACATCACGTAAAACTGAATAAGGACTAAAGCTAGCTTCTCCTCCTAAATAACCTTGGAAAGAAATATCACCTTGTTGAGATGATATAGAAGCAATATATTGAGCCCAACCACATTGTACACCAACAATTGGACGATATCCCCCTAAAGTATTTGCTATAATATTTGTTAATAACAATGTTGGTGGAACTTGTCCTTCAGAAGGAGCATTCGGGTTGGTTTCATATTCAGACAAAGGCTGACAAGCAGAAAAAGAAAGAATACCAACCATCAACAGCATTAATCCTTTATTAAATATTGTTTTCATATTTCTCAAGTTTTATTTTCAGAACGTCAAATTTACATTAAAACCTATATTTCTAAACGAGGGAGTCTGAAGATTATCCCATGATGAATCTTCATTAAATTGATCTGGATCCACAAAACCCGATTTAGTTAATAGCCATAAATTTTTTGCTACAATAGATACATTTGCACTCTTTATAAATGTATTTTTTAACAAAGAAGACAAATCATAAGTTAAAGATAAATCTCTAAATTTAAGAAAAGAACGATCCACGAGCACACATTCATCTATTCCATAATATCCTTTTGAGTTCTGTACATAATCAAAATAATTCGTTGGCTTTGTATTTGGAGCAAACTCACGAGTATCGCTTATAATATTTCCGTCACCATCACGTTCCAACGTTCCCGAAATCACATTCACGCCTTGAGCCAAATACTCCTTACCCTCATACCAATCTCTACGAGCCTGATCATCAATATCCAAGGAACGTCCACCTGCCCACATATAACGCTCATATTGACTTAACATTTTACCTCCGACACAAGCATCAAACGAAAAGCTCAATGTAAACTTACCATATGACATAGTATTCGTAAAGCCAATCATCAAATCATTATTTGCATAACCCAGTTTTTGTTTTATATCATCTTTTTGCATTTGTCCATTGTCACCGATGATAACCTGACCTGCATATTCACTACCTTCTGGAACATACATCATTGCAGTTCCATATATTGCATCCATACGATCTCCAACTTTTAAATTACCATATTTCGTCTGCCCTGCAGGAAGTTCCTTCAAATATTTTCTATAAGAAGAAAGATTCAAGACTGTTTCCCAACTAAAACCTTTTGGATTCTTAAATGGAGAACCTGTAATTGACAACTCCCAACCCTTACGCAAGGTCTTCAGCCCATTCAATATATAAGAAGTCCATCCAGAAGCTTCAGAAATAGGTTGAGAATAGGTCTGAGGTCCATCGATAAAATAAAAATAAGTAGCATCAAAAGCCAATCTATTTTTGAACAAGCGTAACTCACCACCTACTTCATAACCTGTGCTATACGAAGGCTTTATATCCTTAGAATAAATACTGGAAGGAGATGTTAAGCTTATATTATTATTCCAAGATTGGGTTTGTGTATATACAGGTGCAAAATAATAAGGAGAAAAAGCACTGCCAACACGCGCAAATGACCCACGTAACTTCAAATAGCTTATAAAATCAGGCAATTTTATATATTCAGACACAACTGTTGCTAACTGAGCAGATGGATACAAATAACTATTTTTCCCGAAAGTTGGAATTGTAGATGACCACTGGTTACGAGCTGTAAGATTAAGTAAAATATAATTCTTCCAACCTAAATCTAAATAGCCATATACTGCGTATTCTGCTAGTTCTCTCTTACTACTCGATGATGTACCTGGTTTTAAAGTATTTTCAAGAGTGTAAATACCAGGTACAGCTAATCCGTCTGTAGATGCTGAATGACTACGGTCACTATACTGCCGCGCATTAAATCCTATCATTGCACCTATATCAAATATACCTATTTTTTTATCATATTTAGCCATTAAATCAGTTAAGACTTGAAAATCTGTATAATAATTTTGAGAATAGTTACCATTTCGTTCATATACTGTTGATTGTGCAACTCTATAATCTTCCATTCTCTCATTGGTACTAACACCTGTACGCAAGGTTACATTTAAATCATTAGTCACATCATATTTTAAAGAAGCACTTCCATAAGCAGTATTTTTATGATACCCATGCAGATTTTCATATAAAATAAAATAAGGATTATTATAATCATAAGAACCATTCTCATATCCATCTGCCACATCAAAATTCCGTTGTTGTAAACCTTCAAGTCCTGGTGCCCAATAATTTCTTAGATCTCTTACATCCACATTAGCACCAGCCCAAAGTATCATAGAATAAATCGGACTATTTCGTCCATAACCAACTGAAGGATAATTAGGCGAATCCATCTTATTATAATTAATATTTGCATCAAAACGTAATTTCTTAGTAAATTGAATTCCTCCGCTCATATTAACTGTATAACTATTCAATTGAGTATTTTCAAAAACACCCTTCTGATACATTTGGCTCAAAGAAATACGAAAATCACCTTTATCCCATTTGGTTTCAACACTCACATTATTATTCGTAACAACACCCGTTCTAAGTAAATTATCCAAATTATCTTTACCACGAGGAATCCAAGGAATTGCAATACGATTCCCATTTTCGTCATAAGGACTATTCCATTGAGGTAACAAACGCCCATCCAATTCAGGTCCCCAAGCTCCCCAAAACTCATCAGTTGCATTCCCAACTCGATATTGCCCCTGATAACCCGTTCCATATTTCTTTTGATAAGAAGGTTTTGCAATCATACCCGTATCAAAACCTGTAGACGAATTTACTGATATCCTAACTCCCTCTTTAGCTTTCTTAGTAGTAATTTGAATCACACCATTCTGCCCCATTTGACCATATAATACCGCTGCAGCAGGTCCTTTCAAAACAGCCATACTCTCAATATCTTCTGGTGCAATTTCCCAGAAAGTAGCACTTTCGACTGGAACGCCATCAATAACTACCACAGGAGCAACACCTCGTAACAATATAGCAGGTGTATCAAACAAATTCGGAGAGTTAGACACTTTCAATCCTGCAATTTTACCGGTCAAATTAGAAGCGACATTTGCAGATGGAGTTTTTGTCAAATTAGGAGCAACCACATCTTGCACTGCATAACCTAATTTCTTTTTTTCTTTCTTTATCCCTAAAGCAGTTACTACTACCTCATCTAAAACCTCTGCTTCTGCAGACATTGTTACATTGATGTTTTTTCTATTGCCAACCACCTCTTTAACAGGACTGAGTCCAACGTATGAGAAAATCAAGACACTATTTGTATTTGGAACACTTATAGAATAATTTCCATCAATATCCGTAATTACTCCAGTTACTGTTCCTTGTAATTGAACAGTAGCTCCAATCAAAGTTTCACCTCTATCATCAAAAACCTTTCCCGTGACAATTATCCCATTTTGATTTTGCCCCAAAAGTTTTGTTGTACACATTAACAATGCAACCAACGATATGCTAAATAAAACAATTCTGCTCTTCATATTCTATTTTACTATTTATTACTACAAATAATTTCTATTTCATATCATCACGGATACACCGAACGGTCCATCCTTCTCCCTGATATGTCCATGAAATTCCACTATCACCGGTGTCTCCCAAACGATGATAAATCAACCAAGGATATCCACCCTCAGAAATATCGGAAGACCACCAAGTTGTTTCACGCGCATCAAGAGTATTCCAAGACTTCCAACTACCGTCTGTAGCACGTCCAGAAACAGCCCAGCCAGTCCAACCTGTCAGATTTTGATAATGATCATGAGCTAATAAACCATTCAAATAATTCATATCACCACTTGCAAAATCTTCTGTACTAGCTCCTATTGTTTCTAATAGGGTTACAAACTCTGCCTTTGAAGGAATATGCCAACCTTCTGGTGCCAGTTTCCTTTCATCTACAACTGCATGCCAATTATAGAAAGCACCATAATTCTTAGCTTTTTTGTCCGTCACTCCCTGATTAAAATTATCTTCTGTCCAAACCCAATCAGGCTCTTCACCAAATATCCAACTATAAGCTCCTTCTTTGGCATCACCTGCTGCTGTCCATTCAGTCGACTGATTCTTATCACAATACAAGATAGGCGTACCATCTCTATATTTTGTCACCTTTAAATTCTCAGCCAACCAATATTGCGAGCCTATTTTAATCATCCTATAAGAATTACCATCAATATCCTCCACAGGCATTTCAATCCTCATATCAGCAGTGTAAGTTATATTAGAACCTTCTGTCTTATAGCCACGAATATGATAAACATCACCCGAAAGCAAACCGGATATTTCTCCTACAATCACGCTTCCACCAGCAGAGACATACTTTTTATCGTTCACCGTAGGATTTTCATTGGTTCCCAAACAAATTCCTGATTCTGACAATTTATCAACATCTCCTTTTATTATCATCATATAAACCAACTTCGTATTAGTCTGCTCTACAATACTCAAACCAAAATCGTCCCCACTATAAGCCGACAACTGAGTCTGATAAAGCACATCTGAATGAATATCAGTCGGAGTCATTCTACCGCTAATTCCATCGCTCGTATTTTCCAAATAAATATATCGTCGACCATCCTCATAATAAATAGATAAACGCTCACCACGAACATTCCACGTTCCCATATTCTCTTCTCCTGAAGGCAATATTTCCGAATACACTCCGTCTTCCTCAAAAGTCATCGTTATGCCCAACAAAGACAAATCATTTACTGTACCATTCATTGCCTTTGTTATCAACCATGTTCCCTTAATTCTTTTATCGTTGTTATCAGCTTCTGGTGCAACACCCTGAACAACCTCAAAAGTCTTAGCATAACTGTCAGGCAAACCTTTCCCGTTAATTTTTACAACAGTAGAACGCGGTACTCCTGTTGTATTATCCAGAAACAGAACCCTAACAGGAACAGCTCTAGGTGGATTGCCAGATACCACTTCATCATCCAACTGCATAACCCACTCATCCGATGAACTTACTTCCAATTGCATATTAGTCTTCACCTGAAGTTTCAAAACATTTTCAAGTCCATCAACCGACACTTCACTCGGCAAATCAATAACCTCAAATCCATCAGGATTCAACTGTACAACCTGAATAGTACGTACAACCGAACCTGCCGTAACAGTTACTTCAGCCACCCGCTCTTCTATTTCTTCATTTCTGTCTACTGTAATTTGAAAAGAAGACTTTCCTGCATTACCACCATCCTGTGTTGGCTTACACCAATCCACATTACTCTTCACCGTCCATTCACAATTAGAAGTTACTTCAATAGTTTCATTTGTACCTTCAGGTACCACATTCAAAGCCTCAGTAGAAAGTGTCATCTCATAAATAAAGTCGGGCAATAGCTCATCTTCTTTACAAGAACAGACTGCAAAGAGGCAATAAAAAACGAACCAAAATAATTGATGCTTTCTCATGTTTTTAGAATAAGATTTATTAAGTAAACAATATGCCAAATAAAATTTTAAAATACTAAATTCTCAATAGTTCTATTTTACAGCCTTACATAAACTATAATAAACATAAGGTCTTTTACTCACTTATTTCTTCTCCTTCCTCAGCACCGGAAACTCCGTCACCCTCAGTGTTGTACACCCGTATGGTATCAACGTTATCTCCTCCTCAGGAAGATTCTCCGTACCCACCCCATAAATCATACGGCTATAAGGTAAAGGACCGGCCATTTCATTATAAAGCTGCCAAGATGGGATACGCTTAGCTTTCACCTTTATTTCTATCGGAGCATTTTCCAAGTTCCAGAAGAAAGAAGATTGCTGTTTATGAGGATGCTCTACCACAGTAAAGCTCTGTTCCACAGGTTTGTCTTTAAAGTCTACCAAACCATAATTCCACGGAGTTGTAGGAAAGACTTCATAATAAAACTTGCCATATTTGGCTACATTGTCTTTCACCGCCTTCTTCTCCCATTTTTCACCAACCTTCAATGCATAAACCAATGGTCCTCTCTCCACTGCCACCGAATTCTCATACCATTCAGAAGTACGAACATTCATCGGCAATACAAGTTCCACTACATCCCCCTCTTTCCATGCACGCTTTACTATTTCAATGCTTCCTCCTTGAGCCTTTCCATAAGGCATACCATTGACACAAATTTCAGCCTCTTGACACCAAGCAGGAATACGCAGATGGAAAGGAAAAGAAACAGAAGCAGCCGAAGTTTGTGGAAAGGAGAAGCGGAATGAGATTTTATTCCCCATAGGATAAACAGTTTCCTCCGTAACCTTTACAGGTATACCGTCTCCTACATTCAGCGTCACTTCAGAAGGAGCATAGACCAAAGCGGCCAATCCATTATCAGCAGTAGCATACCACAAGTTTTGCGTAAACTTAGGCCAACCCTGATGGAAATTAGATGTACAACAAGGATAACCGGCCAACAAACCGAATACAATGTCCGTACAACCATGGTTTATATCGAAATTGTGCATGTGTCGAGTCAGCATCACCTGATTAGGCTGCTGAAAATATTGACGAGCCATGAAATCATCCGTCAGTTGGGTAGGCAGTGCATTGAAAGCCAACTTCTCCAGATGATCAGCAAACTGTACATCACCGGTAATTTCAAGCATACTCTCAAGCGAATACATCAGTTCCACTATGGAACAGAGTTCTGCGCCATTAGTCGGATTATTACCATGAAGAGCCTCATCAGCCCCATACATACCTTGTGGCTGTCCATGATACTTGCGAATATCGGAAAAAGCTTTCTTAACCGCCTTAATATAAAGTGAATCTGGATTCTGCTGATAATAAATGACCGGCTCCTTGATACCTTGCGCCAAGTTAACGCCATGGATAGTATTAATGCGTGTCAGGTCATCGCGTCGCCAGAACATATCGACATAATCATAACTCTGTTTATGAAGCAATTCTCCCAGGTCAAGCAAAAAAGAGTCACCAGTAATATTATACAGCCAATAAACTATCTGCAAATTATCACAAGCACGATATTCAGCCCAGAATGTCCAATTGCCGAGTGGCGTATGAGGCAAAGTCTGAAGCTGATAGCGGAAATACTTGGTAAGGAAAGTCAGCACTCGCTCATCACCTGTGGCCGAATAATATTGTTTCATCACTTTCAATACTACCATTCTGGGCCACCAATCCTTGGAATTATTACGCTGCAAACCTTCCTCAAAGTCATAATCTACAGCCGGACCAAAAAAGCCATCCTCACGCTGGCTGGCCAATGCCCATTCTATCCAAGGCTGAACCTTACTTTTTAGTTCTTCATCATCCAATATATAGGCCAAAGGTAATAAACCATCTATCCAATACGGACCACGCTCCCACTGGTCTCCATCGCCTCCCAGCCATCCGTTACGTTCACCCATTACTTCAGGATAGAGTTTATCCAGCGAAGCAGACATTCCCCTGCTCTGTCGAACGAGCATCTCTTTCAGCCAGCCGCCTGGCTTAATATTACCGATTGGCAGTTCCATATACGGTTTGCGCTGCAAAGGATAAAGATTGTTCCGGTAATTCATAGTCATTGAAGTTTGTGCACTCAACAGCATTGCATCAAATAAAAGGACTAATGCAAGCAACGAAGGCAATATGTTTTTCATTTGGCTCATAACTTTTAGGTTTTATTCCACCAGCAAAGTTATAGAAGCTATTTTAGCCTGCAAGATTCTTGCAAAATTCTACTATTTTTTGGCAGGATAGTGCTATTACCCCGCCTACAATGGCCTACAAGCAGGCTACATCAAGGTTACAATCGTTTATTATGGCCTCCCAATCATAGCCACCCAGCGACAAACTCCCAATACGACTCTCCCCTCAACCAGCCCATAAAAAAAGCACGTCAGCAGTACTGTTTCTTCCACAGTACTGCTGACGTGCCTATAACTATATTTCCGTATTTTTATCTGCTCAGCGTTTCTGTTCAAACAGCCAGTCCATAAAATCCTCTTTGTTGAAAGCCGGATTCCAGCTGCCATGTGTCACACCCGGAAACTCGATGTACTCCACATCAGCTCCCGCTGCCTTCAATGCCTTATACGCCTGGCGCGAACCTTCTACCGTCACCACATTATCGGCATCTCCGTGGAAAATGCGGAACTTCACATCCTTGGCCACAGCCAGACGCGAAGGGTTTACCGTTCCACAAATAGGAATAGCGGCTGCAAACAGTTCGGGATAACGAGCTACCATGTCATACGTTCCCATACCACCCATGGACAAGCCCATGATGTAAACACGGTCTTTATCTACCTGAGACATGGACAGACAGGAATCGAGCAACGCCTTCAACGTGCGGAATACCCGTGACGGTTCCTGTTGTACGGGCATTTCTGCCGGAACAAATGACTCCGGACGTGCATCATAGGCCCAATAGCCGTCTTCAGGACACTGCGGCATCAGCACGAATGCCGGATGCTCTTCCCGATTTACCGGATTCAGCCACATCTGTCCACCATGAGTAAGCTGTTTCTGGTTGTCATTCCCCCGTTCTCCTGCCCCATGCAAGAAGAGAACAAGCGGATACTTCTCTCCGGCTTTCTCTTGCTCCGGCCGCAAAAAGCGGTAACGCAACGTATCGCCCTGAGCCGAGACATACACTTTCTTTTCATACGCACTGTACGCGTCCTGCGCCTTGACTGTTGTCAATGTCAAGACCGCCACCAACAAAGTTATCAGATATTTAGCATTCATTTGTCTATTCTTAAACGATTACCCATTTCTTTATTCCGCCTTTTTCTCTTCTTTTACCGGCGCACTCAGAAGGCTCTTATAGCGCTCTGCATCCGTCAGTACCTTCACCGCTTCCTTCAGGTCCTTGTCTTCCTTCAGCTGCTGTATAATGCTACCACGCTGATAGTAATAACGTTTCACGATTTCCTGCGCAATCATTTCCTTTATCTGACGCGAGAAGTAATCCAGGTCACGGTCCAAGTTATGTTGCAACTTTCCTTCCAGCGCCTTGAACTCCTCGGAAGCATCCTCCAGGTAACCTTCAAACTCAGCCATCTCCTTCAGGTTCTTCAGAATCTTCTCCGTCTGCTGGTCATATTTAAAGTCGGCCTTCTTCACCTGCTCCTTGAATTCAGCATAATCAGCATCCGTTACCTCAAACTTCTCAGGTTCCGGTATAGTCGGATGTTTCAGGCAATACTGTGTTGCATAGTCAAATACCAGGTTATCATTTACCAGATAGAACAGAATGTTAGGCAACTTCTCCGGCTCTACCGTAATGTCCGGCGTCACTCCGCCACCATCACGCACCTCTCGTCCTGCTGCCGTATGGAACACCGTAGTCAAACTGTCAGGTATACGCCCTACACTACCATCTTCATTGCGATGTTTGTAGTCAATGGCCTGCACACAACGTCCGCTTGGAATGTAATACTTAGAAGTTGTCAGCTTCATGGTCGCCCCATAAGGCAACGGGCGTGTAGTCTGCACCAGTCCTTTTCCGAAAGTACGCGTACCTATGATAACCGCACGGTCCAAATCCTGCAACGAACCCGCCAGAATTTCCGATGAAGAAGCCGTACCACCATTAACCAGTACCACCAGCGGAATATCCAGGTCGAGCGGCTCCCGCAATGTCTTATACGTATTGCTGGCCTGTGCTATTCGTCCCTTAGTCGTCACCAATGTCTTGCCACGAGGCACGAAAAAGTTCGCAATCTCAATCGACTCATCCAGCAGACCACCTCCATTGTTACGCAAGTCTATCACCAGCGAGGTGATGCCCTGCTTCTTCAAGTCGAGGAAAGCCTGTTTAAACTCCTTCGAAGGATTACCCGAAAATGTGCTCAGGTTAATGTAACCAATCTGATGCTCCAGTTTACCATAATAAGGAATAAACGGCAACTGGATAGAACGTCTTACAATATCAAACTCCAGCGGCTTCTTGGTACCCGGACGCTGTACCGTCAACTTAAAGCTGGTACCCACCTGTCCGCGCAACATTTCACTCACCTCCTGGTTATTCTTTCCCATCAGGTCCTTGCCGTCAATCTCCATCAGCACATCACCAGCCTTCAGTCCTACTTCTGCCGCGGGCATGTGCTCGTATGGCTCGGCTATCATAGAACGCTTCAGCTTCTCGTTCCAGGTAATAACAGAACCGATACCACCATACGAACCCTTCAGCATCTGCTCCAGCTCGCTCTGGTCATCTTCCGGAAAATACTCCGTATAGGGGTCCAGTGAATAAAGCATCGCATCGATGCCATTACGTATAGTCTTGTCCGGGTCCAGTGTATCTACATAAAACATATCCAACTCCTTCACTATAGAGTTGAATATATCCAGATTCTTTGCCACTCTGAAATTCCGTTCCTCTGCACTCTGAAAGCTCCAGAAAACAATGCCTCCCAGCACCATCAGCACCAGGAACATCCAACGCATTCTAATCAATCTTTTCACATTCATATTCTTAAATAAATCTGCCTTCTACCGCCTGCGCCATGTCATTTCTGCCACCTGCCGGCAACCAACATCCCGCACCCGCTACAAAGACATCCAACTACAAAAACCTTATCTAACCGTGGCTCCAACCATTCATCAGCCTCTCGCCACACCATTTCATCTTTTTCCCTGCCTATAGTCCACGACTTACTTCCACATTCCCGGCCAATGTCTCTACACACGCCATCAAGCGTTTCCATGCCGCCGGCGACAATTCCGTCCCAGCCACCTGGGCCACTTCAGCCGCCATCGCCGCTCCCATGTATCCACATTTCTCCAGTGCATATCCGCTCGTCAGTCCATACAGGAACCCGGCTGCAAAATAATTACTTTCACCCGTAATATCCAACACTTTCTTCACCTTCTGCGGCATTACATGCATTTCTTCCGTTCCTTTACGTATTTGCCACCCCGAAGTTCCTTGTCTGGCCACCACCACACTGCATATTCTGCCCAGTGCGGCAAACGCCCCGTCAAAGTCCTGTCCCATCAGCGTGCATATCTCCTGCTCGCCTACAAATACAATATCCACATACTTATTTATCAATGACAAGAAGAATTCACGTTCCTCGGCTGCCACCTGACATATCCCCATGTCCAGACACACCTGAAGCCCTGCCTCCTTGGCCAACTCTATAGCACGCAATATCATACCGTGATTTTGCAACAGGAAACCTTCTATATAAAGATAAGCATATCCCCGAAACATTTCCATCCCCAGGTCTTCAGCCTGCAGCTGTCCAGCCGCCCCCAAGTAGTAAGCCCACGCACAACTGCCATCGGGCATCACTATCGTAGCCGAAAAACCTGTCGATGCCTCTGCATCCACTGGCAAGAAAGGCTCCACTCCCGTTTTTTTTATGCTTTTCTCATAAAAAATTCCATCTTCATCATTTCCCACCTTACCAATGAAGCCAACTGCCGCTCCCAGCCTCGCCAAGCTACGCATGGTAACCCCAACCAGGCCTCCCGACACTTTCCGGCATTTTGTCGTTTCTACAATATGTTTGAATTCCAGCAGGTTATCTTCTTCTATACAGTTCATACTACCCTTGACCAGATGCATTTCCGATAGCAGTTCTTCCCTTTCCGGCTTCATGTGCACCCCCAGCAAAGCGTAGCCCAAACCAATAATTTTATCCATTTTGAATATTTTTTCTGCAAAGATATTGCATATTTCAAAATATCCTATTACTTTTGCACCGCATTTGAGAGAAAAACAAAATTCTTCCTTAGCTCAGTCGGTTAGAGCATCTGACTGTTAATCAGAGGGTCCT
>ENA-UONS01000498-UONS01000498.1-human-gut-metagenome-genome-assembly--contig:-CS19-NODE-498-length-45118-cov-30.282538_pt1 | contig 45118 bp, 60 predicted proteins | sample MGYA00242458_ERZ724005 | MGnify/ENA metagenome assembly ERZ724005
AAGCGTGTCATAGGTGGTGCTAATCTCTGTTTAAAATCGGGTGTATGTATTACTGGCGCAGAGAGTCGTCTTCGTTTAAACATGTCTAAGTATTGGCGTGATTTAAGGGGAAAGAAAGTTACTTTTTCTTTTGATTATGAATATAGCAACCTTGTTTTAGGTCGAAATAGTCGTATAGGGCTGGAAGAAGGTGTATCAAAGGATGGTACATCAAAATATTACTATATCGGTGCGTGGAAGTACTTCGATTCTACTTCATTGAAGGCCGGCACAGGTAGATTTGTTCATACTATTACCGTTCCGAATGATATTGTTAACGCACAAAATATCGGTGTAGGATTTTACACACAAGTCGGTGATGGTACCACGATGAAAATATGTAATCCTCAGATTGAAATCGGTGATACTGTAACCGAATGGAAGCCTGCGCCAGAAGATGGAATAATAGAATCTAAGGAATATACCAAATCTCAGATTGATATAGTAGAAAAGAAGATAGAATTAAAGGTATCGTCAACTAAGTACGAAGAAGGTATAAGTAATACGCAGAGGATAGCAAGGTATTTGTCTACCGGAAGAATGTTGCCCAGCCACAGTGACGTTTGTTTCTCTTACGGGCTGAACAACCTAAGAGTATATAATAATGCAGGAACGGAAGGCGTTAAGATACATAGGTCAAATATAGCAGGAGTTCCTAACAATACCGGATATTCTTGCACAATTAACACCACTCTTTCGAGGGGTGATACTGCCCCAGGTGCAGGAGGTTTTTATTTCGGTAATCTAGCAAGATACGGAGCTGTGTTCTTGTATAAGTTCGTCGCTGCAATACCTAAAGGTCTGATTTTAGAATTTGCATCCAATGCTATTGGAGACGGTGGTACACGCGAATGGTTAACAAGCCATGTTGGCACAGGCAAATGGGAAGAATATTACTATCTTATTAAGTGTGGAACTTCCGGAGCATTGAGTTCTAGTGGGTTTTTCTACATAGCTAATAAGACTACTGTTGAATGGCACTTGGCTTATGCAACCGTTTACGATGTTTTCGGTGATAACTCTCAGATTAACAAAACAACATACGATACTGAAATAACTCAGTTGGATAAAAGTATATCGCTAAAGGCGTCTCAGACTGATTTAGACGGCGCTACTGAGAGAATCAGACAGGCGGAAATTAAATTAGACTCCACAAGTATTAAACTTGAAGTTGTTGACGATCGAGTAACCGACACGCAGAACGGTTTGGTTAAGACTGGAATAGACATCACGTCCCGTAAAATCGTCCTAAATTCTGATAACGTTCTTTTCCAAAACAACGCAGGACAGCAGACAGCCGCCATCAATGCAAGCGGCAAACTGTCTGCCAATGTGATTGAAGCGGCGGAAGTGGTGGCACAGGCATTTTCAGTACAGAGGCTCACAACCGGAAACCTTACGGTAACTGATGGTGCAAAGATCGGTGCCTGGAATATATCGGGAGGCTCTCTTGTTTCGGCAAGCAATTCGCAGGCTAAGATCCTGTTAAACATGTCCGGTAATAAATTCCTTCGTATTAACGAATATGGGGACGGCCCTGTAACTTCACGCACTGCATTGATGTCCATACGAAACGACAATTACAGTGGTCTAAGTGTTGAATCATACGGAAGTTCCGGTTTTGCTCTAAGATGTTTGGCTAACGCAGGCACTGCAAATTCGATAGAATCGTATGGAAATCATATTTTCGCCCAAAGGGGCGGTGAAAAGTGGAACGCTCCCGGAATGCTGTGTACCGGATATGTATATCAAGCGGGTACAGTCGCTAATGAATGGGGCAACGGGTGCACCTTAACCAGTGCACAGAAAATAGCTACTGGAAAATACAGGATATACCACAGTTTGAAGCATACGCAGTACGCTGTTTTAGTACAAGGCTTAGGGGGGTATGGCTGGGTATTCGGTCAGGTAGAGACACAAAACGACTCTTATTTTGAGGTTTTAATGCTTGACGCAAACAAAGGGCCCCGTGATTGTCCATTCCGTGTGTTCGTTGTAGGTCGCAATATTTGGTAAACAGCATTGTCAGCGCAGATTACAATGATAAATTCAAAATAAATAAAATATGAAAATCAATTTTAGAAGAATTAAAGTAAAAACAGCTATTGACGGAGAAATTAAAGAGTTCGACGTAGCTAAAACAGTAGGAAACGCTATTTACTGTAATACACCCGATTTGGGTGAATTGGAGTTTGCCCAACGGATATATAAAGAAGGTGGTTTTAAACTCAACCGGAAGATATACTGTGTATACAACTGGGGGGCAAGTTGGGAATTACTTTGTTATGGTGCAAGGTTATGATCCAACACTTTGGTTAAGTACTACCGTAGAGCCTTATTCACCCGGGGAATTTACATATAAAGTATTTGATGTGAATAAGGGACTGAAAAACGCATCTGTTATCATATATTTTTGCGGTATGGTTAGTTAGTTTAATAGTTAACATTTGCGGTAAGTTGGTTTGTACCTTCTTACCGCTTACCTTTGTGCCAAACATTAATCAATTAATATAAAATTATGGAAAAGAAAAGTTTAGATTTTGATTTAAAGTCAGTAGTTTACACGAAAGAAACAAAAGTGATGGACTACCATTTCGAGACGGAAAACGGCAAGTACGTAGGTCAATTAACAACGGTATCGACAGAGCCGGACAAGTACAACATTACCCACTGTACGGCTGATGTGTCAGAGAAACAAATGGTAGAAATGCCTGGAACTTCCGGTAGTCCAATTCTGCAAGAACAATACGTTCCGGTCGGATCGCTTGCCATCCGTGACGGTCGCTTTGAGGCAAACCAGTTTCCTCTATCTACTAAAACATCCGTCTATGTGAACGACTTTCAAAACTTCATCTTTGCGTTAACCGCACCTAAAACAGTAGAATAATGAATGTTACACAAGAACAGTTAAGGTTAATGCTTGTATCGGTGATAAGTTCGATACTTGCGTTTCTTACCCCTGCGAGCGGTTTTATAACCGCACTTGTGTTCATGTTCGGCTTTAACATTGTTTGCGGTCTGCGTGCCGATGGGGTTAATTTGTCGGTGAATGGCGTGCGTAGGTTTTCTATGCTAAAATTCATCTCAGCCGTGCAGGAGCTTATTTTGTACATCCTTGTGATAGTCGTTATCTTTTCGTCTGTGGTAAAGATGGGAGATCATGATGAAGCTATTTTATCGGCAAAGACAGTTACATACGTCTTTATGTACGTATACCTATCGAACGGTTTTAAGAATCTTTGCATAAGTTACCCGGATAACAAATCTTTCCGACTAATATACTACATTATCCGGTTTGAGTTTAAGGGGCTGATAGGCGGACGTGCCGCAAAGATAGTCGAGGAACACGAAGAAAAGATTGAGATTGAAGCTAAGTAATTAACACGGGAGGTTTAACGCCTCCCTTTAAACTTTATCAGAATGAAGTATTTTACATTAAAAGAGCTAACACGCTCAGCAACGGCAGAGGCAAAAGGTATTGATAACACGCCTACGCCGGAAGTTGAAAAGAACTTAAAATTATTGGTAGATAATGTACTTGATAAATTACGTGAGATTTACGGCAAGCCGATCACGGTTAATTCGGGTTATAGGTGTCCGGAGTTAAACAAAGCCGTCGGAGGATCTAAAACATCCGATCATTGTTTTGATGAAAAAACAGAAATTTTAACTACAAAAGGGTGGAGATCATATAATAATATATCCAAAGATGATATATTATATACATACAATGTAGATAATGATATAATAGAAAAAAAAACTATAAATAGGATCGTTATAAGGGAATATGATGGGGATATGATCGGATTTAAAAATAGCAGCGTTGACCTACTTGTTACGGACGAACATAGAATGCTTATAAGTTACCAAAGGCATAAGTATAAAAGAAAGGGTAGTAGAAAAATATCCGAAAAGGGGGCTTTGTATTTCGATAGTTTGAAAACTAATAATGACAAATTTCATTTTGAGCTCGCTAAAGATGTATTAGGTAAAAGACGAATTTTCAAATGTTCTTCTTATAAAAATGGGGTGAGTAGTGATATAAGAGTTATGAAAATATGCCTTGCATTTATTTGCGATGGTTTTTATAACAAGAAAGCAATAGGTTTTAGATTCAAAAAAGAAAGAAAGATAAAAGAACTCGAATATATATTGAATAATGTTGGGTGGGAATATACGAAGCGAGTAGATAAATGCGGAGTTACTAATTTCTATCTAAGAAAAAAATACTATGATATTATTTTAAATATCGTAGGGAAGGATAAGAATATACCTATTGACGTATTGGAATACAATAGCGAACTACTAAAAGAACTTTTATTTTACTATTGTTCGTATGACGGTCGCTTCGACAAAAGAAATAATAATACGGGTTTCGCAATCGGTACAACCAATAAACATAATGTTGATGTGCTTCAATCCATGGCTTGTATGTGCGGAATAAGATCAAATATCTTATATTACAAAGAAAGAGAGTATAACATAAAGGGGCAAACAGGTATAGCTAAACCTTATTATATTCTTTCGGGTTCTTTGAATACTCAATCAGATTTACAATCATGTGGATCTTTTGTAGAGAAATACAATGGAGTCGTATGGTGTGTTAGCAATGATAATGAAACGGTTATCGTGCGAAGAAATGGTAAGGTTGGCATACAAGGTAATTGTAAAGGTTTTGCGGCTGATATTACAGGAGGCAGTAAGGAAGAGAATGAACGCATTTTCAACATAATTAAGCACAATTTCCATTTCAAACAGTTGATAGATGAAAAGGGCTTTTCATGGGTGCATGTCTCCTACGATCCCTCTAATCTCAAAAACCAAATACTAAAGCTATGAAAAAGCAATTATTTGCGTTTTTAGCGACTTTTGTTCTTTGCCTTGGCATTGTGTCGCTATTACTGATAAACGCTGATTTACGGAAGAAAAAGGCTATTGCAGAAAGAAATGTTAGCGTCCTAACAACTCAGAACGTTGCGTACCGGACAAAATGCGGGCAAAGTGCCATGAAAGTAGAGGAATTGAATCTGACTTTAAAGCAGTACAGGAACACCATACAAGGGAAGGATAACACTATAAAGGAGCTAAAGCAGTCTATTAAGGACTTGAAAAGTCACACAAGCGTTCAAACATCAACTGAGACGCATTTTAGAACGCCAGTACGGGATAGTATTGTTATTCGTGATAGTTTGGTTATCGACACAATGAAATGCGTAAATATGCGCTCTAAATGGCTTGATATATCCGGCTGCATAGATAGCAACGGCACTTTTGCCGGAACAACCGTTACCCGTGATAGCTTGGAGATACTTAATATAGAACATAGAAAGCGGTTTTTGTGGTTTCGACTAAAGAAGGTGAAGTATAGGGAGTTTATCGTAACGAGCAAAAACCCACATACAGAGATAACAGGTTTTAATGTAACTACGATCATAAAGTGATAATTCCATGTTAAAAAGATTAATGCACGTTAAAGTATTTGCCACTGAGGAATATATCCGTATATTTGCAGCGTAGAAGTTATTATTAACGTCATTAACAGCGGTTATTGATTTTCATAGAATTATGTTTGTAGAAGATTTGTATCACATTTTATCTTAAACTGTCGGTATGCGAATATAGACAGTTTTTAATTAGAACATTTTCACTAACTATATATATTGGAGTTTGTCATAATTACATTTTTCCCCCTCCGCTTGTGAAAGTAGAGGGGTTTTTTATTACCTTATCCGAATACGACTCAAAAGTTAAATTAGTGTTAAATATTAAACTTATGCTTTGATATTTAAAATATCTCCTTAACTTTGCAACATCAAAAGGAAACGAATTACTAACAATAAAACTTAGAGTTATGGAAGAAAAGGAATTTATTTATTGCTTGACCGGAGAGATTAACGTATTAGGCACTGTCAAGGCTAAGACAATAAAAAGTGCTATGAAACTTGTAGCGGCTATTCAGAGAGGTGCTATATTGAATGATCCTGAAAGGAAATCAATCTTTTGGAGCGTTTCACGTGCTGATCTCCCATTTAAACTTGGTCGTATTGTATACACAATATGCTATCCAGATGGGTCTATTCGTTCACATGTATGCTAACAATAAAAATTTAGAGTTATGGAATTAGTAAAATTCAGAGAGGCAAAGAGGAACGAAGAAGAAGTTTATATACGAGGCTTTAAAGTCCATGTAACGAGAAAGCAGGCTTTTGCGCTTGCTGAGTTTATGAATAGCCACAATATAAAGTTTGAAAGTATATCAATATAGACGGTAGCCCAATTGTGCTACCTTTTTTGTTTTGTTTGCAATGGTTAATCTATTTTTAAAACTTAAAGTTTCACTTGAACTTTCAAATAATGTGCTTATATTTGCAGTGTCGAAAGAAACAAAGTAGTAACAATTAAAAATTAGAATCATGGAAAATGTTAGATTAACCAAAAAGCAAAAAGGAGATAAGTTTGTTTATACGGTTATAGACGAAAAGAATAACGTAATTTCTACCCGTACATCAAAAAAAGATTATGTATCATGTACGGTGAATGGTGAGTTTTATTTCGGTAGAATTGATTTAATAGGCAAGGGAGATCATGGTAGGTGTCTTTCATATAATACTAAGATTATCAATAACCCGGAAAAGGAATATATAAATTTTATCAATGGGTTCAATCGCGCAGAGATGATGAAGAAATACCCTAAAGCTAAATGGTTAGAGAATCAACTGGAATATGCAAAAGAAAGACTTCATTTGTTGAATACAATAGCGTATTTGTCTAAGTAATATTAACAGGGTGGTAGAAATGCCACCCGAAAAACAAAAATATTTATTATTATGAATGAAATTAAATGCGTAAAATGCGGATGTGTGATTAACACAAATGCCGGATACTATGCTTCCTTTAATGGTAGCTTTTGCAGAGAGTGTTTTATTAAACAATCAGATAAATTTAAGAGTGAACAGTTGGTGAAAGCACTCGAAAAGAGATTCAAAGGTAATATTAACAATAATTTATTTTAAAATGGAACAGTATTTAGACTTACTAAAAGAGACTTTAAATTATGGTGAAAAGAGATCAGATCGAACCGGAACGGGAACTATTAGCTTATTCGGCTTGCAACGATCTTATGATCTGCGTTACGGTTTCCCTCTTGTCACAACTAAGAAGGTATTCACGAAAGGAATTATATATGAACTCCTTTGGATGTTGAAGGGGGACACCAATATAAAATACCTAAATGAAAATGGTGTTCATATTTGGGACGAATGGGCAAAGCCTTCCGGTGATATTGGACGTATATACGGTAAACAATGGCGTGACTGGCGTATAAATAGCAAGTTAAGAGTAGATCAAATTGAGTCAGTTATATATATGATTAAGTTTAACCCGGGGTCAAGAAGGCTAATTGTTAGTGCTTGGAATGTTGGAGAACTACACATGATGTCACTTCCTCCGTGTCACTGCCTTTTTCAGTTCTATGTGTCTGGGTCCGGTTATTTGGATTTGAAACTGTATCAAAGAAGTGCAGACCTATTTTTAGGCGTTCCTTTCAACATTGCGTCTTATTCTATCTTGCTGTCTATGGTAGCACAGGTTTGCGGCTTAAATCCTCGTAGATTCATTCACACTATCGGGGACGGACATATATATTTGAATCACGTTGAACAGGTGAAAGAACAATTGAGTAGAGAGCCGTTCGCCCTTCCCAAATTGGAATTAAACCCGAATGTTCGTAATATATTCGATTTTAAGTATGAAGATATTAAGATAGTAGATTATAACTGCCATCCGGCTATAAAGGGGGAGGTTGCTGTATGAATGACGAAGAACTTTTCAAGTTTTTATGCCGTAATAGAATAATCTATTATGAAAGATACCTTCACATGGAATCTGTATATTATCTGAATAACTTGCTAAAGAAAACAGTTAATTCGTATTTGAGAGGTTGTATATTGAACGCTATAAATCATAAATTAGCGGGATTATAATTTAAAAGGGATGTGCAACGCTTTGCCATCCCTTTTTAGTTTCTATATATCACATACCGAAACTATCGTTGCTCTATGAAACAAATCTAACAATATGTAGTAACAAGTATGAAAGTGATGCAAAGGTAGGCTTTTGATACTATTCAATGGTTAAAACGGGTAGTTTTACATTTCATTAACAATAAAATTAAAGAATTTCTTTGTGTATTTAAAGTTTATCCTTAACTTTGCAACATCAAAAAAGAAGTAGTAACATTAAAAACGAATAATATGCAAATTAAAAAAGATCGAATTTACAAATTGCTTGTGCATGTTTGCAAAAATGAAGGTTTCACGTTCTCGTATGAAAGACTTGTTTTATCTCTTAATAAGTACATTGATGAAGACGAAGAAGATTCAGTATTCGGATGTACAATATCTGATATTGATATTTCAATAGCTAAACATATATCAGTTGATATTTGCGGAACGCTTGCATTAAGCAATGTTATTTGCCAATTAACTTGCATCGGTGCGGGAGATTGCCCGAATTGCGGAGGTTTACTCAGATTGATAGAATCTTACCCCAAATTTAGCAAACAGTATTGCGATCGTGATTGCGAGCCGGAGATAGAGGAAGAAAATGTATATGAATGTTTAACATGTGGAAAGGAGGTTATTTTATGAATATTGAAAACACAATGATCCGAATCAACGATGCGATTATAAGCGCACGTATGAACGGCAAAAAGATTACGAAAAAGGATATTGCGGCTTTGCTGTGGAAGGACTCAAAGCGAAGAACGCAGGCGGTAAACATGTCTGCCTTGTGTAACCACAAAACCCAAACTATAAAAATAGAGTGGGTGAAAGAGATATGCGAGGCTACCGGAGTAGATGCGAATTTCTTGTTTAATATTAACCCTAAAAAATAAAAGTTATGATTAAAAATTTACCCAACATTCAAAACGAAATGAATGTTCAAAAGTCGAGATATAACCAGTTTGGAAAATACAATTATCGTTCGTGCGAGGATATTTTGCAAGAAGCGAAAAGAGTGTGCGAAAAATACGGATGTTATGTTATGGTGACTGACTCTATCGAATTTATCGAAGGGCGTTTTTACGTGAAGTCAACCGCAAAGATTGTTGAAACTGAAACAGGTTCTATTGAAACGTGTTCGGCTTTTGCACGTGAAGAAGATAGCAAAAAGGGGATGGACTCAGCACAACTAACCGGAGCGACTTCAAGTTATGCACGAAAATACGCCTTATGTGGGCTTTTTGCGATAGACGATAGCATAGATAGTGATTCAACGAACGGAGAGCCGGAGACGAAAGAAAAACGGCAAAAGACAGCATCAAAACAAGCTACCAACCAAAGTAACGCCGGAGGCAACTCAAATTATTTGGGCGTGCTGCTTGAAGAAATAAAGAAAGCAACAACTTATAAACATTTGGGCGATATTCACAAGAATAACGCTAATTTCCATCAAAACAGTGAGTTCATGAACGCTTTAGTCGTCCGCAAGGCGGAACTTAAAAAGGCGGAAGCGGAAGCAAAGAAAGTATAAATAACGTGGGGGATGCGTTCCCCCAATAAAATAAAAGCAATATGAAAGAACTAACATTACTCCCCAAATTGATTAATGCTGATGTAACGTATATCAGCGAAACACATGAATATTTTTCAAGCGATTTTAGAAAGCTGAGAGGAATAACAGGTTTTATCAACGATCAATTATTTCCCGGAAAACTTGATAATATACCGGATAATATTTTGAGATCGGCTACTGAGATAGGGAAAGCGGTTCACGATGAAATAGAGAGAATCGACAAAGAAGGCATTGAGCCGGAAACGGTTTACGGAGAGAACTATTTGAATTTAAAAGCCGAAAGCGGTTTAATTCATATCGCATCTGAGTATATTCTAACTGATAACGAGTTTATCGCATCACCGACCGATAAAGTGTATTTGGGTGGCTCTGATAAATCAGTCGTTTTAGGTGACATTAAAACTACCTACAAACTTGATTTGCTTTATTTATCTTGGCAGCTATCAATATACGCCTATCTTTTCGAGAGACAAAACCCAAATTTGAAAGTAGAGGGACTTATCGCAATTTGGCTAAGAGGTGACAAGGATAAGGACGGAATTTTCTCTGTTGAACGCATACCGGACAGCGAAATAGAATTATTCCTTAATTGCTGTAAGAATGGCGTTCGATATGCAGATAATGCAAGCAAAGATAGCTACGTAGCAAAATTGGAATCATTACCCGCAAAAGTAGCACATATTGAAGAAGGCGTTTACGAACTTCTTGAAATGCAAAAGAAGATAGACGAGCATTTAGGCAAGTTTAAAGAACAGTTGTTAGGTCTTATGTCTGAGGCGAAAGCTGACAATATAAAAGGGGAACTTATTTCAGTCACAAGAAAGAAGGCGTATAGCCGTGAATCACTTGATTCTAAAGCGTTGAAAGAGCAATACCCCGAAATATACGATCAGTTCGTTAAAACATCAAATGTGAAAGAATCAATTCAATTAAAAGCGTTATAATTATGGTTATAAATGAAAATTTAGCAAAAGAGATCGGTTTAGATAATTCAGTAGTATATTCAGTTATGGTTCTTATACTTTGTACTGATACATATAAGGATAAGTTTAAGGGGTGTAGGGTAAAGAAAGAACCTAATACCGTTTTTATTACGATTTCTAAACTTAGAGAATTGATTCCTTTTATGTCTAAGAGCAAATTATATAATTCTGTAAACAGATTATTAAAACTTGGATATATAAAAGAGGCTAATTATAGACTACCCGGTACTAATACAACTAAATGTTATACGATCGGAAAATTTAAAACAATAAAGATATGAAACTATTTCATGAAGAAAACCCACCGATTGAGGAAGATTTTAACATGTGGGATGAAAAAGAAAGAACAGTATAATTTTAATAAAACTAAATAGAAAATTATGAAATATATGGGAAGTAAGTCAAGGATCGCTAAAAGTATCCTACCTATAATTCTAAAGGATAGAAAAGAAGGACAATATTACGTAGAACCCTTTTGTGGCGGATGTAATATTATTGATAAGGTAGCAGGAAATCGAATTGCCAATGATAGTAATACATATTTGATACGAATGTGGGAAGCATTAACAAGCGGTTGGAATCCTCCTTTGATAATAGAAAGAGACCAATACAATGATGTTCGTGATTGTTATAATCGCAAAACAGACAATTATCCAATGAATTATATTGGATGGGTTGGATTCGTTGGAAGTTATAACGGTCGTTTCTTTGACGGAGGATATAGCGGGCATCGTGTTAAAATAAAAACAGGATTTAGAGATTATATATCTGAGGCAATTAGAAACATTCTATGTCAAGTAGACCGATTAAAAGGGGTTTGTTTCTTAAATAAAGATTATAAGGACTTAGTGTTACCATCTTGCTGTATTATATACTGCGATCCGCCTTATGATGGAGTAAAGAAATACGCCTATTCGATAAATAATACAGAGTTTTGGCAATGGTGTAGGGATAAGATAGCAGAAGGGCATAAGGTCTTTGTTTCAGAATACAATGCGCCCGATGATTTTGTCTGCATTTGGCAACAAGGCGTAAAAACGGCAATTAATCAATCTATAACTAAAGATGCAGTTGAAAGGCTATTTGTACATAAATCGCAGTTATAATTTTAATGTGTCCCAACATTTAGAGTAACCTATAATACACCCACCAACGTTTTTTTTAGTTGTGTGGGTGTTTTTTGTGGTGTGCCGAAAAATAGGCATACCTCAAATATGGGTATCACCAATTTTGGACACACTCCTATCGTTCTTTTAGTTATATCTAATTATCAGACGTTCACAAACAAACGAATGTTAAATTATAAAATATATTCGTTTTTCCTTTCGGTATATAATCATAAACGCTATATTTGCAGAGTCAAATTTAAAACAATATGTATATGAAAGTAGAAAACTTAGTTAAGATTAAGAGTTATGCCGATTTAAAGGGAGTTACAGTACCTTGGATATGGAAACTTATTAAGAGGGGTAAATTAGAGTATATTCAAATTGATGGTGCATGTTTCATTGAGTTAACTGATGAAGAACTAAAAAAGTATGATGAGTACAAAGAAAGGATAAGTTCATTTTTGAATAGCAAATAGTATTAATCATTAAAATTTTAGAAAATGAAAGAATTAGTTTTTAAAGGAGAATCAAATCAAGTTTTAACTAACAGTTTATTGGTAGCTGAAAAGTTCGGAAAGGAACATAATAAAGTTATTAGAGATATTCAAAACCTTTCATGTTCAGACGAATTTAGAGCCGCCAATTTTGGCGTTTCCTCTTATATTAGTCTGCAAAACAAGGAGTTGCCATGTATGTAATGACTAAAGACGGTTTTAGCTTTCTTGTTATGGGGTATACTGGTGTTAAGGCTGGTATGTTTAAAGAGGAATATATAAAAGCCTTTAATAAAATGGAGGGAACTATTAAGAACGGAGGTTTTAACGTTCCTAAATCGTTCCGTGAAGCATTATTGCTTGCAGCCGAACAGCAAGAAGTTATAGAGAATCAGCAAAAGCAGATCGAAGAAAAAAATGCAAAAATCGAAGCTGATAAGCCGAAAGTTCTGTTCAGTGAAGCAGTCTCCGCCTCGAACAAATCCATCTTAGTGCGTGAACTTGCAAAACTTATCACTCAAAACGATTATCAGATCGGAGAAAAGCAGCTATACGAGCGACTGAGAAAAGCCGGATACCTTTGCAGTTCGGGAGAGTCGTACAATCAACCTACGCAAACATACATGAATATGGGCTTATTTCATTTGAAGAAAACAAGCGTTATTTGTGACGGAGAAAGCAAGGTTTATACTGTGACAAAAGTGACACCGAAAGGACAAATATACTTCATTAATAAGTTTTTAGGGAAGGGAATGAAATGATAAGGAATCAATATGTAAGTATATTGGGTTGGATGGTTTCAGATTTGAAGCTATCCGGGAATGATCTAATATGTTATGCCCTTATATATGGCTTTAGTCAAGACGGTGAAACTGAATTTAAGGGTTCTTTGTCTTATATAGCAGAATGGCTAAATACAAGTAGGCAAACTGCACGTTTGGTTGTAAAGAGACTCGTAGAAAGTGGACTTGTGAACAAGCGGGATGAAGTTATTAACGGAGTGAAATTTTGTAGGTATTATGTTTCAAATACAGGGTGTGGCGAAAATCACCACAGGGGTGTGGTGAAAACCACCACAGGGTGTGGCGAAAATCACCACAGGGGTGTGGTGAAAACCACCACTAATATTATATTAGATAATATAGGGATAAATACTAAATCTACTAACGTAGATTATAGTATAGCCACGCACGAAGAATCTGTTTTGTTTCCGGTTGAAAAGAAACCTTTAGCCTCAGAGATATTCGGCTTTACTGCAAAAGCCTTAGATGTGACTAAGAAAGTGATAGAGCGAACAGATAGTTTTTTCGATCAGCTAACATTCCCGTTCGAGTCGGAGGAATTTAAAAAAGCCTTTTATGTGCTAATGACCCAACCAAAGTGGCGGGTAAAGACTAAGACTCTAACAGCTATGCAAGCAAACCTAAACGAGATTGCGCAATTTGAAGAAGGTTTTGCTATGCTATTGATAAATCAGAGCATATCTAAAGGATGGGCGTCACTGGTATACGAATCAACGCCAAAACAGTATATGCAATGGTTACGGGAAAAGACAGGATTTTCCGGAAATACTCAGTCTGCTAACAATACTAAATCGTATTTTCAGAGTGACGAACAACGCAGGATGTATCAGTCTTATTTAACGGAAGACTTTACATAGCATTTTAAGGCTTAAATTTCAATTTTAATCACTAAGACAATAAAAAGATCATGTATTTAGAGAAAATCGAAAATTCGGGCGGAAAATCAGTAAAATATGAAGGTTGCTGCTCGTTTATAGAGAGGAATCGCAAATTTTACGAAAGTGGCAATTTTAGAGAACTCTCAAAAGTAGATCAGATGATTTTCCGTGAATCAACTTTCCTTCTCGTTTCGGAATGTGTTGATCGAGAGAAAAGATTGGGTCATTTTTCTAAGGTTGTTAACGGTATATGTTTAGAGACTGGTTTAAAAATACCGGACGCCAAAGACGTGAGTAGTATATTTTATGCCGTTTGCGATGTGATAGATATGTATTTCGATGATCTGTCGTTCAATGAAATTCGTTTGGCGTGGAGATTGCTTGCTGTGGGTGAACTTGATCCGTTTTTGCCAAAGGATAGATACGGAAACCCGGATAAAAATCACTATGGCTCTCTTTCTATTGATTACATTTCAAAAGTCCTAAAGGCATACAAGAAAAGGAAGGTTGAAACGATGGAACGAGTTTCTAAGATTATGCCGGACGAAAAGCCAAAACCGACACCCGAACAGGAAAAGATGTTTTTGAATTTGCAGGCATACAATTTTGTTCTCGCCCTTTTGAAGTATAAGTATTCGGGACGTTTCCGCATAGAGCGTGACAGGATAATAAACGAGTCTACATTTGCGTACATGGAACGATTGGGATATGATATGTCGGTAGTACCTACGTTAGCAGACAAGAAAGAAGCTTTGTTTCAATTTCAAGGTAGACCCGTAAATAGCTTTGCGCAAATTTTCGAAAAAGAGTGTATTTCGAGGTTTGGGATAGACCACGAAGCAGTTTATTTTCGTGCGGTACTGATAGCCAAGAAAAGAAAGTTATTCCAGTATTGGGATGAAATGTTAGCTTTCTCAAATGAAGGTGATAGATCAGAAGATAATATTTGGAAGTTATATTACTACATTCAATAAAACCAAAAGTTATGAATAGAAGAAAAGTAAAAAAGAGCGGTTATCGGATAAGGCGTACAAAGCCTTCCGATAAATTCGTTTATGTCTCTGACTCGTTAACATACGAAAGGAGAAAAAAGGAGGGAAAGAGATGTTATACTCTGTATTGCAAATATGCGTCTATTAACTATTTGTGTGTTTCTCGAAAACAGGCAAAATCTTTAATGAAGGGGTTCTTGTTACTATGGAAATAGATATTATTTGCGCAATAGACCCGGGTGTGTCGGCTGGTGGGATAGTGGTATATAAGCCGGGAAATAGCCTTGTTACTATCCCTATGCCACGCACGGCAAAGGGTATTTTTAACGTGTTTCAAAAAGTGAAGCGTTCCGGTAGTCCTGCAATATTTATTGAGCGTCTTTCGGTTCGTGGGGGTGACTCCGGAGGCGGGAAAGAATTTAGAATAGCAACTATGTTGGAGAATTATAACTACCTTGTATGTTGTGCGCTCGTTCTTGATATTCCTTTGTTCCTATGTGCGCCTATTTCGTGGCAAAGTGGTTTAAATCTGAGGGAGAAAGGAGAGAAAGAGGAAAAGAAGGAAAGAAAAGAAAAGTATCTTAATTATGCGATGAAGCAATTCCCACTTGCAAACGTGAAATTATGGAATAGTGACGCTATATGTATTTTACGCTTCGCACAAATGAAGATGATTTGTGATGTAGATTGGTTTTCAAGTAACATGCAGAACGAAAACAGTACGGAAATATCATTTTCTTCCCCTCTGTTGGACGATAGTATTAAATTCGTGGAAAGATATGTGTTCAAAAGAAAACGATCTAAAAAACGATCTAATTGAATCGGTGAAAGAATTGAGAAGCGCACAGAAGCGATTTGAGCGATTCGGGGAGAGATACAGAGAGAGAAAAGAAAAGGCGGAAAAGAAAGTAGATGATATAATTTCTAAGCTGACGGACACGCAAATAAGTTTATTTTAATTTATCAACTATTTGTCTATTGCTATGTTCGATTAAGTGCGTATATTTGCAGTGTAAAATTTGTCCGCCAACAAATTTAAAGATATTGCTTAATAGCGTTAATGCCCCGGTTCGTGTTGTTTGGCGGCACACGAATCGGGGCATTTAATTTTAAACTGTAATGATATGGAAATTTCGGTGATTGATCAGAGAGAAGTTTTAGGAGTTGATTTTAAAATCTATGGAACTTTTGATGATCCTTTGTTTTTGGCTAAAGATGTTGCTATTTGTATTGATTATGATTTGAGTAGCGTTAATAAACTGGTGAACCTTGTAGATGATAATGAAAAGGTTCGGAACATTATTCCGACACTTGGAGGTAATCAAGAAGCTTGGTTTTTAACTGAAGATGGTTTATACGAGGTGTTAATGCTAAGTAGAAAACCTATGGCAAAAGCATTTAAATCAAAAATAAAAGAGATATTGAAAGATATACGCAGACATGGTATATATGCAACTGATAATGTTATAGATCAGATATTAAATAACCCCGATTTTGGAATAGGACTATTAACTAAGTTGAAGGAGGAAAGATCGGCAAGAATAGAGGCGGAAAAGAAAAATGCAATACTTATGCACGTGAATAAAACTTATACATCTACGGAGATAGCGAAAGAGATAGGTTTAAAATCGGCAAACGAATTAAATAAAATACTCGAATCTAAGAAGATTCAGTTTAAAGTTAATGGTACATGGGTATTGTATTCTAAGTACTCTAATTGCGGTTACGAAGAAGTGAAACAAGAAGTTCTTGATAGTGGAAGGGTTATATATCATAGACGTTTCACGCAGCTTGGGAGAGATTTTATATTAAACCTATTCAAGAGATATTCTAAACTAAAGTTAAATAACGGGTATTTCGGAAAGATTTACCCGTTTTTATTTGCGTGAATTCAAAGTTTTGATTTAATTTGCAGCATAGAAATAAAAACAGTAGTAACATAAAATCAATTAATTATGCAGGAAATTAGCAAAAAATTAAGTGAACAGTCGGTAGAAAAGGTTTTGGATAGACCGGAGTATAGAAAAGAGCTTTCTATTTATTGGGAGGGCTTAAAAGAGCAACGGGAAAAGCATCGTTCCAAATATTGCATCACGGAGGCATACCTAAAAGAATAGCGATAGACAGAGTTGAGAAAATGGATGCAGACCAACTTGTATCAGAATTTAAGTTGATACTTGACAGAAAAAGTGAGTTGCCCGCAAGTCTGAGGTACTTTATTTCGGGTGTATGCGGAAAGGTATTTGTTAGTTGGTTTACAAAAGTGATCGAAGATGAAGCAAAAGAAAATAACGATGCCAGGGAGGGTAACTAAGGACGGTAAGTTATCCATCTACATGGGAGAGCTTAACGAGTTCATGAAGAACAACGCAGGGAAAAATGTTATTGCGGAGTTTACCATTTTAGAACGGTCTGATTCTTTATCTTTGCGGGGATACTACTTTAAATACGTAGTTCCACAATTTCAGAAAGGGATGTATGAAAACGGGTATAGATGGAGCGAAGAACAAACGGAATCTTATATGCGTAGTATTTGCCCTATTACGATGGGTGAAGTTGTAGATGTTGAAACTGGTGAGTATAGAAAGGACTCAGTTAAAGTTACCGATTTAAGCAATAGCGAATTTATCGAATATATAGACTTTTTGAAGCAATTTGCGGCAGAAGAATTTAGTATTTATATTGAAGAACCAAATAGATTTGTAAGATGAAAGAAAATGAAGAAATGACTTTAGAGGAAAAGTTCAATTTGATGTGCGAAGCGTTAAGTGTATCACCGGAGAGAATTATAGATAGGGATATTACCCGTTATGTATCACTTCGAAGAAATTGCATTATCCATCAGCTTTACGCCTATAAAGATCACGGTTTACCCGAATTGATAGGTCGCACGAAGGTTTTAATTATGAAAGCGTATGAACGTTTTCAAGGCGAATTAGATGTGAAAGATATGACAGCCGTAGAGTTTGTCCGGCTTATAGACGAACGATTGCAAAAGCATATTGATGGCAAAGAAGATTAAGAATCTTGTTCTTGTTCATTGCACGGAGTGTAGGTTCAGTTCAGATCACCATAATTTGATTTGCTATTGCGAAAAGAGAGATAAAAAGTTATGCAGTTGCCCGAACATTGGGCGGGTCTGTGAGTTTTACATTAAAAAATAAAGTATCATGTTAAAAGACAATTTTGAATTAAAGAGAATTAAGTTCTTGAATAACGGTTTAGAGGTTGATTACAATGATTGCCGTTTGGTTGATGGTGAAGAAATAAAGACGTTTCACAAGGTAAAATGCCCCGAATATCCGCATAGAGATTTAGGAATTGCGGTAAAGAGGCTTCGTTCATACATAGTTAAATTGATGGGAATAATGAATTTTAGGAACATCACCTATTTGTCTGATTTGGCAAAACAAGACAATGAGTTAAGTAAACTATTCGATGAATATTTTAGCACGCTTGAAACCCGTATAGCGATTAGTGAGATAGTCTATGGTCCCGAAAGGAACACAATAGTTCTCAAATATATTTTCGCGGGAGTAGATTTGTCCCTGTTGAAAATGCAAACGAGCAAAATTATGTTGAACGGTGAGAAGTTGAAATTTGAAATAGCACTACAAGAAGATTTTGAAGCACTGAAAGATGAAGTTTTCAAGTATCTTTTTGAGAATAAGTATTCACAATTGGATCTATTCGGTGAGACAGCAACGGTATAACCGGACGATAGTTTGACGCCAGATGATGATTTAGAAGGTGACGATACGTTTTTTGATGATGAAGAAGCAGAGCAGCCGGAGTTGATCGAAGAAGATGTACACGATTGATACGTTTGAGGAAATAGATTATTGTTTAAGCAGGGGGTATAACCCCCTGCTATTTAATAATAATTTCGATATTGAACCTAAAACAAGGTATGAATATTTAAAACGGATGTTCGGGGAGGGTCACGGACAGAGGGAAAATGAACGTTTCTTCCGGTATATGTGGGATATTAAGCCTCACTATTGTGAAGAATGTTTAAAGCCGTTGACTGGATACTCAGCCGTTTATATTAGCCATATTATAACTAGGGGATCGAACCCAATGATTGCGCATGATCCTCGTAATATAAACATATTTTGTTTCAATTGCCACAATCGTTGGGAACACGCTAATACCCGCAAGGGGATGCGGATATACCAAAGTAATTTAGAAAAAATAAAAGTCCTTAAAAGGGACAGTTTAAAACTGCAAAAGAAATGAAATTGGTAAAATTTGAACTTGTATCGGGAAATGAAATTATGATTAACCCTAAATCTGTGGAATCAATAGTTAAATATACGGATGATTCGGTGTATATTAACACAGTAGGTGCAGATATGCCGTATAGAGTTAAAGGTTCAATTGAAGATGTCAATAAAGCACTAAGCGAAGGTAGTAAGATTGATTCAATAGCAGGACTTATGGTTATCGTCTTTATTGGAATTTACATATTATCAACATTAGCAAATTTATTATCGTAATGAACTTAAACAAAACCGAATTGATCGGGCGTGTTTGCGCTGATCCGCAAGTAAAAACCTTCGATAACGGAGGGAAAGTATGTAATCTTTCTATCGCAACGAACGAAAGGGCATATAAAACGAGTAACGGGATCGAAGTGCCGGAAAAAACAGACTTCCACAATGTAATATTCAAAGGTAAATTGGCTGAGATTTGCGGACAGTATGTTACCAAAGGAATGGAGTTATACGTAGAGGGTAGTTTACACTATCGTAAATATACCGACTCTAATAACGTTGAAAGAACTATTTCTGAGATCGTTGTAAGGTCTATGCAGATGGGAAGAAAAGCGGGTGAGGGAAACCAGCCGCCAGCCGGAGGCAACGGAAACCAACAGCCGCCAACCGGAGGTTATAGCGGTCAACAGCAACCGCCTCAGCAGATGTTTACTCAAAATGATGATTTGCCGTTTTAAGGTGATTTCTAAATTGGGGATGTATATTGCATCCCCTTTTGTGTTAAATATATATTAAAACTTAAACTTTAGATTGCAATATTAAATCCTATCCTTATATTTGCAGTGTCAAAAGGAAACAAATTACTAACATTTAAAAATAAATATTATGGCAACAATGACATCAAAACAATTTTGTGAGAGACTGTATGGAATGTATAACTTGCTTGGCGGTGGTGATTTCGGATGTGCTCACTGTTCAGACAATAGGTTTTCTTGCGGATATAGAAAGGAGAATACGGTTTTAACAAATGCACTTATGAAGGCGTGCGATAATCACAAAGTTCCTTATAAGATCGAGGCAAACAAATATTGTATCAATTTCGTAGTAGAATTTAAATAATAATAGCGGCAGAAATACCGCTTTAAACTTATAGTTATGGAAAGAAGAAGATTATCCGGTCAGTACAAAATAGCGATGTGCAAAAATAGAGGAAACGATACATTTGCCGGAACTGTTGGGATAAGAACAGGTTTTATGTATCAGTGCGGTGCATATCAGTATTTTACTTATTGGGAGAATGACAATAAAATATCGGTTACTGAATCAAGTACAGGTTTTCGTGTAATGTCTTTGGATGTTGAAAAGGGAGAAACTCCTAAAACTGCGCATGATAGGATAGTTGATAAGTTGAAGGGTTTTGATCCATCTTTGGCAAACTGGAATAGTGCTAAAGAGATGATGAAGAAATATAATATTCCCTATCCTCTTAATGAATGGATAGTAGGGCTAAAAGACATAAACCATGAATGAAGAAGTAGAGAAAGCAAGATCGGCGAGTAACGAAGTTATTTCGGAAACTATCAGAAAATCGACTGAGAATATAAAGGCAATGGAGGACGATTTCAGATTAGTAAGAAAGAAGTTGCGGAAAATTGGCGATCGAATAAAATTTGAGAGAAAGAAACTTGATATATACAACGAAGAAATAAAAAGGAGGGTTAAGTATGGAATTTGGTAACTTACTGTTAGATAGATTGGGGTTCAACCGTGAAATGTTGGAAGATAAACTTTCAGAAATATCCGCTAAGGAGAAAGAGATAAGAGTCCTAAAGAAAGAAGTTTCCGGTATAATGGAACACATATCAAAATTGGAAAGTGCGTTAAATCATGGAGAGCATTATTATTGCGGTGCTTGCTGCTATCTTGAAAGTAAATGTAATAAGGGAAAATATAAGTGTCTTGAAACCGGAGAATACAAGAAATATCACTGTAAGGCGTGTGAGAAATTTAGAGATTTACCATTTTAATAACTAATTATAAATTAAATATTATGATTGATTTTAATCAAAAAAGTATTTCTTTAACTAAAGAGTGTACAGAACAACATGAAAGAATGAAGGCAAAAGGTTTTTATGAATCAGAGGTTTTTGAGTGTAAAAAATGGGCGTTGATAGTGTCTGAGTTCTGCGAAGCTATGGAGGCTGAAAGAAAAGGCAGAGTTATAGAAAACGATGTATATGACTTTGCTCTGAATAGGAAATCAAAGGTAGGCTTTGAGTCGTATTTCAAGAAATGGATAAAGGATACAGTTAGCGATGAACTCGCAGACGTGTTTATCCGGTGTATGGACGCAATAGGACATTCTATTGATAAAATTGCGTGTCCTACCGAAATTTTTGTTTTTCAAAGTATGGTTAGCGATCATTTCAATAGGTTATTGTCTCTTGAAAAATCTATTTCATCAATTGTTTATTATGCCATTCAATTTATACCAAAATCTGTATTTGGCAAATCGTGCATTACCGAGTATACTAACATGATGGCAATAACCATTGCAGCCGCAAAGCTTTATAACATAGACCTATCTAAAGCAATAGAGGCAAAGATAAGATATAACGAGTTGAGAGGTCAAAAACATGGGAAACAATATTAATTCAATTGATATGGAAGAAAAAATTATTGATTTAGCAAAAAGAAGCGTTTATTATGGTGATCCGGAAGGTTACCAAGTTGGGGGATTTCATTACAAGACATCCGGCATGCAGTTTTCTGAATTTTTAGAAAGGAATAAAGTTGGTTTCTTGGAGGGGAACGCAATGAAATATGTGTTTAGGCACGATAAGAAGAACAAAGAAGAAGATTTGCTAAAGGCTATTCAGTATATCAAATTGATTCTAAAATACAAATATGGTAAATTCTTAGTAGGTGATATTCTGTTGAGTGAAGAAGAATATAGAAAACTGGATGAGCTTATCGAGAAGCAAAATACGATTGAATCTGATACTACTTTTATCAGAAATGCGTTAAAAACCGAATCAATCAGAGTAAACGAAATATCGGTAGAAAAAGCAAACTTGTATGTTGCAAAGCTAAGAGAGGTTAAAGCCGAATATATCAAAAATTTCGTTTTGTCGGATATACAAAAACACAGGCTTTTAGATATGGGTCTACAATGGATAAGAAATAGCACGTATTGCCTTAATTTTACGGCAAAAAATGGAGATATGATATGTGTTAAGCCTGGGCAATATATTGTGTTGTTTGAAGAAGGTAAATATCAAGTGTTCTCAAAAAAAAGGTTTGAATTTCTTTTTCAACCGAAATACTAATAAAAATAAATAATGATAGGTCACGTTGCAAATATAGCAGCGTGACTTTATTTTTATATTATCTATAATAGTGTTATTTTTGCGCATATTGAAAGATTATATAATTTGTAGTACAATATGCCTAATAGAAATTATAACTTAAAAATACGTCTTAAAATGGATAAAAAAATAGGTTCAATGAAAAGAGGGCAGGGAAGGCATAGCCGGACGGACGAACAGACTGAAAGAGATCGCTCCTTTGCCTCTGATTTGTTTTTGAAAGGTTATTCTTATCGAAGAATAGCGGAAGCGATTAACGAGCGAAATAAGTCGGATGAAGTGCCGTATACAGTGACTTATCAAACAGTGTATAATGATATTCAATTTTGCTTAACTCAGTGGAAAAGAGAGCAGTTCGATAATATAGATCAGTATATTACGCAGGAACTTCAGTCTTTGGATAATGTAGCTCGTGAAGCGTGGGAAGAGTGGGAAAAGTCTAAGCGTCCCAAATGTAAGACAAAGTATATTTTAGGGAAGGCTAAGGAGGTGCAAAAGGAAACAACAACGGGTGATCCTTCTTTTTTGAATGTAGTTCTCAACGTGCAGCAAAGAAAAGCAAGGTTGTTGGGGTATGACTCACCGTTATGTATAAACTTGGTGGGAGATAAAGAAAAGGAAAAAACCAAATACGATTTTTCGGATGTACCGGAGGACGTTTTAGAACAATTGGCAGATTCTTTGCAAAATACGGAGGGTAAAAAGTGAAAAAAGTAAATGAAATACCACCGGTTGAGATTGTGAAGTATGTTGCGAGGAAGAGGTTTAAGAACTATGCCAAATTCATAGATGATAAAATAGTTCTGAGTCAGTTTCACAAAACTTACTACGAGATTCTCGATAGGTTTGCACATGGTAAGATCAAAAAATTGATTGTTACCGTTCCGCCTCAAACTGGAAAATCAGAGGGTAGTAGTAGAAAGCTACCTTCTTTCCTTTTGGGGCTTAACCCGTCTTTAAAGATATTGATCGGTTCTTATGCCGCATCACTCGCAGAGGGGTTTAATAAGGATGTACAAAGAATTATGGATACACCGGAGTATAAAAGCCTATTCCCCGACACCCGGATAATGGGAGAGGAAAAAAAAACGAGGTATCAAGCGTTTGCGAGAAATTCAAAAATGACTGAAACAATCGGGAAGGGTGGGTATATTATATCCGTTGGTCGTAATGGTAGTTTGACTGGTAAATCTGTGGATATAGCCATATTGGACGACTTGTATAAGGATCACATGGAGGCAAATTCTCCGATTATCCGGGAAGCTGCTTGGAAATGGTACACCACCGTTGTAACCACCCGTCTACACAATAACAGTCAACAGCTTATTGTATTTACGAGATGGCACAAGGATGATTTAATAGGTAGGATCGAAGATAAAGAGAATGTTATCAATGTTGAAAAGTGGGAAGATTTTGATAGTATACCGGAAGGTTCGTGGGTTAAAGTAAACTTTCCAGCTTTAAAGATTGGAGAACCAACAGAGATTGATCCACGTTTGCCGGGTGAAGCACTTTGGGAAGAAAAACATAGCGCTAAGAAATTGAACGCACAAAGAGAACTTGATAGAAATGAATTTGAATGTTTGAATCAAGGAAACCCGGGTAGTGCTGAGGGGACTCTATACGGTAACTTTAAAACGTATACCGATAAAAACGATTTTGGTGTGTTGGTCGGAAGGGGTAACTATACAGACTGTGCGGATACCGGTAGCGACTACCTTTGTTCAATTTGCTATGATAAATACCAGTCAAAAGAAGCGGTTTGGAATGAAAAGGAAAGGAGGTATAAGCATCTTATTTTCTGCCTTGTGACGGATATTGTTTATACTACCGCACCAATCGAAGAAACGCAGGTTAGTGTTCCTAATATGTTGAATATTAATGGTACAGATTACGCATACATAGAGAGTAATAACGGGGGGCGATCCTTCGCTGTTAACATCAGTCCAAGAACTAAGGCTGAAATAAATTGGTTCTGCCAAAGATTAAATAAAGAGGCTCGTATATTGTCGAACGCTGCAAACGTTACTCAGTCTATTGTTATGCCGTATGGATGGGAGTCACGTTTCTCGAAATTCCACGAACATATAACAAATTACCTTCGTGAATTTTCAGCGAATAAGCACGATGATGCGGCAGATGTTTTAACTGGTATAGTCGAGAAAGAAGTTATTCCAACTATATATCAAAAAAGAAGAGGAATAAGGGTTATAAACTGATAAAGTAGGAAAATGTATCAGACTTTCAAGTTTATACGGTATATTTGCAAAGTAAAATCAATTGTTTAACTAAATTTTTATAATTATGTTGTATTGTGATTGTCCTTTAGGAGCAGAACTTCCGGATATTCCCGCATTTAGCTGTCCCGACAATTTCGGGCAAGTTCAAAAACTTGCTTTTCAGAGACTCGAAAAAACGGCAGGAACTGCAAATACTATGACTTCCGAAAGTATTGCAAAGTTGGCTACATGGACTTCCTTGCTGTCAGCAAGTGACGGTACTAAAGTAGTAGTTACGCCTTATATTTACGAGCCGACAGTAGAGGCGGGCGCTGCCCTTACTTATGGAGGTGGAAACGCAACTCCCGGAGGTATTGTAGAAATTTTGGGGTCGGAGTTGACACCGTTTACAGCTTCGTTTAAGAAGTTGCCGCAAACCATTATTAAGGCGATGAAAGCGTTAATGTGTGAAGCAGGGCAGATCGGTGTGTTCCTTATCAATGGAAACGGTCAAATCGCTTGCGATAAGACGGGTGATAATTTGCACGGTTTCCCGGTTTGGTCGCTATTTATCGGTGATAAGACTATCGGAGGTTTAGAAGCGCCGGATAGCAATGCTATTACGTGGAACTTCATGCCTAATTGGTCGGACAACTTCACTATCGTGAAACCTGAGTTTAACCCTCTGACTCAGTTAGTGCCTTCTACGGGTGTAGGCGGATGATAGCTAAAAAAACGTATATTTCCCTCAGTTGTGAAGAACTGGGGGAAACTCGCTTATTTGATATTGAACACGCTGAGAGACTTTTGGGAATGGTTAATAATGGAGGGTGGCATATACCGGAGGACTCAGAATTTAAATTAAATGAAAATGGGAAAATCATTAGACGAAATAAGGGAGATATACAGACATCCGGAGGGGATCAGTCAAATAGCGAAAGCAAAGGAACACGAAGAAAGAATAGCGTTTCACACACGGGTGAGAACGAGTGATGATCGTAATAAGCCAGTAATTGACTTTCTTTCTAAGGTTAAGACGTGGATAGCGAAAGATAAATATGATATTTTCCTATCTATGTTCCATTTCCCGGTTAAAACAAATGGTGTTACTTCTGAGATATTCGACAAACTGAGCCGTGTTTTCGATGGTAGGAATCCGGTTTATAACTATCAGTTTAAATCATCTGAGGATCGGGATGACTGGGAGTATTACCGAAAGGATGTTTTAAAAGAACCTTCGGTTTGGAGTACGGACGGTTGGGATAATTTCAAGCATAGAATTAACTCTGTTTTGGTCGTTGATATGCCGGAGGTACAGGTAGGAGAAAAACCAGAGCCGTATTTTTTTTGGTTGCCTATTGCAAACGTACTTTCTTATCGCACATGTGGGAAAGACTATAATTTGATGGCTTATATCATGTACGTAACGGACGAAAATAAGATCGTCTATATTGATGAAGAACGTTATGTAAGATTTGATAAAACGAGGGAAAACGACTTGATTTTAGAGGTAGACAATATGCACGATTTGGGATATTGTCCGGCTCGTTTCTTTTGGTCTGACTCTATATCATTGAGTGAACCCGACATTAAAATAAGCCCTATAACGAGCGAACTCGACTCTTTCGACTGGTATCTTTATTATTCCACGGCAAAGAAGCATTTAGATTTATACGCATCTTATCCGATTTATTCTGGTTATGAACGTGATTGTCACTATGAGTCACACGATGGCAAAGAAAGGTGTGATGATGGTTTTTTAAAGAACGAAAAAAACGAGTGGATTACAGGTGCTGACGGAAAACCGATGGCGTGCCCGATTTGTTCAAGCAAGCGGTTGAGGGGTGCAGGCTCTTATGTTGAGATACCCATCCCGGACGAAATGCACAACGTACCCGATTTGAAAAACCCGATCACTATGCTATCCGCTGATACCGGATCACTCGAATATAACGTAAACGAGGAAAAGAGGCTGAGAGAGGAACTTGTAAGATCGGTAACCGGTGGAGAAGGGGAATTAAACAGGTCTGAGGCTATTAACGAAAAGCAAGTTAAAGCGGGTTTTGAGTCCTTGACTACTAAACTAAACAGAATCAAACGGGGCTTCGAGGAAGCGCAAACATTCGTAGACTCTACTATCTGTTTACTCCGTTATGGTGATAGCTTTGTTTCTTGCAATATTAACTACGGGACTGAGTTCTATATCTATACGCCGGAAGAGCTTTCAGAGCGTTATAAGATCATGAAGGAAACCGGAGCCTCCGAGGCAGAACTTGATGCTCTGAGGCAACAGATAATAGAAACGGAGTACCGGAGCGACCCTACACAGATGCAAAGGTTATTAATCCTTAACGAGATAGAGCCTTATTCACACTTAACGAGAGAAGAAGCGGTAAATCTGTATAAAGAAAACGTTATAAGTGAGGAAGATTTGCGGGTTAAATTAAACCTTCCTACATTTGTGCGTAGATTTGAAAGGGAGAACATGAATATCATTGAGTTCGGTTCTGCACTTGACTATAAAAAGAAAATTGAAATAATTATTAACACTTTAAAAAAGTACGCAAATGGTTTACAGAACGGATAAGTTAGATCAACTGAATGAAAGTAATTACGTTTGCCCGCAGGATGAAGTTAAATTGTATCACGTTATTCAAGAAGTGAAAGAGTTTAATCTGAAAACAGGGCAAAGAATCAGCGTCCCGGTGTTGCAAAAATACAAGCGAAAGACTTTTGAACTTGATATTCTGCCGAGACTGCCAAGATTGGGTTATACATTGAGAGTTGTTTTCGACCCGGTTAAATATGAATCTACAATTTCAGAGGCAAGACGAGCCGCAGAACTGGCAGCGAGAGCCGAGGCAAAAATGAAGGCAGACGAAGAACTGAGAGAGCAAATTAGACGTGAAGAGGCTGCAAAACTTCGTGCGGAATTGAAGAAACAAAAAGAGAAAGGAGAAAAGTAATGTTAACAGTAGAATTGCTTAGGCAGAATAAAGCGTTATCGGAGCTATCGGATGAAGTTCTTAACGCTATTTCGGAGCTTTCAAAAAACGATGAATCGCAGACGGTTGCGGCAAAGGTGAGAGAAGCCGAAAACAGTATTGCTTCTCAAATGAAAGAGGCTTTTGGTATTGAGGGTGTAACCGATCTCGATTTGAAAACCGCAATTGAGTTTGGCAAAACAAAGATTTCTAAATCTGATACCTCAGCTTTTGAAAAGCAGATTAACGATCTGAAAGAAGAGCTAAAAGCGGAGAGAGCTAAAAAGGGAGGTGACCGGGATACAGATAAAATCAATCAGCTTACAGCCGAGCTAAACGACACCAAGCAAAAATTTGCTGAGTTGAACAACCAACTTTCAGAGAAAGAAAAGGAGTTTAACGGTAAGTTGAACGATTACAAGATCACTTCTTACATTTCAAGCGCAATGCAGGGGATGAAGTTTAAGAAAGATATTTCAGAGCCAGTTCTAAACGTTGTGAAGCAACAGGCGGTTAACTTGCTTAAAACTCAATTCTCACCCACTTTGCAGGGTGACGAAGGTTCTGAAAGTCTTATTTTCATGAAAGACGGTGTACCTTACAACAACCCTGCAAACAGTCTGAAACCGTTTACCGCATCAGAACTTCTGTCTCAACAGTTTGAACAGTTCGGTGTGCTTGACAAAGGTAGACAGGCTGGCGGTGCTGGAAGTTCCGGAGGCGGACAGGGTAACGGTAGCTTGCTTGATTTAAGCGGTTGCAAAACCAAAGTAGAGGCAAACAAGGTTGCGCAGGAGTATTTAGCTAAGAAAGGTTATACAAGCGAGTCGGAAGAGTATCAAACGGAGCTTGATAAAATTTGGGTTGAAAACAAGATCGCAGATTTGCCAACAGAATAACTAAAGAGGGGGTTAACCCCTCACAATATAAACTTTAAAACAATAGATTTATGTCGTTAATTGCTACAAGAACACAGGAGTTTAGATTAAAAAACCCTAACATTGACAAAAATATGGCACGCATGGCCGAGTGGGGTGCGTATGACTTCTTTTTGTCTCAAACAAATGCGATGGACTCAATGCTTTCCGATGAAACGAAACGCAGAGCGTTCACATCTATGGGAAGCGATATTAAGATTCCCGTAATTGATTACGATAAAAATGTAACGGTGTCAAACGCTCGCACATGCGTTATCGCAGATGCGGAAAACACTTCACGTTTGATCGGTGTAACTTGGAAAACCTACGCTTTCGGCTTCACTATGACACCGAACATGTATTCAAACAACGAAATCGATTACCAACAGGACTGGAACAGAAAGCTACAAAAGCACATCCGTAAGTTCATGGATACCGTTGATAAGGACGCTATTGTGGCTTTGGAGGCAAGAAAAACACAGGTATTCGGAAACTTGCTGCATTACACAAAAATAGGTAACGATGTGCAAGTGAAATTCACTCAGCGCAACGACATCCTCAGTGACTTGCACCCGATGTTCCGTGCAAACGACTATTCCGGTCAACTTCATATCATTGGCGATACTGGCGTAGACTCAATGTTGCGTAAACTGGAACAGCACGGTTTGTACAATGACGTTAACAAACAGTTGGAGTATGCAAACAAAGTGTTCCATTTCACCAACAACATGACTTTAGAGCCGGAAAACTTCGCTCAGATGTATGCTGTTGAGTCGGGTAACGTTGGTTTGTTGACCCGTGTAGACCGTGCAGCCTACAACAACACTAAGTCGGGCACGCATGAATTTGGAAGGGTTGTTCTTCCTTATTTCGGTAAAGAGGTTGGAACACACTACTACGAAGAAGTGGGCGATCAGTCAGAAATCGCAGGCGAAGCTACTGCCGATATGACTTGTGACGTTAAACATTTCTACGGTTTCTCAGTAGATATTGCTTTCGTAGTAGCTTTTAACTCCGATCCTACAAAGATCGCTAACCCGATTATGAAGATCGAAGTAAACAAAGAAAATTCGCAGTTTGGCGGTACTCCGGTATTTATTACCAATGCTGAGCAGATCGGTGGAGGTTCTCAGGCTGGCGAATTATCGGCTAACCTTGCTAAAATCGGAGGTAATCCGGTTGCTGAATCTGCTTTGAAAGTAGATTTGGATAAAGTCAAAGGTGCAGCTGTTTCGGCTACTGGTGGCGTAGTTGATGTTAAAGCCAATGCGCAGGCTGCAAATCTTAATGTTGAGGTGAAGAACTCAACAGATTCACCCGTTAACACAAAGGAAGTTCCGGTAGCGTAACGAGAAAGTAAACTAAGTATTAACAAAGGGAGGGGGACAAAATCCCTTCCCTTTTTTTATTTATAACCATGTACAGATTAAAGGATATGCAAAAAGAACTTGCCACGCTCGTAGGATGGCGGCAGTCGTACGATAGAGACGCTAAGATAGACGAAAGTTTAACGGTGTCCGATAGTGGTGTTATGTTTCAAGACGTTCACCCGCTTGTGACGCTAAGAAATATTGAATCTATTATGCCGCTCGACTATCATTTGCGTTATCCGGAGTATCGGGATACCGACACTTATAACCCGGGTGACAAAGTTGTTCACGGAAAAGACGTGTTAACGTTGCGTCCGGAAGTGTGGGAAGCAACAACGGAGAATGTAGGCGTAGAGCCTTCCGATGGCGAGAACTGGAAACGGTACAACCCACTAAGCGATTATTTGCGTGAATTGAACGAAAGAGCGATCACCAATACCGTTACTCGCTTCATCAATGAAAAGTTGATTGCGGGGGAAACAAAGACGCTTTTGGAGCGTACAAACTTCTTCGATGGTTCGGGGAAGATAAATAACGAGATTGACCCTACCGATAGCATTGTAGGATATGAAATATTGCCTGTTCGCTCTATGGGTGTAACAACCAAGATCGAAAAGATAGGTTTGCAGTTTAACAAGCCGGGAAAGGTAAAACTTTACCTTATGCACACCTCACAGGTAGACCCGATTAAGACGTTTGATTTGAATTATACTAAAAATGGTTCTTATCAATGGTTTGATGTCGGAAGTGATGTGTTGCTGCCTTATATGTCTGAGGAAACTTCACCCGGTGGCTTGTGGTACTTGTGTTACGATCAAAAAGAATTGCCTTTGGGAATGTATGCTATAAACGTCTCTAAGGACTTTTCACGTGACCCGTGCGGTACTTGTAATATCGGAAGCGTGCAGGCGTGGAGAGAGCTAACAAAGTATATCAGAGTGTCGCCGTATAGAGTTGACTCTACGCAGTCGGAGGATGGTGTAAAGATGTGGAATATAGAAATGAACATGTATACGTCCGCAATCTGCTACGGTTTAAACGTTCAATTGTCGGTAGGATGTGATATAACCGACTTTATCATTCAGTCTAAGTATGCCTTCACGCATGCCGTTTCTCTTCAAATGGCTTCTTATGTGCTGCGAGAACTTGCATTAAATCCGAACGTCCGGCAAAATGCCAATCAATTGAATATCGACCGTGAAACGCTATTGTACGAAGTTGACGGAAACTCACAGGGACGTGCGCAGGGTATCGGATACGAACTAAAGAAGGCTTTTGAGGCTCTTTCTATTGATACAAAAGGGATGGATAGAATATGCCTTTCTTGCCGGAACAACGGGATAAGATTTAAAGCAACATGATAAGCGGTCTAATAGATAAGTTTAAAAAGGTAGTTGAGGAACTCGACACCGGAGAAATAGCAAAAAAGATTGTGCGTGACAATGATAATATACTTATTGACATGAACGCACAGGATCAGCTATACGCAAGGGGTGTTAACCGTTTGGGCGTTCGTATATATGAATACCAACCCTACCGACCCTTAACTATAAAGGTCAAAATAGAAAAGAGGCAACCGTATGACCGGGTGACGCTTAAAGACACAGGGGAGTTTTACGACTCTTTTTATGTTGAGACGGCAGAAGATCGGTTTTACATAAAAGCCTCAGATGAAAAAACTAATTGGCTTATCAAAAAATACGGTGCTGAAATTTTCGGGTTAACAAATGATTCACTTGCTGAGTTTATTAACGATTATGTGAAGGACGAAGCATATAACAGAGTAAAGGAGATATTAAATGAACGATAGAGCTATAATTAGACCAAATGCGGCACTTTTCGATAAAACGATAGCCGATGTACAGGTAAGCCTAACAAAATCGCTTAAATGGCTTAATTTCGCTTTCGGGAACGTGGTTAAATTGGTAGAGAGAAACGAGAGGGGTAAATTTGTTACCCCATCAGTGTATTTTAAAGGAAATGATTATTTGCGCTTAGAGCCGGACGATAAGCGGGGTAACGTTTGCTTTTTCTATATGCACGACTCACAAGATTACGAAGGGGGAGACTCTTTGTCGGGCTTTGGCGATCTGAGGGGGACGGTTAGCATTATCTTTTGGTTCGATACTCGTAAAATAGCGGGCGCAGAATACTACAACGTGGAGTTTGTAAAGTCCGAAATACTAAGAGCCTTAACGCATGAACTTTACCTGCCATCGGGTGATATACAGGTGAGGAAGATATTTCATGACGCCAATAATGTATACAAGGAGTTTTCTATCCAAAAGACGGATAATCAATACTACGTTTATCCCTATGCGTGTTTGCGGTTTGAGTGTGATATTCATTGCGAAGAAGGGTGTTATTAAAGGGGGAGTTTCCCCCTTTTGTGTTAAATACGTGTTAAAACTTCAAGTTTCGCTTGCAATATTAAATAAACTCCTTATATTTGCAATGTCAAAAGGAAACAAATTACTAACAATTAAAAAATAAAGATTATGGCAGCAAGTTTATTTATTCAAAGAACAATTGAAAAATTTATTATGATTGAATTTGTTAAGGGAAACATGGATACAAAAGAACAGGTTGATGCAATGATAGAAGTTGTCCAAAGAAAGTTAAACTTTTCACATGATGAAGTATGTGACTTTATAAGAAAAGCAATTGGAATAAACGAATAACTTTAATTATTAACAAGTGGGGGTATTACCCCCACATAAAAATTAAAAATATGACTACTTACATTTATAAAGGACAAAAGATAAGCCATTCTAAAGTATTATCCCTATTGCGTAGTGCAGGAATTTACGGAGGAAACAAGCTATCACATTATGAGGTCTTAGTTAAAGCAGCCGAAAACGGCAACGAAAGAGCCACATATATTTTGAGAGACTTAAAAGAAAGTATTTCACGCGATGGTTTGAAATCAGTATAACAATAACAGCCGGGATAATATCCCGGCACAATATTAAAAGATATGTTGAAAGTAGATATAAGAAATAAGATATTAAAACCAAAGGTTGGTGAGATTATAACCGTAATAGGAGATATATATACCACGGTAGCGGAAACTATACCGGACGAAAACGGGAGATGTGAGTCATGTGCTTTCAATGATGCAACAAAGGTAGGAGGTGATTGCGGTGATTTTGTGGCATGTTCTAAACTCACACGTGAAGATAATGTTATGTTTAAACTAATAGAAAGAAAGAGAACTAAGGAGGTTAAAAAATGAATAGAATATCTTTGTCGGATAGAGATAGATTCGCACCGAAAGAGGGAGAAGTATTTTTTGCAGAAGTTCCGGGAAAGGGAATAGACCGGAAGGTAGAGGCGGTATTATTGAAAGACAATAGCGGTTGCAAGAATTGCGTATTTTTTCAAGGCGAATTAAAAGACTTGTGTATGCAAATAAATGCCTTAACAGAGGAGGGCAATTAATTTTTAGGAGGGTGAGGAAATGGAGGTATTAACCCCAAAAGGGGATAAGGTTACAGTAAGGTGCGTTGAGGACAAAAGAGAAAATATGTGCGATTGTTGCTTCTTTGGGGAAATGGGTTTAGACCTTTGTAATCACGTCAAATGCAATTTATCGGAGCGTGAAACAAAAGATAGTGTAAGTTTCCAAGAAGTAAAAAGGGAGAGAATGCGTAATAACGAGAAAGGAGAATTATTATGAAAGAAGTGATTGACTTTAAAATCGGTGACGAATACAAAGAGGGTGATATACTCAAAACGAGAGAGGGCGTATATTTGCTCGTAGAAAAAACGACTAACAAAAATTGCGCTGAATGTTGTTATTCGTGTTGGTTTCAAAATGCACCTTGGGACACATGTGTACAAATGGATTGCACCGCAGGAAATTTTTATTTTAGACCGTTCGAAACATACAAAGAAGGTGAGGAATACAACGTAGGTGATCTACTGAAAATACCGAAACCGGGAGATCCGGGAAAGTTCATCCTTTCAATAGTAGTAGAGGATGATATTGTAGACGAATTTAATAATAGTTGCGAACGATGTATATTCAAAGACTGGGTATATCCTACGGATGATTGTTGTTCAAGAAACGAATATGTAGATTATCTTAGAGATATAAACTTAGACGATATATATTATAAACCATTATCGGAGGTATCAGAATGAAGCAAAAGAAAGTGAGAGATTTTGAGGTGTTCGACGTGGTACACCCAATCACAGGGAAGAAGATCAAAGTTCAAGCTATACCAAGAGATACTATTTCATGCAACGGGTGTGCCTTCCAAAAAGGAGATTTAGAAAGCATGTGTAAAGCATATCTGTGCATGAGGGAAAGAACATTAGATTGTTTAGTGTTCAAGGTAGTAAAGGAGAAATTCAAACGAAATGTTACAGAGTTTTAAAAGTTAAAGTATTAATTTAAATGTGTTGACTTATGAACAAAGAAGTTGTTTTAATGCTCTCAGAGCTAAGATCGCAAATTGATGATACAATTAGACGTGTTGAGAAAGAAAGTGCCGCAGATAGCAAAGAAATAGTGTCTACGTTGAAGTGTTGTGATTTGATTGATGTAGGCGATTTTTTACTCTCCCATCACGCTTTTTAAGATTGGTGTGCTAACTGTGGTTTTTTGGAAAAGGAAGATGAAGAAATTACCATCGGTGGGCATACATGCGCTACGTATAAATACGTTTCAAAAAACGATTTAATTAGCTAGGATCCCCGTTTGATGGTAAATACATTCCATTAGATCACAGAGTGAAAATATCATCTTCTGGTAATATATTTGTTACTTCTGACTTGATTAATACGTTTTATGCCTGCAATGGAATTAATAAAATCATGTTGTGATTAGGAATCTTCGGATTCCTTTTCTTATTTATAAACATTTCGTTTTTATCCGCCTTCGGAGAGTTCGAGACTAATGTTTTAATAATCAATATCTTTGCAAAATTGCTTTTTATTCATACTTTTGTACAAACTAATATTTGAATTATGGAGATTTATAATTATTTTCTTTCTTGCGTGCTACTTGTTTCGTTTGTAGCGGCATTTTGCGTTAACTTTGCCCGAAAGACGGGTGTAATTGAACGGATGTCAGTGTTTGGTGATTCTTGGTTATCTAAGGTGTTCCGATGGTATGGTGATAGATCACTGATTAACGAGCTAACCAACTGCGATTTCTGCCTATCGTTTTGGGCGTGTGTAATTTGTTCGGTGATTGTGTCGATCGGAACGCTAAGCCCTATTTTCATCCTTACACCGACCTTTGCAACACCTATTTGTAGAATTTTAATTTAATGATTATGGAGATTAGAAATTATGTATCAGTTATACTACCTTTCGAGATTGTGAGGGCGGTCAAGTTTAACGGTGATGTTCACGAATTAGCGCAGTTATTGCCAAGTTTTGAGCTACTTTCCGCAATGGATGGCGTAATGATGGCACGAATAAACGGCAGCACTTTTCGGGTGTTTGATAACGACTATATCGTTCTTGGCGAAAAAGTTACTTACTCAGTCGATGAAGAAACGTTTGCCATATTATACGAGCAGGCAGATAAGGAGGTGACGAATGAACACGATTAAGGTAGGGAATCACACGGTAACGGTATACGAAGGCATTGATGAAATGCCTATCGTCCGTTATCAGAAGTTTAACCGTCTTATGCTGATTGAGTCGGGTGTTGGAAGCACTATCGAGGAGCTAGACACGCATTTACAGCGTGCTATAATCTACTGCCGGACACAGCCGGAACATACGTATAACGAGCTAATGAATCTAAGGCAGTGTTTTAATATGGCAGCGAATGGCGTACATCCCGGAATGATGGCTTTTGCCGCCTTCGTTAAGTCGGTCGATGGCGTGGAGTATCCGGTTAATGCGTCCGACTCTGATCTAAAGGCGATATTTGACAGTCTCAGCGATGCAACTATTAACGAACTTTCTGAACCGTTTCAGAAAGTCAAAAAAAAAATAGAGGCGGAAGTATCGGTATACTTTCCACGGATGGCGGACGATCCTCTGATTAAAGAGTATTACGATATTAAACTATCGCTGATAAAAGCAAAGTTAGACAAACTTGTGAACAACGTAGATAACAGTGAGGCGGTGAAGGAAATAGAGGATAAGTTACTAACCTTCTTCCCGCCTCGAATATTCTACGGTACTGATTCAATCGAGATAAAGACGGACAAGGAGTTTCAAGAAATGTGCTTGGTTATCACGCAGAATATGCACATAAATGCACGTGAAATGTCGGTGTCTGAGTTTTACACCGCTTTTGAGATGATTAAGAGACAGGCAAAAAGGAGTAAGAACAAATAAATTTAAATCAAATGGCGAACGAAGTAAAGGGAATAAAGTATAGTGATCTTATACAGCCTGACAGCAGTATAAAGGACGCTATTACGCAGTTGGAAGGACTGCAAAAGATATATGACGCTATGTTAAAGCGCATAGAGGAAGGTGCAAAAGGGTTGCAAAAACCTATTTCAGAAGGTGGAGGCGCAACGGAGGAAGGGCGTAAAAAGATAGACGAATATGAAAAGCAGGTGCGATCATTGGCAAGGGCGGAAGTACAGTTAAAGTTAGCTATGACAGATACAGCTAAAGAGATAGCCTTGTTAAAGCAGCAACAAACAGATCAAACACGCCTCAATAAGTTGCAAGCTAAGTTAAATAATGCAATGGCTGGTAGCTACAACGCATTGTCAGCGCAATACGAGCTAAACAAGATTAAGATGAACAATCTTAGTCAAGCGTATTTAGAGAATACCGAAGCCGGGAAGAAGTTGGTTAGAGAAACGGCAGAGATATATGCGGCGATGGATAAGTATCAACGGAGCACAGGAAAGCATGTATTGAACGTGGGTAACTATGCGAGTGCGTTCGATGGTTTAGGATTCTCCGTTGCACAGGTTGCGAGAGAACTCCCCTCACTGGCTATCAGTGCAAATACCTTCTTCCTTGCTATTTCCAATAACATTCCGATGGTTATAGATGAAATACAGAAGTTGCGTGCAGCAAACGAGGCGGCAGCGAAAGCAGGGGAAGCACAGGTAAGTATAACCGGGAAGCTGGTTAAATCTCTGTTCTCGTTTAATACCGTGATGGTGTTGATATTGACAGCTTTCTCTATTTGGGGTAAGGATATAACCAACTGGATAGGTAGCCTTTTCACAGGTAAGAAGCGTGTTGAGAATTTAACAAGCAGTCTTAAACATATGGCGGACGCTATGCAAAACGCACGTCTTGAAACTGCAAAGGAAACCGTAAAACTCAATGTTCTGTACAAAACGGCTACAAACAATTCTAAATCGACATCCGAACGCACCAAAGCGGTGAAGGCGTTAAAGAAGGAATATCCGGAGTATTTCAAGAATCTTACTGATGAAGAAATTAAATTAGGTAAAGCGTCCAAAGCATATAAACAGGCTACAAAAGCCATAATAGAAAATGCGAAAGCGCGCGCAGCGTTGGATAAGATAACGGAACTACAAAAAGAGTTTATTGATTTAGATCAAAAGCGAATAGGGACGTTAACTAAACAGGTGGAAGCACAGGAGGAGTTAGCTAAAGCAGAAAAGTACACCGCAAAGGTTTCATCTACCATAACGGCAACATCCACTCAAGCAGCTAGCCAGTATTACGCAGCCACCGCAAGCAATGTTAACAAGTTAAAGGATAATATTAAAGAGTATGGAGAAGAAGCAGAAAAGCTTGCAAGAAGGCAGACGGTTCTATCTAAATCAATGGAGAATCTAACTAAACTTGTTAACGTAGATTCGCTAACCGGAGGAAAGGGAGATACTAAAGAACAGAAAGAAAAGTACGATTTGACGAAGAAGTATGAAGAAAGCCGTATCGCCCTTATCATTGATGCGAGAGTAAAGGAGGAAAACGAGATAAGAGAGGCGGCAAGAAAGGAGTTGAGCGAGCTAAAGAAAAAGACTACCAAACAGCAGAGAGCAACTCAGATGTACGCTGATACCGTGTACAATATCGAAGCAAAATTGCGTAGAGACTTGGAAAAGATGCGGGAAAGGTGGGCTATTGATGATTTGCAGAAAACGCATGACTTGCTTAGCGAACGTTTGAACGCTGTTAGACGTGGGACAGGTGAGGAACTTATCATCCAAACGCAACTACTCGAAAACGAGCGCAAACAGGACGAATTGCGTATCAAGCAGTCAACCGATACAGAGAGCCGGAAGAACGAACGGTTATTGCTGTTAGAGCGTGCGTATCAGCTTTCCAAAGCACAATTAACAAAGGACTTCACGGAGAACCAAGATAAGCGTATTATTGAACGCTCTGTGCTACACCTCAGCCAACAGCAGCAGGCGGAAACTGCCGCCTTCGATATTGTGCAGCGTTCGGAGAAAGAGCAGGAGCGTTTCCAGTTGAAATTAGAGCGTGAAAAGTGGGAGCAAATATTAGAGTTAACAAGGCAGTACGGAGAGCAAATCACGGGATACAACGTAAAGACGGTAGAGGATACCATCAAAGGAATAGATAACGCAATTAAGCGTGATACTTCCGGATGGGATAGCAAACAAGGCGTATTCGGAAACCTATTCGATCTCGTTTTCGGTGACGCCTTTAGCGCAAAAGATGGAAAGTCGGGCGCAGAGCGTGCGGAGCAGTTTAAAGACTCCATTTTAGAGGCTTCGGAGTTCGCCATAGAGAACCTAAAGAGTGTTGCGCAGGCAAGGGTAGAGGCGGCAGAAGTGGCGGTACAGGCAGCAGAGAAAGAAGTTTCAGCCCGACAAAAGGTTTTAGACGCTGAGATACAAGCGAGGGCGAACGGATACGCCAACAACGTAGCAACCGCACAAAAAGAGCTTGATTTTGCACGCAAACAACAGGAAAAGGCACAGAGGGATAAGAAGAAGGCGCAGAAGCAGCAAGAACGCATAGATACACTTATGCAGGCAAGTTCTTTGGTAACTGCAACCGCTAACCTATGGAAAGATTTAGGTTTGGCAGCGATCCCGGCTATTGCGTTGATGTGGGGATCATTTGCTTTTGCTAAGATAAAAGCCTCACAGCTATCTAAAGCCTCGCAGGACACAGAGGAATACGGGGACGGTACGGTAGAAATGATCGACTACGGAGGCTCACACGCATCCGGCAATGACGTAGATTTAGGAACGACTAAGGACGGTAAGCGTAGACGGGTAGAGCGTGGCGAATATTTCGCAGTAGTGAACAAACGTTCATCTCAGAAGTATAAGAAACTCGTCCCGGACTTGATTAATTCGCTAAATAAGGGTACTTTTGAACAGAAATACTTAAACGCCTATTCCGGTAGTGATGAAGTAACGAATATAATGCAAGGTTCAACTGTTGATCTGTCTAAGGTCGAAAAAGATCTGAAATCAATCAAAGAGCAGGGACGTGTTAAGTACATCACAGGTGCGGACGGTACGATAATTGAAGTAAGGGGAAATATTAAACGAATAATTAAATCATAATGAACGTTAAAGATTTGCGGTTTAAATTGAGGGGTGTAGAAATACATCCCCACTATTCAGAGCTAAAACGGAAGTTTGGCAAAGAGAATCAACAGGAGTTTTTCAGAGAGTCGATAGAGGGGAGTTTAACACTGATCGGGGCGGACTACCTTCTTGTTAAAAATGCGAATATTGAGGATATTTTGTACTTGCAAATAGAGCAAAAGGATAAAGGGCAGCTATCAACGCAGTATCAAGTAATATTTGAGGGCTATTTCAGTAAGACAGATTGTGAGATAGACAGCGATAACCGGACGTGCAAAGTCAAGATAAGCCCACGAGATGAATATACCGATATAATGAAGGGTATTGAGAACAAATACGATCTTATCAAGCTTGCACCCGCATTGTCTCAAATAGGGGTATCCAAGCGTCCGATTGTGCAAGTTTACATTGCGGGTGCATCTACAATATCGAACTACCTTGCAGGCACTCACTACGAAACTGAGGTTTTCAACGTTGTAACGGATAACAAGGAGCTAACGGATAAGAATTTCTTTGCCTTCTTCGCTGCATACAACGAAATAGAAGTAAAGGCAGTGCCTTATCAGTTCTTTAACGGGAAGTACTACGGAACGAATGGAACGTACACTAAATTGGATGGAAATTTCTCAATTAAATGGACTCTAAGCGAAGGTTTAAACATTGGTTTTCTTCACTTGGAAAATAAAGAGGGAACTATATTGTACCGATCCGATAAGATCAATTGGAGCGATAAAAGCTACTACTACATAGATGTTTCTGAAATAACATTCACAAGAATAGTAGATGATCCGACACTTCCTCAAAAGTTTGGCGGAAACACTGTTCTTTTGCAGAAGCTATTTCAAAGAATGTTGCTTAACCTTCCGGAGTTGGACGGTAAACCTACCGGGAAACTATCATCAGATGACGTTTACCCTACCAATAGTAACTACATGTATGCCGCACCATTAAAGGGAAACTACTTTTATACGTCTACGAAGGTTCAGAACGAGCCGACAGAGTACGGTGTAAATGATGAAGGCAAGTATTTTACCGATAACTTCGTTCCGGCTGTGGCGGGTACTGGAAAGTTGTATCCGGTATGCCGTTCACGATGGGGGAATATGTCGATTTGGTTCGAGTTTGATTTGTCCTATGCGCCATTGGAGGAAAGAGCGAGAAAGGAGTATGTTTTAAGGGACTCGTTCGCCATACAAGACGCTATTAGGGCGCTTATTAAGCAAATTGATCCCACTTTGACGCACGAAGCTACGGAGGAATATAGTAAGTTTTTATATGCCGCCAATAACCCTATTTCCGGTGAATCTTTTAAGGTGTTCATCACACAGAAAAGCAACATCCTAAAGGGTGAGTATGACCGCCCGGCAAAGAAGGCGGAAACAACCCTCAGCGACATAATGAAGATGTTGCGTGACACGATGAAACTATATTGGTTTATAGATGACGATAAGTTTAGGATAGAACATATTTCTTACTTCATGAATGGCGGAAGTTATACCGGTAGCGGGACGGTCGGCATAGACTTAACAAAGCTTAGATATGCAAAATCGGGTCAGTTAATGACGTGGAAAACTAACACGGTCAAATATGATAAAACCGATCTGCCTTCACGGTTTGAATTTTCTTGGATGGACGATACAACAAATACGTTTGCAGGTTTTCCGATTGACGTTAAATCAAACTACGTGCAGGAGGGAAAGAAAGAAGAAGTAAGGGTATCTAACTTTTCGTCCGATGTAGATTATATGCTACTGTCTCCGGGTGACTTTTCACAGGATGGTTTTGCGCTGTTGGGAGCTACGCAGATAGGCGGTAAATGGAAACTACCGTTTGTTACGTTCAATTTGGTAGACAAGAACAATGAGAAGTACACCGTAAACCCCCAAAACGGCTACATGTCGTTCTTGCACCTCGTTAAATACTACATGCACGATATGCCAGCCTCAGAGATTGAACACGGAGGCGATCAGACGATAAGAGTGAGAGGAATAAAGCGGAGTATGACGCAAGATTTATCTTTCACATACGACACCACACCAAACCCCGTTCAACTGATAACAACGGATATAGGCAACGGGAAACCGATAACTATGACTGAGGATCTAACAACTCGCCAAATAACCGTATCTTTATCTTACCCCCCCTTATGATAGGGGGTGTTTTCTTTTAAATTGCTATCTTTGTGCTTATAATCAATTTTTTAATCAAAATGGAAGTATATAACAACTTTAGTCCTTTGGCGTTTAGAAAGAAAGAATCTAAAGCCACATACGAAAAATGGTACGCTTTCGGGAAGAACTACGCTATTCCTGCAAGCGCAGACACGCTAACTCCTTTCCAGTTTACAGAGTTGAATATACCAGTCTTTGATCCCGACACGATCGAAGTAGAGGCGGTTAACGAGGAAACGGGAGAGGCGACAAAAACGGGTGTATATGTTAGCTTCGATGTTATGCCAGAACATGGCGGTGTCTTGTATGTGTCACCCGGAAAGAACTTGTTTAGGAAGGCTTTGCCACAGGGGACGTATAGGGCACGTTTTGTAATCGGTGATGAAGTATATATTTCGACTCCTTTTTGTGTTATACCCGGCATAGAAACGAGTAGCAAATATCTGTTGATTGAGTATTGGAACGATGAAAAGATAGCCTACACGGGCGGCTTCATTACAACGGGTGCGAACAACGACTTTAAGTATCAAATGTATGTTCCGGCAACTATCTGCAAGCCTAAATACGAGTTTGAAGAAGAGCTAACCAAACGTGCCGGATACAAGTTTTTGGAATTGCAAACGTCCACGAAGGTGTACGCCTTTACATTCGTTGCACCGGAGTTTATTTGTGACGCTATGCGACTGATTCGCCTATCTGACTATATCCGAATTTCGCACGATGGCGAATATTACAACGCTCTCAACTTCGAGTTTGATGTTGATTGGCAGGAACAATTATATTTGGCTGCTGTTGACTGCCAGTTTGAGACGGACTCAATCATACAAAAACTCCCTTCTTTCAACAGACGAGATAAAGCGTCTTTTTATAATGCCCTATTAGCGAACATTGATACACCTATAATGTTCTCTCCCGATACCGTAGGGTTGTATTACAAAGAGTATCGGGAAACAGAGCCAGTAGTCAAGGGTAAATTGATACGGGAGTTATCCCCTATTGACTTGATAGATGAAAATACAACTATTGCCGTTGATTTGGGTACAGGTGAGGCGAGAAAGTTTAACTTATACCGAATGTTACAGGACTATATTTCTAAATCGCATGAGGATGCAACAAACTTTTTGTTACATCTCCGTGGAGGTGCAACATTTGGCGATGATATTTCTGGTAGTGCTGCGCACATAAATTCGGAAGGCGATGCAAAATTTAACGATGTTGATGCAGGTGCAGTTTCTGCCGATACCGTTGACGTTGGTTCTTGGCTGTCGGTGGGTAACACTGCATTTACGGTTAGCAAGTCGGGAAAGACGAACACAGGCGAGTTTACAGCAAGGGGAAAAGCGTATCTCACAGAGGACGTTTATACAGGTGGTGGAACTGGAACGATAACGAAAGACGGACAATTAAAATACCTTTCTGCAATTATCCAACAGTTCCTATCATCCCCTACTTTCGTTTCCGGTTTTCTTGGCGAGGGCTTTAAAATATGGGTCGAGAATGGCAATTGGCATATAGAATGTGATAATTTGACAGTAAGACAGACTATGAATATATTTGAGCTACTTATCCAAAAGATAAGGAGTGTTAACGGTGCATTGGTCGTGTCTCAGTCGAACGGAAAGATTAAAAGCGTGTCGGAAGATAAAACGAACTACGTTATCACAATGGAGGAAGAAGGGAAAACGTTCCAGCCTAACGATTTAGTTCGGTGTCAAGTTTGGACGGGAAGCAAAACCAAATTCTATTGGGTCGAGGTTTCAAGCGTTTCCGGCAACTCTATTACTGTGAAAAAGTCCGAATTTACAGCCGGAAATAAGCCGGAAAAAGGCGATGAAGTGGTACAGATGGGTAACACGCAGAACGCACAAAGGCAGGCGTTAATCTATATCACAGCGCAGGAAAGCGGACACCCGTACATAGAGATATTGAACGGAGTTAAAACAAAATCGTTATCCGGTACGAATAGGACACGTTTTGGCGATTTAAGTAACATACAGGACTCTGCGTTTCCGGAAGGACAACAGCCATCCGGTAGCGGCTTGTATTGCGATAACGCTTTTCTTCGTGGTATATTCTTGCTGAGAAGCGGCCAGTCAGTTGAGGATGAAGTAAACCAAGCGAAGCAAGATGCAGCTAACGCAGCAACAGATGCGGAGAGAGCACAACAGACAGCGCAGGAGGCGAAAGACAGGCTTAACAAATGGGCTGACGATGGGTTAATATCCCCACCCGAAAAACCTGCATTGATTGACGAGGGAAAGAGGATACGGGCAGAACATCTTAGTATTTTAGCTGATGCGAATAAGTATGGAGTATCTGCAACGGTATATACGCAAGCATATAACGACTATTTAGGTCAATTGCAATACCACTCAGAACCTACACCGGAAAACATTGTCGTTCTTGCTGGACTTGCCGAATCTCAGACTACATACTACAATCTGCGTAATCAAATTCTGAGCGCAATTGCCGATGCAGCTAAGGCATACGTAGACGAAGCTGATAAGAAGCTGAAAGAGTACTTAGATACGGAGATCACAGCGCTACCCGGTAAGATCGAACTTGCTGTACGGAGTATGAAAACGGCAAATTACAACTTGCTGCAAGATAGCAACCATACTTTGAGTGCTAACCCCTATCAATTGGGGGCGTATAAATATGATGTTCACTTAGTGAAAGGTAAATCTTATACGCTGACCGTTTGTTACAAGTGCGCAGATTCGGACGGTGTATTAGCGTATAATAATCCTTCACACGGATATTCAGCATATTTCAATAAGAGCGAAGAAGAAACAATTGTTTCTAAAAAGATAACTCCATCATATGATGATGCAACGTATTTCTATTTTTATAAATCACCCGAAAAGCAAACAACGGGGACGTATGTAAAATGGGCTGTAATTACTGAGGGTGATATTGGTGTCACTAATTGGATACCGTCTAAATCTGAAATACTCACAGGAGGAAGGAATTTAGTGTTAAATTCAGGTGCATGTGTAAGTCAGTATTCGAGCTTTGGTTTAAGTCAAACGTATTACGAGTTAAGAGGTCAAAAGGTGATTATTTCATTTGATTATGAATATAGTAACCTTGTGTTAGGTGGGAACAACCGATTCGGGGTTGAAACCGGAATTCCTCTTTCCGGAGGTGGTTTTCAGTATTTTGGTGCGTTTGTTCATCTTGATTCTCGTTCATTAACGAACGGAAAGGGTAGATTTTACTATGCAACTAAGGTGAGTGATAACGTTGTAGACAACGGGTTAAAGGACATAGAGACGCATGTACAGGTAGGAACGGGTACTGTTGTTAAGATGTGTAAATTCCAAATAGAGAAAGGTGATGTTCCTTCTGAATGGAGTCCCGCACCAGAAGACATTTATAATGATTCGGTGAAGTATACCGATACGCAAATACTGGCTGTTGATGGCAAGATCGAACTATCTGTAACTACGCAATTGGGCAAGCGTGTCATAGGTGGTGCTAATCTCTGTTTAAAATCGGGTGTATGTATTACTG